>ERZ795059.15-NODE-15-length-335106-cov-23.864552_pt1 | contig 335106 bp, 255 predicted proteins | sample MGYA00375143_ERZ795059 | MGnify/ENA primary metagenome ERZ795059 (study PRJEB30188, sample SAMN05720168) | activated sludge metagenome | isolation source: Anaerobic digester | place: USA | collected 2015-01-07 ... | reverse complement strand
AGACCGATCATAAACTACATCAACACACAAAATTGTCAAGAACTTTCTTCAACAATTTACACAAATCACTAAATACGATAGGCTATAGTAATAAAAACCCCCAAGTGCCCATGTGTCCCTCAGCGTCGCCGGAATAGCCCATCACCCCCAAAAGCGAAGCCTTCAGGGCGTCTTGAAGACCTTCCAGCCACCGGCTCGTTATCATATCCGACGGGTCCCGGTCAAGACAAGGGGTCGGCTACCCCGGCGCCACAGGAGCGCCTCGGCCTCTACTGGGAACCAGTTCCGAGGGGACGTCTCGTCGAGCAAAAGACCTCTAGACTGCTCGCACAAGAAGCATTGATTGTGAAATAAGTCACAAAATCCCCTTACCTGCGCAACACCAGCCGGGCATTCCGACAGCCGCCTGCTCATCTATCCGGACGACCCCTGTGAGATCCTTTCGAGCGCCCGGCCAAAGACGATCGTCAGACCGGCTGACCGGACCCGGGCGGGGGAGAGGTCGCCACCGAAAGTTTCGGCGGGGGCGGCGTCCAAGTGGCTGTCACCCTCCGTTCCGTACCCTCGCCCGTCGGCCCGGTGGCCTCCCCAGGATCGATTCGTGGGTGGCGTCGGAAAACTCGCCGATGATAGTCCGGGATCGGTTCTTACCCGGCTGAGAGCGTCCTGAGCGGCCGGCCGAGTCCGGTCATGTTGACTCAGCAGACCGCCCCCAGGGGTTTGAACAAATTTCCGCGAACCCCCTGCTGATGGTTCTTCCAGCACACTCCGCAACCCGAAGTGTGTCATAATTGACACAGCCAAAAGACCCCGCTGTCGTCCTGCTGTGACGACCAGAAAAGTGGGGGCGCGACCACCCATTCCCGCGGCTGAGCCATCGGGCGGATCAGCCGCAATGCCCGTGGGTGATGAACCATGGGCCGAGACCGAACTCAACTGCACGCCGGCGAGGGGTGCAGAAGACCTCGGAAGCAGCCGAACGGGTCACGGCTGCCGGCTCCCGAAGTGTGGGCGGAACTGCCGATTGCTCGGTACCGGAAAGTAGGCTGGGTTACGCCTTAATCGTCCAGAGTCCGGTATCAGGTTGTTCCTGAATTGGGGAAAGCACCGCCCGAAGGAAATGGCCTTGACCCGTGTTCGGCCGGCTGAAAGCTCGCGAAAGACTTGCGCCGATCCGGTGTCCGCTGCAATATATCATCCCCCCACAGTCCGCCTGCCCGCGAGGGTTTTTCGCCGGGCCTCGTCCAGACTCAACTGGGCCGCTTTGAGGGCGGCCACGACGGCCTGGCGGTCACCTTGTTCGAGGGCGGCCTGGGCCAAATCGAGCTGTGTCCGGGCTTGGGCGAGAAAGGCGAAGGCATCGGTATTCTCGGCCCCGATCGCCTCACCCAGCCGGTCCGCCTGCTGGCGCAGAGTCTTGTGCCGGTGGTGGAGGTTGTCGTTACCGGTGCATTCCCGCAGCGCCTGCGCGGCGAGCTCCCGGGCCGTCTGCAGTGCGTGCAGAGCGCCCGCCCGATCCCCCTCAGAGGCCTGTTTCTCGCTCATATCCATGGCCTGGCGGGCCTGTTCCATGGGCAGCAGGGCGGATGGAGACTCGCATTCGGCGATCTGCTCCCCGGCCTGTTCGAAGTACCGCCGCACGTTTTCGCGGCAACGGTCGTAGTTGAAATCATCGCGGGCCGCCCGCGTGGCGGCCTGGAGAACTCTCTCGGCTGTCCGCTCCACCTGGCCAGCCAGTTTCAGGGCGGCTCGATACTGCCGCTCGCCGCACAGCCCGTGCGCCCGGTCAAGCTTGGAGCGGGCGCTCTCGTAAAGGGCCTGCAGCGAATTGTCAGCGCTTGGTTCGAGAGCCTCCCGCGCCTGCGCCATCAACTCATCGGCCCGCTCCAGTCGCCGTTGTAGGGCCGTCTCGTCCGGCGTCGTCGGCCCGCCGAGAGACGCGCTTTGGGCGATTGCCTCCTGGGCTTTCGCGCGGGCCTGGATCGTGAGCAGCAGCGCCTTCTCCCAGCGGCCCGGATCGGGCCCCAGCCGGTATTCCTCGTGCGCCTGCGCCTGCAGGTTCACCGCCGATTCATAGGACACCTTTACGGGCACCGGTGAAACCGCCGGCAGAATCTCGCGTGCCTGTTCGAGAACTTCATCGGTCGTCTTCAGTTCGGCGGCGACATGGTTGCCCGGCGCCGACTGCCCCCGTGAGGGGGCGGCGGGTGGAAAGAAGAGGATGATCAGAGCAAGACAACTCAATAACTGACGCATCATAGGCGTTTCTCCGGCGAACCGACGCTCATCCTCCTATCAAACCCTGTGCCCGGCCTGCCTTATCGAATCATCGCCTTGTCTCATAACTGCTTGCACCGTGTCCCGATATTCCCGGTCACGCGCCGCCGTACCGTACGGTACAGGTATGCCCCGAATGGCGCATCAGGGTTTGATTCCGTGGACTTTCATGCGGCTGTAGAGACGCCGCCGGGAGATCTTGAGCAGCCTGGCGGCCTCGGTCTTGTTGCCGCGGGCGCGTTCGATCGCGTCCATGATTATCTGGCGCTCGGCCGCAGGGAGTCCCGCGGCGGCCATTGAGGAGGCCGGCACGGTCAGCGGCGAATCATCGACAGGCAGGGAGAAGTCCTCCGGGGTCAGCGGCTCGCCGCCGGCCAGGATCGTGGCCCGCTCGATCACGTTGCGCAGCTCGCGGATGTTGCCGGGCCAATCGTAGGATTCCAGCAGGTGCGCCACCTCCGGCGGGATCGTCCGCTCCGGGTACCCCTTTTCGGCCAGGAAGTGTTCCGCCAGCGGCACAATGTCCTCGGGGCGCTCGTTGAGGTCGGGCAGGCGGATCGGGAATACGTTCAGACGGAAGTAGAGGTCCTCGCGGAACCGTCCCTTCTCAATCATGCTGCGCAGGTCGCGGTTGGTGGCGGCGATGACGCGCACGTCGATGTCGACCTGGTCGACGCCGCCGACCCGGACAAGCTGCCGTTCCTCGATAACGCGGAGCAGTTTCGACTGAAGGCCGGGGGACATCTCGCCAATCTCGTCCAGAAAAATGGTGCCTCCCTGGGCGAGCTCAAACCGTCCCCGCTTCCGGGCCACCGCGCCCGTGAACGCCCCCTTTTCGTGCCCGAAGAGCTCCGATTCGAGGAGCGTCTCCGTGAGCGCCGCGCAGTTGACGGCGATGAAGGGCTGGGCGGCCCGCCGGGAGCGGTCATGAATCATCCGCGCGGCTACTTCCTTTCCCGTGCCGGAGCGCCCCGAAATGAGCACGGTGGCGTCGGTCGGCGCCACTTTCTCGATCATGTCCACAACCGCGCGGATGGTTGGGGCGGATCCGACAAACACGGCGACCTGGCGTCGCGCCTCCTGCTCATAGTGGCCCGACAACGAGCGAAGGTGCTGCTTCTCGACTAAGCGCGCGACCTGCAGTTCCAGTTCGTCGAGGGCAAACGGTTTGAGCAGATAGTCGGCGGCCCCCTTTTTCATGGCCCGGACGGCCGACTCGATGCTGCCGAAAGCGGTGATCATAATCACCTCGGTCCCCTCCTTTTCGAGCGCCTTTTCGAGCACCTGCATACCCGAGATCTCGGGCATGGAGAGGTCGGTGATGACGATGTCGAAGGAGTGGGATTCGATCAGGCGGAGCGCCTCCGCCGGCCGCGTCGTCGTCGCCACCCGATGCCCGGCGTCCTCGAGAGCGCCGCAGATGAGGGAGGTCATTTTCGGTTCGTCGTCGACAACCAGGATGTTGGCCACGGTCACTCTCCGGCAGGTTGGGGCAGTCGAACGACCACCTCGGTTTTTCGGCCCGGCTCGGACGTCACAGTCAGCCGGCCGCCCATTTCTTCGACAATCTTCCGGCTCAGGTACAACCCGAGCCCCGATCCGGACTGGCGCGTGGTGTAGAACGGTTCGAAGATGAGCCCCAGTTCCCGGCGGGGGATCCCCCGGCCCTGGTCGACCACGCGCAGTTCGATCGCGTCGTGGCTCCGCCGGATCCCCAGTCCGAGCACAATCGGTTTCTGCGCCTCGCGGCAGGCGTCGGCGCCGTTGATCAGCAGGTTGAGCAGCACCTGGCGCAGCGACCGCCGGTAGCCGGTGAAAACGAGCCCCGGCGGGATCGGGTACTCGAGCCACTGCACCTCATTCTGCCGGTAGTGCTGGGCGAGGTGCTGCTTGAGCGCGGCGACCAGTTCCGCCGCATCGAGCGTCTCGGGGGACTCATGGCCGACGAAGCTCTCCCGCCCCCCGGCGGCGAAATCGAGGTAGCCGGTGACGATGTCGTTGAGGCGATCGACCTCCTCGACGATGAAATCGCTCTCCGGCGCCGGCTGCTTCTTGCGGAGGCGCTCCGCCGAGGCCCGCATGATCGACAGCGGATTCTTCACCTCGTGGGCCACCACCGCCACCATGCGCCCCATGAACGATTGCGTCTCGTTCAGGAACAGCCGCCGCTGCATGCGGTTGAAACGGCGCTGGAGGAGCAGAAAGATCACGCCGAGCAGGACACCGATCGCGGCCGTGAGACCGGTCGTATAGTACAGGCTGCTGCGCAGATTGGTCAGGGTGTCCGTGTAGTCGACATCGGCCTCCACCCCCAGCACCGCCGCCACAATCCCCGTGCTGTCGTACAGGGGGGCATACGCCGATTTCAGCCACACATCGCCCGTCCGGTACGAAGGAGTCGAGAGCGGAATCTCCGCCAGCCCGAAAAGCAGGGAGGTGATGTATGGCCGGTTCGGCTCGAACACCAGGTAGGCGCTGTCCTCGGTGATTGAGGTCGTGACCAGGTAGTCCAGGTTCTGGTCGACAATGAACAGCTCGGTGAGGGACGAGGCGCTGCGGATATCCTCAAGCAGATCGGAGACGATCGCGTAGGCCTCGAAATTCCCCTCCGCGAGACTCTCGACAACCCCGGGATCGAGCAGGGAGGCGCCGGTCGCGGCGATGGTCTCGAGGCGGCGGCCGAGCTGGCGGTCGAGGATGTCCTCGATCCGGTCGTAGAAGATCCACCAGGCGAGATTGACCAGGACGATGAGGAGGACGATAAACAGGCCGGCGGCCACGAGTTTCTTGGTGTCGCCTCGCATGGCCGTAATATGGACACCGGCCGGGGGAGGGTCAACGAAGAAGCGGCCGGCCGGGCGGAGCCGCCGTGGGGGAGGCGGGCGGGATCCGGCGGCGCATCGGGGCCGGGCGACACAACCGGGCCCGGCGGCAGAGCAGGGTCTGGCGGGGCCGCGGGGCTTGGCGCGAGAGCGGGGCTTGGCGGCACGGCGATTGGGCTTGACTGGCCTGGGGATTTCGCTTTATATAGAAGGCTCCAGAGCGGCTGCTACGACCCCATCGTCTAGAGGCCTAGGACGGCGCCCTTTCACGGCGCAAACACGGGTTCGACTCCCGTTGGGGTCGCTTAAATTGATTTTGCACCCCTTCGGCTATCAAGTCGAAGGGAGTTTTGTTTGTGGGGCAGAGGGTTAAGCCGTCGAGTGTGCCGAGCGGGAGTCTCGTGCGGACCGGTTTCCGCTTGAACGGTATCTCGCTCCCACAGGCACACGCCTCCAGCCTGGCCCGAGCGCCGTGCCTGTCGGATACGGCATGGTCGACCCTCCAGTGCGATACAGCGAAGGGAGAAGATCACGGGTGGTCCCTCACGAGTCCGCCTTCTCGCACGTGCGGGCTGTGCGAGTATTTGCGGAACGCGAGCGATTTCTCAGCCGTTGACCTCCTCGTATGTGCTTTCCGCGCGGCTCCTTCCAATGAGACTCTCCCCGAGACCCGGCAGGCCGAGCATTCAGCTTCGATCAACATTGTCACAGATATGCTCCTCCTCGTCGAAGGTCTCACCGTGGCATCGACGGTGGGGTCCACTTTCCGGCATCGACCTTGACAAATTCGTTCGCCCTGCGGTTATTGGAAAGAGACATAAGGAGGCTTGATGCGGTTTGTGATCGCCCTATTTATCTTACTGTGCTGCCTGCCTCAGGTGCCCCTCGCCCTTGACGGCCCTACCGTTATCGATACCCTAATCTCTGACACCGTAGCTAGTTGGTTCGGGATGCGCATCGTGCCAGTGGGAGATCAGAATGATGACGGATACGATGATTTTCTGACGTTTGAACTTCCTCGCAAGCTTTACCTCTGCCTCGGGGGACCCGCCGAGACTGGCATCCAGTGCATGAGAATCGACGACAGCAGTTACTCCTTGATCAACCACCTGGGCTTCATCAACGATGACAGTGTCTCTGATTTCGGTGCGATCCGCATAACGTCGACCGGCCGCGAACGACTGGCCGTATGGTACGGCGGGCTGCCCCTCAGTGAGGGTCCCGACCTGCTGTTCGGCGATGATACGCAATGGCCTGGGTCGACCTTCCCCATACTTGGCCATGACATCAACGGTAACGGTTCGCCCGAGTTGGTAGCTGGTTATTACCATAACATTCTCTATCCCTCTCTCCTCTTCTTTGAGATTGACCAGGCCCTTGACTCCGTCGTGGATTTCCAGCTATGGGCGCCCGAGCGCGAGGGCTACCCCGGGTTTGGCGATGCTATCATCACCGGTGATTATAACGGTGACGGCTGGGACGATCTGGTCACGAATCTGCGCTACGGCGGCGGTGACACCATTAATGACCAAGTGCTCTTGTATTGGGGCGGACCGGTCTTCGACACCATTCCTGATGCCCGAATCGTCCGTTGCATGACTTTTAATTACGATTACAAGGGATTCGGTTACCGATTGGTGTACCTGAACGACATCAACGGGGACGGCTGGGAAGATTTCCTCATCAACTACAGTGAGAGCGGATCGGAGGATTCGTGTTCCTGGGTGCATTTCGGCGGGCCCGATTTTGATACTGTGCCGGACGTCTGGATCTGCGATAATGCCCTTGAAGCTCGTTTGGCCGGTGACATTAACAACGACGGGTACAGTGATCTCATCAAGGGACTTTCAAGTTCATTCTCCGCCATCGGCCAAGCTAACATCTACTTCGGCGGCCCCGACTTCGATAGCATCCCGGACATCATCATCCACCACTCGATGTTCTCCGGCTACTACAACTACTTTGCCCATGAAGTGGCCGGCCTCGGCGACGTCAACGGCGACGGCATCGATGACTTCGCCATCGCCTCCTCACAGGGCTCGGGTTTCCCCTGGGTCATCTTCATCTTCGCTGGCTGGGACGATGCCGTCAGCGTCGATGACCCCCTCGACCCCGAACCCGCCCTCCCCACCAACTTCACCTTAGACCAAAACTACCCCAACCCCTTCAACCCGATCACTACCATATCCTTTTCGCTGCCCCGCGCCGAGACTGTCACCTTGCGCATCCTTAACGCCCTTGGCCAGACGGTGGCGGTGCTGATAAACGAGCAGCGGCTGGGGCCGGGGGAACATGCGGTCGTGTGGGAGGCGGAGGCGTATGCGAGCGGAGTGTACCTGTACGAACTGGAGTACCCGGCCGGGAAGCAGAGCCGGAAGATGGTGCTGCTGAAGTAAGCACTCGATCAGGGGGGGCCGGTGGCGCACCATTCATGGTGCGGACCTCTTAGATTGGGCCTCGAAGCCGTCAGTGTCCAGCAAGGCACTCGGCCAGCCGGCGCAGGAGCGGCAACTTGATCCAAGGCCAGCCCTCCGGTTGCTCCGTCAGACCGGCGTTCACAGGGTTTGCCTGAGAGGTGTTGATCTTCTCCCTCACTTCCTGCAGCGCGCGGTGATTCTGGAAGATGAAACCACCATTTTTCATCAAGCCCTAATTGGTGTGCTGCCGGCCCGAGCATCAGTGAGCGGGCGGATCCAAGCGAAAGATCGAAGTCCGCGCCGGGTCAATCACATTTGGTGAGGAAGAGGAACCCACGATGAATCGTGGCGCCGGTGTGTCATTTCATACACCCTCAACGATATTACCCCAGAGGCATGAACCAGTGGGTACCCCTTGACAAAACGTGTCTCCCGCTCTATAATGAGTTGTAATCCGAAAATGGAAGAGGGACGGTGAAGGTATTTCCAATAACCGGCTCGCGGGTCGTGGTGGGGCTGTTGCTGTTGGTGTCAATCGGATCGGCCAATGACCTCGCGGAGCCTGTGTCGCCGGACAGCCTTAGCGGTCGTGTCTACAATAGCAATCCGACGCCGTCGCGTACGCCCTCGGTGCCGTTCGTCGATACCGATACCACCACGTACCCCAAGAAATTCTGGATGGGGCATAAGCAGCAGCTGTCTCATCCCGTCCGCAGCATCTACCCGCGCATAACGGCTCAGGATTCCATCCTCTGTGTCACCTACTCAAGCCGGGAGGCGGTCACGAAGGCCGGGACGTGGTGGGTCTACCGCGTGCTCTCCTTTGACTATGGCTTGACCTGGAGTGAGCCGCGGGCAATCGAGAATACCGGGGACTTTAACGCGGGCGACCTATTTCCATTGATTGAGGGCGACACCATTCTGCTTTCTTTTTCCCGACAGGTCGAGGGCATCGAGACGACGTACCAGCAGGTGGTGGCCAAAGAATCTCTTAAGGATGCCGCTCTGACGACCCCGGTTGTTCTGCAGCAGTCCACTGCAAATCTCCACCACTCCCAGTTGGTTAGACACCAGGACACAACTTGGCTATTCTATGTATTCTCGGACTGGGACTACAATCATCTCGCCTCCTGTCGCTCAACTGACAATGGGCAGACGTGGGATACCCTGAATTTCTCCGGCCCCTCAATCGGCTGGCCGATGTCTTTCCAACGGGCCAACGACCATATCTCCTGGGTAGGAGAAGAGGGGGTGGAGAGCTACTGCCGCCTGCTTAACCCGGACGGAGTGACCTGGACTGATCGGGTCCTGATCTCGGAGACCCCGGCCAACACGGCCAGCCAGTGGCCGAACGCGTGCAGCAACGGCCTCTCCGACCTCCACGCCGGCTGGTTTGACTTCGACGGCGCCGAGGGGGGCTGGTACGGCTACATCTTCTACACCCACAGCTACGACGGCGGGGAGAGCTGGGGGCCGATCTGGAGTCTCTCGCCGACTGACGACTGCGAGCACTCGGCCTTCTGGGCCGACTCCCAGCGGGTGTACGCGGTGTGGAACGACTGCCGGGAAAACGGCTCGCCGGACTTCGCCCTCTACCTGCGCTACTCGCACGATCGCGGGATGAGCTGGTCGCCGGAGATCGAGGTAGTGGACAAGATTGATCCGGCGAGAGAACCGGATCTCTACGGGCAGGGTGATCTGGTGTACCTCGTCTGGAACGAGCAGCATCCGCCGGACTGGATCTGGGGGATCTACTTCCAGGTGGGCGGGTGGTATATCCCGGGGGATGTGAACCGCTCGGAAGATCTCACGGTGAGCGACCTGACCTTTTTGGTGAGCTACCTCTTCCGGGGCGGGGCTGCCCCGGTGCTGTTGGGGGCGGCCGAGATGAATGGCAGTGCGCCCATTAACATTGCTGATCTGACCTATTTCGTAGATTATCTGTTTCGAGGGGGCGCTGAACCGGTCGGCGCTCAGTGACTTGGTTCGCCTGTTGCTGTAGAGGAATAGCTTTCGGCTTGAACATACACGCGATTACGCGGCGGGAGGAACGAGGAGGGAAGACAAGCGGCAGGCCACGAGCTCGCGGGCGGAATAATCCATAGCGTCATCCTGAGGTAGAATACCGGTTACGGCGGCAAGGCAGGACCGGCGAGGAAACGCAGGCAAATGGAATTGCGGGCGCTACCGCAGCGGATCGGCCGCCGCGAGCACGGAGGGCGCACCGTCACCGACCGCCCGGTCGAGCTCCTCGCGAACGGCCCGGCCGAGCGACTCGAGCGAGTACGGTTTGCGTATGTACGCCCCCGCCCCCAACCGCTGCATCTCCTGCACGCGCTCGGTGGAGGAGTAGCCGCTCACGATGACCGTTCTCTGGTCGGGACGGCGCAGGAGGATTTCCCGGTAGGTGTCGAGGCCGTCAAAGTCGTCCTCCATGATCATGTCGAGGACGATCAGGTCGGCGACGTGGGTGTCGAGGTAGCGGAGCGCCTGGCGGCCGTTTTCGGCCGCCGCCACACGGTAGCCCAGGCCGGTGAGGAGTTCGGAGGCCAGATCGCGCTGGGCGGCAGCGTCGTCGACCACCAGGATGTTCTCGCCGCGCCCGGAGAAGTCGCCAACCGGCGGGCGGGCCGCCACCGGCGATTGGATGGTGCGGAAGTAGACGACGAATTCGGAACCCCGCTGCGGCTCGGAGAACACGTCGTAGTATCCCCCGTGGTCCTTCACCACGCCGTACACGACCGAGAGGCCCAGCCCGGTTCCCCCCGCCCCCACCATCTTCTTGATGTAATACGGTTCGAAGATCTTGTCCAGGTCGGCGGCCGGAATACCGCGCCCGGTGTCGCGGACGGAGAGGGTGACGTACTCGCCGGGATCGATCCGGGTGTAACCGCCCGGCAGGGTTTCCAGGCAGCGCCGCGCGGTTGTCACCGTCACCTCGCCCGCCGTGTCGATCGCCTCGAACGCGTTGGCCAGCAAATTGCCCACCAGCTTCTGCAGGTGCGGAAATGATCCGTTCATGGCGGTGACCGAGTCGCAGAGGCGGAGGGTGACCGCCACCTGCGGCTTGCGGGAGGTGAGGTTGCGGAAAGGCGCGGAGTCGATGCAGGCCTGGACGACCTCGTTGAGATCGACGGGCGTCATGTCGTACCGGCCGCGCCGAGAGAGCGTGAGCAGGTCCTGGATGACCTCGGAGGCTTCCACGGCCGATTTGCGCATGGATTCGATGTATTTCCGGACGGGGCTGTCCGGGGGGAGCTTGGCCAGGATCAGTTCGGGGTAGCCGACGAGCGGGCCGAGCATGTTGTTCAGATCGTGGGCCATGCCGCCGGCGAGAATGCCGAGGGCCTCCATGCGCTCCGCCTTTTCGAGCCGCTCGTGCAGGCGCGCCTGCTCCTGTTCCGCGCGCTTGCGCTCCGTGATGTCGCGGACGATGGCCAGCGCGGAATCGGGCGATCCCATGAGGAGGCGGGACTCGAAGTAGCGGGTGCGGCCGCCGATCGGGAGCGAGTATTCGTACACCTGCACTGCGCCTGTGGCGGCCGCCTGCCGCAGGTTCTGGATAGTGATGTCGGCCACGTCCGGCGGCAGCACCTCGCTCACATGCTTGCCGATGAACTGCTCGGGGGCGCGGTACATATCCTCGCGGCTGCCATGGCACTTCTCCAGAACGCCGCCGCGGCTGAGCTGGAACACGAGATCGGGCATGGCGTCCAGCAGCGTGTGGTTCTCCCCCTCGCGGCGGCGGAGGAGTTCCTCGATCTGCCGGCGTTCAGCCAGCTCCCGCCGGTAGCAGAGGTTGCGGTAGCCGAGTTCGGAGAGCTCGTGGGCGACGTTCCACAGGAGATCGAGGTGGCGTTCAAACTGGTCGAGGGCGATCGGTGCGACGCGCTCATAGGCGGCGGCGAGGGCCTCCTCATCGAGGCCGATTTCCCTGGCGAAAGCCCTGATGCGGTCGGAGCCTACCCGGTGGGCATCGCACTGGCCGATCAGCCAGTCGGCGATGTGGCGGTCCTCCACGATGATCGGGGCGGCGGCGTCAACGAAGCCGCAACTGAGGCAGCGGTGGTGGGTCGGCCCCGGCTGACGACGGGCGCGGCCAAGGAGCTGCTCGGAGGACAGGGCGCAGCGCCGCCGCCCCACGGGCGACGCCAGCACCAGCCGGCAAACCGGCGAATAGTTGCTCGGGCGGGTCAGGCAGCGGCCGGAAAGGTCAACGATGACCGAGGCGACGCCGGTCGCGGCGGCCAGCGAATCCTGAACGTGCTGCAGTTCGTCGATCGGAATGAGATCGAGCAGGGTGAACGATTCGGCGGCGGGGAGTCCCGCCAACGGGGTTTCAGTCATAGCCGGGTTGCTCCGGACGGCGGCGCTGTGCACTGCCGTCTGCATATGGTTGCGGGACCGTCGGCCGGTCCTTTCTTTCAAATGTCAGCCGTCAGCACGCCGGGCATCACGTCTCACGGAGGCCCAAGTCGCCGTTCGGCGGGAGTTCGGCCGGGAGCTCCTCATACCGCACCGTCCCCGGACCGCCGCCCTCATCAAGGCGGTGACATCCTTCAATGAGGAGGGCGTCGATCGGGAGGTGGCTGTTCGGTTCCGGGAGGCTTTCGCGTCCGACCGGGTCGACGCTCCAGATCCCGCGCGCCCAGCCGAGTCCGAGGTAGACGGCCTCGGCCCCGACCGTGTCACCGCACTCGGCCCAGATGAGACGGCCGCCGTCGAGGTACATGGTCAACTGCGCGCCGCAGGCGGTGACCGAAATCCGCACGGTGCGCTGGCTGTAGCCGAGCGCCTGCAGCAGGTCAATCAGGTTCATATCGGCGAGGCTACCGTGCGTCCCCATCGACTGGAGCATGCTCATCTGTCGCGAATGCTCCGCCTCGAGGCGCAAGCGCAGGCGCCGCAACCGGGCCTCGCCCAACTCGGGGCCGGCCTCGATCGGGAGAATGTCCTCGATACGGCTGTCAAGGAGATCGGCCAGGTCGCGGATAACCCTCGTCGGGACGGCGAGCAGGGCGGGGACGGTGTCGAAAGCGATTCCCCGGTCCGCGAGATCGTCCACCATCCGGCGGGCGTCGCGGGCCGACCCGGAGCTGACGATGACGAGAAAATCCGGCCAGCGGCTGCCGTACAGGTCGATGAACCGGGCGGCGGTGCCGGCGCGGAGGACCTCAAACCCGGCGCCGGCGAGTGCGCCCGCCAAAGCGCCGACATAGCCGTCGGCGTCGCCCAGCACCAGGGCCTGGGTGGAGGCGCGGTCGAAGGGCCGCGGGGTCGGGATCCGCTCGCTCACCATGGCGATGAAAGCGTCGACCACCTGCGGGAGGAAAGCCTGTCCGCGCAGGGGTCGGAGCTCGGCCGTGAGCGCGCGATAGAGCTCGGGGGTGGGATCTTTCAGTTGCCCCCACCGATCCGCGAGAGTATCGACCAGTCGAAGGATACTGCCGCCGAGGACGGCCAGCGGGAGGCGGTCGGCATACGTGTCGGCGATCTCGCTCTCCCGGTGCGCAAGGATCGCCGCGACCTCGGGCGGCCGGCGGTCGCTTGGGGGTCGCTCGGGCGCACCGGCGGCGATCGCCGCGTGAACCACGAGGAGCCGGTCGCGCGGCGAAAGCTTGAGGCGGTCGCAAAGCTGTGCGGTCAGGTCCACCCTCTCGGCCACTCGGCGTACCTTCAGTTCGTCGGCCGGGGCGGCGCCCGCCGGCCACATGGCCAGCGCGGCGGTGAAAAGGCTGCCGGTCAATTCCGCAGGCGGAGCCGCGGTGATCAGGTCGGCGACCCCCTCGGCAAAGCAAACCGGACACTGAGGAGCCGTGGCACGGAGGTGGTCCTCGAGGACGGCGTGAGTATCGTTCGGCCGGCTCCGGACGACGACAGCCCGCGGCGCCGCAGCGGCAATTTCCGCCAGCGCTTCATCGACCGTCTCGACAAGGATGACGCTCTGGCCCTCGAGGGCAAGCGCCCGGGCGAGGGTCTCGACAGCCGGGTCGATCGCGCCGACAAGGAGGATCGGCCGCCTCGGCGCCGGGGGAGCATCGGGGCCCGCCGCGCCCCGTGTATCGTCCACCTCCGGCCGGTTGCGATAAGCCTCAATGATGCGGCAGCGGAGGACCGGCTCCAGCGCGGCTGCGAGGTGAATCTCCTGCACGCCGGTGACCGCCCGAATCTCGGCCGCCAGACCTTCATCGCGGGGATCAAGACAAGCGACCGTCAACCGGTTCGCCGCCGGATCGAACGCCACCGGCAGCAGGCAACGCTGCTCGGCGAACCGGCGGGGAAGATAGCCGATCACGGATTCGGGTATGGGGAGGCCGGAAAGCGCGATCGCGTCGCATCCGGCCCCGCTGCGGATGGCGCCGACCAACTCCTCCTCCGTCAACGCCTTGAGGCGCAACAGGTGGCCCTCGAAAGTGCCGCCGAGGAGGTTTTGGCGACGGTGCGCCTCCTCGGCCGAGGCGGCCGAGACCAGGCTTGTCTCCACGATGAGATTGCTTACCGACACGAGATCCCTCTTTCGAGTCGGGAGGTATGCGCCGCGCCGCTGGAAGCGGCGCACCGGCATAGTCCTGCCTCTATACCCATAATGGTCGGACAATCCCAGTGGAAGTTGAGCGGGGGAATAACAGGGGGCAAAAGAGGACATGGGTAGTCCTGTTGCCGCGCACCGGTGGACGGGAGGTTGCCGCGAGTCGGGGCGCGCTCCGCTTGCGAACGAGGCAACAGGTGCTTGCCCCGCCCCGGCTTTCTGCTTATCATGTTGTCCCCGTCGGCGGGCCGGTCGAGGCCGGAGGGCAGCCGGGGCGACAAAGGATAATATTACTCGAGACATAAGGAGACGCTGTCATGTACCGCATTCCCCAGCCGAAAAATGAACCGATTCTGAACTATGCTCCCGGATCGCCGGAGCGGGCGGCGCTGAAGGAGGCGATCAAGTTCTTGAAAGCCAACCCGATCGACGTGCCGCTCGTGATCGGCGGACAGGAGATCAAGACCGATCATAAGATCAAGATCACGGCCCCCCACGACCACAATCTCCTCTTGGGACATTACTACCAGGGCGGCGAGAAAGAGGTCAAGATGGCGGTGGAGGCGGCGGTCGAGGCGCAGAAGAGCTGGCAGCACATGCCCTGGGAGCAGCGCTCGGCGATTTTCCTCAGAGCTGCCGACCTCATCTCCACCAAGTACCGGTACATCATGAATGCGGCGGCGATGCTGGCGCATTCCAAAACCGCGCACCAGGCCGAAATCGACGCGGTGGCGGAACTGGCCGATTTCTACCGCTTCAACTGCTGGTGCGCCCAGCAGATCTACGACACATTCCAGCCGGAGAGTTCGCCGGGCGTCTGGAACCGGATCGATCACCGGCCGCTCGAGGGTTTCGTGTTCGCGGTGACGCCTTTCAATTTCATCTCGATCAACGGTAACCTCCCGGTCGCCCCGGCGATCGTGGGGGGCGTCTCGGTGTGGAAGCCGGCCTCGACGGCGACTTACACCTCGCACTGGATTATGAAAATCCTCCGCGAGGCGGGGTTGCCCGACGGCGTGGTGAACCTGCTGTTTGCGAAGGGGCGGGACATCGGCGAACTCGTGCTCAAGAGCCGCCACCTCGCCGGGATCCATTTCACCGGCTCGACGCCGGTGTTCCAGATGATGTGGAAGACGGTCGGCGACAACCTTCCGAACTACAACACCTACCCGCGCCTGGTCGGCGAAACGGGCGGCAAGGATTTCATCATCGCGCATCCCTCGGCCGACGTCGACGCGGTGGTGGCCAACACGATTCGCGGCGCCTTCGAGTTCCAGGGGCAGAAGTGCTCGGCCGCCAGCCGCTGCTATTTCCCCGAATCGCTCTGGCCGACGATCAAGCAGAAGATGATCGCCGAACTCGGGACGATCAAGATGGGGGATGTCGAGAACTTCGGCAACTTCATGGGGGCCGTGATCGACGGCGCGGCGTTCAAGTCGATCACCGAGTACATCGACTACGCGAAGCAGCATAAGGACAAGTGTGAGATCGTCTTCGGCGGCCGCTACGACGATTCCAAGGGGTGGTTTATCGAGCCCACTGTGGTGGCCACAACCGACCCGCACTTCCGCCTCATGGTCGAAGAAATCTTCGGGCCGGTGCTCACGATCTACGTATACAAGGACGCCGAGTACGCCAACACGCTGCACCTGTGCGACCAGACCTCGCCCTACAGCCTCACGGGCGCGGTGTTCGCGCGCGACCGGATGGCGGTGGCGCTGGCCGAACGGACACTGCGCCACGCCGCGGGCAATTTCTACATCAACGACAAACCGACCGGCGCGGTGGTGGGGCAGCAACCGTTCGGCGGCGGGCGCGCCAGCGGGACCAACGACAAAGCCGGGGCGATCCAGAATATGATGCGGTGGATCTCGCCGCGCACGGTGAAGGAGAATTTCATTCCGCCGACCGACTACCGCTACCCCTTCCTGAAGGAGTAGCGGGAGCGGGACGCGGAGATCGTGCCGGCTGCCGCAGGGGCCGCCCGTCATCGCCGTTCGGGGGCGGCGCTCGGCGGGGTCTCCCGGCTCCCGTGGAGCCTCTGACATCGACCCGCGGCGGGAGCGTCGATGCGGTAAAGGGAACTCGGTCCGCCTGGACCGTGGGGGCGCCTTTGCCGAGATTTCTGCTGCTTCGGCACCGGAACGAAAGATATCCCGGTCTGCGGCAGGACCGTTATCCTATGGCAGGGGCGGCAGGGTTGCGGGCGGCTCGGAATTGCGCCGGCGCGGAGTCGGCGGTAACGTCCCCCGCCGTTGCCGCGGCGCATGTCTTTCCTCCCCAAAGTATAAGCCGAATAGGCTGTTACTCCGACGTACATCACCGGAGCCACGGTCGATAATCGCTTCTGCGATCTGCCTCGGATTCAATTTTTTCCACTGCGCCCGAGTTCCTGTGTCTGCTGCTGCATCACCCAGTTGCGCACCCGCTGAACGTCGACCGGCTCGCCGCGTACCTGAAAACCGACGAGATACCCGGCGGCGGTCTTGTTTGCGCGCAGCCGCCTTCCGATCGTCGAAGACTGCACAACGGGCGCCGGCAGGCAGGGGTAGTACCCTGGCGCAATCTGGACAAGGGTCACAATGTCCGCGAAATTCTCGCGCAGCTGCTTGACAAATTCCTTCACGTCGCCCTGAGTCGCATCTCTCGCAAATTGCATCCATCGGACGTTCGCTTCGAGTGTGCGCACATCACCAAGCTCCAGCCAGTTTGACTGCCGACGGCTCGTAATGCTGAAGCCGGTGTCCGTACGTTCGACCCAGTACGAGGCGGTATCCGATCGGAGTGTGACGTATAACACAAATGACTCTGCCGGCAGAGAAACCCGGTCTTCCCGCTTTCCGCGATTGAGCGTGCGCAGACGCAGCGTGAGCGACGAATCGGTGGTGATGGCATCAAACCCAACTGTTCGGTATGCGGTACGGATGTCGATTCCCATCCGACCGGTGTTTCTCAGCACCTCATGATCCGGCTCACATTCCATGTAGACATACAACTGAAAACGCTCGATGAGAAGCACCGGCTCAGGCAGAGGTTGTTCGTCTGACATAACCGTGTCCTGGTCCACGTCCCATTTAACATCGTCCATGCCGGCCGACCCACCAGAGCAGACCAGCGACAGACTCAACAGGATCAGCCGCATCAAAAGTTTCATGACGGCTCCGTTCATCTCCTCGCATATCAATTGGCCGAATTCGCTTCCTCTACAACGACGCGACCTCCCACCAAGCGGGCAATGTCGCGGGATAGGTGGTGCTGCCGCGGCCTCAGCCGCGTTGTCTGCATGGGTTCTGACATCAACTTGCGTGCCGGACCGCGAGCTTACCGACATCTTTCTGGGCATCGCATTGACGGGGAAGCAGTTGGCGAGGAAGACGGAGAGCGCGCACGAGCAGCCGCATCGGGGTTTGCGCGCCGTTGTGACGCCCACGGTGGCGCAGCGTGACGCATGGTGGGCGAAGCCGTTGGGAGTAAAGGCATTAATAAGGCAGTATCTGCGTCGGGAGTGCGTCGGGCGACTCGCCCGTGACGCAGGCAGGGGGATCTGCGATGGCTGATCGCTGCAGGAATCAGACCGGCGCCGGGAATCTCGTGCATGCACGTCGAATTCCGCACTCCGGCGTTGGACGGCCGACCTCCCTCAGTCGCCGGCAGACCCAGGGGCGCGCTTTAGGCTTGTGCGCCGGCGGATGGATGCTACATTGGGGGCGATTCAGGACGCCCGAAAGAACGGAATGACCCCATGCAACTCGTGCTGGCCACCAACAACCGCGACAAAATACGGGAAATCCGACACCTTCTTGAGGATCTCCCGATCACCATCCTCACGGCCGGTGATTTTCTCGATTTTCCGGAAATCGACGAAACCGGGGAGACGCTCGAGGCCAACGCCCTGCTGAAAGCGCGGGGGATCGCCGCTTTCACGGACCTTCCGGCCCTGGCGGACGATTCGGGGCTGGAAGTGGATGCGCTCGGCGGGCAGCCGGGTGTGTACTCCTCGCGGTACGCCGGGGACAACGTCACCTACGACGACAATAACCGGAAGCTGCTGGAGGAGTTGGCGGGGGTGCCGCGAGCGGAGCGGACGGCGCGGTTTCGCTGCGTGATTGCGATCGACTGGGCCGACGGGACGCACGAGACGGTCGAGGGGGTGGCCGAGGGGTGGATTGCCGAGGATATCGCGCCGGGAAACGGGTTCGGATACGACCCGGTGTTTGTGCACAGCGAAACCGGACAGCGGTTTTCGGCCATGAGGCTGCCGGAGAAGAGCGCGGTGTCGCACCGGGGCCAGGCGCTGCGGCGGGCGCGCGAGGCAATCAGCGCGCGGCTGAAAGCGAGGAGCTGAGGGGAAACCCGGGCGGCCGCGGGGCGCCGCCCCGGGGGACCGACGGCAGCGCAGTCGGCCGCCGGCACGGGCGGGACGCTGAAATTGCCATGCGCGCGGGCAGCGGAGAGCGTATATTCCGCAAGACCGCGCCGGCAGACGACCAACGGTGACCGCAGTGAAGAAGAAAACGCGCACACCATCGCAGCTCGCCCTCCTGATCCTGGTCTGTTTCTTTCTCTCCGGATTCACCGGGCTCATCTACGAGGTGCTGTGGACGCGGATGATCGTGAAGATCATCGGCGGAGCACCCTTCGCGATCTCCATCATCCTCACGATTTTCATGGGCGGGCTCGGCTTGGGGAGCTACCTGGCGGGCCGGGTGGTCGACCGGGTGAAGCAGCCGGAAGAACTCGTGCGGCTGTACGGATACCTGGAGTTGATGGTGGGGGCGTACGGGCTGGTGCTGCCGGGGCTGATGGCGCTCTTTCGACCGCTGTTCGCGGCCATGTACAACGGCGTGTTCGAATACGGGATGATCTACAACCTGCTCACGTTCGCGGGCTGCGCTCTCCTGCTCATTCTCCCGGTGACCTTCATGGGAGCGACGCTGCCGGTGTTGAGCCGGTTCTATGTCTCCCGCCTGGGGCATCTGGGGACGCACACGGGGCGGCTGTACGGTTTGAATACGATCGGGGCGGGATTCGGTTCGCTCGCCACCGGGTTCTGGCTGATCGCGTGGTTCGGGATGTGGGGAACGCTGGCGACGGCAGTGGCGCTGAATGCGGCGATCGGGCTGACCTGTGTGCTGGTCGGGGGGCGCGCCCGGATCACCCGGGGCCGGCCGGCGGAGGCGGGAGCGACGGGCCCGGCGGAAGTCGCGGAGACGCCGCCGCGGGCAGTCATCAGCGGCGCGCTCGTGATTTTCGCCGTGTCCGGCTTCTGCTCGATGTCGTACGAGGTGATCTGGACAAAACTCCTCGGGCTGATTGTGGGGCCGACCACCTACTCGTTCACAGTGGTGCTGGTGACGTTCATTATCGGGCTGGCGCTGGGAGCGATGCTGTTCGGGTGGCTGGCCGATCGGACGCGGAAACCGGCCCCGCTGCTTCTGGTGACGCAGGTGGCGGCGGCGGCCGCGGCCCTGGGCGTGAGCCAGGTGCTGGGGAACAGCCAGTTGTTCTTCACCAAGCTGATTGCGACGTTCCAGGACAATTTCACGGCGCTCAACGCGGCCAAGGCGGCGCTGCTTTTCCTGTTCATGCTGCCGCCGACCCTCTGTCTCGGCGCCACCTTCCCCCTGGTCGGGAAAATCTTCACGCCCTCAACGGCGCGGGTGGGGCGGTCGATCGGGTTTGCCTACGCGGTGAACACCATCGGAGCGGTCCTCGGGTCGTTCCTCGCGGGGTTCGTGATCGTGCCGGCACTGGGGAAAGCGAATGGGCTGAGCCTGGTGATCGCGATTCAGCTTGCCGGGGCGCTGGTTTTCGGATGGGTGCTCCTGCGGGCGGGGGCGGTGCGCCGACGCATCTGGCTGCCGGCGGCGGGCGCGGCGGCGGCCGCGCTGGTCCTCGTGTTCGCCTACCCGCGCTGGGACCACCGGCTCCTGGCCCTGGGCAAGTACCACCGGATCGCGGACCAGGGAGTGAAGGCCGACCAGGTGGGGTGGTGGTCGGCGCTGCTGCGCGGACCGGAGATCCTCGCGCCGCTGTTCAATGCCGACGTCGTGTACTACGGGGACGGGGTGGCCGGGACCACCACCGTGCTCAAGACGCGCGACGCCATGGGGAACGAGGATTTGTCCATGACCAACGCGGGCAAGCCCGAGGCTTCCACCCGCGGCGACATGCCCACCCAGACGCTCCTGGCCCATTTCCCCCTGCTGTTCGGCAACGAGGCGAAGCAGGTGATGGTCGTGGGTCTCGCGAGCGGTGTGACCGCGGGGGAGATTCTCCGCTACCCGATCGAGCGGCTCGACATCGTCGAGATCAGCCGGGAAGTGGTGACGGCGAGCGAGTATTTCCGGCCGTGGAACCACGGCGTGCTCGATGACCCGCGGGCCCGGCTCATTGTGCAGGACGGCCGGGCGCACCTGGCCATGACCGCGGCGGAGTACGACGTCGTGATTTCAGAACCGTCGAATCCCTGGATGGCCGGGCTGGCGACGCTGTTCACGCGGGACTATTTCACCTATGCCCGGGAGGCGCTCACGGAGGGGGGGATGTTCGTCCAGTTCATCCACACGTACCAGATGGACTGGCCGACGTTCGCGATGGTGGGGCGGACGTTCGCCGACGTTTTCCCGAACGCGCTCCTGGTGGCGACCTCGCCGGACACGGCCAGCAATGATCTGATGCTTGTCGGGATCAAGGGGAGCGGGCCGCTGAATCTTGCCCGCGCGCGGGAGATGGGACAGTACTGCCGGCAGGGCGGCAACTTCGCGGTCCGCGATCCCGCCGTGCTCGTCCGGCTGGTCCGGGCGCAGAACCTGAAAGAGTTGTTCGGCGGCGGCCCGCTAAACACCGACAGCCACCCGCGCCTGGAGTATGCGGCGCCCAAGCTGCTGTACCGGTCGGACCCCGAAATCGCGGCCCGGATCGCCGCCGGGGGGAGACTGACGGAGCCGCTCGCGCGGCTGAAGGAGAAAGTGGCGACCGAGGTCGAGTCGCAGATCGATTTTCTGGAATACGAATTGTCGGTACATCTGCCGATGCACGGTTTTGTGCCGCCCATTCTCGCATACGACCGGGCGACCCCAGCGCAGCGGGCGCGGCACGACAGCCTCCTGTGCGCATACTGCCGGCAAAACCCGGTGGTGCTCTCGCTCTGCCAGGACGAGCGGGCGCGGGAATCGTGCGCCGCCTGCCAGATCGAGGGGCTTGAGGCGACCGTGGCGGCCGGCCGGGCGACCGCCATGACCTACAGCTACCTGGCTTTTCTCTACAGCCGGGGCGGCCAGACGGACAAACTGCCCGCGCTGTACCGGGAGTGGGTGCAGAGCGATCCTCGCGAGGCGAAGGCCTACCACGGTCTGGCCGCGGCGCTGATCGAACGCAACAACCTGACCGAGGCCTTGCCCGCGCTGCTGACGGCGGATCGGGAGAATCCGGGCAATCCGGTCATTCTGACCGATTTGGGCTACCTCTACGGCCGGATGGGCCGGCCCGACCTGGCGCGGGACTATTTCGGCCGAGCGCTGCAGGCGGACATCCGGTACGCCCGGGCGCACATGGGGATGGGGGCGGCCGAGGCGACCGCGGGCAACATCCCGGCTGCTATCGCACACTACCGCGAGGCCCTTCGCCTCGACCCGGCCCTGGAGGGGGCTCAGACAGCGCTGGCCAAGCTCCAGGCGGGCCGGCAGCCCTGACCCGCGGCCCAGCCCGCACCACCCGTTTCAACACCGCAAGCGCGGAACGAACTAGGCCTCGCGCGCCGCAGCCTGAAGTTCGGCGAGAAAGAGCTCCGGGTCGACGCCGTGCATGCGGCAGGCGAGGTCGATCGACTCATACGATTGGCCGGGGCAGTCGAGACAACCGTCGCCGAAATAGCGCTGGAAGATCACGTTCGTGCGGGGGTGGCGCTCGAGAACGGCGCCGATCAGGGTCTCGGAAGTGATGTCAAACGGGGCGGCCGAGGAGGCGGCGCTACGGGCGGGGGACGGCGGACGGTTGACCTCGTCCTCGGCGGCGCGGATGAGCGTCTGGAGGTCAAGGCCGTGGTTGGCGGCCGCCATGCCGAGCGTGACACCGACTTTGCGGACCTTGTCGAGGTGCCCCGGGACATCGAGCATTTTCAAACCCTGCCCGACGAGGACCTCGCGCACCGACGGGCAGCGCTCAATGAGGTCGGCGATCCGCGTGTCTTCGGTCAGGCTGATCGACGGGGAGAGGGGAGCCGATGGAGCAGCGGCGGCGCCTGCGGGGGCCTTCTTGAGGGACAGGGTGACCCAGATGTTGACGATGAACATGAGCAAAGAGACGGCCTGGACGGCGGCGGCGGCGAGGAAGAGAACGTGCCAGAGATTGCTCCCGTCGCGGGAGTAGAGGCCGCGAAAGAGGACCATCCCAACCAGGCTGACGTTGCCGAGCCAGAAGTGGACGGGAACCCAGGCGGGCCAGCGCAGCTCGGCGCCGTTGAAACGGGGAAGTATGAAATAGCCGATGCCGAAGACGATCATGGCCATGAAGCCAAGCAGGTTGAAGTGGGTGTGGGCGAAGACGGCGGCGTAGCCCGGAGATCCGCCGGCGCTCAGAATGCCGCACAGGGCGCCCGCCGCGAGATAGAGCAGGGACATGTAGACGAAGCGTTTCATGTAGGTCGACATGGCAGTCTCCGAATTATGGTTTTCGTTGGCGCAATGTCGGCCTCGGGGCCGGGGAGAGCCTTGACCCAGGTCAAGAAGCCGGGGGGAAAGAGCCGTCATCGGGGCTGCCCCTCGACTCCAGCCGGGAATGGTGTTGCGGCAAGGCCGCGGGTACCGTATTATGGCCGCCGGAGCGCGCGGCCGGGAAAGGCAGGATAGGATAGTGGGATCAGAGACAGGAAAGATAGGAAAGACAGTTGGCGCCGGGAACGCCCGGGTCGCTACCGGGTTGACTGTCGCTCTCGCGATCGCGGTCGCGGCGGTCATTCTGCCGAAGCTCGCGCTGAGCGGGGCGGTCGCGCGGATTCTCACCACGCAGGCGCTCGAACTGGGGCTTTCGCTCGGGGCGATCGCCGTTTTCGGGCGCGGGCGATTCGCCAACTACGGGTTTCGTCTTCCCCGCCCGGATCGGCACTGGTCGGCCGCGCTAGCCGGGTGGATGCCGATCGGCCTGACCGCGCTGGGTCTGGGAACGCTCGCCACGGCGGCGATGCTGGCATGCGGGGGGAAAGGAAACCCGCTGGTGCGAGAGCTGACTTTTCCGCAGGTGATCCTGTTCGTGTGGATTTTCTCCAGCACGATAGAAGAGGTTTTCACGCGCGGGTTCTTGCAGAGCCATATCGCCTCCGCCGGGGAGCCCCGGCTCGGGCCGAGGTTTCTCCGGATCGGGCGGGCGGCGCTGATCAGCGCGGCGTTTTTCGCGGCCATGCATCTCGTGCTCCTGCTCAGCCACACGGATGCCGTCACGGTCGTAATCATTCTCCTGTTCACCTTCTCCGTGGGATTGCTGGCGGCGCACCAACGGGAGCGGACCGGCTCCCTGGTCCCGGCGATCGGCGTGCACATGCTGGCGAATGTCGGGGGCGTGTTCGGGGGGATCGTGTACGCGATCATCGCGATGCTGAGCGGCGGAGCGGTTCCCGGCCGGTGAGGAAGGGCGGGCCCGACCGCTCGCTCTCTCTGCCGGCTAGAATTTCGCCCAGCGGGGGACGCGGGGGAAGGGGAGGACGTCGCGGATGTTCTGCATGCCGGTGATGTACATGACAGCGCGGTCGAAACCGAGCCCGAACCCGGCGTGCGGCATGCTCCCGTAGCGGCGAATGTCGAAATACCAGGCGTAGTTCTCCCAGTTGGTGAGGCCCTTCATCTCCATGTGCTTCTGCAGCACGTCGAGGCGCTCCTCGCGCTGGGAGCCGCCGATGATTTCGCCGACGCGGGGGACGAGGACGTCCATGGCGCGGACGGTTTTCCAGTCGTCGTTCACCCGCATGTAGAAGGCCTTGATCGCGAGCGGGTAATCGTACACGATCACCGGCCGCTTGTAAACCACCTCGGTCAGGCAGCGCTCGTGCTCGGTCTGGAGGTCCAGCCCCCACTCGGCGGGGAACTCGAACTTCCGGCCGGATTTCTGAAGCTGCGCAATCGCATCGGTGTAGCTCACGCGGACGAACTCGGAGGCGACGATGCTCTCGAGGGTCTCGATCAGTTTGTGGTCGATCCGCTGGTTGAAGAAGGCCATGTCGCCGGCGCAGTCGTCGAGGGCGAAGCGGAAGAGGTATTTGAGGAAGTCCTCGGCGAGGTCCATGTCGTCCTCGAGCTCGGCCCACGCCATCTCCGGCTCCACCATCCAGAACTCGCTCGCGTGGCGGGCGGTGTTGGAGTTCTCGGCGCGAAAAGTGGGGCCGAAAGTGTAGATGTCGCCGAGAGCGGCCGCCAGGAGCTCCCCCTCGAGCTGGCCGGAAACGCTCAGGTAGGCCTCGGCGGCGAAAAAGTCCGCCTCCCAGTCGACGCGGCCGTCCTTCTTCGGAGGCTGGTCGAGGGGGAGGGTGGTGACGCGGAAGAGTTCCCCCGCCCCTTCGCAGTCGGAGGCGGTGATGATCGGCGTGTGGATATAGTAGAAGCCGCGCTCCTGGTAGTAGGTGTGGATGGCGTAGGCGAGCCGGGAGCGGATGCGGTTGACCGCGCCGAAGGTGTTGGTCCGGGGACGCAGGTGGGCCATGTCGCGGAGGGTCTCGAAACTGTGGCGCTTCTTCTGGATCGGGTAGGTGGCATCCGCTTCCCCGACCAGGTCGAGCGCCTCGACCGCGACCTCGTACTTCTGCCCCTGGGCGGGCGATTCGATCAGCTTCCCGCGCAGGCGGACGGCGGCCCCGGTGAGGATCCGGTCGATGGCAGGAATCCGGTCGGGGTCGGAGACGACGCCCTGGAGGTTCTGCATGCAGGAGCCGTCGTTGACCTCGACAAAGGCGACTTCCTTGCTTCGGCGGATGGTGCGCACGAGGCCGAGGATGGTCACGGTGGTCCCAACCGGCACCTGTTCGTCGACGACAATTCGCCTGATTCTGGTCCGGACTTTGTAATCCATCGGTGTCTTCTCCGCGTCAGTTCCGGTCACGGGGCACATCGGGCTGTCGGTGGCAATAAAACGAGCGGGGGGCGGTTTGGCAAGTCTCAAGAAACGGGCGGCCGGGCGCGAAATCCCGCCCGCCCAATGAAACTTCCGCCGCGCTCGCAGGTATTAAAGGTGAGAATGAACTGAGTGTGACTCCTTCGAGAGACGTTCCCAACTTCTACATAGAAACCCGGCCTGGCTGACAGGCCGGGTTTTTATTTGCGCCGGATCGCGCGCCAACCCGCCCGGCTTTCTCGCCCAGCCGGCGGGGGGTGCTTGACGGCGGGCGGCGGGAAACCGAGATTGCGCCATGTATAAACGTCAGTCTGTCGATCCGGCCGAGGCCGGGGAGGTCGTAATATGTCCACACAAGATTCATCGCCGCGGTCCGATTCCGGGGCCGACTCTGCCGCCGGGCACGGATCCCCGCTCGCCGCGGAAGTGCTGCGCCTGCTGTACGAACGGGCGAGTTGCCGGAATTTCGCTCAACGGGAGATCCCCGACCGCCTGCTCGACGAAATCCTGCAGGCCGGGGTGCATGCGGCCACCGGCGGAAACCTGCAGCCCTGGTCGATCATCGTGGTCCGGGATCCGGAGGCGCGGCGAAAGCTGGCGGAGCTCAATGAGAACCAGACGTTTATGCAGGATGCCCCGGTGAACCTGGTGTTCTGCATCGACTGGCGACGGCTGGAGCGGTGGGCGGCGGGGGCGGCGGCGCCCTTCACCGCCACCGCGGCCTTCCGGCATTTCTGGATTTCCTTTCAGGATACGATCATCGCCGCGCAGAGCATCGGCACCGCGGCCGACGCGGTCGGACTCGGCTCAGTCTATGTCGGCACGGTGCTCGAGTGCTTCCCGGAGGTTCGGGAGATGCTCGCGCTGCCCCCGGGAGTCTTCCCGGTGGTCATTCTGACGCTCGGCTGGCCGGTCCACCGGCCGGCTCCGCGGGGGAAGCTGCCCCTCCAGGTCGTGGTGCACCGCGAGCAATACCGCGAGCTGCCCGATGACCAACTGGCGGCGGCGTACGAGACGAAGTACGGCGGCGCGAAGATCGACTGCACCCCGGACCGCCTCGACCGGCTCGTCGAAGTCTGCCGGAGAACCGGGGGAGAGGAGCTGGCGGAGCGGTGCCGGGCGCGGGTCCGGGCGGCGGGATCCATCAACATGGCCCAGCGGTATTTCGGCCTGCACTACCCGGCGGATTTCATGCCGGCCCAAAACGCCTCCTACCTCCGGATCTTCGAAGACGCGGGGTTTGAATGGTTCCGGGAGTGGTGGCCGCGGGAGTGAGCGGATCCGCGCGCGCGGCGGCGAGGCGCCGCAAAAAAAACCTTGGAGAATCGGACAAGAAGCACCATATTGAAAGCATCAGGGTCTTTCCCGATCGCGCGTTCTCGCAATCGATCTACGACCCCGGTTTCCTTCCGCATCCGCCGGCCGAGGGATCCGGGCGGACAGCCGAAAGTGACGGGCCGGCGGCCGGCCACAGACGAGAAGACTGAATCAGCGTATTCGCATTCCAAGGAGGCTTCCATGTCATCTCGCGCAGCGGTGCAGCGGGTCGCGGTCGCGCTGGCGGCGGTTTTGACGGCGGTGCTCGGAGCAGCCCAGCCCGGCTGGGGGTTGCCGAACGCGCCGGTCAATCCCGGCAGCCCGCCCATGAGCGACCAGAACAACTCGGAGGTGTCTCTCAGTGAGACGACGCCGGGCGAAGTGTACGCCGTGTGGACGGAGTACACGCCGGCCGGGTTCGGGGTTTCGAACATCGGGTGGGGGTTTTCCAACACGCTCGGGGCGGCCTGGGTGCAGGCGCTGATTCCCCCGACGCCGCCGTATGGCGCGGAGTGGAATCCCTCGCTGGCCTCCCATCCGGCGGGCGCCTTCTACGCGGCGGCGGCGGCCTACGGTCCCGGCATGCCCTGGCTGGCGCCGGATGCGGTGGTTGTGCACACGAGCGCGGGGGGCGGGGCGGCCTTCGGGCCGGGCGTGCCCGTAGCCGTCAATGTCCCGGGTACCACCTGGCTTGATTATCCCGATATCGCCCTGGCCGACAACCCGGCCATCCCGGCACCCCTGTTCGGCACGATGCACACCGCGTGGGTGGAGTACGCCGATGGGACGTTCGGCGATGCCGATGGGAACGGCAACCCGTTCGATGACGCCGGGGACAACTACACGATCTTCTATGCGTATTCGCGGACGATGGCCGGTCCCGCCCCGATCTTCCCGGCCTTCTCGGTTCCCGTGGCGCTTTTCCCAGGACCGGTCTTCCCCAATGCACCGGCGGCCAACCGGCCGAGTGTCGCGGTAATGGCCCCGCCGGGCAACCCGGTGATTCCCGGGGGTGGGGTGTATGTCGGCTGGACCGACGGGCTGAATGTCTATGTGACCGGTTCGCCGGCGCTCGGCGCGGCCTTCTTTGCGCCGGCGTTGGTAGCGGCGATCACGCCCGTGCCGCCGGTGCTGATCGGTGGCGTCAAGGGGGCGGCCACCGTCACCATCGCCACCGGGGCCGGACCCTGCGCCGGGTGGGTGTACGCCGCCTGGACATCGGTGGGCGGAGCCGACCTGGACATCTTCTTCTCGTCCAGCCCGACCGGACTCCCGGGCTCGTGGGGCCCGCCCGTGCGGGTGAACCAGGATCCGATCGGCAACGGCGCGGACCAGTGGGCGCCCCACATGTCGGTCGACCCCGGCTCAGGCCGAATCCTCATCACCTACTATGACCGACGGGTCGATCCGGCCAACGTGGCGCACCAAACCTGGGTGTCGTCCTCCCCGGACTGCGGGGTGACCTGGCTCGATTGCCAGTTGTCGACGACGCCGCCGGCCGCGCCGATTTCGACCTTCCCGCTGCCGCCCGCGCCGATCTACCTGGGCGACTACCTCGGCTCCGACTTCAACCTGCTCAACGGCCCGGCGCACATCTGGAACGACGGCCGGGCGCCGGCCGCGGTTCAGGACGTCTATTTCGAAAATGTCATGACTTGTTTCCCGGATACCGACGGCGACGGCGTTTTTGACCCGTACGACAACTGCCCGACTGTACCCAATCCCGGCCAGGCGGATGGGGACGGCGACGGCGTCGGCGACGTGTGCGACAACTGCCCGGCTATCGCTAATCCCGGCCAGAGTGACGGCGACGGCGACACCTTCGGCGACGTGTGCGATAACTGCCCGACGGTTGCGAACCCGACTCAGTTGGACGGGGACAGCGACGGGATCGGCGACCTCTGCGACAACTGCCCCGGCACGCCTAATCCAGGGCAGCTGGACGGGGACGGAGACGGAGTCGGCGACGTATGCGACAACTGCCCCGGCGTGGCCAACCCGGGCCAGGCCGACAACGACACCGACGGGCTCGGGGACGCCTGCGATCCGGACGACGACAACGACGGCGTCCTGGATCCATCGGACAACTGCCCGCTGATCTCGAACCCGGGGCAGTCGGATATCGACGCCGACGGCATCGGAGACGTGTGCGATGCCGACGCCGACGGCGACGGTCTGCTGAACGGGGATGAGTTGACGATCGGGAGCAACCCGCTGTCCGCCGACAGCGATGCGGACAATGTCAACGATTCGGTCGAGGTCTACCACTGCGGCGGGGGGATCGGGAGCCCCTGCGACACGGACGGGGACGCGACTCCCGACGTGATGGATCCCGACGACGACGGCGACGGGATCAACACGATCAACGAGGATACGGACCTTGACGGCAATCCGCGCAACGACGACATCGATTCCGACGGGGTCCCCAACTACCTCGATCCGGACTCGGACGGCGACGGCATCGGGGATATCAGCGACAACTGCCCCTACGTGTCAAATCCCGGCCAGGTGGATACGGACACCGACGGTCTGGGGAACGCCTGCGATCCCGATGACGACAACGACGGGATCCTCGACGGCGCGGATAACTGCCCGCTGGTGGCCAATCCGGGGCAGGAAGACGCCGACGGGGACGGGATCGGTGATGCGTGCGACGGGTGCTGCACGCTGCGCGGCGATTTCAACGACGACGGAGCGGTGAAAGTGTCCGATCTGACGGCCCTGATCAACTACCTCTTCCGCGGGGGCGCGGCGCCGTCGTGCCTCGATCATGGAGACACCAACGCGGACGGGTCGATCAAGGTGTCCGACCTGACGCTCCTGATCAATTACCTGTTCCGGGGCGGTCCACCGCCGGCGGCTTGCTGACGAGAGGCCTGTTCCGCGCACAGTGAGATGGGGCCCATGGCGACCGCCGCCATGGGCCCTCGCTTTTGGGCGTCGCGGCAGCCGGAGGCGGGCAAAAAAATGAGGGTGGCAGGGATTGAACCTGCGACACCCTGCTTAAAAGGCAGGTGCTCTACCACTGAGCTACACCCCCAAAGGGACACCCATCGCCGGTGGCGGCGGGTGTGCGGTCAATAATAGCAGGTCGGCGGGCCGAGGTCAAAGAGTTTTTGGCCTCTCCGCGCCCGGGCGCGCGGCCTAGCCCACGGCGATCGTTTCATCGCGCCGGGCCCCCGTGGAGACGATGGCGATGGTCACCCCGAGATCGCGGGCGATGAAGTTCAGGTAATTGCGGGCCTGCGCCGGGAGGTGGTCGAACACCGTCGTCCCCGTCGTGCGCGTCCGCCAGCCCGGCAACGTCCGGTATTCCGGCTTCACCCGGGCGAGGTCGGCAAGGTCGAGCGGGACCTGGTCAAACTGCTCGTCGCCCAGACGGTAGCCGGTGCACACGGGGATCTCGTCAAAATCATCCAGGACATCGAGCTTGGTGATGGCGATCGAGGTGACGCCGTTGATGCGAACGGCGTGGCGGAGCTGGACGAGGTCGAGCCATCCGCAGCGGCGGGGGCGGCCGGTCGTGGCGCCGTATTCATCGCCGCGGGTGCGAAGCAGATCGCCGGCGTTGTCGACCAGCTCAGTCGGGAACGGCCCGGCGCCCACGCGGGTCGTGTACGCCTTGACCACCCCGATCACCTCGTCGATCATGTGCGGACCGATCCCCAGACCGGTGAGCGCGCCCCCCACCGTGGTGTTGGACGACGTGGCGAAGGGGTAGGTCCCGAGATCAACGTCGAGCATCGCCCCCTGGGCCCCCTCGTAGAGGATCTTGCGGCCGGCGCGGTACGCCCGGTGCAGGGCCAGCGAGACATCGGTCACCAGCGGCCGGAGGATCGGGGCGATTTCCATGAGCGCATCAAAAGTGCGGCCGAGGTCGGCGCGCTCGTCGGACGAACCCTCGAGGTACTGGCGCTTGACCGTCGCCTGATACTCGAGCCGCTTGCGGAGCCGGTCCGGATGGAAGAGGTCGATGACGCGGATGCCGTTGCGGGCGACTTTGTCGATATAGGCGGGGCCGATCCCCCGCATGGTCGTGCCGATCGAGGCGGTACCGCGGCTGGATTCGAGCACGGCGTCGATGAGCTTGTGGTAGGGCAGGACAAGGTTGGCCGCCGGCGAGACCCACAGCCGCCCGGCGTAGTCGATCCCGCGCGAGGCGAGGAAATCGAGCTCCTCGATGAAGCCGAACGGGTCGAGGACGACGCCGTTTCCGATGTAGCAGGCTTTGCCGGAGTGGATGATGCCCGAGGGGATGAGGTGGAGGATGTACTTGCGGTCGTCGACGACGATCGTGTGACCGGCGTTGGCGCCTCCCTGGAAGCGGGCGATCACGTCCGCCTGGGCGGCGAGGAGGTCGACGATCTTTCCCTTGCCTTCATCGCCCCACTGACAGCCGAGGACGATCTTATTCTTTTTGGCCATGTCGAGGTGCCCCTATGTCTTGCGCACGTTCGTTCACGAGGTCAAAAATGGCGCCGAGCAGTTCGTTCTTGCCGAGGCCGCTCACGGCGGAAAACGCCAGGGCCGGGGCGTTGAAGAGGCGCTCGACGGCGGCGATTTTGCGGTTGGTCTGGTCGCGGTTGAGCTTGTCAGTCTTGGTGACCGCGACCAGCGTCGGGATCCCGCGTGCGGCGAGCCAGGCGACGAGCTGGAAATCCTGCTCGGTCGGGTCGCGGCGGGCGTCCAGGAGAAGCACCAGTCCCGCGAGATGCGGGTCGCCGTTCAGGTAGCTCTCGAGGAGTCGGCCCCACTCGGCGCGCATCTGCCGGGAGACCCGGGCGTAGCCATAGCCGGGCAGATCCACGAAGTAGAAGCGGCTGTTGACCAGGTAGAAGTTGAGCGCCCGCGTCTTGCCGGGGTCGGAGGAAACTCTGGCGATCTTGCGGCGGCCGACGAGGCGGTTCAGCAGCGACGATTTGCCGACATTGGAGCGGCCGGCGAAGGCGATGTGGGGGCGGCGGTCGGCCGGCGCCTGCCCGGCGGAGACAAATGAACCCACAAAATCGCAGGTCGTTATCGTGGGGGCGGTCGCCATCGCAGTCCTCATCCGTCGTGTCTCTTGACACCACATTACGCATCCATGTTGTCGGGGGAGCAGTCGCGGGGCTGTCCCCTGTGAGTATAGGGATTCGGGAGGCGAGTGTCAAATAGTAACCGGGCGGTCGCGCTGCCGCCGCCCGGCGCCGTCGGCCGGGCGGACTCAGGAGGTTGCTTTAGGCGCCGCGCGCGATGCGGTAGGTCGCTCTCACCCGCGTGCGGGTGATCGGGTTCCGGGTCATGGCCAGGCGGATGACTTCGGTGACCGAACGCACGTAGTGGAGTTTCAGCCCTTTCAAAAGGTCGGCGGGGAGCTCCCGGATGTCTTTGCGGTTCTTCTCCGGGAGGATCACCTGCAGCACTCCCATGCGTTTGGCGGCGAGGAGTTTCTCGTTCAGGCCCCCCACCGCGAGCACATCGCCGGTCAGCGTCACCTCGCCGGTCATGGCGACGTCGGTGCGGACCGGGGTCTCGGTGAGCGACGAGAGCATGGCGATGAGGAGAGTGACGCCGGCGGACGGACCGTCTTTCGGCACCGCCCCTTCGGGCAGGTGCACGTGGAGGTCGATATCCTCGAAGAAATTCTCCTTGAGTTTGAACATCGCGGCGTGGTTGCGGATATACGAGAGCGCGGCCGTCGCCGACTCCTGCATGACGTCGCCGAGCGATCCCGTCATCGTCAGTTTCGCCTTGCCGGCCATGGGCGCCACCTCGACCGGGAGGACCTCGCCCCCCATTTCCGTCCAGGCCAGGCCGACCGCATAGCCGATCGTCGGTTCCGCTTTGATGTTGTTGTCGACATACTTGGGGGCGCCGAGGAGAGCGTAGATTTTCCTCTTGGTGACCGTCAGGCGGCGCAGCTTCCGCCCCTCGGCGACTTCCACGGCCGCCTTTCGCAGGAGCGCCCCCATTTGGCGCTCGAGTTCGCGGACGCCGGACTCGCGCGTATACTGGCGGATGAGCAGCGACAGGGCCTCGTCCTGAAAGTCGACCGCGACCCCCTGCAGACCGATCTGCTCGACCAGCTTCGGCAGGAGGAACTGGCGGGCGATCGCGGCCTTCTCGAAGTCCAGGTAGCCGGGGAGGCGGATGATCTCCATGCGGTCGCGGAGCGCGGGGGGGACGGTGGCGACGGTGTTGGCGGTGGTGATGAAGAGAATGTTCGAGAGGTCGCACTCCAGTTCGAGGTAGTTGTCGGAGAACGAATTGTTCTGCTCGGGGTCGAGAACCTCCAGAAGCGCGGCCGCCGGATCGCCGCGGAAGTCGGTGCCGATTTTGTCGATTTCGTCCAAAAGGAAGACCGGGTTGGCCGAGCCGGCACGCTTCAGTCCCTGGATGATGCGGCCGGGCATGGCGCCGATGTACGTGCGGCGGTGGCCGCGAATCTCCGATTCGTCATGCACCCCGCCGAGCGACATGCGGACAAACTTGCGGTCGAGGGCGCGGGCGATGGAGCGGCCGACAGAGGTTTTGCCGACCCCCGGCGGGCCGACGAGGCAGAGAATCGGACCGCGCACCTTGCCCGCCAGGCGAATGACCGCGAGGTGTTCGAGGATCCGCTGCTTCGCCTTCTCCAGGCCGTAGTGGTCGCCGTCGAGAATGGCGCGGACTTCCTTGAAATCGACCCGGTCCTGGGTGACGTCGTTCCAGGGGAGCGCCAGCAGCCACTCCACGTAGCCGCGGATGACGCCGGCCTCGGCCGAGTACGGGTGCATCTTGGCGAGCTTCTTGATCTCCTCGTCGGCCTTTTCCACGACGGTCTCGGGGTAATCGCGGCTCTCCAACTGGCTGTAGAGGTCGTCGACCTCGGCCCCCGGCTCGTCGAACTGCCCCAGTTCGTCTTTGATCGCCTTGAGCTGCTGCTGGAGGTAGAACTCGCGCTGCGACCGGGACATCGACTCGCGCACGTCGCCGTCAATCTTGTGCTCGATCTTGAGGATCTCGATCTCCTCCTTCAGCAGGCGGGCGAGTTCGAGAAACTGCTTGCGGACATCGAACAGCTCGAGGATCTCCTGCTTGGCCTCCTTGCGGACCAACAGGTGGGATGCGATCGTGTCGGCCTGCTGGTGGTACTGCTCGATGGAGGCCAGCGCCACGAGTACCTCGTCGGGCACGCGCCGGTTGAGATGGACATACTCGGTGAACAGCTCCATGACGGAGCGGGAGAGAGCCTCGAGCTCGCGGTCGTGCGCCGGCTCCTCCGGGGGCTGGACAGAGATGCGCACCTGCACGTAGTCTTCGGTCCGAACATAGGAGGTGACGCAGGCGCGGACGAGTCCCTCGACGAGAACCTTGAACGTCCCGTTGGGCATTTTCATGACTTGGAGGATGCGGGCGACGAGGCCGACATCGTAGAGGTCCTCCTGTCCCGGGTTGTCGACACCCGCCACCTTCTGCGCCAGAAGCAGGACCTGGCGGTCCCCCTCCATGGCCTCGCGGAGCGCCTTGACCGTGAATTCCCGGCCGATCAGGAGCGGATAGATCATGTGGGGGAACACGACGACGTCGCGCAGGGGGATCACGCACAGGCGGCTGTTGACGGTCACGAGTTCGCCGTTGTGGACAATTTTGAATGTCGACACCGGAATCGGCCTCCTTACCACGGGTCCTTGGTTACCGGGACAGGTCAAAGATAGCCCGAAGCGGTGCGGCGGCAAACACCTTTTTCGGCGGTCGGGGCTCGGCGGGGCGTCTGCGCCCGGCGAACACATTGGGACGGTGCGGCTTAACCGGAGGTCACGAATGCACGCTGGTGATCACCAGCCAGAAAATGATCAGCAGAGCAGCCAACAGCGACAACATGAGGTACTGGCGGGGAGATTGCGGGGCGACCTGGAAAAACTCGCGGGCGGGAGCCGCCTTCTCAAAACTGACAATTTCGGTCAGGGTGATCTGAAGTTCGGCGGCATGGCGCAGGCGGTCGGCGGGGTTTTTCGCCAACAGACGCTCGAGCAGGAGGACGATGTCGGCCGGGGTCTTGCGGTCGGGTTGCAGTAGGCGAAAATCAGGGTCGGCGTGGAGCACGGCTTCCTCGACCGCCTCAACCGACGATCCGGGGAAAGCGGGGCAACCGGCCAGGCATTCGTAGAGGATGGCCCCGGCCGCGAACAGGTCGGCGAGCGGACCCACTTCTTCGCCGGTGACCTGCTCGGGCGCGCGGTAGCGGACAGCCTCGGCGGAAGGCGAGAAGCCCCGGCCCTCCCGCTCCACGATCATCGTGGAGAAACCGAAATCCACCACCCGGACGTCGCCGTCGTCCCGCAGCAGGATGTTGCTGGGCGTGAGGCTGCCGTGAACAATGTGGCGCGAGTGGGCGTGGTTGAGGGCGCCCGCGAGCGCCGAAGCCACGCGGAGGAATGCGTCAATATCGAGCGGACCGCGGCGCAAACGCTCGCGCAGCGATTCCCCCTCGACGAGCTCCAGGGCGACAACATAGCGGCCGTGGAACTTGTGGACGCCGTAGAGCGAGCAGATGTTCGGGTGGTCGGTGTCGGCCAGCGCGCGCAGAGTCGACAGCACCTGCGCCCGGTACGGGATGTGGTCCATGAGATCGAGGTCGAAAAGCTTCAGGGCGACGAATCGCTCGAGGACGGTGTCCCAGGCCTTGTAGAGATCGCCGGTCCGGCTCGGGGCGAGGCGCTCGCCGAGGGCGTAGTGGAGGATCTGGATGGGAACGGACTGCTCCATAATCGTATTAACGGCGAACGGCGGGACAAACTTGAGCAGGTCAAAAGACGCCCGGGGACGGCGCGACGCCGCCCCCGGGGGAAAAAGGCTGGTGCCCGATGATCAGATCGCGGGCTGCCGACGCTTGCGGATGACAATGACCGCGGAAGCGCCCAGGAGGACGAGCAGGATGATCAGGCCATACGTGGACAATGACGGCACGCTGGCGTTGGCAACGACAGTGATATTCACCGTCGCGTCGAGGCGATCACCCTTCGGGCTGCCGACGTTGAAAGAATAAAGGCCCGGATACTGCGGATAGATAAACTGCTGGCAGCCGGGCTGGCCAGGCTGCATAACGCAGTTGGGAGGCGACCATGGTGTCGGATTTGCCGTGCCCATAACCCGAACGGCATCCGTGGCATCATTGTTGAACCACTCCAGGCTGGTAAACGGCAAGCCTTTCGGAATGTTAATGGTGTAGCTTACCGGTCCATTGGACCAAGTCCCTCCCGGCACAAGAACCTGATACGCACCGGCTTCAAATCGCACGCCGATTCGGTAGCCCTTCTCCTCGTCCTGCGCCGTGGCGATGAGCGCGAGGGCGAAGACGCAAAGAACAACAAGCACGAGGCGCTTCATGAGGATATCCCTCCAATTCAGGTGCAAGATCACTCTCGGATGAACTTACTGCAGCACGTCAGTGCTGCGGGGAAGTTGCCGGCGGGGGACCGCGGCGATGCGGGACGAGGAAGAACCTCCCGGCGAGAGGGCGGGGGGTGAATAAAAGGTTCCAGATTCTCCCATTCACTCTCTCGTTAGTTCCCCGCGCCTCCGCCGAGAATATCTTCTCAAGGCTCCAGAGAATGGCCGAATCCAGGAGAATGATGAGGAGGGAGACGATCGCAAAGCCGAAGAGCTGCGACAACTCCAGGGTCACGGCGCCCGACGGGGCGTGGAGCCCGAGCACCGAGGGGGCAATACCCGTCTGGACAATAGTCAGTTCGAATCCGACCCACAACAGCGCGAGCACGAGCGGATGGAATCCGAAGCGACGATTGGCCAGACCGAAAAGCAGCCCGAACGCACACCCCACTGCGCCCGCCGCGGCCATCCGAAGCCCCCAGACCAGGGGGGACAGCCGGATCAGGTCGAGTTGGCCGACGCCGACCAGGGTGAGAGCGAAAAGGGCGAAGAGACAGGCGGCATCACGGACGGAGGCGCGGGCAACGGCGGCCAGAAGGGGAGCGGCGGCGACCAGGACGAAACAGCCGTAGGCCGGCGATACCCGGGCTACAAGCACCAACAGCGCCGAGAAGCCGCCGACCGCAAACAATTCGCAGCCCGACCAGCCGCCGTGGCACACCACGGCCCGGCGCTCTCCCTTGGCGACACGGGTACAAGGCGAAGAAGTTGGCTCAATGGTGTGGTTGTCTGAACATTGAGGCGAGGTGCCTGCGCGGAGTCGATCGAGACAGTCGTCCGTTGCGCCGAGGCGCAATTATCCACCTCCCTGGAAGCGGGCAAACCCGACCGGCCCGCCTCAGTTCGACGACGAATTGATCTCCGAGACAATGGAAAAAGCTGGAACCCGTACTACAACTGGAAAATACGCGGCCTGACAGGGGCTGTCAAGGAAATTCTCGCGCAATTGAACCCTGGGCGCACGCAATGCGCCGGATTCCGCCGGTCCTCTATGGATCACCGAATCATCCGGGCACCTCGTGCACCGGTGACCGGCCGCGCCGATCCCGCCGGGCCGAGAGGCCGGGCGGCGAATGCGAATGCCGTCTGGGACAATCCCGGGCGGATGGCGCGCCCGGGAATAGGATCGCTCTACTTGAGCGGGCCCCGGGTGACTTTGATGGCGTCGACCCAGATCGTGCCGGAGCCGGCGACGCCGATGTTGAGCTTCACCAGATCCGGATTCTCTCCGGCTTTGAGGAAGAATTGCGTGCTCTGGGAGCTCCAGTCGACATCGCCCGTGACCGGGTTATCGAGGCCGCGGGCGAAAAACTCGCCCCGTTCGGGGAAGTGGCAGAGCATTTCCAGGTACACCATGCCGGTGAGATTCTGCGTGCGAATCTTGGCTTCGAACGTGAGCGTGGCCTTCTCGACATCGGGATCGACCAGTTCCAGCAGCGGAATGGTGGCGGCGGCGGGCGCCTCGATCCGGAGAGCGCCGCCGCCGTCGGCCGTGATCTCCCTGTCGAGCGTGACGTTACTCTGGGCGATGATGCCGTCGAGATTGTCCACCGGGAATTCGGCGATCGTTTCCACGCCGCGACCGCAGGCGAGCAGGACACACGCAGCGCCGACCAGTAGAATCAGATACCGTCGCATGGGCGAAACCTCATCGATATAAGAGTCATTTTGTTCTGAATTGTCCGATCACAAAGACATCGGTATTCTGCCATCGGCAGGATCGACAGGCAAGTTTAATCGGGATGGGCGGCCAGGGAGTCAGGCCCGAGGGGCTCTCTCGAGGGCCCGGGCGAGTTTGGAGCGGTTCTGCCGGAGGAAGGGGATATCCAGCGACAGGAAGAGTTTTCTGAGTCGGTCGATGACGGTGGGGACATGGGTGCGGTCGGGCAACTCAACTTCGAGCTCGTAGTCGACCGAGCCGTCGGCGTAGCGCGTGGTGTCGATTTCGAGGCGATAGGAGTAGTCGCCGAACCTGAACGCCTTGTACTGGCGGGTGTTTTCGAAGTGGACGAAGCGGACGAGAGCGAGGGACCCGAACTGATCCCGGACGAACTGGATGGTGGGCGTGTCCATTCCCATGATGTCGCGCTGCAGGGCGAGGGCTTCGAGAGCCTCCCCGCGGGGGATTTCGGACTCCATCTCCATGCGGATAGAGGCTTCCTCGCCGGCCGTCTCACGGCTCTTGATCGCAAGCGAGCCGCGCTGCTCGTCGACCCGCACCCGGAGCGCCCAGCCGTCGCGCGACAGCACGCGGTCTTCGGTATCAAAGAACGCGTTGACCTGCCGCTCCTCGCCGTCGAGCTGCCCCAAAAAGCCCACGAGCTTGAGGTAGTTGGTGAAGGATCCGAGATCGAGCTTGATCTCGATTTCCTCGTTTGTTTGTCGCCGTTCTGCCATCCTGCCGCCAATAAACGCAATCCCGGGGCGCGGTTCAATGGAAATTTTGCGGCCCGGTCGGCCGGGGGGCGGCCGCAAAAAAGCGGCGTCGGATGGCGATCCGACGCCGCGGAGATCTCCGCCAGGTCCCCCGGGGCTCAGAGACGATAGCGTTCGGTGATATTGTCGTTGTTCTGGGCGTCGTAGACGCGGTACTCCTGCACCGAGAGCGTCGTGTCGCGGACGACATTGATGCGGAACTGGTTGATGCGCATGAGGCGGTCGATCCGGCTGTGGCCGTTTTCCGACATGGCGTCGGCCAGCATCGGGTTGAGGGCGAGATTGAACTCGCGGATCCGGCCCTCGGCCTTGGCCCGGAGAAACCACCGTTCGATTTTCGTGGCCATCGTCTCCTTCGACAGGATACGGCCCAGCCCCTCGCAGGTCGGACAGGGTTCCGACAGGGCCTGGAGGTGGGAGGGGCGGACGCGCTCGCGGGTCATCTCCACGAGCCCGAAATCGGTGACCGGGTTGATCGCCCCCTTGGCGCGGTCGTTCCGGAAACAGCCCTTGAACTCCTCGTAGAGCTTGCGGCGGTTCTCCTTGCTGTACATGTCGATGAAATCGCAGATGATGAGGCCGCCGATGTCGCGGAGGCGGATCTGACGGGCGATCTCCTTGGCCGCGAGAAGATTCGTCTGGAGAATGGTGGTCTCCTGGTCGCTCGACCCCACAAAGCGGCCCGTGTTCACGTCGATCGTGACCATCGCCTCGGTCTGGTCGATGATGATGTATGCCCCCTTCTTGATCCACACTTTCCTGTCCATCATCCGCTCGATCTCGGCCTCGATGTTGAACTGGTCGAAAAGGGGCCGCTGGCCCTTGTAGAGCTCGACACGGTTCTTCAGGTGGGGGACCACCTGGCGGGCGTAACTGATCACCTTCTTGTAGTCGCCCTTGTTGTCGACAATGAGGCGCTGGACGTCGTCGGTGAAGAGGTCGCGAATCATCGACACGATCATCTCGGCCTCTTTATGGATGAGCACGGGGGCTTTGGAGGTGTCGGCCTTCCGTTTGAGCTTGCTCCACAGCTTAAGTACGCGCTTGACGTCGGCGCGGAAGTCCGGGGTGTCGTGCCCCTCGGCCTCGGTGCGGACAATCAGGCCGAATCCTTCCGGACGGAGCGGCGCGAGCACTTTCTTCAGGCGCCGTTTCTCCGCCCAGCTCGTGATGCGCTTGCTCATGCGGATGTGGTCGTCGTCGGGGACGAGCACCACATAGCGGCCGGGGATGGAGATTTCGGTCGAGATGCGGGGCCCCTTGGTCGAGATCGGCTCCTTGATCACCTGGATGAGGACTTCCTGGCCGGTCTTGAGCACCTGCTCGATCGTTTCTCTCTTGCGCTTGCGGATGATCTCCGCAGGCGCCTCCTCTTCGTCGATATCCTCCGAGTCATACCGGTTGTCGTAGTCCTTGCCGACGTCGGAGGCGTGGAGGTAGGCGGCGCGGGGCAGGCCGATATCGACGAACGCGGCCTGCATGCCCGGCAGGACAGTGCGGACAATGCCTTTGTAGATGTCGCCGACCATGCGGTCGCTGTCGGGGCGCTCCACCTGGAGCTCGACGAGGCGTTCGTCCTCCAGAAGGGCGACCCGTGTTTCATAGTCGGTTGAGTTGACGAGAATCACTTTCTTCATACGGGATCCTGAATGTTGTGCGGTGTGGCTCCGAATCGCTCGCCCGGCTGCGGCTGCAGGCCGTTGAGAAAGGACACCCCGTCCATCCCCTTCTTCCCCTCCGGGACCAGGCGAGTCAGCTCGAGGGCCGAGCTTGCGCACTGGACCAGGAGGCGGCGCCGGTCGGGCACGATGGCGCCGGGCGGCGCGCCCGGGGCCGCCGGGGCGTCAACGACCGGGCGGCTGCCGAGAATTTTCACGCGGCGGCTGCGGAAGGTGGAGTAGGCGCCCGGGACGGAGCTGAGGCCGCGGATGAAGTTGTGCACCAGCGGCGCGGGAAAGCCCCAGTCGATGAGGGCGTCCTCGGGGGTGACTTTCGGGGCCGGGGTCGCGGCCGTGCCGTCCTGCGGAATGGGGGCAAACGCCGGGTCGGCGAGCCGCTCCAGGCTGCGCAGGGCAAACGGCCCGGACAACGCGGCCATCCGGGCATAGAGCGAATCGAAGGTGTCGGCCGGATCGATCGGAACGCGCTCCTGGAGCACGAGATCGCCGGTGTCCACCGTATCGTTGAGAACAAAACTAGAGAGACCGGTTTCGGTCTCGCCGTTGATGAGCGCCCAATGGATCGGTGCGGCGCCGCGGTACCGAGGCAAAAGCGACGCGTGGATGTTGACCGAGCCCAGGCGGGGGAGCGCGTAGAGGCTGCGGGGGAGGATTTTGAAGGCGACGACCACGAAAACGTCGGCCTTCAGCCCCGCCAGCGCCTCACGCAGCGCCGGGTTGTTCCTGAGCGTGGCGGGGGTCAGGACGGTCAGACCGTGCCGGAGCGCCTCGCGCTTGACGGGCGTGGGGTGCAGACCCCCGCCGCGCGGCGGACGCACATCGGGACCGGTCACCACCGCAGCCACCTCATGCTCGCTGTGCACCAGGCAGGCCAGAGTGGGGCATGCGTACTCCGGCGTGCCCATAAACACCAATCTCATGCGGACTGTGGATTGCGGCGGAGCGACGATTCTCATTCCGGGAACCGTCGGACAAGATCAACGCGCGGGCGAATATCGTCAGGAAACCTTCTGCAGCTTTCTCAGGCGCCCTTGAATCATGGTCCGAGTCAGAGCGGACATGCGGTCGATGAACAGGATTCCCTCCAGGTGGTCGAATTCGTGCTGGATTGCCCTCGCCAACATGCCGTCCGTTGCGATCTCAAACGCGTTTCCATTGATGTCGATAGCCCGAACCTTCACCCAGGCCGGGCGGGTGATCTTCTGATATAGTCCCGGAAAGGACAGGCAACCCTCCTCATATTCCACCGGTTCGCCGCCTGCCTCGATAATTTCCGGATTTATGAAGACCTTGAGGTCGGCGTTGATGTCAATAACCGACAGGTCGATGATGAAAACGCGCCTGGACACGCCGATCTGGGGTGCCGCCAGACCGAGTCCCTGCGCCTCTTTGAGCGTGTCGGTAAGGTCCGACACCAAGTCTTTGATTTCCCGGTCGATCGTTTCGACCGGCTGCGCCTTCTCCCGCAGTACCGGGTCGCCGTAAATGACGATCGGTCGCACCGCCACAATAACTCCTTACACTAGCTGTCGACGCGCGCGGCAATGGAGGATTTCAGAAACTCCATCTTGACGTTTTCGCCGAATTTCAGCACGACTCGGCCGCGTTCGTCATCGATGGCGAAAATCACTCCAAACATGCCGGCGGACGTGATCACTTTGTCGCCCTTTTTCAGGTCTTTGAGCAGATGTTCATGTTCCTTTTGCTTTTTGCGCTGCGGCCGGATGAGCAGCAAATACATGACGACGAAGATGAGACCAAACCAGATGACGGTCGTGATCATCGTGCCGCTGCCGGCCCCTTCCGGGCTTCCGGCCATAAGAATCGGCCAATTCACGTGTGTTTCAACTCCTTCTCCTGTTGTTCTATCGGCTGGCCCGCGCGGAAAGCGCACGGGGCTGTCTCCGTTAACCTTTCAATATAGCCGATCCTTAACAGTCTGCCAATTCTTTTGTTACCGTCATTTGAACCGCCCGCCCGGCTGCTTCGTTCCCGCTATTATGGAGTTGTAGAGTCCGGTTAGCGGCAGCCGGCCGCCAATCGGCCGGCCACCCGATTGTCCGATCATCAGACCCGCAAACCGTCTCCCCAAGGCCGGCCCAAACAGACAAAACCCACCTCAAACGGTGGGTCCCCGGTCGGTCCACATCCCCATGGGACGAGAGAGTCGGGATGTCTGCGGCTTGCGCCACCCGGCGAAGCCGGCTTCTTCTGCCTGTCACCTCTCCGGAGACAATATGGTGCGCACAAGTGTCATATTCTGACACTTCCCCTCAAATCTTCTCGGACATTAGTCCATCCGGCCAAACTATCATAATCCATTGACTGGCAACTACTTGTCCGCCTCGTTTCGCGACCGGACCGGCACGGAAAACAAAAACGCGGTCGGTCAATATTGGCGCGTCATGATTCTCCGGCGCACAACCCCGGAGCCTCGGTTCCCCCGGCCCGGTCTTGGCGGCAACCGCCTGGGCGGGCTAGTGGGTGTGGTTTTGCCCGCCGAAGTAGGCCGTCCGGAACTGGTCGAGCGTGACCCGCAGGGAGTCGATGTTGGCCTGATCGGTTGTCTGTTTGCATTTCATGGCGCCGACGAGCAGGCGATGTGTCAGCTCGAGTTGTTTCTGGTAGCCGGCATAGCCCTGGGCGGTCGGCTCGAGGGTTTTGAGGCGCTGGGTCATGAAATACTGGCTGACGATGTGCTGGAATTCGCCGGCATGGTCCTCTTTGTTGACGACCCACCGGGTGAGCTGGTTGGCGTTGGCACCCGGATCGGCCGAGAGCTCGCGGATCTGCGCCATCGACTTCTCCATAGTCGTGATGTGTTCGGCCAGCAGGTCGAAGCGTGTGGAGTCGTCATAGATCCCGCACGGGATTTCACAGTGGGCGGCGGCCGATCCGGAGCCGAATGCAAGTACGCCGAGGACGAGAGCTGCGCTGACGAAAGTTCTCAACATGATTGGTTCCTCCAAAGAAAGATCGCGTGTTACAGACATTTCCATGCATCCAAGAGGGTAACCGGGAGAATGCGGGGAGGGTTTCCTGAAAGTGCAGGTAGGTCCATGACAGAAAAATGACACGATTGGCCGCAAATTGTGCGGCCGAGAAAAAAACAGTACGAACCAACGCGGGATTTGCTCTGTTTAACGGGGAAAGGGATCCAACCCTTTTCTCCATTTGATTGTAGCCCTCGTGCTTGACGGTTGCACGGGGGCTATCTCTTTTTCCCCATGGACCCAGGCGCGCTTACGCGCCGCTTGAGTCGGCAGGCTTCTCGTCTGACCTGAACTTCTTCGCCGCCTGCTGGATCTTTTTCGCGACTTCGGGGATCGCCTCGAGGAGGGCGTCCCACTTTCCCTTGACGGCCGAGAGGACACGGATCTCATCGCGGTCGATGATGATGAACGCGGCCGGCTCGACCCGGGCGCCGCCGCCGCCCCCCCCGCCGAAACCGGAGCCGCGCTTTTCATCGGTTCCCTGTCCGCCGCCGGCGGCGAAACCGAAAGAGATTTTCATGACCGGGATAACGGTGCGGTCGCCGACAGTGATCGGGTCGCCGATGACGGTTTCGGATTTGGCGACCTCGCGGAGTTCGCCGACCACGCCCTTGAGAATATCGGTCACGCCGTTCGACATCTCAGACTCCTTTCATCTATGCTCGGGCCAACCTGATTATTTTTCTTATCGGCAGCCTCCAGGCGAGCAGGACGGTGCGCCCGGCCAATCGATAGAGCGGCAGGGCGGCCGTGAAGCGGCCGGAGGCGCGGAACGCCGGGCCGTCCCAGACGGGGACATAACGGATCTGCGCCAGCCAGACGGGACCGGCGCCGAGGGCGGCCTGGTAGCAGCCGAAAGCGAGGCCGGTGTGGTCGGGGCTGGCGAAGCCGGCCTCGATGTGGGCGCGGCATTCCTCGACGGTCGCCGCGCGGGAGAGGGCCGCCAGGTAGCTCCCGAGGGCGCGGAGAATCCGCGGGCCGAGGCGGCCGATTTCCGCCAGGTCGCGCCGGGCTCCGCCTGCGGTTCGGGGGGATCGTTTCCGCCGCGGCGCGGCGGGCGCCGGCTCTTTCGGCGCGGCGGCGCCGGCGCCGAAACGGAACTTTTTCAGCGGGATGCCGGCCAGGCGAACAACGCCCGCGCGGGCGCCGGCGTCGACTTCAATGCCGGTGCGGCGGCCGAGGCTCAGCCCGATCAGCCGCCGGCCCTCTTCGAACACGAGGCGCACGCGCACGCTCAGGGCGAGCACGCCACTCCCAAGGAGCAGCAAAAGTCCTATGACCACCGGCCACCAGGGCATACAACCTCGAACCGGGCTACGGGGCGGTTTCGAGCTCCCACGCTTTCCACACCAGCGCGGGCGGAATGCTCCCCTCGCTCAGGTAGGCGTCGTGGAAAGCGCGGAGCGAGAAGCTCTCACCTTCAATGTCGATCATCGCGTCGCGCAGCTTGAGGATCTCAAGTTTCCCGATCAGGTACGACATCTGGTAGGTCGGGCGGTGGGTGTAGAGGCGCACCTGGTTGCGGATGTACTCGCGGCCGGAATCGGTGTCGATGTCGAGGGTGTCGATCATCCAGTCGACGCACTCGTCGTAGGTCATCCGGCCGGTGTGGAGCTTGACGTCGGCGACGATGCGGGCGGCGCGGAAGCGGATGCCGTCGAGGATGGCGAGCCACATGGCGGGGTTTTCGCCGCCGTACAGCCCGGCCTCGTACATCATCTGTTCGCAGTAGAGGGCCCAGCCCTCGACCGCGAGGCTGTTGCTCTGCCATTTGCGCACCGGGTCGTCGTGCATGCCGGCGACCTGGGTTTGCAGATGGTGACCGGGGTAGGCCTCGTGGACGACCGAGCCGCGGAAACCGCGCCGGTGGATATAGCGGGCGCGCACCGACAACTGCGCTGAATCGAGCGGGTCGGGAACGGGGCGGACGAAAAAGAGAGCCTGCTGGGCGGTGTCGAACGGACCGGCCGGCTGGTAGGCGATGCCGGTGATCATGGACTGCAGGTACGGCGGGGTTTCGACGACCGCGACGGGGGCGATGTTCTGGGGGACGGTGACGATTTCGTTGTCGGCGCAGAAGGCGCGCACCTGCGCCACCTCCCACGCATAGTAGTCGAGGATGTCGGCGCGCGAGAAACAGCGCGGGATGAAGACGCGCTCGCTGCCGTTCTGGGCCTCCTCTTCGACAAACCGCCGGTACTCGTCGTACGCGGAGTCGGCATCGACGAGCAGCGCCTCGCCCAGGGCGAGGAGGGAGTCGGCGGTGTAGGGGAGGAAGTGCTCATGGGCGAGCTTGTAGTTGAAATTGTCGGCGCCGATGGCGAAGGCGCCGGGGTCGCCCGGCTCGGCCCGCCGCAGCCAATCGGAAAAGCCGCGCAGAACCTCCTGCGCGGCGGCGGCGGCGGTGCGGAATTCCTCGGCCCGCGCCGGAAACTGCCGCGCCATCTCCGCCCCGGCGTCGCCGTAAAAGACCTCCGCGGAGACCAGGGCGCTCACCGCCTCGTCAATCCAGACCTGCGGGGGACGGCGGATGTTTTTGCGCGCTGTCTCCAGCAGCGCCGGCACCGCCTTCATGCGCGCCAGGACCGACACAGCCGCCTGCTCAGGGGCGAGGCTCCGCGAACCGAGCAGGAGGTACAGCCCGTTGACGGCTTCATCGACGTACAACTGCGGGAGCCGGGTGTGCCACGATATCTGTTTCAAATCGAGCAGCGCGGCATCGACGTTCGACTGGATGAGCCGGCAGCGGATGGCCTGGTCGGCCGGGAGGTCGGCCGCCCGGTACTTGGCGAGTTTCTTGTCGAACGCGGCAAGCCTCTTGACCATGTCGCGCACGGACGAGGAGGAGTAGTCCGTGAAGCGGTGGTCGTAGTCGTGAATGCCCATTTCGGTGGAGCGGACAGGGTAGAAGGCCTGCAAGGCGGCCAGGATCTGATCGCAGAGGTTGTCGAGGCCGGGTTCAGCGGCGGCCGCGGCCGGCGCCGGACCGCACAGGAACAGGGCGGCGGCGAGCGCCCAGAGCATGCGGGTGCCAATCATCGAATGCGTCCTCCTTTTCCATCCGCCAATGTACGGGGGAATCCGCTCCGGGGCAAGAAAAGTCGGGGCCCGGCGCCGGAGGGCTCTCAGCGCCGGTTGAAGACGCCGGCGAGTTCAATGTGCATCGTGTGGGGGAACATGTCGACCGGGCGGACCAGCGGCAGGTCGTAGCCGGCGTCGACGATCAGCCGGGCATCGCGCGCGAAAGTCGCCGGGTTGCACGAGACGTAGAGGATCCGGGGAGGGTCCAGGCGGAGCAGGCGCCGCAGAGCCTTGGGGTGCAGGCCGGTCCGGGGAGGATCGACAATGACGGTGTCGAAGCGAACGCTGCTCCCCTCGATCAGCGCGAGGTAGTCCTTGACGTCGGCGTGGTGGAATTCGACGTTGCCGACGTTGTTGCAGGCGGCGTTCTCGACGGCCGCATCCACCGCGTCCTTCACCAGTTCGACCCCGACGACGTGCTGGACGTAGCCGGCCAGCAGGATGGCGATGGAGCCGGTGCCGCAGTAGAGGTCGAACACGCGCTCGGAGGGGCCGGGCCGGAGCATCTCGAAGCAGGTGCGGTAGAGGGTCTCGGCCTGGATGGAGTTGGTCTGAAAGAACGAGTTGGCGCGGATGCGGAAGCGGCAGTCGAAGAGCTGCTCCTCGATGTACCCGAGCCCGAAGAGCACCTGCTCGCTCTCGCCTACGGCGATGTTCGATATCCGGCCGTTCTGGTTGTGCACCAGGGTGGTCACTTCGGGAAGTTCGGCGCGCATGTCGCGGACGAGGCGCTGACGGTCGGGGAAGTCGCCGTAGTTGGTGACGACGTTGACCATGGTCTGGCCGGTCCGCTTGCCCTGGCGGATGACGAGAAAGCGCATGTACCCGGTGTGGTTGGCGACGTCATAGACGGGGATCCGGGTGCGGACGACGAAATCGCGGATCCAGCGGACGATCCGGTTGGAGAGCTCGCTCTGGAGATAGCAGCGGTCGAGATCGAAGATGTCGTCGAACTGCCCCCGCCGGTGCAGGCCGAGGGTGAACCCGCCGGGGGCGGTGTGAAACGAGAACTCCATCTTGTTGCGGTAGTTGTAGAGCTCGGCGCAGCCGATCATCTCGTCGACCGCCACCTGCTCCAGGCGCCCCAGCCGGGTGAGGCAGTCGGCCACCTGCTTGCGTTTGAAGACGAGCTGCTGCCGGTAGTCGAGGTCCTGCCAGGTGCAGCCGCCGCAGTCGCCGAAGTGGGAGCAGCGGGCGGGCAGGCGCATGGGGGAGGGGGTGAGGATGCGGCGGACGACCGCCTGATCATAGCGCGGCTTCGATTTGACGATGGCGGCGAGGACGGTCTCGCCGGGGAGCCCGCCGTTGAGAAACACCACCTTGCCGTCGCGGTGCGCGACCGCCTTGCCGTCGAAAGCAAGATCGGTGACTACGAGTTCGACTTCCTGCTCGGCCACATCGGCTCCTAGTGTATCTCGGGGCGGCGGCACATCCCGTTGGCGTCGAGGCGCCCGCACTCCTCGGTTTCCAGCTGCATCGTGCTGTGGTTGATGGCGAAGCGCTCCTGCATGCCGCGGCTCAGCCGCGCGATCACCTCCGGCCCCCGGGCAAGATCGCCGGGGTCGACGCACACGTGGCAGGACAGGGCCACCTCGCGCGACGAGAGCGACCAGATGTGGAGGTCGTGGACGCCGACCACGGCCGGGTCAGCCCGGAGCGCAGCGATGACGGCATCGTACTCGATCCCGGCCGGCACCGCCTCAAGGAGAATCATCGCCGCCTCCCTGATCACCAGCCAGGACGACCAGAAGATCATGACGGCGATGGCGGCCGAGAGGATAACGTCGACCAGGTACCAGCCGGTGGCGAGCATGACCAGGCCGCCGGCGATGACGACGACCGAAGAGAGGGCGTCGTAGAACATGTGGAGGAAGGCAGTCTTCATGTTGAGCGAGGACGACCGCTCGGCGTGGAGGATCCAGATCGAGAAGAGGTTGCCGAGCAATCCGATCGCCGCCACCGTGAGGAAAACCACGGGGTGGGAGATCGGCTGGGGGGCGAGGAAGCGGCGGTAGGCCTCGATGAGAATGAAGACGGCGACCACGACGAGAGCGACGGCGGAGACCAGCGCGGTGATCACTTCGACGCGGAGGAAGCCGAACGTCGAGCGCTTGGTGGCCGGGAGGCGGGAACCGCGCCAACCGAGCCAGGCCAGGCCCAGCGCCGCCACGTCGGAGAGATTGTGCACGGCATCGGCCAGCAGTGCCAGGTAGCCGGAAATCAGGCCGCCGACAATTTCGGCCGCCGTGATGGCGGTGTTGAAGAGGATTGCCCAGCCGAGGCGGGCGCCCGAGGTTGTCCGCGAAGCGGGTGGATGCGTGTGGGCCATGGCCTTTCCGTTTAGGCGTTCAGAGGACAGTATAACTCATCGGGCCGACAAAGCAAGACTCCGTTGCCGGGAGCCGGCGGGGAGAGCGGGATCAGTCGCCCTTCATGAGGCTGATAGCCCAGAATCCGCCCGCGAGAAGGAGCACGAAAGCGATGGCGAGGGCGTTGAAGTACTTGTCGATAAAAACCTGGATCCGCCGGCCGTGGCGGCGGTAGAGCAGACCGATGAGGCCGGCGACGAGGAAAAAGCGGGCCGAGCGGCTGAGGACGGAGGCGATCACGAAGACGGGAAAGGACATTTCGAAGAAGCCGGCGGCGATGGTGAAGACTTTGTAGGGAATGGGCGTGAAACCGGCGATCCCGACCGCCCAGGCGCCGACTTTCATCCCCCAGAGCTCCTTCTCATTGAACCAATAGCGGGCAGTCTGCAGGAGGGCCTCGGGGTCGGAACCGGACAGCGATGCCGTCCAGCTCAGAATGTGTGACCCGATCAGTTCGAAAGCGGAGTGGCCGATGAGGTAGCCGAGCATGCCCCCGAAGACGGAACCGAGCGAACAGATCAGCGCGAACTTCGCCCAGCGCCGATACGCGCCCATGCACAAGGCGATGAGGAGAGCGTCGGGCGGGATCGGGAAGAACGACGCCTCGGCCAGCGAGAGGAAAAACAGCGCCGTCCGGGCATGGCGGGACTCGCTCCACCGGATCACCCAGTCGTAGAGCGCGCGCATCCAGCGGAGGGGAGCCGTGACGATGCCTGTCATACCGATTCGCCCGCCCGGTCAGGCCGTCGGGACGGCTAGCCGCTCCAGTTTGAGCCGCTGGAGGCGGTTGTCGGCCAGCTCGAGCACGGTGATCTTCATGTCGCCAATAATAACGCTGTCGTCCTTGGAAGGCAAGTGCCCAAGGTGGTCGATGACGAGCCCGGCGAGAGTCTCGGCGCGGTCCTCGGGAAGGCGGGCGTCCATAAGCACGTTCACCGCCCCCGGCCGCACCGCCCCGTCGGCATACGCGACCGACTCGGAGTGGCGGACGAGCGGGAGCTCGCCGCGCTCGTCCTCATCGAGAATCTCCCCCACCAACTGCTCGAGGATGTCCTCGAGCGTGACGATGCCGGCGGTCCCGCCGAATTCATCGAGCACCACCGCGAACTTGTTCTTCTTGCGCTGGAAATCGCGCAGGAGCCGCGCGAGCGGCAGGGAGTCGGGGACAAAAACGGGTTTGCGGATGAGATCCCGGAGCGCGAACTCGTGCGCGTTCAGGCGGTGGAGCACGAGGTCGCGGGTGTGGAGGATCCCCACAATGCGGTCGAGGCTCCCCTCGTACACCGGGTACCGCGAGTAGCCGTTGTCGATGACGACGGCGATAACCTGCGCCGGGTCGCCATCAAGGGGAAGGCCGACGACGTCGGTGCGGGGAGTCATGGCGCGCCGGACGGTGGAGTCGGCGAAATCGAACACGTTGCGGACGAGCTGCTCCTCGGTTTCGTCAAACACGCCGGACTGCTTGCCCTCGAAGATCATCAGGTTGATCTCGTCCTCGGTGACCGCCTGGCCCTCCGAATCGCGGCGGATGCCGAGAATGCGGAGAACCAGATTGGCCAGGGCGGTGAGGATCCAGGAGAAAAACCAGGCGATCCGGATGAAGACGAGGATGGGGTTGGCGACATAGCGGGCGTAGCGCTCCGGGTTGGAGAGAGCGATGTACTTCGGAACCAGTTCGCCCAGGACCACGGAGGTAATGGTGATGGCCACCGAGATGAGGGCGACCGCGATCGGGCGCGCGCCGTCGGAGACAACCTCAATCGGGGAGTTCCGCAGGAGCTGCTCCAGGGTGACGACGATGGTGGCGCCGCCGAAGACGCCGGCCAGGGTGCCGAACAGGGTGATGCCGACCTGGATGGTGGCGAGGAAGCGGTCCGGATTGGCGCGGATTTTCTCGGCGGCGGCCGCGCCCGATTTCCCCTCGGCGACTTTCTGTTTCAGGCGGCTCTTCCGCGAGGCGATGACGGAGAACTCGGACAGGGCGAAAAACCCGTTGGCCAGCACGAGAACGAGAATAGCGATAATCTGCAGCCAGAGGGAGTCCACTAGCGGCTCCCTCCGCATCTACTGCCGGGCAACGGATCGTCGGCCCGGTCGGAGGATCTATCGCGCGCCTGCATATCCCTTGTAGGCGGATTGCTGGGCCAACTGCCGGAGTTTCTCAATCCGCTTTTCCGCCGGCGGGTGGGTCGAGAAGAGCGACGAGAGGCCCTTGCCGGAAAGCGGGTTGGCGATCATCAGGTGGGCCGTCGCCGGACGGTCATCGAGCCGCATCTTGACCGGCGCGCGGTGGAGCTTGTCCAGGGCCGAGGCCAGGGGAAGGTACTTGCCGGTGAACCCGCCGCCGGCCTCATCGGCCTTGTACTCCCGGGCGCGCGAGATCGCCATCTGGATGAGCATGGCCGCGAGCGGGGCGACGATGGCGGCCACGAGGAGGCCGATGGCGCCGCCGCTGCGCTCGTTGTCGCGGCCGCCGTAGCCGCCAAAAATCGCGCCCCACCGGGCCATCGAGGCCAGCATGCCGATGGCGCCGGCGAAGGTGGCGGCAATCGTGCCGACGAGCATGTCGCGGTTTACGATGTGGGCGAATTCATGCCCCACCACGCCTTCCAGCTCATTCTCATCCAGCAGCTCCAGCAGCCCCTCGGTCACCGCGACCGCGGCGTGTTCGGGGCTCCGCCCGGTGGCAAAAGCGTTGGGTCCTTTGCTGGGGACGATGTACACTTTCGGCGTAGGCACGCGGGCGGCGGCCGCAATGTGCTTCACCACCCTGAACAGCCGGGGGTGGTCGCTTTCCGAAACCTGGCGCGCACGGTACATGGCCAGCACGATCTTGTCCGAAAACCAGTAGCTGACAAAATTCATACCGGCGGCGAAGACAAAGGCGATGATCAGCCCGGACTGCCCGCCGACCAGATACCCGACCCACATGAACAGAAGCATGAGGGCCAGCATCATGAACGTGACTTTCAGGGTGTTCACTATTTCCGTTACCTCGCTTTCAATCTAAACCCGCTCGTGGGGGTCGGTCAAATGATTTCGTTTACCCCCAATACCGTCGGGGCCGGGCGAAAGTTCCCCGGCGGGTCTCCGATCCGGTTCGGCAACCATCCGCGGGACAACATGTTAAGGCGAATCGGCGGGAGCCGCTCAACGCGTCCGCTTCCTCCGCGCTCGCCCGAACGAGGGAACCGCACTCACGTCATAGCCATCCTTGCGGTCCGTCGGTTCGGGAGTCTCTGGTTCCGGCGGCTGCGTCTGGTCGGAGGGGCGAAGTCCATGGCGCGCGCGCCCGCGCCCGAAGGACGCCGGCCGGAATTCCGGCTCCGGCTCCCCCGGTCCTTCCTTCTCGTCGGAGTCCTCTCCCTCGGCGTCGGCCGACTCCACATCGAGCCGCTCGCGCGAGGCGGCCAGACTGGCGAGGATCTCGCGAAGGCGGGGCTCCGTGGCGGGGGCATCGGGGACGAACTCATCGTCGGACTTGTCGGTCTTCGGCTCCGCCGGTTCTGCAGGCCTCCAGATGGGCGGAGGGGGAGGCGGCTCCGGGGCGAATTCGCGCCGGGGAGCCTCGGCCCGCACAGGTGACTCGGGCGCGGGCGCCTCGGCGGGAGGGGTTGCGCCGGGCCGGTCATCGGGACGCTGCGCGGCGCGCACTTCGATCGGGAGTGGCCGGCGGCGGATTTCGGGTACCGGAACATCGGGGGCGGTTTCCCGGGCAGGCTCGCGAGGTGCGGGCGGCTCGACGGGCGGGGCCGGTTCGCGGCTTGGACGACGGTCGGCCTCGCGCAGCGGGGGCGTCACCGGGGCGGCGGGGCGGCCGCGGTCGGGCGCCGGCGTCTCACCGCCGGTCGGTATGGCCGGAGGTCTGGGGCGCTGTTCGGGCGGAGCCGGACGCTCGCTTTCCCGTTTCGGCTGGCGCGGCGGCTCGGGGCGCTCGCGCCGCTGCTGCCCTCGGCTCGGCTCGGCTTGGGGCGGCGATGCCGGCCGCGATTCCTGCTTGGTCGTTGCGGCCGGTCTGGGTTCCGATTCTCTGCGCGGAGGCTGGTCCTGCGGGGTGCGCTCCGGTTTGCGGCCGTGGTCGCGGTCGCGCCCGCGTCCGCCGCGGCGGTCACCTTCGCGCGGCTCGCGCGGCGGCCGGCGGCTGTCGCGGCCGCCCTCGGTGGTCTGATGTTCGCGCGGCGGGCGCTCGCGGCGGCCGGCGCCGCGCTCCCGCCGAACGGGCGCCCGTTCGGGCGTCGTGATCCCACGGGTCGACCGGGCGGTCTTGAATTCGAATGATTCGCTGATCACCGCGGCTCCGACCATGTCCCCCCACACGTTGAGAGCGGCCCGGCCGCGGTCGAAAAGCCAGTCCACCACCACGAGCAGGCCGATCGCATTGTACGCCTCGGTCGGGTAATTGAGCGCGGCGAAGAGAACGGCCAGCGCAAAAAGCGCCCCGCCGGTGATGGAGGCCGTGCCGAGCGAGAGGATGACGGCGAGGAGAGGAATGGCGATGAGCTGCACGATGCTTAGCGGGACGCTGTACAACTGCGCGGTGAACAACGCCGCAATGGTCAGGTAGAGGGCCGTGCCGTTGGCGTTCATCGAGGCCCCCAGCGGGAGCACGAGCGCGCCGGCCCGAGCGTCCACCCCGCCCTCTTCGACCACGTTCCGGTAGGTGATGGGGAGGGCGGCCGCCGATGAGGCGGTGCCGAATGCGGTCGTCAGCGCCGGCGCGGTGGTCGCGCCGTAGGCGAGCGGGTTGCGCTTGCCGAGGAATTGCAGCAATACCGGCAGGACCACCAGTCCGTGCAGGAGCAGGCCGAGCAGGAAAGTGAGCATCAGCCAGGCGAGATTGCCGCCCAGGCTGCCGATCGCTTCCGGATTGCGGGCGATGGCGGAACCGACCAGCACGAACAGGCCGACCGGGGCCGCGTAGATCACGAGGTTGACTGCCTCGAGGCTGATATCGGCGATGGCTTTGAAGAAATCGACGACGACCCGGGCGCGGGCCCCCATGGCCGCCACTATGCCGGCGAACACCAGCGACAGCACGACCAGGCCGAGGTACTGCCCGGCGCCGAGAGCGGCCACGAGATTGTCCGGAATGAACGAGGCGAACACGTCGGGCAAGACCGCCGCGCGCGCCCGGTTGACCATGTCGGGAACAAAGGCGCCGGTTAGCTGGGCGCCGCGGCCCGGCTGAATGAGGAGAACGAGGACAGTGCCGATGACAACCGCGGCGAGAGTCGTCGCGAGAAAATACAGCACCGTCGAGGCGGCGGCGCGGGTGACCCGGGGGGCGTGGGCGAGACCGGCGACACCGACAATGATGAGCGCCGGGATGAGCGGCAGCAGGAGAATCTGGAGGGCGTTGACGAACAGACGGCCGATCACGGCGATCGCCAGCATCACGTCGGGAATGACGAATCCCGCTACGGCGCCGAGGAGCACCCCGGCCAGCATGCCGTAGAGGATCTTACGATTGGTTTGTGGGCTCATTGCTTCCTTCGAGCTTCATTGCATCTGCGTTTACGGTTCCCCGGTCGCGCCGACGCCTCTGGCGCGGCGACTTGCATCGTACTCTCCGTATGTTCGCTGGGGGTCGATCCGCCGGACAACCGGCAGCGATCGCGCCCGGACCGGGGCGAGTCGATTTCAGCACTGTTATGCTAATATCACATACAACTAAATAGTATAGCACTTTTCTGCCCCCGAGGGCAACCCAATTCTTCAAGTCCTTAACAGTTAATTGCTTACCAATAAGAAAGCAAGAGAAAAGGGGCGGCCGTACAACCGGCCGCCCCGGAGGATCAAAGATGGAGAGGTGTCAAATCAGCGAAACAGACGATCGATCAAGAGCGTGATATCCGCCACCGTGATCCGGCGGGACCCGTCAACATCCCCCATGACCGGATCGATCGGTCCCCCCCGAAAAACCGCCGCCACCAGTGTAGTGAGGTCGACAATACTCACGCGGCCGTCGCCGTTGACGTCGCCGCTGCGGTGGCCGACCACCGTCAGTTCCCCCGCGGCCTCCTCGACGCACGGCTCGGGGGCGCTCCAGGAAACGGCTACCGGGACGGTCGCTGTGTCGTAGAGCGCGACGAGCGGCGCGATGAGGGGGCGGGCGTCGAACGCCACCGCCAGCACGTCCCCGAAGAACCCATCGGGAGCCGGCGCAACCGCGGCGCCGAGCGGAACCAGCGTATCGTTGAGCCGCAGACTGGCGGCGTCGATGTCGGTGATCGCGCACTCGGCCAGATTGCCGATGTAGAGGCTGCACACGACCGGGCCGAGCGCGTTCACCTGGAAAGCGTGCAGCAGCGGGGGCTGGAAGCGGAGCTTGACTGGGGCCAGGGAGTCGGCTGCGATCGCGATCGCCCGGTGGGCGTAGTCGATGCGCCGGGTGATCGTGGAACTCGCGATGCACCAGAGGGGAGCCCCGGTCGTGTTGGGGAAGGGAAGGTCGGCGGTCACGTCGGCCGCATTCTCATCAAGCACCAGCCGCGACTGGTAGACGGAGTCGCCGTTCTTGGACGCGAATTCGTTGTCGTTGCAGCCGTACCAGTACCACCGGAACAGATGGGTCTGTCCCGCGACCGCCGGGTTCCCGCTCACGGCGAAAGTGAGTTTGACCAGCTCGCCGTCGCTCAGCTCCCAGCAGAGCGGCTCCCCGACCGGGATGATGTAGTCGGCGAGGGCGGTGATGTGGACCAGGCCGCCGGGGCACGCGCTGCCGTCGCAGTCACTCGGGATGGCGGCGCGCCAGACGAACAACTCCCAGGCGCAGGCGCTGAGCAGCGAGCCGGGGGCCGCGGACAGCAGGCGGAAAGCGGTGGTGTCATACTGAAAGAAGAGGTTGAAGCCGCCGGTTTCGAATCCGGGGGCGGCGTTGATGAGACGGATCGGGATTTCCACGGTGTCGCCCGGGAGCAGGGCGGGCAGCGAATCCTCGCCGAATCCGAGCGCGCCCAGCGGCTGGGCGCGGACCCACCCCGCGCACGCCGCCAAACTCACTGTCACGAGCAGCGTTATGAGACTTCGAGACCAGACCCGAGGTCGATCGCGGAGAGAGCGCATAATCCCTTCCTTCTCTGCCTGTTATCGGTCGAACCGGCCTTTTGTGTGCGGGACAACAATTGTACTCGCCCCGGCCGGGATTCGTTGGCCCGTCCGCTCACCGGCCAGCCGCGGCCGGCCGACAGCCGGTCGTCCGAGGCGGTCACGGACAAGCCGCCGGGGCCGGGCCCCCCCGGAAAAGATAGCCGATGAGCCGCGTCGCATCGGTGACGTTCACGGCGCCCGAACCGTCGACATCGGCGTGGGCAGGGCACAGCGACGGCGGGCCGCTGCGGAACAAGTACGCGACCATCGCCGTGACGTCGCCGACACTCAGGCCGCCCGAAGAGTCAAAATCCCCGCGGAGCAGACAGCAGTCGGGGATATTCCGGACGATGACCCGGACCGGCACCGGGGTCACGCCGTCCGAAGAGGCCTGGGCGGTCACGATCGGGGCGACGCCGGTGTAGGTGCACAACTGAAGGCCGTCGACGGTCGACGGGAGAAAGGGCGCCGAATCGACATCGATGCCGCCTGAGGCCAGAAGCGGTGTATGCCCGCCGAGGTGGGGCCAGGGTTCCGGCATCGAGCCGAACGGCCCGTCGTACAGCACCGCCCCGTCGAAAACCACGTACACCGCGCGCAGACTGCCCGGGTAGGTGACGATCACCGACCCGAGCGCGCCGTCCTGCACGATCACCGCCGTGTCCGTCGGCGCCGCATTCGGACGGGGGAAAGGAATAGCGTCGCCGACAACGATGCGGGCGAGGAAGACGTGGTCGTCCAGTGTCAGCGGGAGACCATCGGCGTTGACGTCGGTGGTGGCGATCTGGGTCGCCACGTTGGCGGTGAAAGCAGCCAGGCCGTAGAAGAAGTAGTTTCCGAAGAGCACGTAGTCGGACACCTCGTTGGCGATCCCGTTCAGGTTGACGTCGCCGCGCAGGTCAATTTCGGAAGGGTGGGCGCGGGTCCAGCCAGCGAAGAAGTCGATGCCCGGGATGATGTCGGGGCCGGCGGCGCAGAGCGACGGGGCGCCGGACGCGGTCGGGAAAGCGGTGTCGGCCGGCGCCGGCTGGCCGAAATGGTCATACACGGATCTCGAGATAAAAGTCGTGTCGCCCGAGAGAACGGCCATGCGGTTGTCGTCGCAGGTGTACCAGTACCACTCCACCGCAAGGGGGCGGCCGATGAGCGAGGTGTCGTTCGCCACGGTGAAGAGGAAATTGGCGAGGGTGCCTTCGGTATCGGCTCCGCAGGTCGGGGTTCCGGTCGGGGAGGCCAGGTCGGCGACGGCGATCACGCGCGCCACGCCCGCCGGGCAGGGGAATTGCCCGCACTCGGCCTGGGCGCCGGCTGCGAAGGTGAAGTACTCCCACCCGCAGGACTCCAGCAGGTTGCCGGGCTGGGCCGACATCCAGGTGAGTTGCGCCGGGTCATACCGGACGAGGAAGTCAAAGCCGCCGAGCGCGAGACCCGACTGCACCTGGTGCAGTTGGGCTGCAAATTCGACCGGACCGCCCAGCACGGGGGCCTCGAGCGGGCTTATCACTACCCTCACCGGAGCGTCGGGGGGCGCCGCCTGCGCATCGATCCGGACGCTGCCGTTGTAGAAGTCTGCCCCGCGGATGATCGTGCTCTGAATCAGGCAGGCGGACGGCGCGCCGAAATAAGTTGGGAACGGATGCTCCTCGGTTATCTCCTGGCCGAATTCGAAGACGCGGTTTGAGATCAGGAGGGTATCGCCGGTGGAGTCGGCGAATACGTTGTCGTCGCAGTCGTGCCAGTAGAATCGGACCGGGAACTGATGGTCGGCGGCTCCGGGCGAAGCGGTTGTGCGGAAACGAAGCCGCGCCAGCTCGCCGGGTGTATCAAGGGGGCAGTCCGGGTGGACCGATCCGTTGTTGATCTCCGCGATCGCGACGAGCCGGACCAGGGCGAGGGGCGAACCGCCGAGCGTCGAGTCGATCCCCGAGCGGTAGGTGAAGTACTCCCACTGGCAGTCGACGAGCAACTGGCCCGCGTCGGCGGCGAGAAAGGCCATCCCGGTCTGGTCGTACGTGAGCAAGAGGTTGAACCCGGTCAGAGCGGACGAATCATGGGGGGCATCCATGATCACCGCGAGCTCGACGGTATCGGCGAGGGCGGCATTTTCGATGCTCTCGACGCGGATCACCGCCGGCCCGGCCCAGACGGCCGTTCCCAGGGCGCCGACCAGCAACGCGACCGGCAGCAACCTGCGGACAAACAAGGAGACGGTTGGCAGGTACATACAAACCTCCGCAACAAGTTTTGTGGTGCGCTGATTCGGTCCGTTAGGTCTCGGTCGATAGCGTAACGTCCGCGTCGGGCGCCGGCTCGGGCCGGTCGCCGTTCGGCGCCGCGAGAATTGTTCGGTCGATTATTCGGTCGGTAGCGAAGCGGGCTATAGGCTATCCAGTCTGTACCAGATGCGATGAACGTATCTTTGCATATCTCGCCTGAGTATACGTATTCCGACAGTCTCTGTCAAGGTCTTTTTTGCCGGCTTCGGGCGGGCGGTTGTGATTGCCGAGGTTGCGTGCGTGGCGTATACTGCTGTGACGATGGATTTCTTCGACCATACCGGTCAATCGGACGACCCGGAGGTCCCGCGGGAGACCGACCGAAACATCCCGCTGGCCGATCGCATGCGGCCCCGGACATTCGACGAGTTCGTCGGACAGGAGAGCGTAGTCGGGCCGGGGAAACCGCTGCGCAAGGCGATTGAGGAAGACCGGGTCAGTTCGATCATCTTCTGGGGACCGCCGGGAAGCGGCAAGACGACGCTGGCGGCGCTGATCGCCCGCGCCACCAGGGGACAGTTCGTGCCGTTCTCGGCCGTGACCTCGTCGATCAAGGATGTCAAGGAGGTGCTCACCAAGGCGGGCAATTACTACCGGATGTCGGGGCACCGCACCTACGTCTTCATCGACGAAATCCACCGATTCAATAAAGCCCAGCAGGATGCCTTCCTGCCGTATGTCGAGAAGGGGGATATCGTGCTGATCGGGGCGACCACCGAGAATCCCTCGTTCGAGGTCAACTCGGCTCTGTTGTCGCGGATGCGGGTCTACGCGCTCGACCGGCTGTCGCCGGAAGGGATCCGCGGAGTGGCGCGCCGGGCGCTGGAGGACGCCGGGCGGGGGCTGGGGGAGATGCGCCTGACGGTCGATGAGGAGGCGCTCGATTTCCTCGCGGCGGCCGCCGACGGCGACGCGCGGCGGGGGCTGTCGCTGCTCGAGGCGGCGGCGACCTATGTCGGCCAGGGCGGCGCCATCACCGCCGCTGTGCTCCGCGACATCCACCAGAAGGGAGCGCTGGTGTACGACAAGGCGGGGGAGGAGCACTACAACCTCATTTCCGCGCTCCACAAGTCGATCCGGGGGGGCGACCCGGATGCCTCCCTGTACTGGCTGGCGCGCATGCTCGAGTCGGGCGAGGATCCGCTCTACATCGTGCGGCGGCTGATTCGGTTCGCGACCGAGGATATCGGACTGGCCGACCCCTATGCCCTGACGCTGGCGCTCAATGCGCGCGACACTTTCCATTTTCTCGGTTCGCCGGAGGGGGAACTGGGAATTGCCATGGCTGTGATCTACATGGCCTGCGCGCCCAAATCCAACGCCGCCTATGTGGCGTTTGACCGGGCCAAGGCCGATGCGGCCGAAAAGGGATCGCTGCCCGTCCCCCTGCACATCCGCAACGCCCCGACCCGCCTGATGAAAGACCTCGGCTACGGCAAGGGCTACCAGTACGCCCATGACTTCACCGACGGGCTGACCGACCAGGAGCATTTCCCCGACGAACTGGCGGGGACACGCTACTACGAGCCGAAAGGCGCGGGACGGGAGGCCAAGATGCGAGAGTACCTGGACAAGTACCGGGCGTTTCGGGCCCGCGGCGACAAACCCTCGAAGTCCTAGCCCCTCCGGAGGCGCGCCGGGCGCGGACCGTCCGGCCGGGCCGCCGCCTCGGGCCGCCGCGGCCGCCATCCCCTCACAGCAGAATCACGAGCTTGCCCACCTGATGCCGCCCGTCCGGCGTCTCCACCACCCAGTAGTACAACCCGGAGACGATCATCTGGAAGTTCCGGCTCACCATGTCCCACTCGTGGTAGGAGGAGTTCGGATCGCTGGACGGAATGTCGTGGTTGAGTTCTTTCACCAGGTCGCCGTCGAGCGTGAAAATGCGGATCGTGCACTGGTGAGGCAGATTGGCAAACGTAATCTTGCGAACACGATCACGCGAGCGGTCCTCCTCGCCCCGTCCCTCGAAACCGGAGACGCGATAGTAGGCGTCGTGCCGGTACGGGTTGGGGTAGACGTACACGTTGGTCAGCGAGTCGGGCTTCTCGTCCCAGGCGTTGTTGGGATAAGCCGGCTTCGCGTAGACCGTGCGCGCGGACTCCTGCGGGGCCAGGCCGGTCTCGGGCGACCCGAAGTCGAATGCGGTCACCACCACGTAGTACTGCACGCTCGGGAGCAGGTCGGGGATATCCATCTCGTACAGATAGTACTTGAACAGACCTTCCTCGGTCGTGTCCTCGGGCGCCGGCGCCTGCAGCGACACGGGCGGCTCCTGCGCCGGATAGACCTTGCGGATCGAGGTCCCGGCCCCGAAGGCATACTGGTTGTAGTCGTGAGCCGTGAAGTAGAACACCGAGTCGGGATAGAGCGGGTGCACGTACGGGCGGGAGATGGTGTAGTGGAGGGGGTCAAAAGCGGAATCGGCGCACGGGTTGGGCCCCTGGCCGTAGGCGCAGCGGAGAAATCCGCGGGTGAACGGATCCCCCTGGCGGTAGTACTGCGCGTCGCGCCCGGGTTTCTGCACGAGCACCCACTTGTCGTAATCCTCGCGGTCGTACTGGCCGACGAGCGAGAAGCTGCTCTCCCGATTGTCGCGGGCGAGGTAGACGCGGTAGCCCTCGAAGTCGAATTGGTTGGAGAAGATGTCCCGGGTGGTCTCTGACTGGAGTCCGTAGAAGAGAACTTTCACGCCGTTGCGGATGGGGTGGAGCGAGAATTCGGGGGCGGGGGGCGGGCCGGCCGCTTTCAAGTCGGGGATCCCGTCCCCTTCGTACCAGCTCGTGTCGAGCGCCGTGGCCACCCAGCGGCCGTCGACAAACGCCGAATCGACCACGCACTCGCGCATCTTCCCCAGGTAACCGTCGCCGTTGCTGTCGAAACCGGGGATGTCATAGACGCGGCCGGCGGTCTGGGCATTGGCCAGGAGATTGGAGAAGTCAAGCCCGGCGTAGTACTCGTCCGGCTCGAACGCCTGGAGCATCTTGCGGCGGAAGTTGACCGGGTTGTAGTGCAGGCCGGAGCCGCAGACGAAGGCCATGGCGACCGTGATTTCGGAGCCGGGGGCGAGGTAGCGCGGGCCGACCGAGAGCACCTGCTGCACGTCGCCGCCCCGGGACATCGCCCAGGACGTGTAGCGGCTCGGGGGAACCCACACCGGGTCGTTCTGGCCGATGCCGTACGTGTAGACCATGTCGAAATCCCGCTCGCCATTGCTCATCATGAAGTAGCGGTTGACGTCGCCGTACGGGGTCCCCGGTCCGTTGCCGAGGTCGCGGTAGCGGTCCCGCTTCTGCGGACCGTAGTCGTAGCCGGAACTGTAGTTGTAGACCCACCAGTTGTAGTTCACACGGTAGCGGCGATCGGTCAGCTCGGGGCCGAGAAAGCGGATGGCCCCCACGTTGGGAACCGCGAACAGCCCGGTCGTGCTGGAGTAGTCGCCTTCGTTGTCGGCGGTCCAGGCGAGGCCGATGGTATCGGAGCCGGGGCAGGTCTCATCGGCCGACGGCACGGTGTACATGAACCCCGCGAGGTCGTCGCGCCCGTCCGTGAGCGGCTTCCCGTAGTCGGGGCGGTTGAGCATGTCGCCGATCCCCTGCAGGTGCACATCGGCATCCCAGTAGATGCCCACCCACACGTCTGAAATGGCCTTCCGCGAAATGTTCTTGATCTGCCAGGTGATGATGATGAAATCGTCGGTGTGCGGGTAGGACCAGGCGTAGGAGGCCTGTTCGACCCGAAGCCCGAGCGGCTTGTGCCCGCGGTTGGCGATCGGATCGTACGAACTCACCGGCATGGTATCGACATAGGTCGCGTAGTAGTCCTGCTCGGATTTGGCCAGGGCGGAGTTGGGATCATCAGGGTCGACGTTGGAGTAGGTGGTGATGGGCTGAGTGGGCCAGAACTCGAAATTGTAGTTGTTGAACTCGGCACCGGTGGAGACCAGGCTGTCGCCGCCCACCACGCCGCCCACCCAGAGCCCTCCCTCATAGAGGTACACCGAGCGCGAGCCCTTGGGGTACTCCCCCTTCGGGACTGGCCGTCCGGTGAAACAGTCGATGCGCTGGTTCTTGCCCCGCCCGATGCCGATCATGCCGAAATTGGTGACGCCCACGGTGAGTTGGCCGACGTTGTGGGCGGCGATGCTGGGCTTGGGGCCGGGCGCGGCGGCTGCCAAGTCCGCGAAATCATCCTTGTCGGCAGGCTCCCGCTGGGCGGCGGCCGAGGCGGCCACCAAAACGACCAACAGCGCGGAGAGCACGGCGGCGCCGGCGGAACGAAAGGCTAAGTGCATAGAGACGATTCCGTCCTCACAAAGTAGTCACGCAGAGACGCAAATATCGAAAGCACTTACGCGAAGATATGGGCAAAGTTCCGGCCAGACAAGCGGATTCACCGAGTCGGACGAGCGCAGGAATTAGCAGGCGACCGCCCGCGACCTGGCCGCCCGCCCGCCAGGCTACGGAAGAAGATCTCGACAAGAGGGATGGCAGTGGCTATATTGCCGAGGCAAGGGTGTTTATCTGAATGAGATGAGATGTCGATTTCCCATCGCTATCGCCACGGGTTAGTCCTGTGTGCGCTCGTGACCACCGCCATGGCGCCGTCGGCGCTTGCGGCGGAGGACAAGGGGAAGGAAGCGGTTTGCCGGAAGCTTGCCATTCCGGATGACCCGCGGGTGCTGCCGTACCGGCTGGAGCCAATCGAGTCTCAGAACAACCCCTCGCTCACCAGCGGAGAGGTTTTCCTGGTTGATGTCGACGGCGACGGGAGCGCGGAGGTCGGCCGGGTCTGGTGGGAGGTGGTGGACTCTTCCCGGTTCTTGAGCACGATCTCAGTGATGCCGCACTCGGGAGCGGAGGGCAAGCTGGTTCAGTACAACGGTCCGCTGCTCTCGTGCCGGTTCTGGCGGAACGTTGTGTTTGACATCTGGGGAGATTCCTCCAGCGAAATCGTGCTCGCCAAGCACCGCGGCGACACCCTGTTTCTGGAGATTGTCGGTTTTCGATTGGACGACGGCGTGCTGGCGAACGATACCTCAGCGATCATCACCGCCGCCGTGGCGAGAGGTTTTCCTCCCGGCGAGTTCTGGCATGACATCATCGTCGAGCCGCTCCTGGCGACAGATCTCAATGGAGACGGTGTTCGCGAGCTGCTGTTTACCCGAAGCGCGAAACCGGACTCGGCGATCGCGCGCGGTATCGTAGCGTGGGATTTTGCGGCCGGAAAGGAATTGTGGTTTCTGCCGCTGGCCGACATGGTGGCCGGGCGATACCGGGCGGCTTATCCGACGGCGGCGGGGGAGACACTCTTCGTTGTGTCCACCAATGCGACCGCCAACAGGTATGAGTGCCGCGGGATGGACAGCCACCACGCCTACGCGCTGGCTTTCGATGCCAGGGGCCGCGAGAGGTGGCGGCGCGTGATCGGGGGAAGCGGCTTCTACTCGGTCGTGATCCCCCTCGATGTCAACGGCGACGGATCTCAAGAGGCGGTTGCTTTCTGCGAACCGGCCTTTGACAGCGTGCAGACCGATACCATCCTGCGAGCGCTCGATCCCGCGACCGGCGCCGTGGTGGCCGGCTTTGCGCTGGGAGACTTGCCGCTCCCTCGCCAGAATCCGAATGTTCTGCCGACCGGCTGGGAGGAGGCCCCGATCGCCGTTTCCTACCAGGCCGACAACGGCAGAGTGACAGTACTGCTGAACCGCCGACTGGAGTTGCACCGGTGCGTGCGCGGACCGGCCCTGGCCTTCATGTCTCTTGGCGGGTTGTTGCCGGGAGAACCGTTGCTGCTGGCCGCAGGTACCCCGAAGGATAAGATCGCGATTCTCGATCGGAATCTGGAGCCGCTCGCGCTGACATCGCAGGGAGGCACGCTTTCATCGGGCCGGGTCGACGAAAGCAGTCGTTTGCTACTGTCGCGGGGGCCCTCGGATTTCGAGTTGGTGGAGTTTCAACGTCAGTCGATGATAGTCCGCTTGAGCGCCAAATACCGCACACACCTGGAAATTGTCCTCGCCATGTTCCTGCTGGCGGTGGTCCTGAAGGCCGCGACATCCGCTCTCAACTGGCGTCGGGCGGCGATGGGGCTGCCGACGCTTGACCACATCAAGGCCCTCGTGCTGTTGCTGGACGCCAAGGGGCGGATCGTCTTCATGAACCGCGATCCGCTGAGCCGGGAACTGGTCGGGGAATTGAGCGGGCGGCGACCGCACTTCCTGCAAACCCGGCTGGGTGCGCAGGGTGAACTGAGGGCGGTGCTCGCCGACTCGCTGAGTGACCCCATGCAGGTGCACCAGCGCCGCATCGAACAGACCCGCGGCGCCGACACCCGCCAGCTCGAGGTGACCGTCTACCCGCACGTCGGCCGGCACAATGAGTACAGCGGGAAAATCGTCGTGGTGGAAGATCTGGCGGACCGGCCGATGTGGAACTGGCGGCTGGTGCTGGGGGATGCTGCGCAGCGGTGGGTGCACCGGCTCAAACACCACATGGGGACCGCCCGGATTGTGCTGGGCAATCTGGTCGAGGACCCGCAAATCGCCCGGCGGCTGCAGGCCGATCCGGAATTCCGCCGCCAGTGGGAAACCGCGGACAAGGAAATTCTCGATGGCGGGGAAGCGGCGACCCGGATTCTGAAGTTTCTGCGCAACAGCAAGCCGACCCTGACCGAGTGCGATCTGAACGACCTGGTCCGCACGGTGGCGAGCGCTCGCGCGGGCGGCCTTCCGGACACAGTGGGCGTCTCATTAATGCTACACGAGGGGCTTCCGCCGCTCGAGGCGGACACCGACCAGGTTCGCGAGGTAATCGATAACCTTTTGTCCAATGCGATCATGGCCGTCCGCGGGGAGGGGATGATCACGATCACGACGCGGCCGGCAACCGGTTTGCAGAGCAGTCTGGAGGATGGCGTCGTCGAGGTGTCGGTGGCCGACACGGGTGCTGGAATAGCAGCGGATGATCTGCCGCGGATTTTCGAGCCGGGGTTCAGCAAATCGCCCGGCGGCACCGGCATCGGACTGACGCTGGTGAAAGATATTGTGGAAAACCACGGCGGGACGATCGCCGCCGAAAGCGAACTCCACCGCGGGACGCGACTTACGGTCCGTCTGCCGCTCAAAAGAAGGTGAGACCCGACATGGGCGAGCCGCTCAATGGAGCAGCCGGGGCCGTAACGGCCGATGTGCTGGTGGCCGACGACGAATCGGCGTTCCGGAGCGCATTCGGCCAGATGCTCAAAAACCGCGGCTACCGTGTGGCGATGGCGACCGACCCGGAGGAGGCGATCGCGACAGTCCGGCGACGGCGGTTCGACCTGGTCACCCTCGACCTGGAGTGGCAATTCAGCGATCAGACGGGTATCGACATTCTCGGACGGATCCGCAAAATCGATCCCCACCTGCCGGTCATCATCATCACCGGGCACGCGACGCTCGAGACGGCCAAGCAGGCCACGCGCCTCGGGGCGTACGATTACCTGGAGAAAATGACCGACCGGGAGAAAACCCTCCTCGTGGTTCGCAACGCGGTGGAGGCCGGCCGGCTCAAACGGGCGGTCCAGCAGGCCATCGACGAGCGCAGCAAAAACTGCGAGATTGTCGGCCTCAGCCGGGGGATCCAGGAGGTGCGCGAGGCGATCGCGCAGTTCGGCCCGCGCGACGTCACGGTGCTGATCGAAGGGGAAACCGGGTGCGGCAAGGAATTGGTGGCGCGCCAGCTCCACCTCCAGAGCCCGCGGCGCAGCGAGCCGATGGTGACGGTCGGCGGAGGGGAACTGAGCCGGGACCTCGGGCAGGATGTGCTCTACGGCCACACGCCCGAAGCCTTCACCGGTTCCAGCCGCGACCGCGGCGGGTTCGTCCAGGCGGCCGATCGCTCGACCCTGTTTCTCGACGACATCAGCGACCTCCCACCCGCCATGCAGCCGCTCTTCCTCCGCTTTCTGGAGACCGGCGACTACATGAAACTCGGAACCGACGACCGTCAGTCGGCCGATGTCCGGGTGATCGCGGCCACCAACCAGAATCTGGCCGGCCTGGTGGAGCAGGGGAAGTTTCGGGCTGATCTCTACTACCGGCTGAAAGTGGCGACCATCGCCATTCCGCCGCTGCGGGAGCGGCGCGAGGATATCCCTCTGCTGGTGAACCACTTCGCAGCCCAGCAGTCGACGCGGCTGTACGGGCGCGACGTATCGTTCCACCCGGACTGCCACGACCTGTTCCTGGGCCGGGAGTGGCCGGGCAACGTCCGCGAACTGCGCAACGCCGTAATCGCGATTCTGTGCCGCGCGGCCAACAAGGAGGTCGTGGAGCCGGCCGATGTCCAGCGGGTGCTCGCCGAAGAAGCCGGCGGGGGAGGCGCGCCGCTCATGACCCTGCGCGACATGGAGAGCAGTTTCCGGCGTCAGTGCGTGGTGCGGGCGCTGGTGGCGGCCGGCGGGAATGTCACCCGGGCCGCGGAAACGCTCGGGATCGACCGCTCGCACCTGTACCGGCTGATCGCCGAATTCGATCTCGGCCAGTATGCCCGCCAGCTCAATGTCTAGGTGACCGCCCCACGGCGGGGCGCTCCGGCGGCGGCCGATCGGCTGCCGCCTTTCTCATTATATACCGAGTTCCCGCAACCGGCGCGACCGCGCGGCCCGGCGTCGCAGATCTGCGACACCCGCCGGCGCCCGCCGTCGCACGCGTGCGACAGCAGGCCGGCCGCGGCTGCCTGTATCCGAGGCAAACCGTTGCCGCGGGGCGAAATACGGAACCGCCGCAGCTCCGGCACGGAGATTGCATGAAGGCTCGAACAAAGATGAGCGAATCCACTAAAGAGACGGCAACGATGCGAAACCCAAACTCCGAGACTCAAAAACTGATCGCATAACACAAAGGAATCGTCTGGAGGTGTCCCATGAAGAAGACGTTGGTTATCGCTCTGGCGGCTGCGGCGCTCATCGCGTCGACCGCGGCTGCCCGCACGGTGCAGGATCGCAACTGGCATATGTGTTTCTCGATGTCGGGGAGCGAGAAACTCACCAACCTCGACCAGTTGACGCCGGCCGAGACGCCCGCCGAGGCGGCCGAGGTCTCCGCCGCCGTGGGCGTCAATCTGACCGGCTCGCTCGCGAAAGCCATTTCGCCGACTTTCGCGATCGGCATCCGGGGCGGGTTTTTCGCCGAAGGGGACGGGGGATACGAAGGCGCGTCGGGAGGCACCGGGACCGAAGTGCTGGGGATTCTCGAGGGCCGGTGCACGCTCAACAGCTGGCTGGGGTTGAAGGGGACGGCGGGAGTCGGCCGGGTCAGCATCTCCAAAGACATCGCCAAAATGAATGTCGACCCGGACAACATGCTGGGCGTGGACTTTCATATCGGAAAAATATCGGAAAGCGGGTTGGAAGTCCTGCTGGAGCCGGGTCTGGAGGTCCGTCTGTCGAGCGTGGTGACGCTCGAGGTGCTGGGGGCGTACCGCATCCGGCCGTCGAAAGAGGTCGAGGCGGCGAATCTCGGCTACGACAAGAAGATCACGGTGCTCGACTCGGGATTCTCAATGGGCGGCGGCATTGGTTTCCATTTCTGAGACAGAGGAGTGGTCCGGCGGCAGGGTCGCGTCGCGGCCCTGCCGCGGCCGCCGCATAGAGTCACGTCGCACAGGTGAGGAGTCAATCATGAACACGAGAAGATATCGAACCGCGGTGACGGCGCTGAGTCTGGCGCTCCTTCTGGTGTGCGCCGGCGCCGCCGCCCAGGAACCCGCCGGCCGGACGGCGGAGATGCGCAACAAAGTGGACGGCCTGCTGTGGATTGGCGACAGTATCCTCATCGCCGTCGACTACGGCGGATTCGTCAACAAGACCGCGAAGATGCAGGCCTTTCGCGTGACCGATATGGCCGAGCTGTGGTACACGGAGGTGCCTGTCGGCAACCGCCTGCGGTTCGAAGGGGCGCTGTGGGTGAATCCCGCGGCAGGTGTGATGTATCTCGGCCACGGACCCTTCTCGGCGCTCGACCTGCGCGATGGACGGGTTCTCTGGTCGATCCCCTACGACGATATCGGGTTTGTCCACCGCGTCGAGATGGGGACCGAACGCCTGCTCGTGCTGGGGTCGAAAACCAAGTCCGGCTTCCGCATCGGATTGCCCACCTCGCCCGAGAACGCCGAGCGCGCGGCCCAGCGCGCCGGCACCGGCGGCGAACACCTCGATGACCCGATTCTCTTCGCCGTGAACCGGCAGTCGGGCGAGATCGCCTGGCAGTATCCCTTCGAGCCGGGGAAGATGCACAAAAAGAAGAAGACCGATTTCTGGTCGGCCACCAAGATCACCTACGAAGTGCGGGAGCCCACCCAGCTCTATGTCATCGCGGCGGACGGAAGCGCGGGCGAATTGACCATGGCGGAGGGGAACGTCATCGTCCAGGCCAAACACGTCGCCAGCCTCGACTTGGCCACCGGGCAGGAGCGGTGGAAGATCAAGGAGGACTTCAACGGCGCGCCGGTCTTCGCCGAGGACCGCATCCTCGTGATCAAGGAGGACCGTCTGGTGGCGCTGAACCCGGCCGACGGGTCGGAGTTGTGGCGGAGCAAGGACAAAGTGAAGAGCGCCTGGCCATCGCCCGATCCCTTCCTGGTTCTCGAGGGGAAAATCGTCGTGAATTCCGGCGGCAAGCTGCGGGTGCTCGATCCGGCCACGGGCGCGGAGACGCTCAAGAGCCAGAAAGACATCGGCGACTACACCATCTTCTCGCTTTTGCTCGACGAGTCGACTCCGCTCTGCGTGTTTCCGGGCAAGTACGACCTGAGCAAGGACGGGTACACCGAGAACTACCGTCTCTGCTGCCTGTCGCTCGCCGATGGATCGCTCCGCTGGCAGTTCGAGAAGGGGAAGGAGTTCCAGAGCTGCGACCTCGGTCCGGGCGGCTGCATCCAGGTGATCGACAAGGAGCGGCTGTGGCGGCTCGACCCCGCGACCGGCAAGATCCTGTGCGAGTGCAAACTCGGCGATGCCGTCGTCCTGGCCGACGTCCCGGCGCCGACCCTGCTTGGCAACGACGGCCTCAGGTGCTTCACGCCCGACGGCAAGAAGGAGGCGTGGCGATACAAGGTGAAGCTGTCCGACGAAGGGGTGGGGGACGCTTTCTACACGGCCTCGACGCTCGTGATGCCCACCAAGAAGGCGGGGATTCAGGCGATTGACCCGAACTCCGGGACGCTCAAGTGGAGCATTGAGGCAGAGAAGTCGGGGCTGTTTGCGGCCTCGGAGTCGCTGACGCACATCGCGCTGGCGACCGACAAAGAGCTGAGGGTGGTGGAGCTCAAAATGTGAGGAGGGGCGAGAGAGACAAGGCGGGATGCCCGCGCCGGCCGCACCGCGCGCTTCGCCGCGCCCGGCGATTGCGGCGGGCCGGGCATCCTGCTCCCGCTCGCTAGGCCAGCTCCTTCACCACTCGCACGCCGGTGCCGGTTTCGTCGAAAGCGATGGCGAAACCGCGCTTCTCGAACACCGAAATCATCGGCCGGTTGTCGGTCGTGGTCTGGGCGACAATCCGCTTCAGCTTCCAGCGCGAGGCAACCTCCATGCAGTAGTCCGTCAGGAGGCTGCCGAGCTCCTTCTTCTGCCAGGCGTCGGCGATAAGCACGGCGTACTCCACCTCCTCGTGATCGGGGTCGGCAATGAGACGGCCGATGCCGATGATCCGGCGCTCCCCGCCCTCGACGATTTCGGCGACAATGGCGATCTCGCGGTTGTAGTCGATGTAGCAGAAGCGGGTGGCGACGTCGTGCGAATTCCAGTGGAAGAAGTAGCGGAAGCGGGAGTAGATCGACTCTTTCGAACAGCTCGCGAGGAAAGCCAGCCAGAGCGGTTCGTCCTCGGGCTTGATCGGGCGGAGAGTAACCGTCGTGCCGTCGCGGAGCGTGGGGCGCGCGACGTACTTCTCCGGGTAGGGGCGCAGGGCGAGGTGGGAATAGGGCTCGGAGGACCGGCCGACGAGCGCGGGGTCGATGACGATGCGGGCGTCGAGCGCGACCACGTCGCGCGGGCTGACCAGCAGCGGGTTGATGTCGAGTTCGGCGATCTCGGGGAAATCGGCCGCGAGGTACGACAGGCGGATGAGGACTTCGAGAAGGCGGTCAACATTGGCCCTGGGGCGGCCGCGGTAGCCCTGGAGGAGCGGCCAGATCTTGAGGGATTCGAGCATGCGGCGGGCGAGCCGCTCGTTGAGCGGCGGAAAGCCAAGACTCCGGTCACCCAGCAGCTCGGCCGCCACCCCGCCCATCCCCGCCATCATCACCGTCCCGAACGTCGCATCCTTCTTGATCCCGAGAATCATCTCGAGACTGTCGCGCGGGTCGATCATCGGCTGGACTGTGACCCCCTCGATGCGCGCCCGCGGCGCCTTCTCCCCCACCGCGAGCATCATGTGGGCGAACGCGCTGCGCACCATGGCGTCGTCCTCGAGCCCGAGCGCCACCCCGCCGACGTCGGTTTTGTGCGTGATGTCGGGGGAGAGTATCTTGATGACGACGGGGTAGCCGAGTTCGCCGGCGATCCGCACCGCCTCGTCGGCGTCGGCGGCCGGCCGCGGACGCGCCGTGGGAATGCCGTAACCCTCGAGGAGGTCTTTCGAGACGGCCTCGGACAGGATCGGATGAGGGCCGCAGTGGCGGGCGACGAAATCGGCGCGCAGCCGCGCCCGGTCGAGCTCGAATTCGACCGGGAGATCTTTCGGGGTCTCGTACAGCGTCTGCAGGTTGCGGCCGTAGTCGACGAGGGTCATGAAGGCCCCCACCGCCTGCTCGGGCGTGCGGTAGGTGGCGACGCCGCTCTCGGTGAGAATCTGCATCCCCTCGCGCATGGAGGCGCCGCCGAGCCAGGCGGCGAGAACCGGCTTGGCCGTGCTCTCCGCGAGTTTGCCGACCACCCGGGCGGCGGCCGTGACGTTGGTCATCGCCTGCGGCGTGAGAATGACCAGCAGCGCCTCCACCGCCGGATCGGCGAGCACAATCTGGGCGGCCTTCTCGAGCCGTTTCGAGGTCGCGTCGCCGAGGATGTCGACCGGGTTGCCGTGCGACCACGAGGAGGGGAGCGCGGCGTTGAGCTGCGCCAGGGTGTCGTCGGAGAGCCGGGCGAGCGACCCCTTGGCCGCGATGAGGGCGTCGGCGGCGATCACGCCCGGGCCGCCGGCGTTGGTGACGATGCCCAGGTTGGGGCCGGTCGGAATGCGGTTGCGCCCGATGAGCTGCACGCAGTCGAAAATGTTGGCCAGGTGGTAGACGCGGGCGAGACCGATGCGCTGAAAGGCGGCGTCGTACACGGCGTCCTCCGAGGCGAGCGCCCCGGTGTGCGAGGCCGCGACCTGCGCCGATTCCGGAAAACGGCCGGCTTTGAAGGCAATGATCGGTTTCGTGCGCGCGAACGCGCGCGCGGCGGTCATGAAGCGCGGGGCCCGCGCAATCGACTCAATGTACAAAATGATCGAGCGGGTCGAATCGTCGGCGCCGAAATAATCAATGAGGTCGCCGAAATCAACGTCGATCGTGTTGCCGATCGACACGAAGTGGGAGAAACCGATCCGCCCCTCCATGGCCCAGTCGAGCACCGAGGTGCACAGCGCGCCCGACTGCGAGAGGAAAGCCACGTTGCCGGCCCGGGGCATCCCGCCGGCGAAACTGATGTTCAGGTTGCGCGAGGGGACAATGAGGCCGAGGCAGTTGGGACCGATGATGCGCATGCCGGGAAACTGCCGCCGGGCGGCCCGGATCTCCTGCTCCAGCGCCGCCCCCTCGGGGCCGGTCTCCTTGAAACCGGCGGAGAGGATGATGATGCCGAGGATGCCGGCCCGGCCGCATTCGAGCACGGCCGCGGGGACTTTCTCCGCCGGCGCGCAAATGACCGCGAGGTCGGGTGTGCGCGGGAGCGCCGCGACCGAGGGGTAGCACGGGATGCCCATGACCGCCTCGGAGTCCGGGTTCACGGGATAGACCACGCCGCGGTAACCGCCGGCGACGAGGTTGGCGAGGACTTTGCCGCCCACGGAATTGGGGTTGATCGTGACGCCGATGAGGGCGATGCGGCGGGGGTCAAAGAGGCGGTCGAGTTTATGTCTGTCCATTGTCATCTCCTGCACGGCAACGGGGATAATGTAGGACATTTCGGAGCGGCGTGGGGGAATTTTTGGGGGAGGGGGGCCGGGCGCCGCATCTGATGCGACAGCGCCGCGACTGCCCCCTGACAGGGTGCGGCCGGCGGACGCCGCGCCCCGCTCGTGCGCCTTCACTTGCCCCTCACATCCACAACTGCCGGTCGAGGGTCCGGTAGTGAATCGCCTCCGCGATGTGGCCAAGGTCGATGTGGTCGCTGTCGCCAAGATCGGCGATCGTCCGCGCGACTTTCAGAATGCGGTCATAGGCCCGGGCCGACAGCCCCTGGCGCGTGATCGCGGTCGCCAAGAGCGCCTGCGACTTGTCGTCGATCAGGCAGTACTTCCGGATATCCTTCGACTCCATGTGGGCGTTGCAGAAGATCCGTTTCTCCTCCTCGAACCGGGCAATCTGGCGCTGGCGGGCGCGGTTGACCCGGGCCCGGATGACAGTCGATTTCTCGCCGCAGGTCTCCGAGGAGAGGTCTTTGAAATTCACCGACGGGACGGTGATGTGGATGTCGATGCGGTCCATGAGCGGTCCCGAGATGCGCGCCATGTAGCGCTGAATCTCGCTCGAGGAGCAGTTGCACTCGTGGCTCGGGTCGCCGAAATAGCCGCAGGGGCAGGGGTTCATGGCGGCCACGAGCATGAACCCGGCCGGGTAGGTGATCGTGGTGCTCGCACGCGAGATAGTCACCTCGTTGTCCTCCATCGGCTGGCGCAGCATTTCGAGGATGTCTTTCTTGAATTCGGGGAGTTCATCGAGAAACAGCACGCCGTGGTGAGCGAGAGAGACTTCGCCCGGTTTGGGGACGGCTCCCCCGCCCACGAGACCGGCGTAGGAAATCGAATGGTGCGGCGAGCGAAACGGGCGGGTGGCGATGAGGGCGGCGCCGGTGGGCAGGCGGCCGGCGACCGAATGAATCTTGGTGGTCTCCAAGGCTTCTTCGATGGTGAGGTCGGGCAGGATGGTCGGTACGCGGCGCGCCAGCATGGTCTTGCCCGACCCGGGAGGGCCGATCATGATAATGTTGTGGCCGCCGGCCGCGGCCACCTCCAGGGCCCGCTTGGCCGCCTCCTGGCCCTTGACATCGGCAAAGTCGATCGCATACCGGTAGGCTTCGTTGAAGACCGACTCGATGTCGACCTTGAACGGGGCGATCGAGGACTCGTCCTCGAGGAAGGCGATGACGTCTTTGAGCGAATCGACCGGGTAGACGGGGACGCTGTCGGCCATGGCCGCCTCGCGGGCGTTGTCCTTGGGGACAATGATCCCTTTGATCCCGTTGCCGGTGTGGAAGTTCATGGCCATGGGGAGCACGCCGGGAACAGCGCGCAGCGCACCATCGAGCGAGAGCTCGCCGAGCATGACGTATTCGTCGAACCGGTCGCGGAGTATCTGGCCGGTGGCCGCGAAAATGCCGACCGCGATCGGCAGGTCGAAAGCAGAGCCTTCTTTCTTGATGTCGGCCGGGGCGAGATTGATCGTGACGCGCTTGGCGGGAAACACGAAATCGGAGTTCTTGATGGCTGAGGTGACGCGTTCTTTGGACTCGCGCACCGCGCCATCGGGCAGACCGACGGTGACAAAAGCGGGCAATTGCTGCTGAATGTCCGCCTCGACCTCGACCGTATAGGCGTCGACCCCGAAGGTTGATGCCGAGAAGATCTTGGCAAGCACTTCTGAATCCCTCCCCCGGCGCCGGGGCGCCGCTTCGTGGCGTCCCTGGGCTCTCAAGGGCGCGCCCAACAGGATCGAGTGTGCGTACCGGGCGCGCCGGACCAGGACAACGCTGGTTTAACCTGGGACAAGTTACATCATTATAGTGACATTATGCAGCAGGAGCAGTCGAAGAGAAATCACTTTTTTCGGCTCTGGTCGGGTGGACCGGAGTGGGCCCCGGCTGTCATTGAAGCCATGTGCGAACCGGGTAGCGCCCGCTCACCCGCGGCCGGGAAGGCGGGTGCGGCCCAGCCACTCGTAAAAGTCTGCCGGGGCGCGTGCCTGATGTGATGTTTACCGCAAGTACAGCAACAACATCCAGGCGGGGCGTCACCCAGTCCGGCCCCCCGGCCGCGCTTGTGGCGGCCCGCCGCTTGACGTGAGACGTGACGCCGTCAAAAAAAACGGCAGGCTCACCGCCTGCCGTCAAACTCGAAAAGGACCGCCATCTGTACGAATGCTGCTACGCTCCGGTACTCGGACATGCCACCCGCGTCAACATCAGAGTCTTCGTGACCTTCAACTGCGAGCCGCCGTCACTCGTCACCGTCTCAATGCACTCCAATTTCACGTCATTGCCCGGCCGATAGAGCTGAAACGTGCCTGTCGGCGATTCATCCGGATCACACGAGTCGCAGCCCGGTCCGATGAGCGGCCGATCATCGATCGGCTCAATTTGCACGCGGTCCGAGATGGAATAGAAAAAGCGACCCACGCAGAAACAGGCGATCTTGTTGTAGCCTTCCGCCAATGTGTCGGCATCCAAAAAGAACTTGGTTTCAGTGAAGGAAGCCGTGATCACCTGCTCCTTGGATACGACCACCTCGCTGCCGCTTTGGGAAACGTACGTGTACGTGCCGGTATAGCACCCTTCGATACTTGGCGGAGCTGGTAGGTAGTAATCGTCGCGGCAGGCCGTACCCATCATGACACCGACCACGGCAACCAGCAAGATGACCAGTAATCCAATGTTCTTCTTCATTGCGTCCTTTTCTCCTCCGTAACACCGTAACGGTTGGTCAATATACGCGGCCGGCCGAAACGGCACAACCCCAATCGTGCAATCTCTCCATTTTTTAGACGGCCGCCACATTCGCTGCGTTCAGCGCAATCGCACGTGTCGTCAACCGCCGGCCGGAGTCCGCGGAGGCGCAGAAATTGGCGCGGTGGGTGGCCGTGCCCCCAAAACCCGGTCGTGAATGATGGACCGGCCAAATCCGGTCGAGGTCTCACGCAGTAAATATTAAGTTATTTTATTACAGTTTATTACAGACGGCTCCATGGAGGAGAAGCGGAAAAACCCTCAATTTTCACACGCTCTCCCTTTGAATTCGTGTGGATAAGTGTTTGACAAACAAGGAGGGGTAGCCTATAATTTTGACGAGCGGGGTACGTGGAAGATTTAGAAGCTTGCCATGATGACCGTTGTCCGGGGATTTCCCCCTCTGTCCCTGAGCATGGCGCATGGTGGGCTTCTTTTTTTGGCCGGAGTCGGCCCGGTCGCCGGAGGCGAAGGGAACGGTGCAGCCCCGCCTCGCCATCGCACGACCTGACTTCGATCCCCCGGGGCCATAAAGAAGGCACGAGTCCGAGGACTCGTGCCGCCGTGTCTTTCACGCACGTGGCGCGCCCTTTCCCGGCGAACTAAGATCCGGTCGGGAAGGCGTTGAACGTATATATCTTCCAGCGATCGTTGACCACGTGAAGGCCGAACTTGGTTCGGTATCCCTTCGAAGCCTCCTTGTCGACAAACGTGACCTCGACGGTAGCGAGATCGTCCGCGGTCATCTCCACCTCGTTGACAATCCGCTGGTATGCGAACCAGCGTTCCTTGGTCTTGCCGCCGTCGGTGAGGTCCTCGAGGATTTGCTCCGGGCTGGTGAAGTGACGCGGCTCATCGGTCTGCAGGGCGTAATCTTCGTTGAGATTCTTCATCAGCTCGCCCAGGTCGAGCAGGTGGGCGAGGGTCGCCTTGTCGTTTTTCTCCATGGCTCCGAACATGGCGATGACGGCGGTTTTGGGGTCGGACGGTTTGCCCGAGCCGCAGCCGACCAGGGCGGCGGCGAGGCTCAGCAGGGCGGCCGAGAGAAGCAGGTGCACTCTCATGGTCAAATCCCCCCGGAAAAGGTGAAGCGGTGACTGTCGCCCAGCTCCGCCCCGGGAGCGAAGGCGTAGGATATGTGATAGGTTTTGATGTCGAAACCGACGCCGAGGCCGAGTCCGGCCCAGGAATCATCAGAGTCGCCCGTCCGGTAGTTCGAACCGAAACTGTTCCAGCCGATCCGCAGGTAGAGCGGCTTAAGCTCCACGTATTCCAGACCGAGGGCGATCGAGGGATCGTTGTCGACGGGGACAATGAGGTCGCCCGCGAGCGTAAGGGGAAGGCCGCGGGGGCGGAGGGCCGCACCGCCGCGGACCGTCAGCGGCAGCCGGTCCTTCTCGGTCCCCAGGCCGGAGAACTGGACCCCGAGGTGCTGGACGGCCAGGCCGACAATCAGCCGGTCCCGGTTGGTGCTGTAGCGGCCGCCCAGGTCGACGGCCGCGCCGGTGGCCGTGTAATTGTGCAGACTCTCGTAGATGAACTTAACGGTGGCGCCGAGCGCGAGACCGTACCGCGGCTGCACCGCGCCGCTCACGGCGAACAGAAGGTCGCCGCCGCTGAAGGTGCCGAGGACGGCGCCGGTCGGGTCGGTTTCGACGAAGTCGCCGTAGTTGAGGTACGACAGGTAGGCGCCGACCGCCTTGGTCAGGCCGATCGGGGCGATGTAGCCGACGAACCCGGACTGCATGTCGGCGAAGTAGCTGTGGTAGCCCCCGACAAAACGGCGCTGTTCGAAGCCGACGATGCCGGCCGGATTGTAGTAGAGGGCCGATTCATCATCGGCCAGCCCGGTGCCGGCGCCGCCCATGGCGACCGCCCGGGCGCCCACGTCGATTTTCAGAAACGAGAAGGCGCTCGTGCCGGCTCGCGAATTGGCCTCACCGGCAGCCGCGCCGGCGGCCGACAGAAGCAGCGCGACCGCACAACCTGCGGCCGCGAGGTACAGGGTTCGCGTCATTGGTGCCATCCTTCCAGAGCGATGATACGGTTCCGCGCCGCGGCTGTCAACAGCAATAGGGCGCGCCCGGCCAAAGGCCGGCGGACGCCCGGGGCGATGCGGCGCCGGCGGGCCCCGGGAGGGTCCCCCGGGAGCAGCCCGGCGCAAACGGGAGGAGCGGGCCTACGCCCGGTCCGGTTCTTATACTCCCCAGCCGCGGAAAGAATCCGGCGCTCCGCCGCCGATCACGCCCTCACCAGCTCTTCGTGGTGCGGTTGAGGATTGCCTGGACGAGGTTCTGAATCGCCTTCCGCTGTGCATCCTCCTCCGTCTCGGTGGCGGGATCGTAGATGCCGATCTGGCTCATGCGCTCTTTCCAGATCTCGGAATTGTCCTTCGGATTGACGAGGGCGATGTCGAAATCCATGGTCACGCGGTACGACTGCACGGCGTCGCCGGAGGTGTACTGATAGGGGGCGCGCGTGTAGCTCACCAGCGTGCCGGCGAGCACGGCGTCGGCGGCATCCTCGGGCGCCACCGCCAGCGTGCCGTCGGCAATGAAGGCGTCGATGACGCCATCGGTGATCTGATCGGTCAGCGCGAGCTCGACCGTCTGGTTTTCAAACCGGGAGACGGCGATGGTTTTGATCGAAGATTTCCCCGCCGGGTTAAATGTGTACACGCCGCAGGAAAGCCCCAAGCCTGTGAGAAACAGGGCCGCGGCAACCGACCGATACGCCTGGCGATGCATGATCGTTCTCTCCTCGCGCGGGCCGCTCATTGGCTCACGACCACTTTTCCGTTCTTGATCACCCGGGAGACGAGATTGACCGCATAGTGGTAAGGAAGCTCCCGGTAGTCGTTCATGTCCCAGATCACCAGATCGGCGCGCAGGCCAGGGACGAGGCGGCCGAGAGTCGCGGCCCGGTCGACGGCGCAGGCGGCGTTGACCGTCACCGCGGCCAGCGCCTCGGCGGCCGTCATCTTCAACTGGAGCGCCGCCAGCGACACGATGAAGGGGAGCGACTCGGTGCAGCTTGAACCCGGGTTGCAGTCGGTCGAGAGTGCGACCGTCACGCCGCCCTCGATCATCTTCCGCGCCGGGGCATAGGACGAGGCGAGGGAGAAGGAAGTTCCGGGCAGCAGGACCGCCACCGTGCCGGCGGCGGCCAGGGCCTTGATCCCCCGTTCGGATACATGGACGAGGTGGTCGGCCGAGACCGCGCCCATGGCGGCGGCCAGCTCGGCGCCGCCCAGCGGCTTGATCTCATCGGCGTGGAATTTCAGCTTCAGCCCGGCCTCCTTGGCGGCCTGCTGAATGCGGCGCGAATCCTCGATCTCGAACACGCCGACCTCGGTGAAGATGTCGGAGAATTCGGCCAGTTTGGCCGCGGCCACCGCCGGGATCATTTCGCCGACGAGCAGGTCCACATACTCGCTCCGACGCTCGCGGTATTCATCGGGGACTTCGTGCGCGCCGAGGAACGTCGGTATCAGATCGATCGGGCACTGCTGGTCGACCTCGCGGATAATCTCGAGCTGGCGGAGCTCGGACTCGGTCGAAAGGCCGTACCCGGACTTGGCCTCAATCGTTGTCATGCCGTAGCGGAGCATCCGGGCGACACGCCTCCGCGTCTGTTCGAGCAGGACCGCGCGGTCGGCGGAGCGGAGGTCGCGGACGGAGGCGCGGATGCCGCCGCCGGCCGCGGCGATCTCCATGTAGGTCTTCCCCTCGATGCGCATTTCGAACTCCTTCTCGCGCGTCATGGAGAAGACCGGGTGGGTGTGGGGATCGATGAGGCCGGGGGTGACGACCGCCCCTTTGGCGTCGATGACGGTGCAGTTTTCGGCGAGCCGGGTGTGGCGTTCGATGTCGTCGGATGGGCCGACGGCGACGATCTCATCGCCGGCGGCGGCGATCGCGCCGTGCGCGATCAGCCCGATGTCGCGGAGAGCGGGGCCGAGGCGGGGGACCGGGCCGGCCATCGTGATCACCTGGCCGGCGTTTTTGACCAAAAGGGTGGCTTTCTTGTTCGGCGGCAACGTGCGTCTGTCCTTCGGTTTCTCGTCGTCCGGTTCGGTCTACGGCCCGAATATACACAACCGCCGCGCCCGCGCTAATACAATTTGACAAGCGGGGTCGGCGCGCGGCATACTGCGCCCGGGTCGGGGCTCGGCGTCCGGAGAAACCGGGCGGGGCGCGACCCGCCGCGCGGCCGCACCGCGTCGCCGACCATTCACAGGCAGGGTACCATGCCGGCGTCCGACAGCACCGGTCTTCCGGTCATCCGCACTTACCTGAGCGCGCTTGTGGTGTTCTTCCTGCTGCGCCTCGGGTTTCTCGCCTGGCACGCGGCGCTTTTCCGCGGCGCGGCGGGGACGGAACTGGCGCGGGCCTTTCTCGGCGGGGCGGTGATCGATTCCTCGGTGACCGCGTGCACCCTCCTGGCGGCGTGGCTGATCGCGCTGGCGGCGCTCGCCGCGGGCCGCACCGCCGCGCGGCGCGTCTTCCTCGGCCTGTGCGCGATTCTGTTCGGCCTCTACTTCTTCATCAATCTGGCCGATATCGCCTACTTTGACATGTTCGACTCCCGCCTGAACGTCCTCGTTTTCGAAAACCTGGACCAGATGGCGCCGATTCTGCAGACGATCGCCTCCGGGTGGTCGGTCGTGATTGTCACGATCGTGTGGCTGGCGGTCCTGACCGCTTTCATCCTGGCGCTGCGCGCCCGCTCTCGGGTCGGCGGGTATTCCCGCCGAGGGGCGCGCCGGGTCATCTCGGGGATCACCGTCGGACTGCTTCTCGCCGCCCTCACCTTCCTGTGGGTGGGCGAACCCTTCTGGCGGCTCGGCTTATTCTCCTCCGGCAACCAGGCGCTCACCCAGCTCTCGCTGAACGGCGTGTACACGCTCCTCAAAGCCTACCATCAGAAGCGGATCTGGGAGCGCGACTTCGGGGACATCGACTATGCCTTCGGGCCTCCGGAGGAGGCGCTGCAGAGGGTGCGTCGGGAGATTATCGGCGACGATGAGGCGGCGAGCGAGGGAAGATTTCCGTTCGCCCGGGAACTTCGCCGGCCCGCGCCCCTCGCCGTGGCCAAACCCAACATCGTGATCATTCTCATGGAAGGGTTCACCGCCAGCGGGGTGGGAGCGCTCTGTCCCGGCGGGATCGGCGACTCGCCCGGGTTCGACCGCCTGGCGCACGAGGGAATTCTCTTTACGAACTTCTATGGCGCCGGCACCAGGACGCACCACGGTCTGGTCAGCACGGTGGCCTCGTTCCCCTCGCTCTTGGAGTTGTTCCTCACGCGGCGGCGGGGGACGGAGTCGTTCTCGACGCTGGGGACGCTGCTGCGCGCCTACGGATACCGGACGAGTTTCTTCTACGGCTACGATGCCGGGTTCGACCACATGGGTTTCTTCATGCGGCAGGGAGGGTTCGATCTGATCGTCGATCAAAGGGACTTCGCCGCGCCCCGCTTCGTCGGCAAGTGGGGCGTCTCCGATGAGGACCTGTTCGCCAAAGTTAGTGCGTACCTGTCCGGCCAGGCCGAGGGGGAGCCGGTGCTGAGCGTGGTTATGACGTCGTCCAACCACACGCCGCACGATATTCCCCCGGAGTTCGCGGCCGCGCGGCCGCAGTATGCCGGAGACCGGGCCCGGGCCGCCTTCGCCTACTCCGACTACGCCCTCGCGCGGTTTTTGGACGGAGAACGTGACAAGCCCTATTTTCGCCGCACGATCTTCGTGATCGTCGCCGATCACGGGGAGATTCGGGACCGAGCCGACCGCTATTTCAAGCGCTTTCAGATTCCCTGCCTGCTCTACGCGCCGGGGTTGATTCCGGGAGGCCGGACCGTGTCGACCGTGGGCAGCCAGGCGGACATCGCCACGACGCTCATGCACCTGATCGGCTACCCCCGGCCCTTCCACTTCCTCGGCCGCGATCTCCTGGCGCTTCCCGAAGACCGGGGATTCGCCGTCATGCGGAACAACAGCGTGCTGTATTACCGCAAAGGCGGCCGCGTTCTGGTCCGGGACATCCGCGACACGGCCTCCGTCCTCTATCCTCTGGATTCTGAAGGGCGGATGATGCAGGAACGGCCATACCGCGACGACAGTCTGCAACAGGCGCTGAACCGCGACCTGGAGGCCTACCTGCAGAGTCTGTACCTGCTGTTCACGACGGGGCGGCACCGCTGCCCCGAATCGTGAGCGCGGCGCCGTCCGGGCGGACCGGCGCCCCGTCCCCGCGGCTATTTCCGCGTCCGCATGGGGATCTTGATCTTGTGCGCCCGCGCCGCTTTGATCGCCTCCGCGTAGCCGGCGTCGGCGTGGCGGATGATGCCGCTGCCGGGGTCGTTGGTGAGGACACGCTGGAGGCGTGCGGCCATCATTTTGGTCCCGTCGGCGACAATGACCTGACCGGCGTGGATGGCGTTGCCCATCCCCACGCCGCCGCCGTGGTGGATTGACACCCACGAGGCGCCGGAGGCGGTGTTGAGCAGGGCGTTCAGCAGCGGCCAGTCGGCGATCGCGTCGGAACCGTCCTTCATCCCCTCGGTCTCGCGGTAGGGCGAAGCGACCGAGCCGGTGTCGAGATGGTCGCGGCCGATCACGACCGGAGCCGAAATCTTCCCCTTCCTGATGTAATCGTTGAGCACCTCGCCGAAGCGGGCGCGCTCGCCGTAGCCGAGCCAGCAGATGCGCGCCGGGAGACCCTGGAACGGGATACGCTTTCGGGCCAGGTCGATCCAGCGCATGAGCGGCGCGTTGGAGCTGAAATTCGACTTCACAATCCGGTCGGTGACGTCGATATCCGCGGGCTTGCCGGAGAGCGCCGCCCAGCGGAACGGACCCTTGCCCTCGCAAAACAGCGGGCGGATATAGGCCGGGACAAATCCGGGGTAGGAGAAAGCGTTTTTCAGCCCCCCCTTCTCCGCCTGGCCGCGGAGGTTGTTGCCGTAGTCAAAGACAATCGCGCCATCCTCGTGGTAGCGGACCATGGCCTCGCAGTGCTTGACCATCGACCGGTAGGACCGCTTGATGTAGTCGGCCGGGTTCTTCCGGCGCAGCGCGGCCGCCTCGGCCGGGGTCAGACCCTCGGGGATGTAGCCGTTGAGCTCGTCGTGGGCCGAGGTCTGATCGGTAATCATATCGGGGTAGACGCCCAGGCGGTGGAGCTGCGAGAAGACGGTGGCGGCGTTGGCGACCAGGCCGATCGAAATGGGCTGCGCCCCCGCCTGAGTGTGCGTCTCGATCAGCTTGAGCGCCTCGTCGAGCGTGCGCACTTTGACGTCGCAGAAACCCTGCTTGACCCGGCGGTCGATGCGGGTCTCGTCGACCTCGACCACGAGGATTGTGGCGCCGGCCATGGTCGCGGCCAGCGGCTGGGCCCCGCCCATCCCCCCCATCCCGCCGGTGAGAATCCACCGCCCGGCGAGGTCGCCGCCGAAGTGCTTCCGGGCGGCGGCCATGAACGTCTCGTAGGTTCCCTGAATGATCCCCTGGCTGCCGATGTAGATCCAGCTGCCGGCGGTCATCTGGCCGTACATGATGAGACCGAGGGCGTCGAGTTTGCGAAAATAGTCCCAGGTGGCCCAGGCGGGGACGAGGTTCGAGTTGGCCAGCAGCACGCGGGGAGCGTAGTCGTGAGTGCGGAAGATACCCACCGGTTTGCCGGACTGCACGAGCAGGGTCTCGTCGTTCTCGAGCGTCCGCAGCGACTTCAGAATGGCGCGGAATGAGTCCCAGTTGCGGGCGGCTTTGCCCATCCCGCCGTACACGATCAGTTCCCCCGGTTTCTCGGCGACCTCGGGGTCGAGGTTGTTCTGGATCATGCGGAAGGCGGCTTCCTGGTGCCAGCCTTTGCAGTGCAGCCGGTTGCCTCGGGGGGCGCGGATGGTTTTATCGGGCATGGTCGATCTCCTTGGGTCAGGCCGTCATGATACACCAATATAGGACACGGCGAAGCAGGGGGCAAGGGGGGCGGCCACGGATATGGATTGTGCGCGCGGTGATCGCATAGTACATTGAGAACAGCGCCGGCGGCGGCGCCGCCGGCAACCGGGGTAATGCACATGACAAGTCGAAACGGCCCGGAGATCGAGTCGCTCTTCTCAAACCCGGGGGACCATCGCCGGTTGCACTACCGGGGAGGCCTTGACAAAATCGGTCGCTGGACCGACGGCCTGCTGGTCACCGAGGACGGGAGGGTCTCGTTCCCGGTCGAGGATGGAATCCCGCGGTTTCATCTTGGCGATGGAAACGGGTGGGATGACGAGGCGCTCCGGGAGGCCGAGTTCCGGCGGCGCGGCGTCAAACCCGACCGGTTGATCGAGCGCAACTACGACTACATGGTGAACCAGTGGCCGGACCACGAGGTCTACCTCCCCTGGCTGAGGTCGATCGCGGCCAGCCGGGGGCCGATTGTGGAGCTGGCGGTGGGACCCGGAGGGGGGGCGGCGATGGTGGTGCTCGACCTGAATCCGCACGCGCATTACCTGATGAACGATATCGGCCTGTGGCCCCTGCGGCAGTGGCAGCAGTTCGCGCGCACCGCGGCGCGCTGGCCCAACCTGCGGTTTGCGCAGTTTGACGCCGCCGAGATGCCGTTCGCCTCGCGAACGGTCGCGGCGGTGGTGAGCATGGCGGGAATCTCGAATATCGGCCGCCAGTTCGAGGCGATCCGCGAGGCCTTCCGGGTGTTGCGGCCAGGGGGATGGTTCTATGCGGTGGAGGTGCTCCCCGACCATAAGCTCACCGATAAGTGCCCGCCCGAGATGGTGGCGAAGTTGAAGGAGCTGTTCCCGGCGATGGAGCGCGGGTTTCGGGAGGTGCTGGCCGGGATCGGGTTTGCCCCGGTGCGGATTCGCCCGATGGGCAAGCGGCCGCTGGTGCCGGGCGAGGGGGGGCTGGCGGACTTCTGCAAACGACACGAGGTAGTTATCCATTTGCGATTCCTGAGGATACGGGCAAGAAAGCGGTAGGGGGACGGGGCCTTGGGAAGTATCCAGCGAGGGCCGGTGGAAAAAAACACTCGGCCAGGTCTCTTATGGCGCGTCCAATCAGTCATAAAAATGTAGAAAAAGTGGTGACGGTGGATTAGGAAAAACCGAGGCGTCGGAAACGGAAAATATTAAGTACAATTATTATAGCTACTTAAGCGCTCATATCCTAATCAGCAAAAATTATGCTGGATTAAACGTTTGAGTTTGGTATATTTGATTATGGTCACGCTCGAATCGGACGATCTCACCAAGTTCTACCGCAAGCGAGCGGTTGTTCGGGGAGTCTCAATCGAAGTCAAGCAGGGGGAGGTGGTTGGGCTTCTGGGACCGAACGGGGCGGGCAAAACCACGACTTTCTACATGATTATCGGGTTTATCCGTCCGGACGGAGGCAAAGTCGTATTGGGCGGCAAGAATATCGGGCGGCTGCCGATGTACAAGCGGGCGCGGCGGGGGATCGGGTATCTTGCGCAGGAAGCGTCCGTTTTCCGCAAGCTCACGGTCGAGGAGAATATCCTGGCGATTCTCCAGTTCCAGGGGCTGGGGCGCAAAGACCGGCGGCGGCGGCTGGAAGAGCTGCTCGCCGAGCTGGATATCACGCACCTGCGCAAGCACAAGGCGTACACGCTGTCGGGCGGGGAGCGGCGGCGGGTGGAGATCACGCGGGCGCTCGTGAACCGGCCGAAATTCATGCTCCTGGACGAACCGTTCGCCGGCATCGACCCGATTGCCGTGGAGGACATTCAGAGTATTATCGCCCGGCTGGTCGAACGCGGGCTCGGAGTGCTCATCACGGACCACAACGTCCGGGAGACGCTCTCGATCTGCGACCGGGCCTACATAATGTGCGACGGAACGATCCTGAAAGCGGGGACAGCTGACTTTCTGGCGAATGATCCGGAAGCGCGGAAGATCTACCTGGGAGAGAAGTTCCGATTGAACTGAGAGCATCCTGCCGGGTCGGACCGCCAACCGACCGTCTGTCTAATAAATGAACGAACGGCCGCCCGGTCGTAAACACCCGCCCGATCGATTCCGATACACCTAGCAGAGAGGCACAGACCGCACCGTCGGATGGTTTGCATGATAACGGGTTACTGGCAATGAAGCTCAATGTCGGATTGTCCCAGAGGCAGACGCTCAGGCAGTCGCTGGTGATGGCGCCGCAGCTGATCCAGTCGCTGAAAATGCTGCAGATGCCGGCGCTCAAACTCGAGCAGAAGATCCGCCAGGAACTGGCGATCAACCCGATGCTTGAGGAGGTCGAGGAGCTCGAGGCCGAACAGGACGTCGAGGTCGAACAGGAAGCCGAGTTCGACGTCGCCGAGCCGGAGCGCGCCGAGGAGAAGGCCGAAGTGGACTGGGACCAGTACCTCTTTGACGACGAGGAGGGGTACAAGGTCCGGGAAACCCGGGAGTCGGATGAGGACCGCTTCGAGGGAACGGCCGCGGCTTCGGCCAACCTCTACGACCACCTCAACGAACAGCTCATGCTCCTGAAACTCTCCGAGGAAGAGCAGTTGATCGGGGAGTACATTATCGGGAACGTCGCGCCCGACGGTTACCTGAGCATCAGCGTCCCGGAGATGGCCAAAGAGCTGAAGACGGAGGCGCAGAAGATCCAGGCGGTGCTGGAGATGATCCAGCGCTTTGACCCGACCGGGGTGGCCGCCCGGGATCTTCGGGAGTGCCTGCTCATCCAGCTTCGGGAGAAGGCGCTGGAGGGGACGCTCGCGTGGCGGATTGTCGACGAGCACATCAATGAGCTGGACCGGAAGTCGATCCTCCAGGTGGCCAAGATGATGAACGTGCCGGTGGAGCGGGCGCAGGCGGCCATGGAGACGATCCGGTCGCTCTCGCCGAAACCGGCCCAGGGACGGTTCGATCCGGCGGCCATGCCGGTGGTGCCGGACCTCATTGTCGAGCGGATCGGCGACGAGTTCGTGGTCTACCACAACGACAGCCACATCCCCCGGCTGCAGATCAACTCCGGCTACAAGAGCCTCATGCGGCGGGGGCGGGGCGCCTCCCCGGAAACACGCGAGTACATCAAGCAGAAACTCGAGCAGGCGCGCTGGCTGCTCAATGCGATCAACCAGCGGCGGTCCACCATGATCCGGGTGATGGAGGCGATCGTGGAGCGCCAGCGGGAGTTTTTCGAGCGCGGCCAGGCTTTCCTCCGGCCCCTCATCATGGAAGACGTCGCCCAGATGGTGAGCATGAATGTCGCCACCATCAGCCGGGTATCCAACGGCAAGTACGTGCAGACGCCCCTCGGCGTGTACGAGATCAAATACTTCTTCAACTCGGGCATCCAGCGCGAGAACGGCGATGAGATGTCGAAACGCTCGGTCAAGCAGCGGATCGAGGAGATCATCGCCGCCGAGCCGCCCGACAAGCCCCTGTCGGACCAGGAAATCTACCGCATTCTGAACACCGAGGGGATAAAGCTTGCCCGGCGTACGGTGACCAAGTATCGTGAAGAGTTGAAGATCCAGCCGGCCCGCCTGCGCAAACGGGTGGGCTGAGCGAACGACCCGGCCTGTTTCCGCGGGCGCCCGCAGCGACGCCCGCCGAGAGAGAGTCCATCGGATGGATCAGTCAAGTGCAGTCGCCACCGTCGGCAGCGGCCGCTGCCGAACCTCTCTGTCGCCACAACCGTATCAACTAGTGAGGAGTGCGTGTCCGGACCCCGGTCCGGCTGGCTGCGCCTGCCCCGGGCAGGCCGTCATACATGGAGCCGCGAGAACATTTCCTGTCGCGTCTGTTGGGAAAGGAGCGAGCGTATGTTGAAAAAGGTAACCGCCCGTCACTTTGACCTCACCCCGGAAATCAGAGCGAAGGCCGAGGCCGAAATGGACGGCCTCACCCGCTTTTTTGACAACATCGTCTCGGCCGAGATGGTGCTCGACGCCGAGCGCCACCGGCGCGTCGCCGAACTCAAAGTCAACGTCTTCAACAACCTCATTCAGGGGCGGGGGGAGACCGACGACATGTACAACTCCATCGACCTGGCCGTCGACAAGGTCAAGGGGCAGCTGAAGAAGTACAAGGGGAAACTCAAACACCGCAAACCGGAGGAAGTCGCCGAGGTGAAAGAGTCGCTCACGCGGCCGACCACCGATGTCGACGACGTGGAAATGTAGGCTGCGATCACAGCCGGAAGATTCTGAAGACCCGCCCCGCCAGGGGCGGGTCTTTTTTGCCGGGGCTGCCCGGTGACGGCGGGCCGGTCGAGCCGAAACGGGGCGGCCAAGGCCGAGTCTCCCGTTCGCACAGGCGCGATTTCTCCGGATCAACAGCAGGCCGCGTGACGGACCCAGGTCCGAAGGCTAGCGCCCCGGCGATGTGCTTGCGGCGCTCTCTTCCGCCAGGCGCCAGTTCATCGCCGCTTCGTGATTGAGTCGGGCGACGTCGGTGTCCGAGAGGCGGGCGGCGCCGTCGAGCGGGAGAAATTCAAAATCGGTGTGCTCGGCCAGGCGGCCGTCGCGCGCGAGGCGGGCGACGACAGCGTCGAGGCGGTCGGCGACAGTCGCCGCAGACAGGGAGGTGTCGATGCGGCAGAAGAGCTGCGGTTTCCCGCCGCGGAACAACTCACCGGCGTAGGCCAGCAGCGTGATCGCGTACTCGGCCGGCGTCAATCCGAGTTCTTCGGCGATCTCTGCGGCCATGGCAGCGCGAGCCATCTCCTCCAGCGTTTTCCATTTCACCCCGTAGTCGACCGAACCCGCGGCCGACGGGCCTACCGACCCGGTCAACGAGGCGAGGTGGGCGGCCCGGCGCACCACCAGGACGCGGCGGGTGCGGTCCGGCTCTTCGGTGACGAGCAGCCCGCAGACGCCCAGCCCGGCGGGGAGGCGGAGGCCGCGGGCGTGATGGTACTCGCGCAGCGTGCCGCCGGCTGGGGAGAAAACGCTGTTGGGCAAGTCGAGCGCGAAGCAGGCGCCGGCGAAGAGGCCGTAGTCGCAGGGCTGAAGCACAAGACGGGGGGAGGGGGAGTCGAAATGCTCCTCGGCGACCGCGGCAATCATCGGGCCCCGGTGCAGACGCCCCTCGGCGCGCAACTGGGTCTCGATGCGGCGGGCGAACGAGGCCGCGAGCGGATCATCCAGCCGGAACGGTGTTTCCCGGTACGCGAGGGCGACCCGGCCGGGATCGACGGCTTCGGGGCCGAAGAAGCGCCGGATATCGCGGTAACCGGAGTCGTGCGCGCGGTCGACCCCCACCGAGCGGGCGCGTCGTTCGGCCTCGGAACCGCAGCGGCGGCTGAGAAAAGCGCGGAACGCATCGTAGTCCAGATACCGCATCATCCGGTTCCTCTCAGTTCAGGAAGAGAATGGCGACGCCGATCACGGCGACGATGGCGCCGAGCCAGGCGCGCAGCGAGGGCCGCTCCCGGTAGATGATGATCAGGAGCGGCAGGATCATGACCGGCGACATGGAATTGAGCGTCGAAGCGACGCCCGCCTCGATGTAGCGCACCGCCAGCAGCGACATCCACACGCCGAGGAAGGGTCCGAAGACCGCGCCGCCGAGGGTGAATTTCATGGCGCGCAGGTGGCGCGCCGCCTTCACGGTGGCGGGGATCTGCCCGCGCAGGCCGGAGATGAGCCAGATGGCGACGAGCGAGACGCCCATGCGGACGGCCGAGGCCTCGATCGGCTCGACCGCGCCGCCGGCGTGCACCATCCCCTGCTTGGCCATCACTAGCCCGACCGCCTGCCCCAGAGCGGCGCCGACGCCCAGCAACAGACCAGTGAAGAGCGAACCGGCGTCGGGGTGGCTCTCGCCGATGTCGTTCGGGACAATCTTCTTGAACCGGCGTTCCGAGATCACCCAGACAATCCCCGCGATCGTGACCACGATGCCGAGGATATCGAGCCAGTTGAGCCGCTCGTCGAGGAAGATCCACGCGACGACGGTGGTCCATATCGGAGTGGTGGCGTACATGAGCGTGGTCAGACGCGGCCCGATCATCACGAGCGCCTTGAAGCCGCAGCTGTCGCCGAACACCAGGCCGACCAATCCCGAAAGACCGAGCCAGAACAACTGCCGTGAGTTGATATCCTGGGGAAAGGGCAAGCCGGTGAGAATGGTCAGCAGCGATGCGTAGATGACGGCGGCGAAAACGAGCCGGATGTTGTTGACCTTGAACGAGCCGATGAGCTTGCCCCCCTCGGCGAACAAGATCGAGGTGATCGCCCAGAGGGCGGAGGTGGCCAGACCGGCAATTTCACCCACGTACGGCATCGGGCGAATATAGGGGAGGGCGGTTTCTCCGGCAAACACTGTTGTCGGCGGCAGTGTGTCCGCCGGTGCATAACAAGCACCTGGGTTCATACCGAGGGCGGCCCGCGCACTTCGTCAAGTATCTGCAAGATAACGGGATACAACCGGCAAGCATTTTCCGGATCCGGGCACGGCGTTTGTCCTGAGTCCCCCGGAGAGAACCCCCTATGTCAGCCCTGTGGAAAATCGCCATCGCCGCGCTTTTGCTGGGGGCCGCTTTGCCGGCCCGCGGCGCGCAGTGGTCGCTGGCCGGAGAGGTGGTCGATCTCGACGGCGCGCCGGTGATCGGGGCAAACGTCGCGGTCTGGATCGGCTCCACGCCGGTGGCGGCCGGAGCGGCCGATGAGCACGGGCGGTTTGCTCTGCGGCTGAAGGATTCGACCGCGGCCCCGCTGCGCCTGGTCGTCTCATCGGTCGGATACCTCCGGCACGAGAGCACGGTCGCAGGCGGCGGACTGCCGGGCCGGCTCCGCATTGAACTGCGGCCGGCGCCGGTGGCGGTGGAGGGGGTGACGGTGCAGCCGCCGGAGGCAGCCGGAGCGCCGTGCCGGGCGCTGACGCGGGCCGAGGTCGCGGCGGCGGCCCAAACATCGTTCGTGCCGGGCAACCCGATCGACGCCGTGAAGGAGCCGCGGGTGTTGCGGGAAGGTTCGTCGCACTCGGCGCGGCTGCGGGTCAGCGGCTCCTCGCCGGTCTACACGATCAACGGCATCGCCATCGGCCGAAACCCGACCCACTACGGCATGTTCGCGGTCGTTCCGGCCGCCGTGGTGGAGCGGATGACGGTGCGCACGCTGGGGACAGGCGCGGCGCACGATGCGCCGGCGGCGATCGACCTGGCCCTCCCCCGGCCGTACGGGCGCCACCGCGACGCGTCGCTGAGCCTGTCGGCGATCGACGCCACCGCGGCCTGGTCGCTCGGCGGACCGCACTGGTTTACCCTCGGGGCGGCGCGCAAGTCGGTGCTCGACGAAATCGTCAACCGGCTCGACACCGACGCCGGGCGGCGCACGGTGCCGCCGACCAATTTTCAGGACCTGGTCGCTTCGTCGGGGCTCCGGCTCGGAAGCGCCGCCTCGCTGGCGATCGACCAGTACCACGTGCACGATGCGCTCGAGTACCGCACCGGCGGAACCGCGCGCAACACGCGGGGGGCGCAGACCGCGCTGGCGACCGCGGAGCACTATATCGGGGCGCGCCTGGAGATGCTCCGGTCGGGGACGCTCCTCCGCCTGCAGGCGGCCGTCCAGAGCACGGAGGAGTCGTATGCGGCGGCGTCGGTGCCGGACGGGGACGAGGCCGAACCGCCGATCCTCGATCTGCACGCCTCCGGAGTGACGACGACGATCGCGGGCGAGGTTGTGCTGTCGCTCGGGGCGTGCGAACTGACGATCGGAGACCGGGTCCGGCACGTGATGAAGCAGCGGATCGACCTGACGCAGCAGAACTGGAATTTCCTCCCCCCGGATGCGGCGAGCGACCTGCCCAATCCCTATCAGCCGGAATTGAACCGGCTCTATGGATCCTACCACGGGACGCGGCGGCGCACCGACCATGCCGCCTACGCCTCGCTGCGCTGGCGGGCGGGGCCGGTCCACATGGAATCGGGCGCGCGCATCGGGCACTTCGGGGGGCTGGCCCGGAAAGAGTGGGCGGTATTCCGCCAGGCCGCCACGCTCGACCTGGACGACAAGGGGGCGCTGACTTTCTTTGCGGGGACGTTCGCGGAGGATCCGGCGCAGCGCGTCCTCGAGGCCTACCAGGCGCTGGTCCACACCGACTACAACGGGCTGCAGCCGGTGCGCACTGCGCTCGTGTCGCTGCAGTACACCTGCGGACCGGCGAGCGCGGCCCTGTACCGGAAACAAATCGCCGGGCTGCCGGTGCTCACGCCCGACTTCCGCCGGGTCGCTGAGGACGGAGCGGCGGGGGAGGGATTCCTGCGGACGCGGTCGATCGGGGAGGCGGATTTTGCCGGCGGCGACATTACGCTCGCGTTCGACAGCCTCGCCGGGGGGCGGCTCGCCCTGACCGCCTCCTACGGATACACCGCTGGGACGAAGACGACTGCGAGCGTGACGGCGCCCTCCGAATTCAATGCGCCGCACCGGTGGTACGCGATGGCGCGCTACCGGGTGAGCCGCGTGGTGGCGGTCGGGGCGGAAGCCGCGGTCCGGTCGGGATACGCCTACACCCTGCCGCCAAAAAGCCCGGCGGCCCCGGACGGGGACCGCTTGACCGTCGACTACTACCGGGCCGCCCTGGCGCGGGAGAACGGCGCGCGCTTCCCCACGCACGCGACTCTGAATCTGAATGCGGTGTTCGACTTCGGCGCGGCCGAGGCCTACTGCGCCATTGCCAACATCACCAATCGGGCCAACCCGATCATCCGGTCCGCCGACGGTTTCATCTACGACGCCGGGATCCTGCCCAGCGCCGGCGTGACCGTGCGGTTCTGAAGCCTGAAGCCCGCTTTTCCTACAAAGAGCTACACGTACCGGGAGGCGACGGCGAGCACGACCAGCAGAAACGCCAGATTGATCGGGATCACCCAGTGGTAGAACAGGTGGCCGACCCTGCCGGTCTCCTGCCGGGTCGCCGCGCGGTACCGCGAGGCGTAGATGGGGCTCATGAGGCGCAGCCACACAAAACTCACCTTGTCGCCGCGGCGCCGGAGGTAGTTATAGATGGCCATGGTCGCGATCACATGCCAGACCACACCGATCAAGGCCCCCAGGGTGAGGACATAGGTCAGGGCGCTCATACGTGCTCCTTTCTGCCGGGGCGGGCCATCAACCCGCCGCGCCCAAAGAACGGCGATACGCCGGCCGCGAGGACCGGGGCCATGAATACGGCGCCCGCAGGACCGAACCCGGCCTCTCGAACGGGAGTGAGCGCGTTCCGGTTTTTCACACAAACTCCACTTCCTGCTGGTCGCGGAAGAAAATGAGGGCGAGGACGATGGCCGAGACAGGCACGAGGAGAAGGGCCAACACGGACATCAGCACTGTGACCTCGCAGATCCCGGCAGCCATCGTGACATAGGCGAAGCCGCGGATGTATTCGCCGAAGCGTTCCTTGGCCCCGAGCAGTTTGACCGCGATCAGAATATCCACGACGCCGATCGAGACCATGGCCCCGGTGAAAAAGGCCACAAACCCGACCAGGAGCACCACCCGATCGACCGGCCAGAAGGCGGAGGTCAGGATGCCGAACGCCAGCCCGCAGACCTGAAACGCGATCGTCCACCAGACCGAGACGATGATCAGGAGGTCGAGATCGCGGTAGGCGTAACGCTCGTGCAGGAGCGAGCGGAATTTCAGCAGCGTGTAGACCGCGATCGCCGTGAACGGAATCATGAGAAAATCGGAGGGGCCGACAAACGGCCGGCGAATGTTAAAAAACTCGGCGGCTACGCCCGCTTCGATAAGACCGATCACGATGGCGACGGGAAAGAGCACGGCCTGCACGATCGCAAGCCAACCGGCCAGCTTATACCTGTTCTCTTCCATACTTCCAAGACCCCGCCTTCAGGATGCGTGAGGTTCTCTGTCTCCTAAACAAAATCCGGTTCGTATTCCAGAATGTCGCCGGGCTGGCATTCGAGCTCGCGGCAGATCGCCTCGAGCGTGCTGAAACGGATACCCTTCACCTTGCCCGTTTTCAGAAGCGAGAGGTTGGTGACCGATATCCCGATTCGGGCCGCCAGTTCGGTGAGCGACATCTTCTTCTTCACCAGAATCAGGTCCAGTTTAATCTGTATAGCCACGGTTGGTCTCTGCGGTTGACAGTGCGAATTACATAAAGTGTTTTATGTTACACATAAAATACGTTAAGTAAAACGAAAAGATTCGGAGATTTCCGGATTTTTTTTGTTTGGAGACTATGCCCCCTCTTAAGATACTAACCCACAATATCTTAGGGCTGCCTCCGACGGCCGGCGCCGCGAAGGCTCGCGGCTGATCGTTCGCGCGGTCGATGCGCGAGGACGGAACCGGGCACCGGGGGAGGGGTTGTTAGGTCTGTCCCGCGAAGGGTGGAGATGGAGACTTTTTTACAGAATCACTATTTGCTCTACGGAGCATTCACCGCTTTTGTGCTCGGGATGCTGGCTCTGGATCTCGGCGTCTTTCACCGGCGCGACCACGTGGTCAGCATGCGGGAGTCGTTTGCCTGGACGGCGGTGTGGATCGTGCTGGCGCTCGCGTTCATGGCGTTCGTGTACTACCGGTACGAGACGGTCTCGCCCGGGCGGGGCACTCCGGCGGCGCTGGAGTTTCTCACCGGCTACCTCATCGAGAAGTCGCTGAGCATCGACAACGTCTTCGTCTTCCTCCTCATCTTCTCGTACTTCAACGTGGCTCCGATATACCAGCACCGGGTGTTGTTCTGGGGGATTCTCGGGGCGCTCGTGTTCCGGGCGTTTTTCATCGCCCTGGGCGCCCTCCTGATCGCGAAATTCCACGCCATCATCTACCTCTTCGGCGCTTTCCTGGTGTTCACGGGGATCAAGATGGCCTGGGCGAAAGACAAGCAGTTCCACCCGGAGCGGAACCCGGTGCTGCGACTCTTTCGGAGGTTCGTCGGGGTCACAAAGGATTACCGGGGGAAGCGCTTTTTCGTCAGAGCGGCGGGCCGCCGGCTGGCGACGCCTTTGTTCGTTGTGCTCCTCCTCGTGGAGTCCAGCGACATCATATTCGCGGTCGATTCGATACCGGCGATTTTCGCGGTGACGAAGGATCCGTTCTTGGTGTTCACGGCCAACGTGTTCGCGATTCTCGGATTGCGCTCGCTCTACTTCGCGCTGGCGGGCGTGATGCGGCTGTTCCACCACCTCCACTACGGCCTGTCGGTCATCCTCGTCTTTGTCGGGATCAAAATGATCCTCTCGGATATCTACAAGGTTCCGATCGGCATCTCTCTGGGGGCGGTGGGACTGATCATCGCGGTGTCGATCGCCGCTTCGCTGGTTTGGCCGAAACGCGCGGTCGCGCCCGGCGATCCGCCGGCCCTGCCCGAGATTCCCGCGTAAGTCGGAAAGTTCCGGCCGGTCCGGGAGGTCAGCCCCCGAGGCCCGTGGAGCGCGGGGGCGCAGGGTCGGCCGGGGGCTGCCCGGTGAGCTTGCGGCGCAGCCGGCGCAGCAGGTTGCGCGCCCACACGAACTCAAGGGAGAGGATGCCGAGGCCGGCCGGAATGACGAGAAACGCCGGGCCGGGCAGCACCAGGAGAGCTACGCCGAGCGCGAGCACCGTGAAACCGATCACGGCGACGACCAGCCTTCGCACTTGTCTTATCGTTCCGGCAATCATCGCTTCCCCCGGTCACCGGTACGCCGGGAGCAGTCCCGGGTCGGTGAGAGGCGGGGCGGCCGGCGCCCGCTCACTGCGATTCGTCGGTGACCACGTGGGCGACGTCGATCACGGTGTCGTCATCGCGCAGCTGCATGAGCCGCACGCCCTGGGTGTTGCGGCCGATGACGCTGATCCCCTTGACCGCGGTGCGGCACGTCACGCCCTTGCGGGTGATGAGGATCAGTTCGTCCTGGTCGAGGACCTCCTTGATCGCGACCACCTCCCCGTTGCGCTCGCTGCTCTTGATGTTGATGATGCCCTTGCCGCCGCGGTTGGTGATGCGGTACTCGTCGACCGAGGTCCGTTTGCCGTAGCCGTTCTCGCAGACCGTGAGGATGGTGCTGTCGCGTTTGACGACCACCATCCCGATGGTGTAGTCTTTCTTGCCGAGGGTGATCCCCTTGACGCCGTAGGCGGTGCGGCCCATGGCGCGGACTTTCTCCTCTTTGAAGCGGATCGCCATCCCCTTGCGGGTGGCCAGGATGATGTCGTAGGTGCCGTCGCTGAGACAGGCCTCGATGAGTTCATCCTCGACCGGGAGGGTGATGGCATTGACGCCGGTGACGCGCGGGTGGGAGAATGAGTCGAGAGCGACCTTCTTGACCACCCCCTGGCGCGTGGCGAAGACGACGAAGCGGTCGGGGGAGAAGTCGCGGACGCGGGTGAAGGCGGTGATGTTCTCGTCTTTCTCCATCTGGACGAGGTTGACGATCGGCTTGCCCTTGGCCAGCCGCCCGCCCACCGGGATCTCGTGCACTTTCACCCAGTAGCAGCGGCCCTTGTTGGAGAAGAACAGGACGTAGTCGTGGGTGGAGGCGACGAAGAGGTGTTCGGCCCAGTCGTCCTCTTTGGTTTCGATGCCGCGGACGCCCATGCCGCCGCGCTGCTGGCGCCGGTAGCCGCTCACCGAGAGGCGCTTGACGTAGCCCTGGTGGGAGATGGTGATGACCATTTCCTCTTCGGCGATGAGGTCCTCGACGCTGAGCTCCTCGGCCGCGTCCTGGATCTCGGTGCGCCGGGCGTCGCCGTACTTCTCCGCCAGGCCGCGCGTTTCATCCTTGACGATCTGCATGCGGAGCGCCTGGGACTCCAGAATGGCGCGGTACTCGGAGATCTTCTGGATCAGCTCGCGGTACTCGTCCTCGATCTTCTGCCGCTCGAGGCCGGTGAGGCGCTGGAGGCGCATCTCGAGGATCGCGGTCGCCTGGACGTCCGACAGGCCGAACTTCTTCATCAGCCCGGCGTGCGCGGTCGGCGTGTCTTTCGACTTCCGGATGAGGGCGATGACTTCGTCGATGTGGTCCAGCGCGATGCGGTAGCCCTCGAGGATGTGGGCCCGCTCCTCGGCCTTGCGCAGGTCGTACTGGGTGCGCCGCACGACCACTTCGTGGCGGTGGTCGACAAACGCCCGGATGAGCTGTTTGAGGCTCATCTGTTTCGGCACGCCGTGGTCGAGCCCGAGCATGTTGACCGAGAAGGTGGTCTGCATGGTCGTGTGGGTGAAGAGCTGGTTGAGGACGACGTCGGGCGGAATGTCGCGCTTGAGCTCGATGAAAATGCGCATGCCGTCGCGGTCGGACTCGTCGCGGAGGTCGGCGATGCCGTCGATCTTCTTGTCGCGCACAAGCTCGGCGATCTTCTCCAGCAGGTTGGTCTTGTTGACCTGGAAGGGGATTTCGGAGACGATGATGGCGTCCTTGCCGTTCTTCATGCGCTCGATGGCGGCGCGGGCGCGCACGTACACGTGCCCCTTGCCGGTGCGGTAGGCCTCGCGGATGCCGTCGCGGCCGTTGATGATCCCGCCGGTGGGGAAATCGGGGCCGGGGACAATCTCCATGAGGTCGTCGTTCGTACACTCGGGATCGTCGATCACGCGGATGATGGCCTCGGCGATCTCGTTGAGGTTGTGCGGCGGAATGTTGGTCGCCATGCCTACGGCGATGCCGGAGGTGCCGTTGCACAGGAGATTGGGGAACTTGGCCGGCAGGACCACCGGCTCCTCCCGCGTGCTGTCGTAGTTGGGCATGAAGTCGACGGTCTCTTTTTTCAGATCGTCGAGCATCTCCATCGCCATCGGTGTCAGGCGGGCTTCCGTGTACCGCATGGCCGCCGCGCCGTCGCCGTCGATCGAGCCAAAGTTTCCCTGGCCGTCCACCAGCGGATAGCGCATGTTGAAATCCTGCGCCATGCGCACGAGCGTCGGGTACACCACCTGCTCGCCGTGGGGATGGTAATTTCCCGAGGTGTCGCCGCAGATCTTGGCGCACTTACGGTGCGGCCGTCCGGGCGCCAAATTCAGATCGTTCATCGCCACCAGGATGCGTCGGTTCGACGGCTTAAGCCCGTCGCGGATGTCGGGCAGCGCCCGATTGGTGATCACCGACATCGAGTAATCCAGGTAGGAGTGCTTCATCTCCTCTTCGAGGAAGATCGTCTCTATCTTTTGCCGCTCCATTGTCATGGCCGCCGAAGGTCCCTTCTATCTTGCAGTCGTAAAGTCCACGATACGCTGACGATAAGCTAACCATTATATGCGCGAATAGCAATAAAAAACCGCCGAAAGCCTGGCATTATCCGATTGTGCGACAATGTATTAGCGGCCGCTTCCCGAACGGCGGACGGGTGGCGGCATCGGGCTTCCGCCGGCCGCGCTGCCCGACGTGCGGCTAGCCGAGGCCGATCGCTTATGACGCCGCCTGGGAATGTCGATCAATGGACTATGGCGACACGTCCGCAGTTTGACCAAGCGTCCATAAGAATCACCGCTCCCGTGTCCCGCGCGCCGCTGGGGCCGCTGCTAAGGAGACCGCCGGTGCTCGTTTATGCTGTGGTCACCGCATATCGAACCTGGCTGGTCGCGCTGCTGCTGGCGGCCGTGATAGTGGCGGCGGTGAAGCCGGCGGTGGAAGTCGGCGTCCGGCAGGTTCTCCCCCCGGTCAGACAGAGCAAGATGCTCGGGCTGGTGAAGCGGGAGAAGCCTCGTCCGGCGGCTCTCGCGGTCACGCGCCTGCTCATGCTGGCGGCCTGGGCGGGCGTCGGCGGGGTCGTGTTTCTCCGGTGGCGCCGCGAATTGCCGGACCGGCTCGCCGCGGCGGAGGCATGTGCCCGCCGGTGGGAGCACGAGGCCGAGCGTCTGGCCGAAACGGCGCCCGATCGCAGCCGGCGGCTGTATCGGGCCGCGCTGGTGCTGACGCTCGATCGGGAGGCCCGGCGGCGGGTGCAGGCCCGGCTGTGCGCTCCGGGCGGAGCGGCCGATGCCGCCGCGACATGCGCCGCGACCCCGGCGGACACCTTGGCCCCGCCCACCCGGGCGGGCGCGGAAGGGCCGGCGCCGCCGGGTCTCGACCGCCGCTACCGGTTGGAGGAGAAACTCGGCCAAGGGGCGATGGGCATAGTCTATCGCGGCCATGACCAGGTGATCGACCGCCCGGTGGCGCTCAAGCGGCTCGCCGCGCGGCTCGTCGGCGAGTCGGTCTACAGCGAGCGCTTCCGCCAGGAGGCGCGGGCGCTGGCCCGGCTGTCGCACCCGCACATCGTGCAGGTGTTCGACCTCATTGCGGTCGGCGAAGAGATCTGGATGGTGCTTGAGTACCTCGACGGGGGTTCGCTCGCGGATTATCTGAAAACGCACGGGCGCCTCGAGCCGGCCGAGGCGGCGCGGATGATCTGCGGGATCGCCGACGGATTGGCGGTAGCGCACCGAGAGGGAATCATCCACCGCGATATCAAGCCGGCCAACATCCTGCTGACCGCCGACCGGCGGGCCAAGCTCTCGGATTTCGGCATCGCCAAGCTGGCTCGCGAGGCGACGCTGACACAAGCGGGATCGACCCTCGGCTCACCCGCCTACATGAGCCCCGAGCAGTGCAGCGGCGAGGGGCTCGACGAGCGGTCCGACATCTACTCCCTCGGCATCACCCTGTACGAGCTGCTGGCGGGGCGGCCGCCGTTCGCCGGAGAGACGAGCGGCATACTCGCGCAGCACCTGGTGGGCGACCCGGCGCCGCTGGCGCAGTGGGCGCCGGGCGTACCGGAACCGCTCGATCGACTGGTGCGGCTCATGTTGGCGAAGCGGCGCGAGGATCGCCCGCAGATGATGGCCGAAGTCGCGGCGGCGCTGGACGGCTGGACCGAAAGGACCGCTCCCGTGCCCGGCGCCTGACCCGAGGCCCGTCGGCACGCGCGGCTTTGGCCCCTCGCTCGAACAGCGCCCTCGGTCTTGACAAAATGGACCGCGCCGGTTATAGTTACGGCAGGTCCCATAAGTCCTTTTCCCTCGATTGACACCGACGATTCCGGCAGGGCTAGTTTGACGCAGGAGGAGTAATATGAAAGCATGCGTGCGGGCCGCCCTCCTGGCGGGGGTCGCGGCGCTTGCGAGCACGGCCGGGGCGAGCCGGCTCACGGATCTCACGGGCTGGTGGAGGGTGATCGAGGACAACGGGCATTTCATCCGGTTGGTGCAGCAGGGGGTCGATGTCACTATACTCGACGGGGACGGGACACTCATCGCCCCGGGCGTCTTTGCCAACGATACGCTGTGGGCCTACCCGACGCCTGCCGACACGGTGATTCTCGTGTACCATGGGGACACGCTGAGCGGTCTGAACGAGGAAGGGAATCCCATGACGATCGTCAGGTACCCGGTGGATCTCAACGGGTGGTGGGCGAATGTCGACGGAGGGAGGGAAATTCCGAGGTTTGTCCACGAGGGCTCGGCGGTGCAGCTCTGGATGGATACCGATACCTCGACCTGGTTTGTCGCCGACGGCACGTTTGCGAATGATACGGTTCTGCTTGACCTGCCGCCGGAGCTGGGTGGCGCGCTGACCCTGATCTACCGGGCGGACACGCTTGGCGGCATGGGGGGACCGGACGCGGATTCCATCATTCTGGCGCGCTCGCCCTACGGAAAGTGGATGCCGATTCGGTGCGGAACAGTTGCCATTGGGGGAGATTTCGAAGACTGGCCATACATGTATCTCATGGCTCAGGACAGGCGCGATGACGGGACCAGCACCCCGGCGGCCGAACTGGATCGGGTCTATCTCTGCCATGATTCGGACTACTACTACTTCCGGATAGAATGTGTCGGCGACGCCGCCTTTCCGCACAGCGGGACGCTCTGGGACCGCTATTCGATTGTCTGGTATATTAGCGGTACCGACAGTACGTGCAGCATCAGAATCGAGTCCACCTGGGAAATGTACTTCTGGAACAACATGACGCAGCAGGAAACGATGCTCGAACCGCCGGCGGTGTCGGGTCGCGTCATCGAGGGAAGGATACCGCTTGAGCTGCTCGGTCGCCTTGCGGAAGAAGCGGAAGTGTCCGTCAGGTCGGCGTACTACGACTGGGATTTCGGGTGGCTGTCGTACGATGAGATTCAATTCAATGCGGCCCGGCAAGCGTGCGGGGCCGATCCCGCGCGGCTGACCCCGCAGCCGCAGTATGCTTTCCTGTCAAACGCCGTGACACCCGTCATGGATACGCTCGTTATCGGCAACCTGCCGGACCGCGCCGCCGGCGACATTCGGCTGAGCTCTCTGCGGGTCAACGGAGCTGTCCAGCCGACGGTCTGCGCGGGGCACTTGAAATGCCCGGGGTTCGCGGGCAGCGTGGTGACAGCGCTTTTTCCCGCCCGGACGTTTCTCCAGGGGTACGGACTGGTCTGGGACACGGCCCGGGCGCCATACACGGTGACGGGGGAATTCCGGGACGGTGCGCCGGTGAATATCGAAGGCGAGGTTACGATAATCGGCCACCGGTCGGGGGACGTGAACGGGGATGGGACGGCAAGCGTGGCGGATGTGACGTTCCTGGTCGGGTACGTTTTTCGCGGCGGCCGGGCGCCGCAGCCGGTCGAGTTGGGGGATGTGGACTGCGACGGGGGAATTACGGTCACCGATCTCAGCAGCCTGGTTGCATATCTCCTGCGGGGCGGTCCGCCCCCGTGCGCTCGCTAGCGGATCATGCCGTTCGAATCACAGGGGCCGCCTTCGGCGGCCCTTTGTCGGAGAGGGGCAAACGGGCGCGCCCCGGCGCCGAAAACCCGGCCCCCGAACCAATTCAACCTTGCCGGTTACAAAGGGCATGATATATTCCCCGCACAAGAAGGACGGAAAGGTGGTATGGGTACGATGGTTCGCCGCATCCTGTTGTCTGCGCTTCTGGGAGCCGTGCTCGCCGCCGCAGCGCGGCCGGCCGCTAAGTTCGATCTGAAAGGACTCGCCGGTTCGTGGGAAGGCGAGGGGATGTTCCTCATGCCGGTCACCGATCTTGAGGTCGAGGTGGAAGGGGAAGGGGAGTTCGTCTACGATGCGAAGCGGGACCTGGTCAAGACCACGATGTCGGGGTCGAAGTTCCTTGTCCCGTACTCCGATTCCGGGCTGCTCCGGTACGACCTCGCAACCGACTCGGTGTCGTGGGAGGTGTGGGACAACTGGGGGCAGCATTCGATGTACTACGGCCAATGGCGCGACGGCGTGATCGCGGCCGACCGGCTGTGGAAGAGCCGCAACTACCAGGTGACCGTGACTTTCCCCCACCGGGACACGCTCAATTTTCACCTGACCGCCACCGATCCGCAGACGCAGTTGAAAACGACCCGGGCGCGGTTCAGTCTCTGGCGGGTAAAGTGAGCGATGGCGGCCTGGGCGACGACTGTTGATGCGCTGGTGCGCAATTTCCTGTCCGCCCTCAACGCCTCGGTGCCGTCGATGCGGGCGGCCCGCATTCTGGACGACGACTTGACCGGATTCGACGACTGGGAGCGGCTGTGCGATACGCTCTACCGCCTCCTGGTGATCGAACCGATCCGCGCCTCCCTGCCCAAACCCGCACAGGCCGTCTTTGACCTCCCCTCGTATGAAACCCAGTACGAATCGCTGGAGGATTTCAGTCTCATCCAGGTGACGCCGCCGGGGAAAGCGGCGCCGCCGCGGCAAATCGCCGGAACGGCCGTGTTCTTCCGCTTTCTGCCCGGCAACGAACAGACCGGGCGGTTCGATCTGGTGGAGACCGTGAGAGTGAACGAGGGGCTGACGATCGAGGAGACCTCGTGGGAGACGGCCAGGGCGGAGGAAGTGTATTTCACCTGCCTCGTCCCGGAGCGCCAGGGATGGCGGCTGCTCGATCACGTGCAGGTCGAGATGGAGTAGTCGCCGGGCCGAAGGGGGGTCCGCACGCCCCGCGGAGATTTTCGACAGTTGCCGGGCCCGAGAATTGCGGCGCGCCCATCACCCCGACCGGTGCAATCGCCGCCCGCATCCGGCGGCGGTTCTACTCCCGATAGTACCAGTGCCACGATTCCCAGTAGTCGTAGTCGGACTTCTCCACCGGTTTCGGGTAGGATTCGACAAAGCCGAAATCGGCGGCGTGCCGGGTGAGCCACTTGTAGGCGTCGGTATGGACGAAACGGGCCTCGCTCGGCACGAGATCGAGCGCGCGCGCCGTGTGGTGCTGGGAGAAGCCGGGCGGAGCGACGAAACGCACGACCTGGTGGAAGGTCTGCCCCTCGGCCATGCGGCGCCGGATCACCCGCTTCTGATAGGCCGGGGAACGGTACCCGGAGTCGACGCGGAAGCGGATGCCGGCTTTGCGGGCCGCCTCGGCCATGCGGACAAACGCCTCGCGGGTGGCGCGGGTGACGTAGATCCGGCTGCCGTTGTCGCAGAGATCTTTCGGTAGGGCCACGAGCGTGTCGGCCGCCGCCCGCTCATGGGGCGGAACATAGCGCTCGCACCACCGCTCCGGCACGTCGTAGGTGACGGCGTCGATGGTGACGGAATGGTTGCAAGGGCGCTCGGCCTTGGCCGACCGGTCGGCCTGCGGGGCGCCGGACGCGAAGCAGAGCGCCGCCGCGGCCGTCAACACGCCTCGTCTGACCCGGACGTTCCTCACATTACCCTACGTAGCGGAGGCCGGAGTTCGTACCGGTGAGAATCTGACGGTCGCTTTCCAGTCCGGCCGCCTTCACCTCTCCGATGAACAGGATGTGGTTGCCGGTCTCGACCGAGTTGACGATGGCGCAGTCGACATAGCCGAGGATCCCGTGGAGCACCGGCGTGCCGGTGGCGGGGGAATTGCCGAGGGTGCGGGCTTTGAGCTTGTCGTAGCCGGCCTCGGCCGGGCCGTAGAACGACTTGGCGACCGCTTCCTGTCCCTCGCCGATGAGATTGACGACGAACGCCTGGTGCTCCCGCAGCAACGGGATCGACTGCCGTTTCTTATGCACCGCGATCGCGACCAGCGGCGGATCGGAACTGACCTGGGTCACCCAGGAGGCGGTGAAGGCGTTTCCGTTTTCCCCCTTCCCCATTGTGACCACGTAGACGCCGTATTCGAACTTCCGGAGGACTTTTTTGATGTCGTCGGCCATGGCGATTACCCTTTCGCAGGTGGCGTGTTGCTTTCGATCGGCCAGCATACCGTTTCCGGCGCGGGCCGTCAATTACTTTCCCTGTAACCGGCCGGCCAGCCTCATGGTTCGAAGGGGTGATCGCGCATGAAGTCGGGGCGGTAGTGCTCGCTGGAGCCGAGTTCCTGGACCCAGCCGCGGGTGAACCCCAGGCGTTCCATCGCTTCGAGCACCTCATCGTACTCGTCCCGGAGGACGCGGCGGCCGAGGGTGGGATGGCGGGCCACGGCCGGCGTCGGCCAGTACTGCGACATGAGCGAGAGGTGGCAGTCGGGCGAAAAACACTCGGCGATGCAGCGGAGAACCTCGATCGAGTTTTGCACCTGACCGGGGAGCACGAGGTGGCGAATGACCAACCCGCGCCGGATCAAGCCGTCGGCGCCGAGCTCGATCTCGGCGCCCATCTGCCGGAACATCTCCCCGATCGCGGCCGCCGCGATCTCGGGGTAGCGGGGGGCCTGCGAAAACTCGCGCGCGAGCCGCTCATCCATGTACTTGAAATCGGGCAGGTAGACATCGATGATCCCCTCCAGCCGCCGGATCGCCTCGACCCGGTCGTAGCCGTTGGTGTTGCACACGTACACCGGCCGGCGGCCGCGGGCGGCGAGCACGTCGATGATGCGGAGCATCTGCGGGTAGTAGTGCGAGGGGGAGACGAAGCCGACCGAAGGGCAGCCCCGGTCGAGATGCTCCTCGACCCGGTCGGCCAGCCGGTCGTAGCTCATGGCGGTTTCGATGATCGGTTCGTGCGTGCGGCTGATGTCGTAGTTCTGGCAGTAGACACACTGGAGGTTGCAGCGGGTGAAGAAGATGTTGCAGATGCCGTGGGGGCCGGAGATGACCGGCTCCTCGCCCCGGTGGGCGCAGATCGAACCGATAGACAGGTCGGCGCCGCTGCGGCACCAGCCGAGCGGGCTGGCGGTGCGGTCGGCGCCGCAGCCCCGGGGGCAGCAGGCGCAGCGCTCCAGGTTCGGTTCGAACGGTCGGCGATCCGATGAACTCATGGGGCCAATATAGGACAGGTTCTCTCCCCTTGCCAGACTCATCCGGCGGAAGACAAAAAAAAGGGCAGGCCGCAGGCCTGCCCTTGCACTCTCACTGAGCCGTCACTGGCACACCAGCGCCGGGCCCCCTCGGAAGAGGAAGGCGATCATGTAGGTGACGTCGCCGACGGTGATGCCGACCTGGCCGTCAACATCCGCCGCCGCCATGTTGGCGGGGGAGGGACCGCCGCGGAACATGAAGGCGATAAAGAAGGTCAAATCGCCGACAGTGAAACTGCCGTCCCCGGTAACGTCGCCGCACAGGTAATCGCAGGCGTCGCCGACGCCGTCGAGGTCGCCGTCGGCCTGGTCCGGGTTAGCGATCTCGGGACAGTTGTCACAGGCGTCGCCGACGGCATCCTGATCGCCGTCGACCTGCGTCGGATTTGTGACAGTCGGGCAGTTGTCGCAGGCGTCGCCGCGGACGTCGCCGTCAGAATTCGTCTGACTGGTGTTGGGCACCGCCGCGCAGTTGTCGCAGGCATCCCCGACACCGTCGCTGTCAGCGTCGTTCTGAGTGGCGTTGGCGATGGCAGGGCAATTGTCGCAGGCGTTGCCGAAAGCGTCGGTGTCGCTGTTGGCCTGGTCCGGATTGGGGGTGGTCACGCAGTTGTCGCAGGCGTCCCCCTTGCCGTCGCTGTCGGCGTCGGTCTGGATCTGGTTGGCGACGGTCGGACAGTTGTCGCAGGCGTCGCCGAAAGTATCGCTGTCGGAGTTGGCCTGGGTGGGGTTCTGGACCGACGGGCAGTTGTCGCAGGCGTCCCCCTTACCGTCGCCGTCGGCATCGGTCTGGCCGGGGTTGGCGACCGTGGGGCAGTTGTCCGACCCGGTGGGGATCCCGTCGTTATCGGGATCGGGATCGGCAGTCGGGAAGACAATGTAGTCCACCCAGCCGCAGTCGCTGCCGACCGACTGTGATCCGTCCTTCGTGTAGGTCCAGCGGAACGTATGGCTACCGGCCGTGGTGGCGTAGGACGCCTCGGTCCAGGCGACGGTGCCGGACCACCGGTCCTTGCGGACGCCGTCGAGCCAGAATTCCAGGTAGTCCCAGCCCGACTCCGACGAGACCTTGTAGCGGAAAGTCACCGTGCCGGCCTCGAGGTTGCTCAGCGTGACCTGCATGGTGGAGGTCTGGCTGTGCGAAATGGTCCCCGACTTGGCCGAGTAGGTGCCCTCGTAGGGCGCCGAAGTCGTCGTTACCCACGCAGCGTTGCCGCTCTGCGTCCACGGGAAGGCGGCGAAATTGCCGGTCTCGAAGTCTTCGATCGTCTGCCCCACGGTCAACGAAAACAGCACGCTGTCGCTGTAGCCGCCGTCGGCGGTGAGGTGTACAACGAAATCGACCGGGTGCTCGAGCGGGCAGGAGGGGGAGACGCTGAACTGGTAGGCGGTGAGCGACGTGCCGGTGCCGCCCAGGGCGGTGATGGTCGGGAACATGGCGCTGTTCTGCGTGATCGTGATGTAGCTGTCGGCGGTCGCCAGCGTCCCGGCCAGATTAACGGCGTTGCCGGCGCCCTCGTTTTTCAGTGTGATGCTCATGGCCGCCGATTCCCCCGGATCCAGCGCACCCGCCGTCTGGCTCACGAACGTCAGAACCGGCGCGTTCGGCAGCGGCTGGAGCTGTACGTTCTGCGTGACCGTGCCGGCGTAGGAAGCGACGGTGATGCCGAAAACAGTGTCCGGGTAGTAGCCGGGCGAGCTGTAGACGAAGTTCCAGGTACCGGGAGCGATCATGCGGTGGTAGTTGCCCAGCACGGGATCGGTGTAGACCTGGGAGCTGTCGGCCTGGGTGTCGTGGCTGAGCACAAAGATCGTGGCCGCCAGCGGCAGGCCGGTGTTGGCGTCGGTGACGATCCCGCGCACGCCCCGGAGGGCATTGCGCAGGTAGTTGAACAGCGAGACCCGCAGGTAGCCCCACCAGGTCGGGAGCTGGCCGGCGGGGAGCAGCTTGGTCTCGGAGATCTCGATGGTGACTTCGCGGCAGCCGTGCCAGTAGTTCATGAAATCCTGGCGGCCGCCGGTGATCGTGTACCAGTCATACCCGTTGGTGATGCCGTCGTTGAACCCGTCCATGTAGCCCCCCGAGCTGTAGTACTGGGCGGAGTCGGCGAACACGTGTGAGACGGTCTGCCACCAGGCGTCGTCGGGATGCCGGCGCGACCAGGTGTCCCAGGGGTAGTTGACCACTTCGGCCCCGCCGTGGAAGTTGGCGGAGATGATAAAGTGGCGGGCCTGGGCGAACGCGATCATGGCGTTGGTTTCCGGCTGATAGGCGTTGCCGTCCGGGTGCGGCCCGTCGTCGGCGTCGGGGAAGTTCCGGTTGAGGTCGACGCCGTTGGCGTTGTAGCGGGTCGCCCCGTACACTGTCGAATTGCCGCCGGCGTAGGTCCCGTCGGGGTTGTGCAGCGGGTTGATCCAGATCTCGAGATTGTCGACCATGCTGGTGATCTGAGGATTGACGCCGTAGGCGCTCAGGAGGGAGTCGATCATGCGCAGCATCAGGACGTACCCGGTGGTCTCGTCGCCGTGCATCGACGACAGATACAGCACTTCCGGCTCGTCCTCGTCGACCGCGACGTTGTCGGAGATCTTGGCGGCCAACAGGGCGCGGCCCTCGGTCGTCGTGCCGATGGTCACGATTTGGCAGAGGCCCGGGTAGGTTGCGGCAAACTGGTTCATCATGGCCACGTAGGCATCATACGTGGGGTACACATCCCAGGCCCTTGCATCGCGGAGATCGGACGTCATTTCGGGGACGATCAGCGTGCTCGGGCGCGGGAGTTCCTCGAAGGCATACCCGAGGCGCTCCAGCGCAGCCAGCTGCTCGTCGGTGGCGTACGCCAGCACGACGCCGTCCTGCACGTTGTCGATCGAGACGACCTCGGAGAGCTCGGCCAGTGCCTTCGGGGAATCGGCCTTGAGCCGCAGGTAGTGCTCGTTGACGGCGACGACGGTCGACGCGCAGAGGACAAGCAAAAGCAGGACGGTTGCACAGCGAAGAGAACGCATCATAACTGCTTTCCTTTGGTTCGGCGGAGCCTATGTAAGTATTTTCGAACAGTACCTCCACAATATAAACCAAAAAACCGGGCGACAAAGGGGTTTTTGCCGCCCGGTAAGGTCAGTCGGTGCAATCAGTTGCCGCAGGTCGGCGGCGACCCCCCGCGGAAGAGAAAATTGATCAACTGCGTGAGATCCGGCAGCGCGATGTCGCCCGAGCCGTCGAAATCGCAAGCCGCGGGATCCGGCGGCGCCGGCCCGCCCCGGAAGAGGAAGTTGATGAAGAAAGTCAGGTCGGCCACGCTCGGCCCCGCCCCGTCGCCGTTGATGTCGCCGCAGATCCAGGCAGGCTGGAGCGTCACCGTCAGCTCCGCCGGAACCGTCTCCGCCGGGTGATTCGGATCGTTGCAGCTCACCACGAGGGCGGCCTGGTAGAGGCCGGAATCCAGACCCGCCGAGCGGAACATCAGGCCCACGGTATCGGTACCTCCGGCCGCCACCGTTCCCGAAAAGCGGCTGAGGCCCAGCCATTGGTAGGGCTGGACGAACCGGATGCAGAGGGAGTCTTTCAGGTAGGGCGTCAGGTACGCAACCTCCAGGCCGTCCGTGCCGTCCGGGCTCTCGATCCCTATCGTGCCGCCGGCCGCATCGAACCCGGCGGCGACGCTCAGGTACTGGAAGCGGATGGAACCGTCCGGTTCGAGGATAACCTCCGCCGTGATCACGTCGCCGGGGTTCGCCAGATATTCGGGATAGGCGGTGAACTGAATGACGCAACGGCCGCCGCTCGTATCGAGGTAGACGTGGGCCGCGGCGGCATTGTTCACATCATCCGGGTTCAGGTCGTCCCACAGCCAGGCGAGGAGGGCGTTGGGGAGAGTGTCGTTGGGGATGTGTTTCTTGAAGCGGGAGTTCATCGCTCCGGGGGCGAACCCGATGATCCCGTTCGACCCGATGTAGATCTCGGTGTAGGCGCTGTCATAGAACGGGAAGGGGAAGCCGATGGCATAGGGGCCTGCGAAGTTATCGTCGTTGAGGGCGCTGATGACATCGGTGCCGGCGGCCGAGACGTCGATCCATTCAAAGGCCGGTCCCCCGGATTCGTCGGAGTCGATCCAGAAGTAGCCGTGGCCGTCCGGTCCGCCGGCGCTCTTTTCCACCGCCGGCCCGCTCCGCGGATCGTCGGCGCCCTTGTGGTCGGCGTAATCCTCGAAACCCTCCGCGAGCCGCCGGTGCGCGGGTGCGAGTTCCCCCGACGCGAGCAGTTCGCCCAGGCGGGTGTTCCCCTTGGCGGCGACCGGGACAACCGAGAGCGAATAGGTGAGAACGCCGAGGCCGGTGTTGGCGATGAGCAGCCGGTCCGCGGCGGAATCCCCCTGCACTAGGCCCGCGCTGAATCCGGAGGGCGCCACGGCCAGCGCGGGAGCGTAGTCGACGCTGATGTTGTCGACGAACCAGAAGTCGGAATCGGCGCCGGAACCGAACGAGCGGAAGCGGACCTGGAAACCGCCGTGCAGCGCGTCGGCCGGCAGACCGAAAGTCACGCGCTCGAAGCTCGACATGGGCGCGCCCGACCCGAGGTGGCGGGCGACGAGAACCCAGGAGCCGGAGTTGTTCTTGTACTCCACCCAGAGATCGTCGCCCGCATCGGGCGGCTCGGACGAACCGCCGCGCTCGTAGTAGTAGGACAGGACGACGTCGCTGCGCCCCGACAGGTCAATCGGCTGGGAGGTCAGCGTGTCGACGCCGCCGTCGAGCGCCGCCGCGTAGGGGGCCGAGGGCGGGAAAAGCGCCGCCGCGCTAACCGCCGCGCCGACAATGCTTGTCCACCGGGAGACGATGACCGTATCGACCGGGAAGGGTTCGTACCACGGAAATCCGCCGGGCGGGCCGGCCGAGAACGAAACCAGCCGACTGTCGTCGAACATGAGCGGGTCCCCGGCGGAGACGGCGCGCACACGGCAGGAGTCGACGGCGTTCATCGGGGCGTCGGCCGGCACCTCGACCTTGACCACAAACCGGGCGGAATCGCCGGCGGCGATCATGCCGCTGCCGCCGACCGGGGCCACCCCGGCGTCATCCCAGAACGACACGGGCCACGCGCCGCCCGAGTCGGCGAAGCTGTACTGGTCGGCCTGCGACCCCCGGTTGGCGATCTGCAGCGTGTACTGCATGGTGTCGCCGGCCGGGCCGTACTGGCTGGCGAAGGCCGGGTCCAGAGAGAGCTTGAAGGGCTGGGGGGGGCCGACGTAGAGGTCGTCGACGAACCAGTCGTCGTAGGCGCCCGCCGTCCCGATACTCCTCAGGCGCAGGCGGAACGCGCTGTGATAAGCGGCCGGCGGAAGCGGGAGTTCCACCTCGGAGAAAGTCGTCATGTCGGGGCCAGAACCGAGGTGTTGCTGCAGGAGCTGCCACACGCCGGCGCTGTCGCGGTACTCGACGAAGAGGTCGTCGTTGGCCTCGGGGGAGTCGCCGCCGCCGGTGCGCTCGTAGAAATAGCGCACGATCAGATTCCCCTGGCCCGCGAGATTGATCACCTGCGACATGACCGTGTCGGCTCCCGCCGGGGCGCCGTCGAGGTTGAGGCTGTACGGTTCGGAGGGTTCGGCGAGCGCGACGGCGTTGGCCTCGGCCCCGGTGGTCTGGACCCAGTGCGCGGCGCTCAGCGCGGCCGCCGGGAACTCGTCCTCGAACGGAATCGCCAGCGGCTCGCCGTCGGAGACGGTGCGGAGCCGGCTGGCCGCGGTGTAGACCGGATCGCCGACGGACGTGGCCGTGACAAGGGCCGTGTCGGCGGCCCCGTACACCGAGGGCGGCACGATGACGCGGACCGTGAACGCGAAAACGGAGTCGGCCGCCAGCGGGCCGGTGGACAAAAGCGGCGTCGTCCCGGCGGCGTCGAAGATTTCGGTAGTCCAGGCGTTGCCCGACACCGCGAGGGCGTAGGAGTCCGTGTACACGCCGGTGTTCACAATCTGCAGGGCGTACCAGACTGAATCGGCAACCGGGCCGGAGAGTGTATCGGCGGCGGGCGCCAGGGTCAGGCCGTAGTCGATGACGCGGAAGCTGAAACTGTCGGTGGTGTCCGCCTTGCCGTCGCTGTCGACCGCCAGCAGGCGGTAGCTGACGACTGTGCCGGGAGCCTGCGCGGGAATGTAGCCGACAAACTCATCGGGGTTGCCGGTCGGGGTGAGCGTATCCTCGTAGTTGGCCGCCCCGATTTCATAGTAGAGCAGGAGCGAGTCGGGGTCCAGAGGAACGTCGCTGGTGATGGCGGCGAGGACGGCGTAGTCGTTGACCGTGTCGCGGGTGTCGGGGAGCGGATCGTGGGTGATGGAGATGCCGGCGCTCTCCCGGCCGCCCAGACTGAGCGCACCCGTGTTGTCGGGGTCCAGCCAGTCGCGCAGGCGGGTGGCGGCGGTCGACCCGTAGCTCCACGACTTGGCGAACTTCCCGTACCAGTCGGAGGTGATGCTCGCGCAGGAAGCGTAGCCGCCGTGGAGCTGGCCGATGATCTGTCCCTGGCGGTTGAACATCGGCGACCCGGAGGACCCGGGCTCGGTCGTGCCGTCCTCCCACTGGCCGATCCGCCAGTGCGAATCGTCGCCGGGCACCGCGGTCCCCAGGTAGCTCGTGGAGGTCACCGCGTTGTAGTCGAAAGTGATCTTCTTGATGTCGCCCGAGGGGTGGTGGATGGCGATAACGCTGTCGGCGGCGGCGTTGACGGCGTTCCAGCCGGCGTAGTAGACGTTGTAGGAATCCGGCGGCTGCTCGGACAGCTCCAGGAGCGCGAAGTCTGAGTAGGCGAGATTCGCCCGGAGGGTGGAACCCGACACCGTCATGTAGGTGGGGCCGTCGACGTTGCTGCAGGCCGGGCTCTCGTAGTTGAAAATGAACACCCAGGTGTCGGAGCCGCCGAGGCAGTGGTTGGCGGTGAGGAAATAGGGGGTGAGGTCCTGCCGCACGTTGTTGATCATCGCGCCCGAACAGAGGCGGAAGCCGCCGCCGGTCGTGATCAGGGCCACCGAGCGGATGAGGGGATCAAAGGCCGCCCACTCGGGGCAGCGGACGTTGTTGTTGCAGGCGCCCGATTCGCCGAAATCCTTGAGAAAATCCCGCGCGAACAGATTGCGGTAGGCGTGGACGATGCGCGAGACCCGCAGTTCCGGCTGCGCGTTCAGCCCGGCCGGCTCCCAGTACTCCAGCACGCTCACGTCGCCGCGCACCGGCTGAGTGGCGAAGGAGCCGTAGTCCTTGTTGTTACGGCTCGTGAAGGCGCCGATGACGTGGGAGCGGTCGGCGTTGTAGATGAACAGCCGGGCGCCGTCGGGCAGCCAGAACCGGTCGAAGATCAGGTTGATCGACGCGGCGCCGGGGCATTCGATCTGCAGCCGCCACAGCCGGCTGCCGTCGGCCAGCACCTCCCACGTGCCCGCGTTGTCCAGACCGAGCCGGACATCGAACGGGTAGCCGAATCGGAAAGGCACATCTTTGGGCGTCCGCGCGTCCTCCTCGAGAAGCGCGGCCACGTCGATCGGCGCGGTGACGTAGCGGTCGATTGCGGCGCCCACCGCCTTGCCGAAACTCGGCGGCGTGCCCCCTTCGCTGACCTGCGCGGCCACGGTTACCGCGCCCGACAGCGCGGTCGCGGTGACGACCAGCATGAACCTCAGGAACCTCATTGCGCACCCCGCAGGCTGATGGTTGGTGGAACGGTTGGTGAGTCGTGGGGAGAAGCCGTCGACCGTCGGCCGCGCCGGGATCGGTCCCGCCCGAGAAACGATGGCGGCCGCGGCGGGCGGCGGTGCGGCGGATGGTGGCTGACGGTTTGGCACTATCGGCGATTCCCCATGGGCTGTGTCGCCGGAGGCGGGCCCGCGCGGACGGGGCGGAACCGGGACTGTCGGCGCCGGCCGCGGGCGGTCCGGATGGCGACTTCAGAAATCCATATAGTCAATTAAGCGGCGGACCCGCGGGCGGTCAAGGGAATTCATGATAATGTGGGTAGAATTTCGCTACGATAGACCGCCGGGCGGGCAAAGAAAACGGCCGCCCGCAGGGGCGGCCGCTTATTCATCCGACGCCATCCGCGCCGAACTCAGCTGCGCGCTTCGACCATCCGGTAAATCCGGCTCTCCAGCTGGAGGAGCTGGCCGGCCGTGCCGGCAAGCTTCACCATGCCCGCGAGCTCGCTGGTCGAAGCGACTTCCTCGACCTGCTCGGCCACGTACCACTGGAGGAACTGCTCGGTGGCGATGTCCCCCTCGGCGCGGGCCAGCTTGACCAGGTCGTGGATGCGCTTGGTGATGTACTTCTCGTGTTCGACCGCGGCGTCGCAGATCTCCTGCGCCGATTTCCACGCCGCCTTGGGAGCCTCGATTCCCGGCACCGTGACCGGGGCGCCCTGCTCGACGAGGTACTTGGCGAACTTCAGGGCGTGCTTGTGCTCCTCTTCGGCCTGCTTATAGAACCACTTCGCGAACACGGTCAGGTTCATCTCTTCGAACTTGTAGGCCATGGCCAGGTAGATGTACTCGGAGTCGAGTTCGGCGCCGATCTGCTCGTTCAGAGCCTTGGCCATCTTCTTGGTGATCATCATGGTTTCAAGTCCTCTTTTTACAGCGTATGATGTTCGTCAATTACCTTGGTAAACGGTCCTGTATTTTGATGGTTCCTTCAGATACCGGGATTTCGCGCAAAAAGCAAGTCTCTGGGGAGGAAAAGTCTGGGAATTGAAAACAGCTTTCAATAGGTCCGGTTTCGGAGGGGGAGCGTCGCGGGGTGCATCGACCGCCGCTCTCAGGTCATGCGCCGGAGGCGCGTGCAGAATGCGCCGTCGAGCCGGCCGACCTCGGGATAGGTCTTCACGAAGCCCCGTTCGGTCACCAGTTCGGCGGGGAAGAAGCGGGCGGCGCTATCGATTTCGAACTGGCGGTTGCGGACGAGGAACTCCTCGACTACCTGGTCGTTTTCGGCCCGGATGATCGTGCACGTCGAATAGACCATCACGCCGCCGGGTTTGACGAGGGTGGCGGCGTGGTCGATCATTTTCGCCTGGATCTTGGCGAGGTTGGCGATGTCCTCAGCGGATTTCTGCCAGCGGAGATCGGAGTTCTTGCCGGCCGTGCCCCAGCCGGAGCAGGGGGGATCGAGCAGGACGCGGTCGAAGGGTCCGCCGTGGAAATCGAGCATGTCCGAGACGACCGGGGCGATGATCTTGATGCCGAGGCGCTGGGCGTTGTCGACCAGCACCTGGAGGCGGGCGTGGGACTTGTCAACCGCCGTCACCCGCCCCTTGTTGCGCATGCGGATGGCCAGGTACGTCGCCTTGCCCCCCGGCGCGGCGGTCAGATCGATCACATTGGTCCGGGGTTGCGGGTTGAGCAGACGGGCGCACAGGCCGGCCGATTCGTCCTGCACGAACACCTTTCCCGTGTCGATCAGTTCGCCCTGGAGCGGCAGCCCGGATTCTTCGATGTGGATGAATTCCGGCAGGTACTTCCCGTAGGAGAACTCGATGTTGTTGCTCTGGAGGATGTTGGCCACCTCGTCCGGCTTGGCCTTGAGGAAGTTGACCCGATAGGTCACGTGCGGCGGGGCGTTGAACACTCGCAGCAGTTGCTCCGTCTTGTCGAATCCGAACTCGGTCAGGCAGTAGCGCACGAAGTGTTCGGGGTAGCTGTAGAAGTCGCCGAGGTACTTGGCCGGGTCCTCGTCCTTGGAGACGAATCTCACTTTCTGCGGCTCGCGGATCGCCGAGCGCATGACGGCGTTGACGAGGTTGGCGCGGGAACGGTCGGTCATGTAGTGGGCGAGGTTGACCGACTCCGACACCGCGGCCGCCGCCGGGATGCGGTCGGTGAAGTGGAGCTGGTAGAAGCCGAGGCGGAGGATGTTGGCGAGTTTCAGCGGCAGTTCGCGCGAGGGCCGGGCGAGATAGAACTTGATTTCGTGGTCCAGCCTCCGCCGCATCTTGGTCGTGCCGTTGACGAGCTGGAGGAGGAACCGCTTGTCGATCGGGCGCAGCGCGCGCCCGCTCGTGACCTGCTGCACCGCGATGTCGGTTTGCTCTCCCTGTTCGATCAGGACCAGCGCCTCGATGGCGGCGGCGCGGACGGCATCGAAACGCTGCGGCGATTTGCGCTCAATTTGCTCCGCCATAACGCCCTACAACTGCATGGGGTCGATCCGCTGCCCGGCCTCATCGATCCGGTACGCGGCCCGCCGGTGGAGGCGGTGCGCGAGCGCTTTCGCCCGCTCCGCCGTGAAGAGCTCTCCCAGCACTTCGTCGGGGCGGACATATCCGCCCTCGCCCACGCCGAGCACCATCTCGACCGTGCGGTCGGCGACCGTGATCGCGTACACGGCCGGCCGGATGTCGACCGCCGTCGGCCCATTCTTGCCGGTGCGTTCTATCTCCACGCGGGCTTTGCCCAGCAGCTCCTCGGCCCGCGGCCGGACGGCCGCGAGGTCGGCGTCGTCGTCCAGCACCAGCGTGTACTCCACGCGGTTGAGCTGGGACGACAGCGAGGGCGCCTTGCCGAGCACCACGCCCGCCTCGTACATCGCCATCCCCTCCACCATCGCCGCCCGCACCTTGTCGAGCAGGTAGGGCATGAAATTGGTCTCGAGGGTGAGGTCGAAATACTCCGCCTCCGAGGTGAACCCGAGCGGGAGCGGCGGGCCGAACGACAGCTTCATTGTCGGGTGGAATCCCTGGCTGTAGGCGATCGGGATGCGGCTGCGGCGGATGGTCCGCTCGATGAGGCGGAGGTTGTCCAGGTGCGACATGAAGCGCAGGCGCTCCGTCTTTCCCCACCGGATGCGGAGGCGGTTGCGGGTGGGGGCCGCGGTCGCGCGCGTCGCCACTTTCTTCTTCCCCCGCCCGAATTGGAGCTCCGGTTCCGGCAGCGGCGCGGCGGTCTCGCCGCGGAATCTGGGGACGTACTCCCGCAACTGCGTCGAGGTGCGGTGCCGTTCCTCCTGAAGGTGGGCGAGCGACGGCCCCTTGCGGATGTGCGACCAGGGGAGGTCGGCGGAGAAGGGGACGGAGCGGAGGCGTTCCTCGATCTCGATGCCCCGGCTGCGGCAGAGGTCGAACCAGCGCTGCGGATTGAAATCCTCCGCCCAGCCGTCGAACCGCCCGCCCGCCCGGTAGACGGCCTCGATGACGTCGGCCATCTCGCGCCCGCCCCGGGAGAGCAGCGCCTTGAGCACGGCTTCCTCGGCCGAACCGTGCTTGAAATTGACGTGGCGGCTGCGGACGTGGCGCTTGATGAATTTCAATTTCTCGTCGATCTCGGCCGGGGTCGCTGTAGCGTCCCACTGGAAGGCCGTGTGCGGTTCGGCGACGAAGGGCGAGAGGGTCACGTTGACCGTGCGCTTGCCCGGGTAGTTGCGGCTGAGGTCGAACACCCGCTCGATCATGCGGGCGATAGCCAGCAGATCCTCCTCCGTCTCGGTCGGCAGGCCGATCATGAAATACAGCTTGAGCGTCGTCACGCCTTTGCTGAATGCGATCTCGGCGCTGTCGTAGACGGCGGCGTCCGGGATATCCTTGCGAATGAACGCGCGCAGGCGCTCGGTGCCGGCCTCGGGGGCGATCGTCAGCCCCGCCTTGCGCACGAGCTTGAGCGTGTCGAGCAACTCCGGCGTGATGCTGCCGGGACGGAGCGAGGGGACGCTCACCGCGGCCCGCATCGGCTCGAGCAGGCGGGCGACCTTCCGCGCCAGGTCGTCGATGTCGGGATAATCGGAGGTCGACAGCGAGAGGAGAGAAACGGAATCGGCGCCGACGTGGCGCTCCTGCGTCTCCACCTGCGCGAGGATCTCGTGCGGGGGGCGCAGCCGCACCGGCTTGTAGATCGTCCCTGCTTCGCAGAACCGGCAGCCGCGCGGACAGCCGCGCATGATCTCCACGCTCAGGTGCTGGTGCACCGTCTCGATCAGCGGGACCACTGGCTGCGGGGGATAGTACGAGGGTTTGAGAGCAGGGACGACGCGTGCGGCGATCTCCGCGGGCGCGAAGTCGACGAGGGGTCGGCGCCGGTCATCATAAAAGCGCGGCACGTACACCGACTCCACCTCTCTCACGAGCCGAGCCAGCTTCTCCGCCCGGGTAGCCCCGCGCATCTGGTGGAGAATCGCCAGCATCTGGGGGAGACCCTCCTCGCCGTCGCCGATGAAAAACAGATCGACAAACGGGGCCATCGGTTCCGGGTTGTAGGCGGCCGGACCGCCCGCCAGAATCAGCGGCTGCTCGTCGGTGCGTTCGGCCGCCCGCAGCGGCAGGCCGGCCAGATCGATCATCTGCAGGACGGTCGTGTAGACCAGCTCGTAGCTGAGGGTGAAGCCGATGGCGTCGAAAGCGGCCGCCGGCGTGCGCGACTCAAGCGAAAACAGCGGAATTCCATGCTTCCGCATGATCTCCTCGGCGTCGCGGTCGGGGGCGAAGACGCGCTCCCCCACAAACCGGTCGTCCTGGTTGACCACGTGGTAGAGCGTCTGAAGCCCGAGGTAGGAGTGCCCGATTTCGTATTTGTCGGGAAACGCGAGCAGGTACCGCAGGCGGCCCTCGTGCGCCTTGACAAGCGAGCCGGGTTCCCCGCCGGCGTACCGCCCCGGTTTGACCACGTAGGGGAAAAATCTCTCTTCGAGGAGCCTCTTCATCGCGTCGTACGTGCTACGTAAGCATTCAGGTGCTTCGGGGGTCCCACTTGCTTCGGACACTTCCTATATAGTTGTCGGCAGAATCCGGCGCAAGCCTGAAAGTGCCGGATCCACACCGCCGCCCAGGGGGGACGGCCCGGGCGGAGCGCACGCCGCACACGTCTCAGGGAAGGCGCGGGCGGTCCAGCGAGGCGCTCTCGAGTTTCTCGATTACCGCCTTACGGCCGTGCGCGATCACTTTGAATCCGGTCGCCGAGAAGCGCATATCCCGGGTCAGTTCGCGTCGGTCCAGGGCCGCCAGCGTGGCCTCAAGGCGATCACTCGCAACCGGTTGCGCGGGGGCCGGCGCCCCCCCGAGGTGCGGGCGCACGAAGTATCCAAGCCCGAACAAAACCAGCGCCGCCGCCACCCGAAGGGCGTAGCGGGCAAACCGCCCCCCTCCCGAGGCGGCCGACTCCGGGGTGGCCAGCCTGCGCCACACGGTGTTCTCCAGGCGGAGCCGCTCCAGTTCGCTCAGGCCGCCCTCCCCATCGGAGGTCAGCGCGGAGCAGATGCTCTGCAGGCATTCGAACTCGGAGCGGCAGGCGGCGCAGGCGGCCAGATGGTTCATCACGGCCGGGCGGTCGCTTTCGGAAACTTCGCCCAGCACCAGCGCCGGGAGCAGGTCCCGGCATTCCCGGCAGGTCATATGCTCATCTCCTTCATCTTGTCGGCCAGTTGCGCGTTGAGGTTTGCCAGACCCCGAAACAGGTGGACCTTGACCGCTCCCTCGGAGATGCCCATGGCGGCCGCGATTTCGGCCACGGCGAGCTCGCCGAAAAAGCGGTAGCTGATCGCCTCGCGCTGTTTGGGCGGCAATTCGCCGAGCGCCTCCGCGATCATGCGTTTCCGCTCCGCCGTCTCGATTGCGTCAGGGTTGTCCGGGCGGCTGCGCTGCTCCGCGGCCAGACGGTCGTGGATCCGCGCGTGCCGTTTCCGGTCGCGCAGAGCATTGAGCGCCGCGCGGTAGGCGGCCCGCATGGCATAGGCCTTCAGATCGGCCGGGCTGTCCGGCCGCCGGCGGCTCAGCACCCGCACGAGGACATCCTGCGTGAGGTCCAGAGCCTCCTCGCGGTCCCGCACCATGCGGCGGATCAGGCCGAAAGCGCCGTCGGAGAGCCGGCGCATGGCCGCGGCAACATCCTCGCTCACATCTGTCTCCTTTCCCCGCGGTTACCTCGCCACCACCGACAGCGCATAAAGCGGAAGGTCGGCGTCGTGCAGTTTCTTCCCTTCGAAGCTCCACCGGACGGTGCCCGGTTCCTCCGGCGAGAGCAGGCCGTTCGACTCGATGATTGTCCCCGGCAGGTTGAGCCGGATCGAGAATTCGTCGCTCGACAGCACTTCCGTGATCCGCTGGTCGCGGTGCACGCGTTCGAGCGCGGCCTCAAACTGCTCCAGGACGGCCGCGGCCGGCGTCCCGACGGCCTCGGCCAGCCGGGCGCGGAACGTCTCCGCGAACGCCGCCTCCAGACTGTCGAGGGTGAGGGTCACCGTCTCGTCGCTCTGCTGCATCGTCCGGAACAGGAACTCGGTGGTGAGCGTGCGCTCGAAATGCTCGGCCGCCCGGGCGGCAATGAGGTCCATGGTCGCCGCCTCGAGCGACCCGCTCCGCACGAGTTCGGCCAGCGCGTTGCGGTTCATCCGCCAGTGCTTGAGGCTGAAGGCCGCCGCCAACTGCTCGAGATACTTCCGCCGCTCGTCGGGCGACAAATTCACCAGGCCGCTGTCGATCGCCTTGGTCTCCAGGTCAGCGTCCCAGAGCCACGGTGACTCGGTGATGTCGTATTCACCGAAGCGGCGCGCCTGGTAGGTGCGCCGGAACTCGTAGTACGTCCGATTTCCCTCGGTCCGGACGGTGACGGCGGTGGGAAAGTGCAGGTCGAGCTCCGGGGAGGGGGTCTCGGCCGTGACGTACGATTCGGGCAGCGGCGCCCCGTAGGGAACCGTCCGCGAGGCTTTCAGGTGCAACTCCGGCTGGGCCTGGGTGGAATCGACGCGCTGTTCGATAATAGTCCAGGCGGGCGCCGACGGCAGGGCGAGGGGGGACTGCAAGACCTGGGCGTCCCCCGTGAATTCTATCTCGCACACGGCCGAACCGTCCGGCCCGACCGTGATCGTCTCTTTCCGCTCCAGGCAGGCGCTGCAGCCCAGGGCCAGCGCCGCGGCCGCCGCGGGCAGCAGGCGTCTCAGGATTGGTGTCGTCATGGGATCCTCCGGTTTTCAGGTTTCTGCCGGTAACGACACCGCACCCGGCGAAAACGTTGACGCGGACGGCCGAAAAAAACGCTAGTCCGGCGAGCCCGCCTTCTTCCTCAACACCCGCGCCAGGCAAAAGGCCGACAGGGACAGGATGATGCCCCAGGCGACCGCGAGGAAGATTATTCCGCCGACGGTGAGGTTCATACCGCGGCCTCCTCATCAGGCCGTTCAAAGGATTTGACCACGTCGTTCCGCCGCCAGGCCCGGCGCACGAGATAGATCATCACGACAAACAGCAGCAGCATGACCGCGCGGGACAGCCACCGGTAGGGGACGTTCTCCGGATTGCCGCCGCGCATGAGCAGGGTCGGGACGGCGTCGAGGACGATCCAGTATATCATGATGACCAGCAGGTAGACGGGCGTGACGTACTTGATCACGTAGTAGAAGATGCGGGGAACGCGGACCTCCGCGCCGCGCGTGATTTCCGCCCAGCCTTTGTCCATCCCGAAAACCCAGGCGAATACGATCGTCTCGATGAGGGCGAACACGACCAGTCCGAACGTCCCCACCCAATAGTCCATCTCGTCCAGGTAGCCCTTGCCGAGGAAGAAGACGACGAAGTGAATCGGGATGAGCACGAGGGCGGCCAGCACCGCCACCGCCTTGCGGTGACTGAATCGGAATTCCTCCTTGAGGAAGGCGATGAGCGGCTGGGCCATCGCCACCGACGAGGTGATGCCGGCAAAGAAGAGCAGGAGGAACCAGAGGCAGCCGAAGATCGATCCGGCCGGGATTTTGGTGAAGATGATCGGCAGCGAGACGAAACCGAGATCGTAGGCGCCCCGGGCCGCGATCTCCTGGGTGACGGCGATGCCGAAGAAGGCGGCCGCAATGGGGATGGCGATGCTCGCGCCGAGCACCACCTCCACCCCTTCGTTGATGGACGCGGTCGTGAGACCGCCGAGCGCGATGTCGTCATTCTCGCGCACATAGCTCGAGTACGTCTGGATGAGCCCCGAGCCGAGGCTCAGGGTGAAGAAAATCTGCCCGGCGGCGGCGAGCCAGACCTTGGCCGAGCCGAGCTGCGAGAGATCGGGATTCCAGATAAAGGCGAAGCCGGATTCGACGTTCCAGTCCGGGTGCGCCACCGGGTCGGGTGTCCCGAGAGTGACGACGCGGACGACCAGGATGATCGCGAAGAGAATCAGGGCCGGCATTGCGATCAAGGCCAGCCGCTCGATCCCCTTGGCGATCCCGTGGTAGACGACGTAGAAGTTGATCGCCAGGGTGAGCAGAAGGATCAGGTAGGCGGGCCAGATGCTCGTAAAGAACCCTTCCGTCACCCCTTGGTAGCTCGACAGGAAGTGGCGCATCGAGTCGAACGACTCCATGCCGAAGTACGACTTGGTGATCGAGAAGAAACTGAACCCGAGCGACCACGATTCGACGTACACGTAGAAGATCATCGTGGCCAGCGAGAGGAACAGGCCGAGGGCGCCGAGGTACTTGGAGATCGGGTGCTGCCACATGGCGTGGAACTGGCCGGGGGTCGCGCCGTGCCCGAACCGGCCGCCGTAGCGCCCCATGCCCCACTCCACCCACATGAGGGGAATGCCCAGCAGGACGAGGGCGACGAAGTAGGGGATCATGAACGCCCCCCCGCCGTTCTCCGCCGCCTGGACGGGGAAACGCAGGAAATTGCCCAGGCCGACCGCGTTACCGGCCATGGCCAGGATGAGTCCGATTTTGGTTCCCCAGCGCTCTCGTGCCATCGCTCTACCTCCATCGGTCCCGCGCGGCGGAACCGAAGTGCGTGAAAGGTGCGTGTGATCTGGCTGTGAAAGATGTGGGGCGGTGCAGCGGCAACCGCCTGACTTACGAAGGCATCCGGCCCCTCAGGCCGGAATGCGACTATATATCATGGGGGGGAGGGGGCGCGCAAGCACGAAGTGGCCGCCCGGGTTGCCGCGCGGGCGCTTTGGCGCCGCGCCGCGCACCCTGAGGACTCCGGGCGCCCCGGGGCGGACGCCGCACGCGATCTGTCTTGGTCCCGGTTCAGGCGGTTTTCGGATCCCCGTCCGTCCGCCGCCGGCGGAGCGCTCTGAGCACCTCGGCCAGGCGCTTGTCCGGGATGGCCGTCCAGCTTTCCACCGTGAACATGCGGTCGGCGCTGGCCAGCAGCGACACCTTCGCCGCGCTCTCCTCGTCGGGCGCCTCGTAAATATCAAGGAAATCGTACGGTCCGAGGAGAGCGTAGTGGGCGAGGAAACGGACCTCGGGGCAGTGCTGCTGGACATCCTGTATCCATTGGCGCCCCGACGCATCCAGCGACTGCATCTTGGCGGCGACTTCCACCAGGCTCGGCCCGTGCTGGGAAATCTTCGACACCACGACATAGGTCTTCATGAGAACCTCCGATCGGTGAAGGTTTTCGATGGCGCGCGCACTGCGCTGCCCCGGCGGGGGGAGATCACCGCCGCCCCCGCCGTCTGTGAGTAATATACGGAGGAACGGGGAGCGGGGGAACGTCAAAGTGGCAGAAAAATATGCGCCCGGCGGGCAGGGAACCAGGAAAGCGCAGGGCGCGTGTGTATGGTCGGCCTCTGGCAAGAGGTGCGATGTGTGCGATTTCTCAGCGGCGCCCGGGCGAGGGGCCCGGGCCGCCGCTGCTTTCATCCCTGAAAGGATCCCTGATCCATCAGGTCCACGGGACACTTTTCTCGGACGCGGGCCGAAGCCCGGCGCGGCCTACTCCTCAGGAGCAGCCGCTCGTGGCGCCGCAGGTATCGCACTTGAGACAGGTGCCGTTGCGGACCATGGTGAACTGGCCGCACTCAGCGCACATATCGCCTTCGTAACCCTTAAGGCGCGCTGCGCGGATTTCGCGCTGAAGTCTCTGGGCCTGGGTTCCCCCCGCAGGCGTTCCACCTGCCGGGGCGACATACTCAAGCACCGTCTCTTCTGCTGGGTGCGCCGCTGCAGCCGCACCCGCCAGCGATTTACCATTGCCGTTCCCTCCGGTTGCGCTGTGATTGTCCGGCTTGTGGCCATTGCCGTTCCCGTGGCCGTTGCCGCCGAGATCGATCTCTATGTGGTCGGAGTGGATGTCGTCCGACTTGCGCGAGCCGCTCGCCCCGTAGTCGACCGCCTTCTCCTCGATGAACTCGGCGGTCTCGTCGGCCGGCACGCCGATCGCATCGTGGCGAAGATCGTCGTCGGATACCTGGGCGAGGTCGGTGCGCCCGAGATAGGTGATGGCCAGTTCGCGGAAAATATAGTCGATGATCGAGGTGGCGCGCTTGATCGCGTGGTTGCCGCGCACGAACCCGTTGGGTTCGAACCGCGAGAAGAGGAAGGCTTCGACGAACTCCTCGAGCGGCACGCCGTGCTGCAGCCCGAGGGAGACGGCGATAGCGAAGCTGTTCATGAGGGAGCGGAAGGCGGCCCCTTCGCGGTGCATGTCGACAAAAATCTCGCCGAGCGTCCCGTCGGCGTACTCGCCCGTGCGCAGGTAGATCTTGTGGCCGCCCACCACCGCTTTCTGCGTGTACCCGGCGCGGCGGTTGGGGAGTTTGCGGCGCTTGGCGATGTAGCGGTAGACCAGCTTGCGCGCCGCCTGCTCGGCGAGAATCTCCACTGCCAGTTGCGGCGCCTCCTCCTCCTCGTCCTCCCCGAGCAGCGAGGCCGAGAGCGGCTGGCTGAGTTTGGAGCCGTCGCGGTAAATCGCGATCGCCTTGTTCATCGTCTCCCACGCCAGCCGGTAGGCTCGCTTGACGTCCTCGAGGGCGGCCTCGGCCGGCATGTTGATCGTCTTGGAGATGGCGCCGGAGATGAACGGCTGGGCGGCCGCCATCATCCGGATGTGCGCCTCGAAGCTGATGTAGCGTTTCCCTTTCTTGCCGCACCGGTTGGCGCAGTCGAAGATGGGGAGGTGTTTCTCGTCGAGTTGCGGCGCCCCCTCGAGCGTCATCGTGCCGCAACAGTACTCGTTGGCGGCGTCGATCTGCTCGCGGGTGAAGCCGAGGTCGCGCAGCAGGTTGAAGCTGAAGTCGTTGTAGTGTTCGGGGGGCAGGTTGAGCGTCTCGCGCAGGAAATCCTCGCCCAGGGTGTGCTTGTTGAAGGCAAAGGAGATGTCGAATACGTCCCCCAGCCCCTCCTCGATTTTCTCGATCTCCCGGTCACCGAACCCCTTGGCCTGGAGCGACTCGTGGTTGATGAAGGGCGCCCCCTTGAGAGTCTTGTGGCCGGTCGCGTAATTGATGATGTCGGCGATCTGGCGCTCCGTGTAGCCCAGCCGGTGCAGGGCGATGGGGACCGAGTTGTTGATGATCTTGAAATAGCCGCCGCCGGCCAACTTCTTGAATTTCACGAGCGCGAAATCCGGCTCGATCCCGGTCGTGTCACAGTCCATGACCAGGCCGATCGTCCCGGTCGGCGCGATCACCGACACCTGGGCGTTGCGGTAGCCGTGCGTTTCGCCCATCTCCAGCGCCCGGTCCCAGACGCGGCGGGCCGCGTGCACCAGCTCCTCCGGCACATAGGTGCCGTTGATGCCGATCGGCTTGATCGTCAAACCCTCGTACTCCGCCTTGTCGGCGTTGTAGGCCGCCCGCCGGTGGTTGCGGATCACCCGCAGCATATGCTCGCGGTTGCGCCAGAAGCCGGGGAAGGGGCCGAGCTCCCGGGCCATCTCGGCCGACGTCACATAGGCCTGCCCGGTCAGCATGGCCGTGATCACCCCGCACCAGGTGTACGCCTCGGGCGAATCGTAGGGGATGCCCAGCCGCATGAGCAGGGTGCCGAGATTGGCGTAGCCCAGGCCGAGCGTGCGGAATTCATAGCTCCGCTGGGCGATCGGCCGCGACGGGTACGAGGCCATGAGCACCGATATCTCCAGCACCACCGTCCACAGCCGCACGGCGTGGAAAAAGCCCTCGATATCGAACGAGCCGTCATCCCGGACGAATTTCACGAGGTTGATCGAGGCCAGGTTGCACGCGGTGTCGTCCAGGAACATGTACTCCGAGCAGGGATTGGAGGCGTTGATCCGGCCGTCTTCCGGGCAGGTGTGCCACTCGTTGATGGTCGTGTCGAACTGCACCCCCGGGTCGGCGCACGACCACGCGGCGTAGCAGATCTCCTCCCAGAGCTCGGCGGCCGGGACGGTGCGCGCCGTCTGGTTGTCGGTGCGCCGGATCAGCTCCCAGTTCCCTCCTTCTTTGAGTTTCTCGAAGAAGCGGTTGGGGATGCGGACCGAGTTGTTCGAGTTCTGGCCGGAGACCGTGGCGTAGGCCTCCCCCTCCCAGTTGGTGTCGAGCTCGATGAAGTCGATGTCGCTGATCCCCTGCCGCAGCAGGTCGAGGACTTTCTTGATGTAGGCCTGCGGCACGGCGAAGCGGCGGGCGGTGCGCAACGCCTCTTTGAGCGCCGCGTTCTTCTCGGGGTCGGTCTCGCACGCGGCGGCGCCGTTCGAACCGGCCCCGCGAGCGGCCCGGGCGATCGCCCGGAGCTGGTCGCGGATAATTCTCGACCCCGCCACCATGGTCGCGACCTTCTGCTCCTCGGTGACTTTCCAGGCGATGAAGGCCTGGATGTCGGGGTGGTCGAGGTTAAGGGTGACCATCTTGGCGGCCCGCCGCGTGGTGCCGCCGGACTTGATGGCGCCGGCCGCCCGGTCGCCGATCTTCAGAAACGACATGAGCCCCGAGGAGCACCCGCCGCCGGAGAGCGGCTCGCCGAGCGAGCGGAGGCGCGAGAAATTCGTGCCCGTGCCCGAACCGTATTTGAACAGACGCGCCTCGCGCACCCACAGATCCATGATCCCCCCTTCATTCACCAGATCGTCGTTGATCGACTGGATGAAGCAGGCGTGCGGCTGCGGGCGCTCGTAGGCGCTCTTGGTCTCGGTCAGCGTGTGGGTCTCTTCATCGACATAGTAGTGCCCCTGGGCCGGGCCCGTAATGTTGTAGGCCCAGTTGAGACCGGTGTTGAACCACTGCGGCGAATTCGGCGCCGCGATCTGCGCGGCCAGCATGTACGACAGCTCCTCGGCGAACGCCCGCGCATCGGCCTCCCCCGAAAAGTAACCGTAGCGCTCTCCCCAGTACCGCCAGCAGCCGGCCAGGCGGTGGAACACCTGGCGGGAATCGGTCTCGCCGCCCGTCTTCGGCTGCCCCTTCTCGTCGAGAACCGGCCGGCCGTCCTCGTCCCGGAGCGGGACGCCGGCTTTGCGGAAATACTTCTGGGCGAGAATATCCACGGCCACCTGCGACCACGCCTCCGGAACGTGGATATCCTTCAGCTCGAAGACCACCGAGCCGTCGGGGTTGACGATCCGCGAGGATCGTTTCGCAAAGGGAATGCGGCTGTACGGCGACTCACCGTCCCGCGTGAAATACCGCTGTATTTTCAAAGCATACCTCCTGCAGATCTCTGCTCGCGGCTCATCGGGGCGCGTCCATGCGGTAATCGGAGATCACATCCGGATGGCGTTTGAGTAGCAGTCTGCCCCACTTGCTGTGTGTTTCGCTGTCATCGTTACAGGCGAATCAGGTCGCTGTCTGTAATTAGGTGGCCACAAGATATAGGGGTCGGCTTTTGTCAAGCCACAAAAAATGGTGTTTTTATTGGGTAATTCATATTTCTTTGGCGGGCAAGCGGCTGCGCAGCAGAACCGGTTGCCGGGGGAGACACGCGCCGTCCACGACTTTCCATCGTTGAAGAAATCGAGTTCGGTAAGCTATTGTTTCATGGGACAGTACGCGGACATCCGTTCTTAACGGCGCCGCGGGAAACCGGCGTTGAATTTTCAACAACAGCTAATCTCTTGTAGGTCCTGCTCTTACGGGGGACTTCACCGGTTATCAACAGGATAACCACAGGATCGTCACAAAACGTGTGGACAAAGCCGATGTGCCGTCGGGAGAAACATCGATTTTTTGCCGGATTTTCTGCAGTTTTCCCTTGACAAGTCGCCCCCCCTGGGTTAATTTACTGGTGCAATCGGAAAGTGTTACTCTTTCTGTGGATTACCTAATATCGTCCACCCAGGCAGGATTCGTCCCCTGCTTGGGTTTTTTTTTGAGCCGTGCAAGTGCTTCCCCAAGCGCCCCCGCAATCCTGCTCTCCCAACGATCCCCGTCTTAGTAACCGAACCGTCGCCGATCAGACGGTCGTCCCCCTCGACCGCAGGCAGATCCGTCGGCGCGCCCCGAGCCGAAACCCATTTGACACCCCGCATCCCCCGGCCTACCTTTGCTGCAAATGAACATGCCCAACCGCCTGACGCTCCTTCGGGTCATCATCGCCCCGATCTTCATGTACTTCTTCCTGCTCGACAGCTACTGGATGAAACTCACGGCGCTCGTGTTGTTCGTGGTGGCGGCGCTGACCGATTTCGCCGATGGCTACTACGCCCGGAAGTACGGCATCATTACGGGTTTCGGGAAGTTCATGGATCCGCTGGCGGACAAGGTGCTCGTTTCCAGCGCGCTGATTACGTTTATCGCGCTCGACGTGGTCTCGCCGCTGCCGGTGATCCTCATCGTGGGGCGCGAGTTCCTCATCACCGGGCTGCGCATGCTGGCGGCCTACCGGGGGGTGGTCATCCCTCCGACCTGGTGGGCGAAGGTGAAGACTTTTCTGCAGCTCTCGGTGGTCGGGCTGGTGCTGGCGTACATCAACCTGATTCTCACGCTCGAGCACTTTGACAGTCCGGCGCGGCCGTATTTTCAGTTTGATTACCCCTTTTATTTTAATATCCTCCTGTGGATTACGGCCGCGGTGACGGTCTGGACGGGAATCGACTATATCAGGAAATACTACTACATGATCAAGACGGTGCTCAAGTGAGGGGCGGCGAATGAAGCGCGGCCTGGTCCAACTCATCGCCGGCGGGCTGTACAGCGGCGCCTCGCCGATTGTCCCCGGCACCACCGGGTCGATTCCCCCCTGGCTCATCGCCTGGTTTCTCCTGGCGGGCAACCAGGCGGCGCTCGGGATTGTGGCCGTCCTGACCGTCTTCGTCTCCGTCTGGGCCGCCGGGGAGGCGGAGCGCTTCTACGGCCACGATGCGAAGAAGATTGTGATCGACGAATGGGCGGGCATGTTCCTGACCCTGCTGTTCGTGCCGTACTCGCTGGTGAACTACCTCATCGGGTTTGCGGCGTTCCGGGCTTTCGACGTGGTCAAGATCCCGCCGGCGGCGCAGGCCGAGCGGCTCCCGCGCGGGTGGGGAGTGACCATGGATGACGTCGTGGCCGGCGTGCAGGCGAACATCCTGACCCAGATTGTGGTCCGCCTCATCGCCCGCTCTGCGGGCGCCTGAGGCCGGAGGATGGCGGCGATGCCCATGTGCGCGGAAATCATCACGGTCGGCGACGAGCTCATCACCGGCCACCGGATCGACACCAACTCGGCGTTCATCGCCCAGCAGTTGACCCGGATCGGGCTCGAGGTCCGGTACCGAAGCTCGGTCGGCGATTCGCTCGAAATGATGGAGGAGGTGTTCCGCCTGGCCCTCAAACGGGCCCAGGTCGTGATTGTCACCGGCGGGCTCGGGCCGACCGACGACGACATCACCAAGAAGGCCATTGTCCGCGTCTTCAAACGCAACCTCATTTTCCATGAGGAGCTGCTCGAAGAGCTGAAGAAGCGCTACGCGGCGCGCGGTATCGAGATGCCCGCCATCAACCAGAACCAGGCGCTCCTCCCGCAGGGGGCGACCGTTTTCCCGAACAAGTACGGCTCGGCGGTCGGAATCGGAATCGCCGAGGGCGGGACGGTGTTCCTGGCCCTGCCGGGCGTCCCGTACGAAATGAAGCAGATCATGACCGATGAGATCATCCCGTACCTCCAGCGCCTCAACATCGGGCAGGTGCTCGAGGTTGTGAGTCTGCGGACGACGGGAGCGGTCGAGTCCAAGCTCGCGGAGTTGATCGCCCCGGGGTTGAAGCTGGAGCCGGGGGTGAAACTCGCCTACCTGCCCGCCCCGTCGGCCATCGAACTGCGCGTCCTGGCGGCCGCCGCTACCCGCGAGGAGGCGCAGGAGAAGGCGCAGGCGGTGGTCCGGTATCTCGAATCGACGGTGGGGAAGTACATTTTCGGCCGCGGCGACGACACCCTCGAGGGAGTGGTGGGACAGCTCCTGGTCGACAACGACAAGTCCCTCGCCGTGGCGGAATCCTGCACCGGCGGCGAGCTCGGCATGCTCATCACCTCGGTCCCCGGCGCCTCGCGTTACTTCCTCGGCGGCGTGGTGGCCTACTCCAACGAGGCCAAGACGGAACTGCTCGGAGTGGACCGGGACATCATCGCGCAGTTCGGCGCGGTGAGCCGGGAGTGCGCGGAGGCGATGGCCGAGGGGTGCCGCCGGCGTTTCGGCGCCGACTACGCCCTGGCGGTCACAGGCATCGCCGGGCCCGGGGGCGCCACGCCGGACAAACCCGTGGGGACCGTCTGGATCGGCCTCGCCTCCCTCCACGAAACCTACGCGAAAACGTTCAGCCTGGGCACGCTGCGGGAGAGCATCCGCGACCGGGCGGCCTACACGGCGCTGGAGATGCTGCGGCGCAACATCCTGGATATTACCTGATGCGGTTGTTTATCGCTTTGCCGCCGGCGGAGGCGGTCGCGGAGGAACTCGGCCGCGTGATCGTGCTCCTGCGCGCAAAAGGGGGGCCGGTCCGCTGGGTGGCGCCGGAGAACATCCATTTAACCGTGCGGTTTCTCGGCGAGACGGACGAGGCGCGGGTGCCGAAGCTGCGGAGTCTGATCGACAGCATCGCGCCGGCCTTCGCCCCGGCCGACGTCCTGATCGACCGTCTCGGCGGTTTTCCCAATCTCCGCAAGCCGCGCGTGATCTGGGCCGGACTGGCCGCCGCCGAGCCGGTCGAGCGGATGGCGCAGATGGCGCGGCAGGTGGAGCTCGCAGTGCGGCAACTGCGTTTCGAGCCGGAAAAGAAAGGCTTCCAGCCGCACCTGACGCTCGGCCGGGTCAAAGACCCGCGCGGGATGGAGCAACTGGCGGCCTTCATGGAATCGTACCGCTTCACGCCGCTCGCCGTGCGCCTCGACCGTCTCGTGCTGTTCCGGTCGACGCTGACTCCGAAAGGGTCGATCTACGAGCGCGTGCATGAGGCGAAGCTGGGCGACGAGCGGCTGGGGGGCTGAGCACCGTGCGCCGGCCCATTCAAGTCCTCATTTTCGTCTATCGCCAGACCGCCCGGGGACGGGAATATCTCATGCTCCGCCGCATTCCCGAGCTCCGCGGGTTCTGGCAGCCGATTTCGGGCGGAGTGGAGGACGATGAGGATCTCCTGACCGCGGCCCGCCGCGAGTTGCGCGAAGAGACCGGGTTTCAGACGGCCGCCGTCGAATCAATCAACTACGCCTACCGCATCCCGGCCTTCCACGACCGCAAGCTCGGCGCCGCTCCGGGCGCCGATGAGACCATGCCGCTGCACACCTTCGCGGCCCGGGTCGACGATGGGGCGGAGCCGGTCCTCGATCCCGCCGAGCACGACCGCTACCTGTGGTGCCCGCTCCTTCTGGCTGATCGGCTGCTCTACTGGCCGGGGGACCGCGAAGCGCTGCGCCAGGTGGACACCTGGCTTCGGTCCCGGCCGCTCTAGGCCGGCTTCAGCACCCGCCGCGCGCAGACACGGGACCGGCGGCGCCCACCTCACGATGAGCACGGGTACGGCGCGGACCCGCCGCGGAACAGGTGGGCAATCAGGTAAGTCACATCGGCGACCGCCACGATCCCGGACAGATCGACATCGCCCGCTTCGTAACACGCCGGCTCGGGCCCCCCGCGGAACAGATACGAGATCAGGAAGGTGAGATCGGTGACGTTGAGGGAGCCGCTGTTGTCGACGTCGCCGCGGGTCCCGACGCAGCAATTCTGGTAGACGAGGACCGGCGAGACGGTCTTGGGCGCGTAGGCGGCGATGCTGCTGACGAAGCGGGGGGTGAACGAGCCGTAGCCGTTGAACGAGACGACCGCCGAGTCGCCCGAGGCCGCCCCGGCCGTGGTGAACCAGAGTCTCACTACCGGGCCGCTGCCGGGCGGAAGCGGCGAGGAACCGGAGGGGGCGCTCACGAGCTGAACGGTTCCCTGCTTGAGCGAATTGTTGAGGTCGATGAACCCGCGGACGGCGAAGTAGTCGGTCCGGCAGCCCGAGGTGGTCAGCGAGTCCAGAGTCAGGTCGAGCGTCCCCGCGAAAGTAACGGGGATGCGGATCTCGGAGAGGGGAAGGTTATTCGCGGCAAAGACCGCCAATTCGACCTCGGAGAACCGCGGGACCGACCGGTCATCCGCGCGGAGCGTATCGGCGAGGACGGCGATGTAGTCGGCGCGTTCGCGGCGCGCGCTCTCGGCGCCCGCCGTCACCTGCAGCGACACGTCGTACAGCCCGGGCGCCGCGTACACGTGGCCGGGCGACTGGACGAAGGCCGAGTCCCCGTCGCCGAACGACCAGGCCCACGTGTCGACATCCAAAAGCGACGTCCCGGTGAACTGCACCGCCAGCGGCGCATCGCCGAGCTGCGGATCGGCCGTGAAAGCGACGCCGGCCGGGTCAAGACCGTCGACCGCCAGCGTCCCCGTGTTGTCGGGATCGAGCCAGTCGCTCAGGCGCGACGTCGAGGTCCCCCCGCCCGTCCAGGACCGCGCCACCTTGCCGTAGTAGTCGGAGGTCAGACTGGCGCACGAGGCTGTGCCGCCGTGGAGCTGGCCGACGATGCGGTGGGTCAGCGAATCAAACAGGGGGGAACCGGAGGAACCCGGCTCGGTCGTGCCGTCGTCCCACTGCAATATCCGCCAGTGCGTCCCCCCGGTGCTGCCCGCGTAGTTGGCGCTCACCACCGCGTCGTAGTCGAACGATATTTTCTTGATGTCGCCGGAGGGGTGGTGAATGCCGACCGCGCTCTGCGCCGCCACGTCGACGGCCGACCATCCGGCGTAGTACACGTTGTAGGAATCGGGCGGCTGTTCGAGCAGCTCCAGGAGCGCGAAGTCGGAACTGGAGTAGTTCGCGCGGCGGACCGATCCCTGCACGGTCATCCAGGTGGGGCCGTCGATGTTGGCGCAGGAGGGGCTCTCGTAGTTGAACATGAAGATCCACGTGCTCTCGCCGCCGAGGCAGTGGTTGGCGGTGAGGAAGTATGGGGTGAGATCCTCGCGCACGTTGTTGACCAGCGCGCCGGTGCAGATCCGGTAGCCGCCGGAAGTCAGGATCATCGCCACCGCCCGTTTGTCGTCCTGCCACAGATCCCCCTCCGGGCAGTTGACGTTGTTGTTGCATGAACCGGACCCGCCGAATCCGGCCGCCTCTTTCATCGTCGCCGTCGCGAAGATATCCCGGTAGGCGTGGACGATCCGCTGGAGGCTGATGATCCCCGGCTCAGGGGCGTTCGGGGGTTCGTAGTATTCAAGGATGCTCACCGATCCGGGAACCGGCTGGGTGGCGAACTCGCCGTACTCCTTATTGTTGCGTTCGGTGAAGGCGCCGATGACGTATCGGTAGTCCTCGCTGTACACGAAGAACTTTGCGCCCGGCGGCAGCCAGAATTTCCGATACACCAAATTGATCGAGTACGCGCCGGGAGCGACGATGCGGAGCCGCCAGAGCCGGCCGCCGTCGGAGAGCGTGTCCCACTGCCCGGAATTGGTCAGGTCGCAGACCGTCTCGAAGGGGTAGCCGAAACGGAACGGGACGCCCTTGTCCTGTTCGGCCGCATCCTCCGCCAGCAGGGCCGGGACATCGACGGGTCCGGTATCCACGGTGGGGAGGGAGGTTGCGGCGGCAAGAGCGCCGGCGCGGACCATCCGGCTTGGAGGCGTTCCCCCTTCGCTGATTTGTGCGGAAACATAGGGAGCGGCGAGAAGCAGTCCGAAAAAGAGCGGCAGAGCCGCGCGGCGAGCGGATCGATGAAGAGACACGGCAATCCTCCGATGGTGGTCCGACGACGCCGGCCGCGATCCGCCGGCAAGTGCCTTGTTCCTATACATTATCGAACGGTTTTGAAATCTGTAAACCCGCGGTACACGTGACGGTTGCCGGTGAGAAGACCAGGTCGTCGGCGCGGATCCCGACTTGCCCTTAATATAACGCGGGCCGCCGTGGTGTTCAACCGAAAAGGGGGGCCGGGGGTTCCGGTCGGGTCAGCCGCAGACTTCGCGGAAAACGCGGAGGAAATTGCCCCCCATGATCTTAGCTAGGTCTTCCCGGCAATATCCCCGCCCCCGCAGTTCGTCGGCCAGACGCGGCATTTTCGCACAATCCTCAAGGCCGGCCGGGGCAAACGTGATCCCGTCGAAGTCCGACCCCAGGCCGACATGGTCCGGGCCGACCAGGCGGACAATGTAGTCGATGTGGTCGGCCACCACCCCCACATCGACCCCCGTGGCCCGCACGACCTGCTCCCAGCCCGCAAGAAACGGCTGCAGCTCCGCCCGCCGGGCCGCGTACTCCTCGGCGCCGCACTCGGCCGTGAACAGCAGCCAGTATCTCCTGCCCAGATCATAGTGGGCGTTGATGTAGGCGGCGGAAGCGTCGCGGCAGGCTGGGGAGAGAAAATCGCAGAGGAAGTTGATGCCGACCATGCCGCCGGTCGCGGCGATTCCCCGGATTTGCTCGTCGGTGAGATTCCGGTGGTGGTCGCAGAGAGCGCGGACGCACGAGTGGGAGGCGATCACCGGCCGGGTGGCGATCTCCAGTACGGCCGCCACCGCCGACGGGGCCGCGTGGGAGAGGTCGACGATCATGCCGAGTTCGTCCATCATCCGCACCACCTCCCGTCCGAAAGCAGTCAGACCGTCGAACGCCGGGTGCTCATCGGCCGAGGAAATGCACCACGCGCTCGAGACGTTGTGGGTCAGGGTCAGGCTTCGGACGCCCCGCTCATAGAACTGCCGGAGAGTGTCCAGGTTGTCGTTGAGCACCAGTCCGTTTTCAATCGAGAAGACGGCGCTGATTTTGCCCGCGGCGCGGTTGCGCGCGGCCTCGGATGAGGTCCGGGCGAGGGCGACCTTCTCCCCATGGGCCTCCACGGTGCGGTGCAGCCCGTCGAGCATCCGGTGGACCAGCGGGACCCGGTCCTTCGCCTCGATGAACGACTCCGTGAAACAGGCGAATACCTGCAGATCGATTCCGCCTTCGATCAGGCGGGGAAGATCGAGGTGTCCGATCTCATTGCGCCGGGAGAAATCGGCGCCCTGGAGGATCCGGTGAATCGTGTCACAGTGCAGATCGGCGGTGAAGAGTTGATCGCTGTTGTTCATAACGTCCTTTCCGGAGCCAAGATTACACAGAAATGGAGCGTCAGGCAAGTTCCGTCGGGGCCGGAGTCAAATTCGGCCTATCGGGAGCCGATAAGAGAGGCGTGGACATCGTTTCGACCAAAAGAAACCGGCCGGCCGCCCGCGGCCGACGGCCCCAGGAGGCGGGCCGGCGGGAGGGCTGGGTCACTGTGCGGGGGGAACGCCTCCGCCGCGCGGCCGCCGGCGCGCCGCCCGCGGGCGAGGCCGGGTTCGACCTTTCCCGCGAACTGAGCTTCCATCCCGACACCGGGCGCACCCTCTTTCGCGACAGCCGCGTCCTGATCCTCGACGCCAACGCGATCGGCATGCTCCGCCAGAACCTCCTCGACACTCTCGGCTGGGCGCAGGCCCGCGACTTTCTCCTGCGGTTCGGCTACCAGCACGGCTACTCCGACTTCATGCAGATCCGGCACAACTTCGAGTTCGCCGATGAGATGGACCTCCTGTGCGCCGGACCGGTGCTGCACACCTACGAGGGGATTGTGAAGGCCGCCCCGACCGAGATCCGCTTCGATAGGCACAGCCGGGAATTCCAATTCGCCGGCATCTGGACCAACTCCTGGGAGGCGGAGCAGCACCTGGCTTTCAACCCGCCGAGCCCGCAGTCGGTCTGCTGGACTCTGACCGGCTACGCCACGGGCTGGTGCTCGGCCTTCTGCGGCTGGCCGGTGCTGGCGATGGAACCGACCTGCATCGGCAAGGGTGATCCGCATTGCGGGTGGAAAGTCCAGCCCCCCGACCTGTGGGGGGAAGAGGGCCGGCCGATGATCGAGGCGCTCAGCGTGTTCTGGGCAAGCCGCTAGCGAAGACTCTCCGCCGGGCCGACATGGGAGGGGGCCGCCGCGAATGCGTCAGTTGGCGCGCGGTCCGGACGGCTCCCGGCGGGCGGGGCGACGGTCCAGCAGAATGCGGTTTTCTCTCGAGCGCGATTCCCCCACCGAGCTCACCCGAATCGCCGCCTGATCCGCCACCGGGCAGGCGAATTCGCACGCCCCGCAGCCGTTGCAGATCGCGGGATCAACAAAGGGCCGCTTGACATTCACTGCGTCCCCGTTCCGGTCGTAGGCAATCTCCTCCCGGAGATAGATCGCTTTGGGCGACACCGGGCACCACTCCTCGCACACGATGCAGGGAATGGCCATAGCCCAGGGCAGGCACCGGCCGCGGTCGACAAAAGCGGTGCCGATATGGACGCCCGGGGTCGCCCGGTCGCCCACTTTCTCGCTGAGGGTGAGCTCTTCGATGGCGCCGGTCGGGCAGACCTGGCCGCACAGGGTGCAGCTCGGCTCGCAGTAGCCGATGCGCGGGATCAGGACCGGCGTCCACAACCCCTCGAAACCGCTCTCGAGGAGAGTCGGGTGGAGGGCGTTGTTGGGACAGACGCGCATGCACTGGCCGCAACGGATGCAGCGGGCGAGGAAGTCGTCCTCGGGCGGGGCGCCGGGGGGACGGATGAGGAGGGGGTTGGGATTGGCCGAGAAGGCGTCGCCGGCGCGGAAGAGCGGGAACAGGGCGAGCCCGCCGGCGAGCGACCCGAGCACTTTGCGCCGCGTGAGGTGCGGCGTCCGGACGGGCGCCGGGTTGTCGCGCGTCCCCTCCAGCCGGGGAAAGAACCGGAAGCGGAGCGACCCGTGCGGACAGGCTGCCTGGCAGTTCAGGCACAGCACGCACTCTTCCTGCCGCCAGGCGCTCCCGACATCCGGGTTGTCCGCCCCCTGGCAGTGGAGCAGGCACTTGTTGCAGTGGTCGCACGAGGCGGCGTTTTTTTCCAGGCCGAAAACGGCCAAGCGCGAGAACAGCCCGAGCAGCGCACCGAGCGGGCAGATTCCCCGGCACCAGAAGCGCGTGAAGAGCCGGTTGAGCCACAGGATCGCCACAAACAGCGCCCCGATCGTCAGGAGGGCATGGAAAAACTGGGGGCGGAAGGGCAGCACCAGCGGCCCCAGCGTATCGTAGACTCGCTGCGCCGCGTTCGTCAGCGGCGCGAAGCCGACAGCCGCGACCGCGTCCCGTACGCCCTCGGCCGCCACGTGCAGCGCCGGCAGAACCACCGTGCCGAGCGAGCGGGCCAGCAGGGCGATCGGATCAAGCAGACCGATCTGGAGTACGCCCGCGAGCGCCGCGCCCAGAAAAACCAGCAGGAGATAGTACTTGATGCGCTGGTAGCCGCGGTACCGGTTGGCCTCGATCTTCCGGGCCCCCCGGTTCGCCGCGCGCTCGGAGCGCACCTCGGACAGCCAGTGGTTGAGCGACCCGAGCGGGCAGACCCAGCCGCAGAAGAAGCGGCCGAAGAAGATCGTCGGAAGCAACACCACCAGCCCGAGCAGCAGCCCGGAGTAGACCGTCCCGTTGGCCAGCAGGTTGGCCAGGCCGACCAGCGGATCGAGCTCCAGCCCGATCGAGACGGGGTAGGGCAGACGGATCTCCCCGCCGCCCGTCGCCCGGAAATCCGCCTCGAACGTGGTCTTGAGAATGAGCCAGAAAAACGCCGCGAAGAAGAGCGCCTGGCTGGCGCGGCGGAGGTGGCGGACGGCCGCGATCGTCATGCCGTCACGTCCCGGTAACCGGCATTCCGGTAGTCGATGCGCCCGAGCCCGGCCGCCTCCGCCCGGAGCAGGTGGGGGACACGGTCGGCCGTCAGCCCGAGCAGTTCGCAGCCGCGGGCGTCGCCCGCCACCGGATCGGTCGCGCAGAGAACGGCGTTCTCAACCGCCACGTCATCGGTCGATCCCCCCTGCGGCCCGTTGCGCAGCAGCACGCGGGTGGCGTCGATCACCGTCAGAGTCGGCGTGCAGAATCGGGTGAGATCCACCAGCGACTGGTCGATTTGCTGGTGGAGGCGGTGGCGCATCCCGCCCAGAATCCCGTAGAGGTTTTTCAGCCCGATCGTACAGGCGGTGAGGGAGTGGTGCTTCACGATGGGCATGTTGATGAGGCGGTCGGTGTGCAGGAGCGCCCGGAGGACCGGCCAGGCGGTGAGCAGCTCGCCGTCGAGATCCACCTCGACGAAGTCGCCGGCGGCGGGGATGGTAACGCGGGCCCCGGCCTGCGCCGCGGCATCGCGCACGCCCGAACGGAGAAAACACCGCCGGGGATCGTTGCACGACATGTCGGTGACGACGACCGCCGCCGCCCCCGCGCCCAGGCACCGACGGACCATCGCCGCCACCAGCGCCGGGCTGGTGTTGGCTGCCTGCTCCGGGGTGCGGTCCCACCCGACGTTCGGCTTGAGGGTGACGGTCTCTCCCGGCTTGACGAAACGGCCGATCCCGCCGACCGCGGCCAGGGCGGCGTCCAGGGCGTGCTCGGGGTCGGGGTGGCGGGCAAAAGCGACCGCGGGGCAGGCCGGGTCGCCGAAAACCGTGAACCGGCGGTCGAACACCGCGAGCGGTCTGTAACCCGCGGCGTTGCGGTTGTGGAAGAGGACGCCGATGCCGCCCGAGGCGGCCGCCAGCACCATCGCCCGGCCCGTTCGCTTGAGGAACTCGCGTCGCTCCATGAAGATCCCTCGGTCACCCGACCTTTTCCGCCAATATACGCCGGGGGAACGCGCGCGGCAAGAAGAGGCCTTGACGAATCGCGAAATCCGCGCATATTGGAGAAAAGGTCCCATCACCGTCCGCTTGCCCAGGAGTGCGTATGAATCGGAGACTGGTGTCGGCCGCGTGGGCGGTTGCAGCCCTCGTCGCGGGAGCCGCCGCCCCGGCGGAAGCGACGTTTTCAATCGTGGCCGTCGATACCGTCAACGGCGTCATTGGCGGCGCCGGAGCCTCCTGCATCGACAACTGCTTCATCATCGATGACATCATCGAATCGATCGGCGCGGTCCACACCCAGGCCTACTGGCTGCAGGGCAACAAGAACTACGCCCACCAGTTGCTCGCCCAGGGATTGACGCCCGATTCGATTATCCTCCTGCTCGTTCAGAACGATGTCGAAGGGACGCCCGAATACCGCCAGTACGGCGTCGTCACCCTGGCCGGATCCGGCGCCTCGGCCGCCTACACCGGCAGCGCTACCAGCGACTGGGCCGGTCACCTCACCGGCCCCGGCTACGCTGTCCAGGGGAACATCCTCCTCGGGCCGGAGGTGATCGCCGACATGGAGACGGCGTTTCTGGGAACTGACGGCCCGCTGGAGGCGAAACTGATGGCGGCGATGGAGGCGGCCAAACGGCCGGGGGCGGACAACCGCTGCATCTTCGCCGGCAAGTCGGCGATCTCGGCATTCATCAAGGTCGTGCGGCCGGGCGACGGCGGCACGCCTTTCCTCCAGGAGATCGTCCCCACCACTACCGGATCGACCGACCCGATCGATGTTCTGCACGCCCAGTTCGACACCTGGCGTCTGCGCCAGGCTGCCCACCCGGATTCCTCGACGGTGGTGATCGGGAAGACTGCGCTCGACGGCGACGGGCAGGCGTCGACGGTCATCACCATTGCTCCGCGCAACTGGGCCGGGGCGCCCCCGGTCCGGATCGACTCGGTGCGGGTGGGCACGACGGGCCAGGCGGTTCTGAGCGCGGTCGCCGACAACGGCGACGGAACCTTCGCGTGTGTCCTGACCGCCCCCCTCTACGGCGCCCCCGACGATACCCTCACCGTGACCGTGGGGGCCTACTATGATTTCGTCACCGAACTGCACTCCCGCCCGGCCGTCACCTACTACTACTGCGGCGATGTGACCGGCGACGGCAGCATCAAGGTCTCCGACCTGACGTTCTTTGTGAACTTCAAGTTCCGGGGCGGTCCGGGAGCCGCTTTCCCCTCCTCCGCCGATATGAACGGGGACGGGCAGGTGAAAATCAGCGACGTCACGTACATCGTGGCGTACCTGTTCGCCGGCGGTCCGCCGCCGATCTGCGAATAGCCGGCCGCCTCCCCGGCGCGGGCCGTCAGCAGGACGGTCGTCAGGGGACAAGAAAATCGGGCGAGCGGGGGAGTTCCACCGCCCCCTTGATGGTCACCTCCTGCTGGCGGGTGGCCAGAATCGACTGCACGACGCGTTCGAATCCGATGCCGCACCCGGCGCTCTGGCCGGTGCCGTGCGAGAGCACCTCGAAGTACCAGTCGAACTGCCGCGGGTCGATCCCGGCGCCGACGATGTGGTCGTACATGTACGATTCGCGGAACTGCCGGCGGCAGGTCTCGGCGCATCCCTCGCGCACGGCCCCGCCGACGGACTCGCCGACGAAGGGGAGAAGCAGGTCGCAGCAGAGCGTCTCGCCCTCCCGCCGCTTCATCGAAAAGAACTTGATCACGCCGCCGGGCCGCGGCCTGGGATCGGCCGGGTAGTGGGTGACGAAGGTCGGCAGACCGCCGAGGTGGGCGCACAGCGCCTTCTCCTCGGCGCTCCCGAGGTCGTCGCCGTAAGTCAGCCCGTGGCCGCGGGCGCAAAGGAGCCGAACCGCCTCACGGTAGGTGATGCGGTTGAAGGGAGACCGGATGTAGCGGGTGAGCCGGTCGGTCGGCATGACCCTGCGAGCGGCCCGGTACATCGTCTTGACCAAACCTTCGATGTGGTTCATCAGACCGTCCAGCTCAAAGTCGCGCCCCTCGAACTCGATGAGGGTGAACTCGCACAGGTGGCGGTCGGTCACTTTGCGCTCCTGGCGGAACGACGGTCCGATCGTATAGACGCGGTTGTGGGCCTGGGTGAACGCCTCGAGGTAGAGCTGGCCGGTCTGGCGGAGAAACATCGGCGTCTCGGCGCCCGCGGGATCGTACATGGTGACCGGCATGGCGTTGGGGAACCACTCGCACGAGCCGGTGGCGCCGGTGATGTGGGGGACGCAGATCTCAAGAAAGTGCTCGCGCTCGAACCAGGCGCGGGCGGCCTTCAAAAGCGCGGAACGCAGAAGCGTGGTCTGGGCATACGTGCCCTGCAGGACAGCGTGGTGACGCATACGGGCCTCCATGGCATACGGCGGTGATAAAAAAAGGCCGCCCGGAAAGCCGGGTGGCCGATAGTTGGCGTGCGGGAAAGAAAACCCCCGCGGCGCGGGCGGCGGTCATTGGACCGCCTCGCGCGCCCTTGCCGCAGGGCGGCCCGTCGGGCGCCGGTCCGGTCTCTTCAGCGGCAGGCGCATAGGCTGCGGTCGCGGACCGGGCGCAAGCGCGCCCCGGCCGCCGATGAGGAAACGCTTTGATCTGTGCGGAAATAATACATTCTGGAGCTTAACGGTACATGTTCCCCGCCGCCGTGTCAAGCGGAAAATAAAAAAAACCGCCGCCCGCCCCGCCGCGCGGGCGCGGGTTTCAGACGTGTGTGCCGGCCGCGGAGATCCCCTGCGCGTCCGCCGCCGGGCTGCCCGTCCGCCGCCCGCCCAACAGGAGCTCGACCGCCAGGGCGACGACCGGTTCGAGAGCTGCCGCGACCGCGGGGCTCAGACCGGCGCCCATGGTCGTGATGTCCGCCGCCTCGATCGCGATGATATCGATCGTGTCGGGTATCGGCAGCTCCAGCCGCTGCGCCATGCGAATGACCTCGGGCAGTCCGGCATAATGCGGTGAGAGGTTGGTTATGTCCCGCAAGTCTGCCGGACTGACCCGATATATCGTGCCCGGGGCCTGCCGCCCCGTGCAAATCGCATCGATTATCACGGCCCGGGGACGCCCGATGAGCGGGTCCAGCAGCGCCAGACCGGCGGCGCCGCACTCGATCACATCGGCGGCCTCGCCCGCCAGGGGGGCCAGACGGCGGGCGGCGATGATGCCGAACCCGTCGTCGCCGAACAGCTCGTTCCCCATGCCCATGACAACCGGTTTCATCATCAGTCGCGCCGAATCTCCTGAACCTGGTTGTGGGCGGCGTCGTACACGCGCACGACGAGCGGCATCGACCCCGGAAGGGTGTGGGTGGCGCAGCCGTTGCACGGATCGTAGGCCCGGAAGGCCATCTCGACGAGGTTGAGGACGCCGTCGTCGATGCGGCCGCCGGAGATCACGCCGCGCGCGGCCTTGTCCACCGACAGGGAGATCCGGGCGGCATTGTTCTGGGTCGCCACGATGAGGTTGGCCATTTTGATCACGCCCCGCTCGTCGGTCCGGTAGTGGTGAATGAGGGTGCCGCGCGGCGCTTCGACCACGCCGATCCCCTCGCTCGGCGTCTTGGTCGGGAGCACCCGCACATCCTTGCTCACGATCTCGGGGTCGCGGGACAGCTCGCGCGCCCGCTCGGCGGCGCACAGCAGCTCGATCAGGCGGGCCCAGTGATTGGCGAGCGTGTGGTGCACCGGCCGCCCGCCGAACGTCTGGTAGAACCGCTCGAAGGCTTTCTGCGCCAGCGGCGTCGGCATCCCCTCGGCGGCGTTGAGCCGGGCCAGCGGAGCCACCGCGATGATGCCGCTGTCGGGACCGTCCACGAACCCCTTCCACCCGACATCTTTCAGGTAGGAGAACTTCATGAAGCTCCACGGCTCGACGTGTTCGGCGATGTGGTCGAGGTATTTGGCCACCGGGAACTTGCACACCTCGCGGCCGTCGGGACCGACCACCCGCAGTTCGCCGCGGTAGTAGTTGGGGCGGTTGTGGGCGTCGACCAGGCCCATGTAGTGGGTCCGGTGAGTGTAGGTGTCGGAGGTGATGTAGTCGACGTACGTCTTGTTCGCCAGCACGACGTCATCGAACACCTTCAGGCTGAACTGGGCGAATTCCACCGCCCGCTCGCACACCTCGATGAACGCCTTCTGGTGCTCCGGCGGGATCGGCCGGGAGATGCCGCCAGGCAGACCGAAGGCCGGGTGGGCGGCTTTCCCCATCGCCAGCACCATCAGCTCCCGCAGGTCCCGCCGCATCCCGATCACCTTCTTGCCCGCTTCGATCCCCACTTTCCCGAGCAGGCCGATGATGTTGCGCTCGGCCTTGGGGGCGGTGGGCCCGACCACGAAATCCGGCCCCGCGAGGTAGAAGAAGTGCAGGGCGTGGTCCTCGACGAAGAAAATGTTATAGAGCAGCTCGCGCACCTTGTGGGCGGCCGGGGGCGGCTCCACCTTGTACAGGTCGTCGAGCGTCCGCGTGGAGGCCATGTGGTGGGCGGTCGGGCAGACGCCGCAGATGCGGGAGGTGATCTGCGGCATGTCTTCGGCCGGACGCCCGTGGGCGAACCGCTCGAACCCGCGCAGTTCGGGCACCTGGAAATAGGCATGGTCGACGTCCCCCCGGTCGTTCAGGAGAATGTCGATCTTGCCGTGCCCCTCGAGCCGCGTGATCGGGTCTATTGTCACCCGTCGTGTCGTCGTCATTTCATCCCCCGCGTGGTTTCGGGTTCATACTTCCGGTGGAGGAGCGAGGCCGGCAGGCTGTAGCGGAAGAAAGTGCCGGCGGGGTCGACGATCCTGGCGAGCGTCGCTTCGATGCCGGCGTCGTCTTTCGCCTCGATGATGGAGGCCATCGCCGACATCGCCTTGGCGCCGAAATCGGTGATCCGGCTGGTCGGCCCGAGGCAGCCGGTGCAGGGCATGCTGACCTTGGTGCAGGCGCCGCCGCAGCCCTGGCGCGTGACCGGCCCGAGGCACAGGAGCCCCTGGGCGAGCAGGCACTGCTCGGGATCGATGAGAATCTCGTGCGGACGGTGGAACTCCTTCACCGTCAGTTTCTCCGGCTTGGTCTCCTTGCGGGGACACTCGTCGCACAGCGCCATGTCCGGCGCGAGCGTGCTCCCCTTGGCCGGGAGCTTCCCCGCGAGGATCGCTTCCACCGCGCCGAGAATCAGCTTCACCGGCGGCGGACAGCCGGGGAGAAAGTAGTCCACGGCGATCGTCTGGTCGAGCGTCTTGACCGTCTTCCAGAGCTCGGGCAGAGTGAGCGTTCCCTCCGGCACCGTCGAGGACACCGCGGGCTCGACGCCGTTGCCGCCGTTCACGCTCGGCACCTCGCGGTAGGCGGTGGCGGTCAGCTCTTCGCGCCGGTACAGATTGCCGAGTCCCGGCACGCCGCCGAGGTGCGCGCAGCTTCCGAACGCAACCACCAGTTGCGATTTGCGCCGCAGCATTTCGACCATCTCGAACTGCTCGGAGCTGCGCACGGCGCCGTTGATGAAACTGACCGCGATCGACCCGTCGGGCAGCGCCTCAACGTCGGTGCGCTTGAAATCGAGGGCGACCGGCCAGAAGACGATGTCGACGGCCTCGACGACCTTGAGAATGGCCTCGTCGAGGTCGACGACCGCTTCTTCGCAGCCGCCGCAACTGGCGCACCAGTAGAACGCGACTTTCGGCTTGCTCATCGCCGTCCTCCTTCCGCCCCGGCCGGCTCCGCGGTGCGCCCGGCCTGCCCGGCGGGCAGTTCCGCCGCGTGGAGCAGGGTCCGCTGTTCAAGGCGAAGCGGACCGAGCGCCCGGACCGCCTCGGTCATCTCGTTGATCACCCGCTGGACCTTGTCCCCCTCGGAGGCGGCGATCCACTCCAGGCGGACGCGCTCCGGCTCGATTCCCATGGCCGCGAGGAACTGCTTCATGAGGACGACCCGCCGGAGCGCCTTGTAGTTCCCCTCCTGGTAGTGGCAGTCGCCGGGGTGGCAGCCGCCGATGAGAACCGCGTCCGCCCCCTGCCGCAGCGCGGCGAAGATAAACTGCGGATCGAGGCGTCCGGAGCACATGGTGCGAATCACGCGGACATTCCCGGCGTACTTCATGCGGGCCGTGCCGGCGAGATCGGCCGCCGTATACGTGCACCAGTTGCAGAAGAACGCGACAATCCGCGGTTCGAATTCCTTCCGGCTCGATTCGGTCTTAGACATAGCTCAGCACTCCCTTGATTTCGTCGAAAATCTGCTCGTCGGTGAAGAGGTTCTGCTGGAGGGCGCCCGAGGGACAGGCGGCCACACACGTGCCGCACCCCTTGCAGAGCGCGCCGTTGACGATCGCGGCGTTCTTCGCCTTGTCGAACACGATCGCGCTGTAGGGACACAGGGCGATGCAGGTGTGGCACCCCGAGCAGAGTTCTTCCTGCGAGTAGGCGGTGTTCGGTTCCAGTTCGACGTGGCCGCGGTCGATGAGCGCCAGGGCCTCGGCCGCCGCGGCGCCCGCCTGGGCGACGCAGTCGGGGATGTCCTTGGGACCCTGGCAGGCTCCCGCGAGAAAGATCCCGTCGGTGAACGTCGACACCGGCGCCAGCTTGGGATGGCGCTCGAGGAACCACCCCTCCGTGCTGCAGCTGATGTTGAACTGCCGCCGCACCTCGTCGGCGTCCGCCTGAGGCTCCAGCCCGACCGACAGAACGACCATGTCGACCGGGATCCGCCGCACCGCCCCGACCAGCGTGTCCTCCACCCGGATCGTGAGCTTCCCCTCCTCCTCGGCGCTCATCGCCCAGTCCGAGATCTCGGCCACCCGGCCGCGGATGAAGTGGACGTTCTCCTGCAGGAGACGGTCGTAGAACTCCTCGTACCCCTTGCCGGGCGTCCGCATGTCGATGTAGAAGTTGTAGACCTCGGCGCCCGTCCGCTCCTTGATCAGGTGGGCGAGCTTGAGCGAGTACATGCAGCACACCCGCGAGCAGTAGCGGTTGGTGTGGGCGTCGCGGCTACCGACGCAGTGGACGATGCCGACCGCTTTCGGTTTGGCGCCGTCCGGCATGGTCACCTCGCCGCCGGTCGGCCCGGCCGCGTTGACCATCCGCTCGATCTCGAGGCTGGAGTAGACGTTCGGGTACTTGCCGTAGCCATAGCGGGCGATCCGCCGGGCGTCGAAGGTCTTGAACCCGGTCGCGAGAATGATCGCCCCGACCGGCACCTCCTCGATCTTCTCCGTCTGGCTGAAATCAATCGCGTTCTTCTGACAGACCTCCAGGCAGCTCTTTTTGCACCGGTGGGTCTTGAACTCGATGCAGGTTTCCGGATCGATCACGGCGACAAGCGGGGTGGCCTGGGGAAAGGGAATGTACACCGGCTTGCGCTTGCTCAGCCCGACGTTGAATTCGTCGGGCACCTTGGCCGTCTTGTAGATGCAGGCGTCAATGCAGTCGAGGCAGCCGACGCACTGCTCCTCGATCACGTAGCGCGGTTTGCGCCGCACTTTCACTTTGAAATTCCCCACGAATCCCTCGACCCCGGCCACCTCCGCGTAGGTCCAGAGGGTGATGTTGGGGTGCGACCGGACGGCCGACATCTTGGGGGTGAGGATGCAGGCGGAGCAGTCGAGGGTGGGGAAGGTCTTGTCGAATTTGGCCATGTGGCCGCCGATAGTGGGCTCGCGTTCGACGAGGTAGACCTTCTTGCCCGCGTCCGCCATCGTGAGCGCGGCGTGGATGCCGGCGATGCCGCCGCCGACGATCATCACGTCGGGGTGCACGGGCACGCGGTTGCGCTGGAGCGGGACGTGGCGGACGATGCGGGTGACCGCCCCCGCGATGAGCGCTTTCGCCTTCTCCGTCGCCATCGCCGTATCCAGCGTCACCCAGCTCACGTGTTCGCGGATGTTGGCCATCTGGAACATGAAGGCGTTGCCGCCCCCCACCGCCGTCGCCTTGCGGAAAGTGTTCTCGTGCATGAGCGGCGAGCACGAGGCCACCACCACCCGGTTCACCTTGCCCTCGCGGATATCCTGCTGGATGATCTCCTGCCCCGGGTCCGAGCACATGAACTTGTACTCCTTCGCCACCGTGACGTACGGGAGCGAGGCGGCGAAATCGGTACAGGCTTTCACGTCCACCGTGTGGGCGATGTTGATCCCGCAGTGGCAGACGTAGACGCCGACTTTGGGCGTGCCGTTCGAGGACTGGTCAGCCGACATGGGCGCCTCCTTCCACCGCGGCCGCGGGTTCGCGGTACGCAAACGGGACAAACAGCCGCTGCAGCCCGAGCGGGCGCCGGTCGAGCCCGAACGCCGTCCCCATGAGCTGCGAGAAGTAGACGACCGGGACGTTCACCCGCGATTCGTACATCCGGCTCATCTTCGGCTGGTAGCACTCGAGGTTGAACTGGCAGAGCGGGCAGGCGGTGGCAATCACGTCGCAGCCGCGCTTCTGCGCCTCGCGCAGCAGAACGTAGCTCAGCCGCAGTCCGACCTCCGGCACCGTGCCGGTGAGCGAGCCGCCGCAGCAGCGCGTCTTCAGCGGCCAAGCCACGGGCGTGCCGCCGAGCGCCGTGATAAGCCGGTCCATCACCATCGGCTCATGGGCGTCGTCGAAGTCGGCATAAGGCCGCACGAGCTGGCACCCGTAGTAGCAGGCCACCTTCAGCCCGGCCAGCGGCCGGGTCACCGCTCCCTTGATCGCCTCCAATCCGACATCGTTGGCGAGCACGTCGAGCGGGTGGCGCACCTTGATCCCGTTCTCGTAGCTCAGGCCGGCGGCGGCGAGCGCGCTCTGGATGGTCTTGCGTATGTCGGGGTGCTCGTCGAGATAGCGGTGGGCCTTGTTCAGGCCGAGGTAGCAGGCCGCGCAGGGCACGACGAGATGCGTGTCGCTGTCTCCCTGGCGCTCGGCGATCGCGAAATTGCGCGCCGAGAGCGCAAAGGCCTTCATCTCCGAAATCGACATGTACGCCGTCGCCCCGCAGCAGTTCCAGTCGTCCAGCTCCTCGAGCGGCCGCCCCAGAGCGGAGAACACGGCGAGGATCGATTCCTCGTAGGACTTGCCGGTGCTCTTCAGCGAGCACCCGGGGTAGTAGAGGTATTTCATGCGGTCGCCTCCGTTGTCTCCGTCCGGCGGACCATGCGCTCCTGCTCAATCGCGGCGAGCATGGTGTGGAGCTCGCCGGTTCGCTTGATCGACTCAAGCTTGGGCGAGAGGCGTCCCCGCCGGAACAGGCCGAGCCCGAGCCCGGTGTTGCCGAACATCTTGAACGGGTTGGTCCTCAGAAAGAGCCGCACCAGCAGCGGCCCCTCGTTGCTGCGGCCCTTGCGCTCCACCCCGCGGAAAAACTCGGTCGCGAGCACCTGGCTGGGAAAACGCTTCGGGTGCATGCCGCCGCGAATCGCCAGCCGCTTGGCCGCATACATAATCTCGGTGATCTTGATCTCCTGAGGACATTCGACCGTACAGGCGTAACACGAGGCGCACAGCCAGGTCGTGTAACTCGACAGCACCTCGCCGCGAAAGCCCGCACGGATCATCGCGACAATCTGACGGGGGGTGTAATCCATGTAGGAACTCAGCGGGCACATGCCGCTGCATGTTCCGCACTGGATACAGCGGAAGAGCTTGTCGCCGCCCGGAATCGAGGCGATTTCGTCGGCGAAGTGGTGGTCAAGCTCCGACTCGTAGCGAATCTTGTCCCAACCTTGCCACTTTTCCATATCGTTCGGTCTCCTCTGGTCCGCTGCGGCGCGGCGGGGTCGGTTCGAAGGCCGGGCCGCGGGCGGCGGTTCACTCATGGCGTCATTTCGACCGGCGCCTCAGTCCGCCGGACCGCCCCGCGCTCCGGTCCCCGCGGGTCGACGAGTCGCTCCGAAGCTTGTGAACTGGTTCACAAGCACGGGCACGCAAAAGCGGCCGTCGCAACGGCCGGATTCTCCGGTCGTCGCATGCGCACGGCTCCACGTCGACAATGCTGGGTTCCGTCGGGTATGGTCCGCCGGGCGCATCTCACCCCCGCCGCTGGTCTCCCGAAGGGGGCCGGCGAGGGAAGAAGCCAACCCGAGCGGGCGGGTCGATGAAGTGCGGCCGGAATGCCACCACATGTTGATTGCATCCTCTTTAACTAGTTGCAAGATAGACACTCTGATCTACCGTGTCAAGACAAACCGGGCATTCCTCCGACCGGCGCAAATTGAGGGCAACCGAAATACCACAAAGTCGGCAGTTTCACTCAAATTTCGCTCTCGCCACCGCGCTCCGACGGTCTCTGTCACCCTCATCGCGCGCGGCGGCGCGTTTATCGCTTGTCCGACATTGCCGGGACCGCTATTTTGTGGACAGGTAATGTCGATTTACCTCCCCCGTCGTCGACCGGAGGGTCCGACGACCGGGTTCACCGGGAGTCCGACATGGTCAAGTTCGCAGTCGCGCTGAACTAATCGTAACCGGAGGGAGTGACCATCATGAAACGTGTGCTCCTGTTTGTGGTGCTCGCGGCCCTGAGCGCGGCCGGGTGCAGCCGGGATGGGCAGCGTCCGTCGGCGCCGGACCAGTCGGCCATGCGGCCGGGCGAGATGCCGGGAGCGGTCGCCGCCGTCCTCGACCGCCATGCGGCGGACCAGGGCGATGTCGCGTCGGCCGCGCTGCGCTATCCCGAATTCACGGGGCCGGGCGCTCTTCCCTGGACGGCCTGGGATGCCTACGCTGTCACTTTCGTGTGGGGAGAATTCCCGCTTGGGCCCGCGGCGGTTGTTCCGCCCACCGACTGGTCGGGATCGCTGGCGATCGAAAACGCCGCTGGCCTGCTTGACGTCGTCGCCGTGATTGATTTCGAGCCCGGCCAGGATTCAGTGCTGCCGTCCGCAAGTTCCCCAACCGCCCTGTGGACGTCGTTCACCGAGGGGGATCTCGATGGGCTGTCGTTCCTGGTGTTTCTCGACCCTGAGAGCGACGCCGCCGCGAACGCCAGGGTCCGGTTCAAAACCCCGCTGTGCGAGCTTGCGCTCACCCGCGACCAACTGACCCGCTTCACCGCTTTCTACATCGTGGGCCACACCCATGTCGTTGCCGTCAAGGCCCGCCGGATCTGGCACCACGCCTGCCCCCGCGGTTTCATCTCCGGCGAATGGACGCTGCAGAGCAACACGGGCGACAGCGGGTATTTCAGCGGCCTCTGGTATGACCGCACCAACACCCCGATCGGTGTCATGTCTGCAGTCTATCGCAAGACCCCGGAGGGGGACCGCGTCTACGCGGGCTCGATCAGCGGCGTGCTGCTCGATGTCGTCATCGGCGAGGTGAGCGGCATCTGGCAGTACGACGACCCGCGGATGTGTCCGACCTGCGGGGCCGGCCACGGGTGGTTTCGCGGCCGTTTCGTGTTCTATGAGATGGGCGGCGAGCCGCGGCGCGAGGGATGCATGGCCGGGATCTTCGGCAATCTCAGCGCTCCGACTCCGCCCGCCCTGCCGCTGCGCGGAATCTGGATCGTCGACTGCCCGGACTCCACCTCGGTGGTGTCGCCGACCGCCGACTAGCGCCGGTTCGCACCGGCGGCCGCCCGCGCGGCGTTCACCGGCGGTGCGGGAAGAAACCCGGGCCGGCAGGCTCCCGGCCGACGTGAACCCGCGGCCTGAGGCAACAGCGCGAATTGCCCGTCAATCAGGAGAACGAACGCCCGGTGAAGTGACTCACCGGGCGTTTTTGTAGACGCAACAGGTCGGCCGGTTACAGGCCGGTATTTTTTCACTCCGCCACAAACCCCCGCACGTAGCCGGTCTTGCTGTGAACAACGCTTTCCACCCCGCCCCGGCGCACGATGTAGGTCATGGCGAAGGTCGTCGCCACCGGCTCCCCCGCCTGGAGCGCCGGTTCCACCCGGCTCTGTATCAGGGCCCACTCGACATTCGGCACGAATCCGCGTGCCTCCGGGTACGCCGAATCGACCACGAAGCTCAGCCGCCCGTCGGCATGGATCGTCAGCGTCAGCCAGACGACGCCGGAGTCGACACGGGGCACGTTATCGGCGTCCATGGGCCAGCCCGCCGGTCGAATCCGGATCGCCGGCGCCCAGTTCAGCCCGTCACCGCCCAAGCCGTCGAAGCCGTCGAAGCCGTTGCCGACCGGGGGGAGGTAGGGTTCGCTCGCCGGCAGGCCAAACGGATTGTCCCCCTGGCCGGCGAAGTCGCCTCCCCAGCCCGGTTCGCCCGGCACCGGCGACGGCAAAGGATCGGGTTCGGATGGTCCGGGCAGCACCGCTACCGCCGGTCGGATCGTGCTCGGGGCGTCCCGGATGATCACAACCGGGCCGACGTAGCCCCGCAGGAAGGGTGCCGCGTGGGAGGCGCCCTGCCCGCCGCCGGCTCCGCCGCCCCGGCCCGTCGGCTGGATCGCCGCCGTCTCGGCCGCAACCCCGCCCAACAGACGGTCGGACCAGGACACCCGGCGTTCCGCACCCGGTTCCGCGAACCGGATCAGCACACCGAGGCCGATAAACAGAAGCGCCGTGCTCAGCAGCGCCCTCAGCAGGTTGCCCTGGTAGGACCGCTTCTGTTCATAGCCGATCAGCCAGTAGTTCATGCTTCCCCGTTCCATCCGAACCCGCCTCAGGTTAGTACGCCATCAGGCTCACATGGGCCCAGTCGATGATCATAACCAACCCGCTGCAGAAGAAGGCGAAAAAGATGCACCCGGTCTCGGTGAAACAGCCGTGACAGCCTGGCCGGCTGTCGATGTGTGGATCAAACGGGCCTTCCGCCGTCGCCGGCAGCGGCACCACAAAGGCCGACAACGCCGGCACTAGCATAAAGAGCAACAGCCGACTTAACCACCTCGTTCAGTGCCTTGATAAACCTCGGGTTAAAGGTGATCAAGCCTCCGCTGCACGACGGAACTTCGGCCGGGCACCGAGTCAACCGGCCTTGGCCCGCGGACCCGCATCCCTCGCGTCGTCGCGTTCATCCCTTGACTCATGTGGCTATGCCTCCGCGCCGGCGGTCGAGGGGAGTGAACGCAAGGTCAGGCTGAGGCCCGCGACTCAGTCAGCGCCGCCCTGGCGATCGTCTCTTGCTGATTCCGTTTCCAGTGAACGACCTCGTTCCTCCTTTTTTCCTCGGGCCGGGGGGGCGTCGGCGGTTGGTGTGGGCGCACTGCCGCCGAGAGCCCGCCCCGGCCGCACGAGGATTACACGCGCTCAAATGAGAGGGAACACTCCCAGTGGCTCTCGCGTGAGATACTGGCTGATTCGGCGGAGCCGATGGCGGCTGCGCGAAGTGCTGTGCCTGCCGCCCCGCGCTCCCGACCGGTCGCCTCTCCCCATGCGACCCGTCCGGTCTCATTGGCCCTCCATCGCTTTCAATCTAGGTTTGTGTTCCTCCTCATGTGAGCCTTACCCCCTCTCTCCCAAAGGGGTTTGTCTGCCTGTGAGCACCAGGTTGCCGCGCTCCCGCGGGAGCGCTGACCGCGGCGCGCCATCAGATGACGCATCGGCCGAAACACCCGGCCGGAACGTATCCTCCGCCGGCGGTTAAGGTCCCGGGCCGGGCGGGTTCCGGATTGAGTCGGGCTCGCTTGGAAGCCCGCCCGGCGACGGAGACCTTTCGCGTTAAGTATGGTCAGCCAGGCGTCGACACAGCGAGGCAGCCGGGAGGTGATGTTGAAGCTGCGGCTCGTGTGCGCGCCTGCTGCGCTCAGTTATATCAACCGGCGTGCCAATCGGCGGGCGGCGCTGTCACGAATTCGCTATCGCATTCTGTGTAGGTGAGTTATCGCGAAAGAGAGGCGCCGTGCGAAGAGTGTGAACGGCCGGATGGATCTGTCTTGTGACGCAGTTCGTGACGCAGCGCGACGCAGCGGCAAAAATCGTGTTGAGGGGAAACGAGTTACCGGCGCGCAGGTGCGTCACAGGGTGCGTCAGGCCTGACGCAGATGACGCAGCCCACGCGCGCGGCGCCGAAAGCCGGCCCGGCGAAAGGGTCGCCTCACACAACCGTGCGGAATCCGAGGCCGTCAAGGAAGCGGAAGCACTCCGGCGCCGGCGCGTCTCCACCGCCCGAGCCGGTTGTCGGCCGTGCCGAGAGTCACTCAGGTGAAGAGGTTCGCCAACCCGTCTTCCTCACCGCTGTCAGTGTCCGGCTTCGGCCCGTCATTCCCGCCGGAATATCGGACAGCCAGAAAGTCTCCGGACTCATCGCAGATCGCGTTGAGGCATGGGAGCATCCGCGAGTCCTCCGTGCTCATATAAACCCAGCTCTTGGCCCGTGTGATTCCGACGAACAGCAGCCGGCGCAAGCGCGGTTCAGATACTCGTTTGAACGCGTAACCGACCAGGCGCGGCATAAACACCGAATCAAATGTGAGCCCCTTCGCTTGGTGGTAAGTCAGTATCTTGGGGAGATTGTTCCGGAAATCAACCATTTCATATCTGGCCTGCTGGGCGGGCCGGTCCAGGTGCACTTCAACCTGTACGCCGAGATCGGCCAGCGCGTTCGCATATCCGAAGACCATGCGCTTTTGGGGAAACAGGATAGCGATGCTCCCGCCACCGCCGTCATTCCTGCCCTGTACCCTCTGGCGCTCCCTGATCTGCCGCGCGAGCTCGTGAAGCTCCGCTTCCTGTGCATTGGCGATGAACAGCAGCGGCTTCTCCCTCTCCACCTGCTCGGTCCGCATTTGCCCCAAATACGGCTGTCGCTCCTGGCGGTCCAGGAGGGTCGCGGCCAGGCGGGTGATGTAGGGGCAGCAGCGATACGCCTCAAGGAGAGCAACGCTGCGCTTGGGCAGCCCGAGTATGTGAAGCACCCGTTCCTCGGCCGCACCATCGTCATAGATCTGCTGTTTCCTGTCCATACAGACAGTGATGTGGCGGGCGATCCGGACGAGGATCTTGTAGGAAATCTCGTCGAGATCGTGACCCTCGTCGACCAGCACATAATCGTAAACCGGTGCTACCGGTGCAGTCTCGAGCGCTCTGAGAACAGCACGTCGGATCTCCCTGAAGTCAAGCTGGCCATTAACCTCATCCCTAGGGGGTGGGTTGCCCACGCACGAAAGATAGAAGGATCGACACCACGCGTCAAAAGTGAGCACGCATTCGTCGGCAATACCCAGCAGTTTGAGGGCCGACTGGATGTAGTCGCGAAGGGTGCGGGTATAGACAAACAGGCGGAGCTGCCCGCCGGTGATTCCCTTTGAGTCGAGGAGATACCGCGCGCGATGAACAAGCACCAGGGTCTTGCCCGATCCCGGGGGACCGGAAACAACCTTGTGGCCGTCGGTCGGCAATTGGACCGCTCGAATCTGATCGGGTGTCAGTTCGCTTTCAGGTACCAGCCAGACGCCCATGGCACAAACTAGGCCTCCCTCATTTCTGGAAGGAGTCCGCTCGGTTCGGGGGCGTTTGAGCGCCGCCGCCGTTTCCTCTCCGCCCGAACCATCTCCTGCGCCGCCTCGTCGCCGGCAAGTTTGGCGCCGTGCTCGTACCAACTCAGTTCCCAGTCGCTCAGCGATTTCACCGGCCCAAACGCCTTCCTGGCCATCTCCAAAGCGCGCTTGCTCTCGTAAATCCGCTCCTCCCGTTCGGCAATGTCGGCCTTGAGCACCAAATACGGACCCTTGGGGAACCGCTCGACCAGGCGTTCAATCGCCTCGGCGGCTTTCGCCAGCGAACCGTGGTCGCGGTAGAAGTAGGCGAGATTGAATTGAGCGGCATCGGAACCAAGCCGGGCGGCTTCTCTGTAGTACTTCTCCTCCGCCTGGCGGTCACCCTGCTCGCCGCACACTATGCCCAGGTAATTGAGAACCCCGATGTCGCCGCCGCCCCGGGTGCGGAGAACTCTCTCCAGCAGGTAGCGTGCCTTGTCATACTGGCGAAGCTCCCGGCTCAAGTTGGCGATTTCGACCACCATTTCCTCCTGTTGCTCTCCGGCGGGTAGCGAGGTCCGGAGGCACTCCTCAAGTTCGAGAATCCTGATTCGCTTGAGGTCGGGGTTGACCACGTTATGGATCGGGTTCTCGGTGCTCCCGGTGAGACCCTCCCGACCGGTTCCCGATTCCAAGTCCAACCGGTACCGGATCACCTGATTCTCGTCCATGCAGTACTGGAGGGTCAACGGTTCGCCGGGAGCGGCTGCCGGGGGCACCAACCAGGTCCAGCGTTGGATGAGCGAATCATCGGTCCCGATGAGTTCGATCCGGACTACGCGTTCAGTCTGGCTCAGCCGCTTGGGCAGAGCCAGGTTGGTATTCATCGCCCATTCGCCTGCCGCCGGGTACGGCAGGGGGCTGTGAGGCGGAATCAACTGCATCTTCCCGGCGGTTGTTCGGATGCACACGCCCGTGGGCGAGGCCGGCTGCAGCACCCCCCGGCCGAGGACGGCCAGCGAGAGCGCCTGCGCGGCGGCGCCCCGCGCCACCGCCGACTGCACCTGATCCGGGTGCGAGTACAGGACGACTTTCTCGGGTTCAAAGTAACTGCGGAGGGCATCGGCCACTTGCGGGATCAGCGAGCTGCCCCCCACCAGCAGGCAGCAATCAATCTCCCGCGCGTCGAGCTCCGCCCGGTCGAGGGCATCCTCAAGCGGCGCGAAGATCGAACAGGTCAACCGGTACTCCGTCTCGCGATGGAACACGAAGGTGCGGTCCAGAAACGGCTCCAGCACAGCCTCAAACTGCGGAAGTGTCAGGGCGGGGGACTGCAGAGTGATCTCCCGGCCGTTGGTGAGCCGGCAGCGCTCCGTCGCCGGCAATTTCTGGACCGGCTCGATCGGGAGTTCGGCGCCCCGCGCCAGCTCCCTGAGACGCCGCACCTGCGTGCATAGACCTACTTTGAGCGACTCGGCAATGCCGAGGAACGCGGGTTCGAGCTGGTTTTTCTTCACGCCGAAATCCAGGTCGCGCTCGCTCAATCCGTTCTGCTCCATTATTTGCGGGAGGAGGACTTCGTAGAAGATCGCCAGGTCGATGTCGCCGCCGCCGAGGCGGTAGTAGCGCGACACTGAGAGCGGGGAGGCCCTCAGGTGGCCCGCGGCGTCCCCCGCGTGGACCTTCACCACGGCCGTGTCGCAAGTGCCCCCGCCGAAATCGAACACGAGGACATTGCCCTCTCCGCGCGGAAGAGCCTTCGCCAATTCCCCGCGCATCCAGAAGTCGACAAAGGCGGCCAGCGGCTCATCGAGCAGGTCGCCCCCGGCCAGTTCCATCGACGCCAGCTTGGCCGCCCGGAGCGTATCCTCTCGCTGCGGCTGTTGGAACGAAGCCGGCACCGTCACCACCGCCTTGCGCGGCTCCCCGTGGTCCGCCCGGTACCTGTTGGCCAGAAACCGCAGAATCCGACCGCTCACTTCGGCCGCGCCGCGATACCCCTCCGGCGCGCGCGCGTAGGTGCGCTGGATCCCCATCTCGTTCTTCACTTCCCAGAATATCGTCCGATTGCGCTCCAGGCCGGTCTCCGGGCCGGCGAGGCCGGCCCGCAGCCTTTTGGCCCCCTCGCCGACATACTCGCGGCCGCCGTGGAGCGCGACGATCGAGGGTATCAGGATGTGCGTGTACTCACCCTGGAACGGCGTCTCCTGCTCGATCTCGATACACCGCGGCTCGAAATCCTCAGCCGCGCCGTCGGCGACAATCTCCGCGACCGTGCAGTTGGTGGTGCCCAGGTCGATGCCGATGACGCGCAGGGGCGCCTGCCCGTGCGCGCGCAGCTGCGCCCGCAGGGCGGAGAGAAAATGCTCGCTCATATGTCCCGGTCCCCTTGTCACAGGTTCGGTTGTTCGCCCGCCGGAGCGGGGCGCTGCTCATCGTTGTGTCTCCCCCTGCTGTCCGGAGAATGCCCGCGTTCCAGTCCGATAGTGTGCGGCCCCGCTAGTCCGCCTTAAACGCCCCCGGCAAGCCGCCGCGGGCCTCGATCACTCTGTCGATCTCGGCCATGAGGGAGACGGTCACGCTCGGCGTGACCTCGACATTCGGGTAGCATTCGATACCGTCCAGGGAGAGCGCCGATCTCACAGTACCCCGTCGCACTATCGAGCTTGTCAGCTGTCTCGGCCCAGTCGTGGAGACACTGCCAGGCTTTCCGGTCGGAATCGCCGTTTTCGACAATGAAAAGCTCGCCGCCCCGTCGTCCCACTCCGCTCATCGGTGATAGCCTTCAATCGCCGTGTCACAACGCCGTGTTGTCTCCCCAACCGAACCTCTTCCAGATCGGCTGTGCTTAGCGCCGCCACCGGGTTCGAAGATAGCGCCGGGCGAGTCAAATCGCAAGGGTTTTTGGGCCGCTCCGGGAGTGCTGCGGGGCGAGCCGACCTCCACACGGCCGTCCTGCGAGTCATAAGACGGGTCCTGAATGTGCCCCCGCAGAGAGCCGCCGACCATGCAGGTCTGCCGGAGGCCGGGCAAGGTCACCCGGAGCGACTCCGCGCACTGTTCTTACTTGGTCTTCCGAGCGCCCGTCTGGGTAAGCACGTAGGAAGCCCAGAAATACGGATGGCGGTAGAGCGGGCGATCGGAATGGATCATCAGGCGTTGCGCCTCGGCGATCGCTTCCGCGGGCGGCGCCGCGGCGGCCGTTCGGTCGTAGAACTGCCCGACGAATTCCGCAGAGGCCCGGTCATCGACGCGCCAGAGGGTCGATATCACGGAGCCGGCGCCGGCCGCCAGGAATGATCGCGCCAGGCTCATTACGCCTTCGCCCGCAATCTGCCTCCCGGAGCCGCTCTCACAAGCGGAAAGAAACACGAGGGCCGCAGGAATATTCAGGTGAGCGATCTCCGAGGCGTGAAGCAGGCCCGATCCCCGGCCGTCGGAGTCGAACGAAAAGCTCAGGGCCGAACGCGACCAGTCGTCGGGATCGACCAACCCATGAACTGCTAAGTGCAGAATCCCCGTCCAGCTATCGGCGGTGCGCCGCACATTCGCCTCGGTGGCCGCCGAGTCCGCATAGACCGAGGCGTTCGCGCCGTACACCCGGCTGATGCGGTCAAGCTCCTCGGATGAGAAGGGAAGTCCGGACAGAACCGAGTTGTCGTCGTACCGGGCGTCGCCGAAAGCCAGCATGCGGCGGGGATCGGACCGCTCCGCTTCCTCAGGGTGCCGAGCCAACATCGACAGAGCGGGCGCGTACACAACTTCCCGGCTCTCCACCACGAAGCGGCCGTGCGCATCAACCAGTGCGCCCACCGGCAGGCCGGCGAGCGCACCCGGGGCGATAACTGTCAGGCGGGTCGTGTCCTGTTCGTTGACGAAGGGCTTCAGCAGGATGTCGTAGAGCTTCCGCCCGGGAGCGTGGTACGGGCTTTCCGGGAAGTCTCGGGCTGTTGGATAGGCCGCCACGGCGGCGACGAACTCCCGGACAAGTTCGGCGATTTCGTCGCGCGATGCCGCCAGCGGCCGCACGACGACTGTGTCGGCCGATAGAGCGATAGCGAACGTCCCCGCCGGCGACAGCACCCAGCAGAGCACCAGATCGCGGGGCAAAACCGTTGAGCAGAGGGTTCGACTGGTCGGCAGGGCCGGGGGGTGGCTGTCGGACGGGCTGACGGCGGCGCATTCGACCCGCGCGGCGAAGAGCGAATCCTCGAGAGCCCGCTGGGACCTCCCGAGCCCGGCCGGATCATCGCGGTCCACCAGCAGGCTGAACTGCAGGTCGGAAAGGCGAGAGAGAAGCCGGTTCTCCTCGGGACAAGGGCTGCCGACTGCCTCCCCGGCGCTTTCGACCAGCGAGCGCGCCTGGGCAAGGTCGAGGTACGCCAGCGCCGAGTCCAGGCTGGCGCTGCTCCCGCCGGCCATGTACTCCTCCAGGAATGTCACGACCAGCAGATCGTAGAAGCCGGCCTTGTCGGCGAGCATTCCCAACTGAAGGTCCGGACTGGGCAGCCGCCCGCGCATCTGCTCGCACTGCCTCACGCATTCCCGGAGATAGATGCGTGCTTCCTGGGGTCGTCCTCGCCGGTACTCTGCGACTCCCAGGCCGTAAGCGGCCGCCAGCCGCGTCTCGAACTTCCCGGCCCTGGCCAGGATGGGAAGGAACACGCCTTCGGCGTCCTCCCAGCGGCCTTCGTCGAGCAACAGGTTCCCCAGCCGGCCGCCGCTGAGGAACAGCCCCAGGGTATCGACGGCCTTCGAGAAGAGCGAATCGGCCCACTCGTAGAAATACCGGGCGTCGGAGGTCCGTCCAAGCGCATGCAGAACCAGCCCCCGGGTGGCGAGCGCGTAGCCGAGGTCGCTCAGAGCGCTTGGGCGGGGGAGAGCGATATCGACGGGGAGCCGCAGCGATGTGCAGCGGTCGTTGTAGGTAAGTGCCGAGTCGAAGTCGCCAAGGTCGAACAGACACTCGCTGATGACGTGGGCGCAGTATGATTCGCTCCGCCGGTCGTTGAGATGCCGGGCCGACTGCATGGCCTCGCGAACGGCTCTCAGGGCCTCCTCGGTCCGATTCAGCTGGTGGAGGGCATAGAACTGCTGCAGCGCGGCGGTCAGAATCCGGCGTTGATCGCCGATGCGCCGAAAGGCCTCGACAGCCTGCCGGTGGTGCAGGCCGGCGGCGAGGTAGTCGGCCTGCCGCACGAGAGCGATTTCGCTCCGGCGCAAATGGACGTCGCCCAGGAGATCGGGTGCGTCAAAGGCTTCGGCCAGCGCGCGGGCGCTGTCGGCCGCTGCGATCGCGACGGCAAGGTCGCCGCCCTGCTCAAGGATGCCGGCTCGATACGACCACACGGCTGCCCGCCCGGGACCATCGCCGAGAGCCGCGTATCGGGCCGCCAGCGTGTCGAGCAGGGACAGAAACCGCGCCCCCGCTCCCGCCCGGCCGTCATCGCGCTCGCGCTGGAAGACCCGGTTGCCCCGGCGGAAGAGAGAATCGCACGTGGTCTTCGCGGCTGCCTGAGCCGGACCCCAGGCATACAGCAGGTCCCGTTGTCGAGACAGGTCGCCGACAGAAGTGACTCCCGTGTAGCGATCCACCAGCCAGTTGACACCCAGACTCTCGCCGCCGCCGGCGGCATCGGCTCCCTCGGCAGCGCGCCGCGTGAGGTCTGTAACAGCCGTCTTCAGGTATCGTCGGACACCGGCGGCATCAACGGCGAGTGCGCTGTCGAAAGCGGCGCTGTCCCGGGCCGCGGCAATTGCCGCCAGTCTCGGCGGCTCGGGCGCGGCCGGCTGGTCGTCCGCATTCCGCGAGGTAAGAACCGCGGCGGTGAAGAGGATCAGACACGCGCAAGCCACGACCGCTCGGCTTACGGTTCCCTCATCGAGCCGGCGCGGTTTCGAAACGGATGCGGAAGGTATCGGGTGCAAGCGTGTCCATGGGTTGTGATGCATCGACCTGTTCAATAACCAGTATTTCATAGGATCCGGCGGCCAGATACGCGGCCGGAACGGCCAGCGAGAACGGAATACGGTGGAGCTGGTTGTGCAGGGTGAGAATCTCATTCTGTGCGCCATCGGCCAATACGAGGTCATAACGGCGGCCCTCGCGCGACGGCACCAGAAACTCAAGCGAAACCAGTTCGCTGCCGGCGCCGATCCTGACGAGGTTTTTAGTCTGCTCGCCGCGCTCGGACGCCGCGGAGAGCTCGATCCGGGCCGTGGGCGGGGCTGACGCGAAGAACGTCCTGCCGAGAAAGAGCCCGGTGAACAACACCAGCGCCGCCGCGGCCACGGTGGCGACAGCGAGTCGCGGCTGGGCGCCGGCCAGCCACGCCCACCACCTCGGCCGGATTGCCGATGCGGGCACAGGGCGGTCGACCATCGCCTGGGCGCTTTGCCGACACAGCTCCACTTCCACGCGGCACTCCGGACAGTCCCGCAGGTGCGCCTCGATGCGGCTGCGGAGACCGCTGTCCAACTCCGATGGCTCCAGGGCAAAGGCCGTAATGTCTAACGGTTCCGGGTGGTCGCCGGTGACGTGCGCCTGAACCGCCAGTCCCGCCGCGAGCAGGCGCGCCCGGCCGACTTCCTCCACCAGGGACGGATCCCGGCCCAGAGCTTCCTCGAACTCCACCCGCTCCGCTTCGGTCAGGCGGCCGTGAATGTATCTGCCAATCCGGTCGTCGTAGTTACCAAGGTCGTCCATGTATATTCTCCTTCGCCATAACGCTCGAACTACCGGCGAAGCAGGCTCACAAACGTTTGTCGGGTCGCAGCAATTCCTCTCGGATTCGCTCGGCCTCGCGGCGACACTCCCACATGCGCCGCCGGACCCGATCCTCTTTTTTCCCAATGACTTGGCCGATCATTGCGCACGTCAGACCATCCCGTTCGTGCATCCGAAGGATCTTCACGCAATCCCGGGGCAGCCGCCGCACCACCCGCCACAGCAGGCGCAGCAACTGGTTGCGCTCCAGCTCCCGTTCGGGATCGGGAAGTTTGTCGGGCAGGAGTCTGATCGCCTCCTCCGGGTCGCCATCGGCAAAGCGGCGATTGTAGCGGATATAGTCGATCGCGGTGTGGCTGACCACGCGGCTCACGAATGTCTTGAGTTGCGCCTCGCCGCGGAACTGTCGCTCCCCCAGCGCCGTACGGAGTTCATCTTCTACATCGGAGCGAACGTCGTCAACCTGATACCCGAGCCGCTCCCGGAACGGACCCAGCGCGGCATTAATGTAGCGTCCGATGACTTGGCAGCTCGTGGCATCCCCGCAGAGATAGCCGTCGATCACGTCGATGTCCTGGTTTGTCCCTGCCACGGCGGAAATCTACACGTTAGTCGATTCTTCCGCAAACGTTTTGTCGGGCCGCTCGCCGGAGGAGAAGAAATGACGGATTGCCGATCAAGGGACCCTTTCCAACGGAGGTACACAGACATGACACCCACCCACTTCCCGAAACTCGCGGCGGCGCTGACGCTGGCATCTCTTGCGGCGTACATCCTGATTCCGTCAAGCGCTTCCGCCAGATACCACGATCACAGCGATGAGCTCCCCGGCACCGATACACCGGTCGGCACCTACCTCGCCGTCGCGGCGGGGGCGCTGGCGGTGGTCGGAATCATCGCTCTCGTCAAACACAGCGGCGGCAAGGACAAAGACGTGGTTCCCGCCGACAGCAGCTCGACCGGCCGGGAAGAGCCCGCAGAAGAGACGGAGGGAGAGGGCGACGCCGCCGGGCAATCGTCCGGAGGCGAAAGCGCCGTGTCGGACGATGCCGGAGCGTCGCGACTCGGGCTCTACCTGGGACTGAACCCGGCGGAGACGATCGGGTCCGACGGCCGCAGGCCGGATTTCTCGGACCTGGGCGTGAAAGTCGGGTTTACCCTGAGCTTCTGAACGCACGAACCGCACGCCCCGGGCGGAGGCCCGGGGCGATCATTTGTGGAGGAAAGTGAACTCTCATGAACGCAAGAAGCCTGACTCAGATCACGGCGGTGGTCTTGACTGCGACGCTGTCGCTCTCCGCTGCCGGGTGCGGCTACCGAATTGACTACCGCATGTCGGAAGCAAACACACCCAGGGCGGCCGACCCGCAACCGATGGCCGTCGCGGTCGCGCTCTTCGATGATACCCGGGAGATTGCTGAGCGGAGCCAGGATGGATGCGAGCGTGCGGGGCTTCAAGACTGCGGCGACCGGACGAAGGACAAAGACTTCCGGGGCACTGTGGCGTGGGAGATCAGCCGGGTGGTGGCTGATCACCTGACCTGGGCCCGGTCATTCGACAGAGTGGAGCTCTTTCCCTACCGGACAGCCGCTCTCACCCCGGCGGTTCTGGATTCGCTGAATGGCGCGGGGATCGATGCCGTTCTCACCGGATCAGTGGACCACTTTGTCGGGTACTACGATCAACATCCGGGCACACAATTACTGACGACTGCCGGGCTGGCCGCAGGTTTGGGGTTCGCAGCGGCACTCCTGACCACCGAGACCGAGGAATCCACGGTCGAGATGCCGTTCCAGGACGGCTTCACGATCACGGAAACCAAGATCAACCCGCTCGCGATCAGTTTGGCGGCAATGTCCGGGGGGCTTCTGGGATCGCTGCTTGAAAGCACCGGCAGGCGGGATGTCGATGGTCATGCATTGCTCACCCTGCGTTTGCTGGACACGAAGACGGGGCAGATTCTGTGGGCCGGCACAGCGGAGTCGCAGGACAATGGACATCGCTCCATGCCCGGATTCGACACGGCCAAGCGCAAGCAGGAACTTGCCTTGGCATCGCTGCGGGCGGCCGTCAACAACCTGGTGCGGCAGATCGAAAGTTTCGCGCTGGCCGAGGCAGCGGCCGGTCCGAGCCGCTAGACCAAAACAGGGGTCGCCATGCCGCCTGTCAGGGGAGGGTCTCGCAACGCCCCGAGGACCGAAAAGGTCTCCGGGGCGTTCTATTGGGCGATGTCGCTCTCTGCTCCCGCGCGCAACCGCCCAAACGGAAACTGATCCCGCGCGACCGACATTCTCCCGCAAACCCTTTCCCCCGCCGTTCGCCTGTAGGATCAAAGCCGGTGACTACCCACCCGCAGAGACAAGGAGGATCCCATGACCAGCTATTCGCGAACAACGCACGCTGCCGTTCTGGCTGCTGTCAGCGCGGCGGCATTCTTCGGTTGCAGCGATCACCGGGCTATCCAGCCGGAGACGCCGGCCGAGATCCCGGCCAACAGCGGGACCATCCGAGCCGACCTCAATTCGGTTCCGGCCGGCGGAGAACTCCTGCTGTTCTGTGCGACCGCGCGAATGGGGAAGGCCGGAGTTGTCATCCACTGGGAAGCCGATGCCGGCGGCTTTGATTTCGCCGACAGCGCGTGCGTGCGCTGGACCGCTCCAGGGCATGCCGCCGTCGCGCACATCAGGGTCACCGTGTCCAATGCCAGGGGATCCGTGACAGATCTAGTCTCGATTCTCGTGGTCGAGCCGCCGGATCCGCCGGCGACTCGGCCGGCCGTGATCGCCAGTCTGTAGCCCGCAAATGGTTCTTTTCCGGTCGGCCGTGACAAACGACCGCCAATGTGGTTCGCCTATCAACCACAGGCCGGTAAACAGAATTGGAGAACCACAATGGTCCGGATTTCGACAGAATCCCTTCGCACGGTGCGACGCCGCCACGATCGGTTGCGGGTGGAACGAAATCCCGAGCAAGAAATCATTTTCCGGCAAGGAGGTGTTGACAATGGATCTCAGATCGGTAATTTGCGTTAGCGAACGTCAGGTTCCTCGTTCTCAACGTGGGGATAGCGATTCCACATCATATCATGAACAGCCTCGGCTGTTTCGGTCCAAGGAGGAGTGTATGAAGAAGCAGGGCCGCCTCGGCTTTGTCCGGGGCATCCTGATGATGAGCGTGCTGCTGGCATCGGCGATGGGCGGATCTCAAGTCGTCTGGGCGCAGGATCCGCCGGTCATCACCTGCCCGCCAGGGCCTATCGATCTGACGCTTGACGACATCCCAACCGCGGTGATTGAGTTGCCCATTACGGGAGCTACCTCGGTCTCCGGTGGAACATGGGCGAACGACACGATCCAGGTGACTCTGACCATGCCGGTCAAAGACACCATCCGCGTGATCGCAACCAACACATATGGGGCGGATACATGCGACCTGATCGTGCAGTTCCCAGGAGTGACGACGAAGAAGGGGACGATGGCGGGTGCCATATGGACCAAGGCGGAGTCGCCCTACTGTGTTGTGGGAAATCTGGCGGTGGCCAGCCTCACGATTCAGCCTGGTGTCGAGGTCCTGTTCTATGGCGACTTCGAACTGGAAGTCACCGGCATTCTCACCGCCGTTGGCACAGCCAGTGACACCATTCTCTTCGCCGGCGCGGGCACACAGAGATGGCAAGGGATGCTATTCGAGGCGACCATGCCCGGTTCGCAGCTGAGGTATTGCCAGATCGTGGGTGCCCAGAACAGCGGCATGCGCCTGATCAACACGGAGCAAGTAATCGAGAACACAGAGATACGAGGGTGCTCGTCGCCGACCGGCGGTGGTGCCATATACCTGGATCGCCGGCTGAGCGTCGACACGTTGCGCCTGAGGGCTTGTCGGTTTGTGGGAAACAGCTCGCCGTCTACCCATGGCGGCGGGATTTGGGCGGAATTGGGGACAGGCAGCCTGCTCATGCAGGAATGTATTGTGGACTCGAACACGGCTAGGATGAGCGGCGGCGGTATCATAAGCCACTCCACGGGCGGGCATCTAATCGTAGATGACTGCAGATTCGAATACAACGGGGGCAACCCAGGCAACAGCCAGGTGGGAAGTGTCTATGGCGGTGCGATCTATGCCTCTACTGCAAGTGGACTCATCCGGATCACGCGATGCCAGATATTCAACAATGACTTGTACGGACGCGTCAGCTGTACGTTTGGATGCGGCGTGAATGCTTGGGGTGGGGGGGCGTACTTAAGTGGGAGAACAATCATTACCAACTCGGTATTTTCCGGCAACTATGTCTATAGCCGCGTCGACGCGTCTACGGGTGCCAGAAACGCAATGAGCTACGGCGGCGGAGTCTGTCATGAGAACGGGGAACTGACAATCGCCAATACGGTGGTTGCGTGCAATACTGTATACAGCGCCAACGGGTATCGCGCGTGGGGTGCAGGTGTATATTCTGCAGGGGCCGACGCTAATATCGAGAATAGCACATTCGCCAATAATACTGAGAATGCGTTGTACCGCACCGGCGACTCCATAGCCGCCATGAACTCGATCTTCTTCTTCAATAACGGTACTAACCCTGAAATATCCGGCAACGTGGCCGTTACTTTTAGCGATGTTCAAGGCGGTTATCCCGGAACGGGAAACATTGATGTGGGACCGGTGTTCCTAAGCCCGTCGGGCTGCGCCGAGGAGGATCTGACCATTCTATTCCCCTCTCTCTGTATCGATGCCGGGAACCCTGATCCCGCCTATGATGACGTGTGCTTCGGGCCATCACTCGGTGGTGCTCGCAATGATCTTGGTGCCCACGGCGGCCCGGGTGCGTGCGGTTGGTATGGGTTCCCATGGATTCAGAACCCGTCATCGTTTACATCGGTCGGCTGTCAACTTCCAACCGAGGTGAAGTTTCCACTGCTCATCCATCTACAGGATAACGTCACCGTCTCCAATGGCGCCACCTGGGCCAACGACACCCTCTACTTCACGCCGCCGTCGGAGGGGACGCACACGGTCAGGGTGATCGCGGAGAACAGCTATGGCGCGGACACCGCCGATGTCGCGATCAACGTGACGATCGATATCCCCATGAACATCGACCAGACCGACATGGAGTTCACGACCACTGATACCTCGACCGTCATGCCGCCGGCGCAGTGGATTCACGTGAACTCGTCCTGCGGCGACGGTATGCTTAACTGGACGGTGGAACCGCACTTCGATGTGGAGTGGCTCGAGATCGACAAGCTGAGCGGCACAAACCCTGATTCGGTCCGGGTTGCGCTCAAGGGGGATCCGGGGTCGTGGGCCCCCGGTATCTACCGCGCCACGCTGGTGTTTCGGGACATCGCCGGCCGTCACATCCAAACGATCCCGCTGGCGCTGTTTGTCGAGTCCGGAGTCACAGTCGGAACGCAGTACACGCAGCCGGGGCGCACCGTAACTGTGCCGGTTTACCTGCACACCAATGACACGCTGAGGGATTTCACCATCCCCCTGCGCTACTTCACGACCCAGTCTGCGGCCGTGGTGGTCGACTCGGTCAGTTTCAGCCACGCTATTGTCGACACCGCCTGGATCATCCCGGACCAGCAGATCATCATCGTTGATCGGGATATCCAGCCGCCGCCGATGCCGGATTCGACGGATTCGATGATGGTGCCGCAGACCTGCAAGGTGGCGGATATCCACTTCACGGTGCGAGACTTCGCCTACGACGAAAAGGTCCTGATCGATACGACCACTTACGTGGCGCCGGATGATGATACCCTGCGCTACCGCTTCGTACTGGCGACCGGCGATACGACGGTTCCGGCGTTCAGCCCGGGCCAGATCATCATTGGCGAGGAGCCGCCGTGCTGTGTGATGCGGGGCGATTTCACTCACGATTGGCCACCCGAGCTCACTATCCTCGATCTTACCTCTCTCATAGCCTACCTCTTCAGGGGCGGTGCGGCGCCGCAGTGTCTCGACGAAGCCGATGTGAACGCTGATGGTGGGGTTACAGTGGGCGATGCAACCATGCTCATATGCATAATATTCCGCGACTGCCAGACTCCCTTGGCCTGCGGGGTTGTCAAGTCGGCCCGCCGGGCGGCCCCGGAACCGATCGCCTCGCTGCGCACCGAGTTCGATGGCGCCGCGACGACGGTCATTCTCGAAGCCTCCGAGCCGCTCATGGGCGTGCAGATCACACTGCAGGCGGATCACCCGGACAGCATCGCCAACACCACCGAAACCGGCCTTGAGCTGGTTCACGGCACGGTCGATGGGCTCACTCGTGTCGGCCTGCTCGATCTCCAAGGCGAGGTTCACCTGCCGCAGGGATCGACGACGCTGTTCACGGTTCCGGGCGAGGTGACGCTGGTCGATGGCCTCGTGGCCGATATGTCGCACCAGTCGATGATCGCCCGGATCGGCGGCAAGTCCAGTTCGCCGAATCTGCCGCGGCGGTTTGAGCTGGCGCAGAACTACCCGAACCCGTTCAACCCCACGACCGTGATCCAGTTTGCGCTCCCGGTGGCGACCCACGTCCGGCTCGAGGTGATCAACATTCTCGGCCAGACGGTGACGACGCTGGTTGACCGCCAGATGGAGGCGGGGTATCAATCGGTCGAGTGGAACAGCACCAACTCCGACGGGAGCCGGGTCGCGAGCGGCGTGTATTTCTACCGCCTGGAAGCGGGGACATTCCGCGACACGAAGAAGATGCTCTTGTTGAAGTAGCTGCTGGACACGGAAACGGCAAACGAAAGGGGCGGCCGCCGGCCGCCCTTTTCTCATTTGCCGGCCGGTGGCGACAATACGGTGGAAGTTTGCCGCCTTCTCCCGGTCAAATTGCCTGAATGCGCACTGGACCTCCCGCTTTCCCCCGCCGCAACCTCCGCGCCCTCACACAAAATGGCGGAGAGGCTGGGATTCGAACCCAGGGTACCCGAGGGTACAACGGTTTTCGAGACCGCCGCTTTCGACCACTCAGCCACCTCTCCGTGTCTTCGCAGGCGCCGGGGCCGAAAGCCCCGGTCGCCGCGACTATCCAATTTAATCTTCCGCCACCGTTTGTAAAGTCCAATTTCCGCCCGCCTCGGCCCAGAGCAGCCGCATCCCGGCTCAGGCCACCCGGCGCTTCCAACCAGCGCCGGCGAAGCCTGTTCAGCACTAACCAGCCGGGCGTGTCGCGCGAGGGTCGGCCGAAGGCGTTGCGCGAGGGTCGGCCGAAGACGTTGCGCGGGGGCTCGCCGAGAACATTACGCGGAGCCGGCCCGGGGTGTCCGGCCGTGGAGGAGCGGGCGCCGCCGCGGGGCGCCGCAATTAACCGATTGCCCCGCCGCAGACCATTGCGTATACATACCGGAACCACCAGCGTGCCCTTGCAGGAGAGCAAAGATGAAAGACCCGCACTTCAGTCCCTTCGTCCCGCCCGACCGCAGTCTCCGCGAGTTCACCTTTCGCGCGGTCGCTCTCGGGGCGATCCTCGGCATCGTCTTCGCCGCCTCGTCGGTCTACCTGGCTCTGAAGGTCGGCATGACCGTGAGCGCCTCAATCCCCATCGCCGTGCTCTCGATCACGCTCTTCCGCGTGCTCGGCCGCGCGACCATTCTGGAGAACAACATCGTGCAGACGACCGGGTCGGCCGGGGAATCGATCGCTTTCGGTGTGGCCACCACCATGCCGGTCTTCCTGCTGCTCGGCCAGGACATGGAGCTGCTGAGCATCTGCTGGATGGCACTCCTGGGCGGGATCCTCGGCGTCCTCATGATGATCCCGCTGCGCCAGGGGCTGATCGTCAAGGAACACGGCCGGCTCACCTATCCGGAGGGGACTGCCTGCGCCGACGTGCTCATCGTGGGCGAGCAGGGCGGCACCAATGCCAAGACCGTCTTTCTCGGTTTCGGGCTGGGCGCCGCGTACAAGTTTTTGAACGCGGGCATGAAGCTGTGGGCGGAGATTCCCAACCGCATGCTGGGGTTCTTTAAGGGAGCCTCGGTGGCGGCGGAGATCACGCCCGAGCTCCTCGGCGTCGGCTACATCATCGGCCGCCGGGTCTCCGCGAACATGATGGCGGGCGGCCTGCTGTCGTACCTCATTCTCATCCCCGCGATCACGATTTTCGGCGAGAACCTCACGGCGCCGATGTTCCCGGCCACGACCCTCATCCGCGACATGTCGCCGAACGAGGTGCGCAACGCCTACGTGCTCTACATCGGGGCCGGTGCAGTCGCCACCGGCGGCATCATCAGCCTCATCCGGTCCTTCCCCACCATCATCGCCGCGTTCCGCCGCGGCTTCCGCACGTTCCTGGACTCCCGCGCGGGGAAGGGGGCGCAGGAGGCGGTGCTCCGCACCGAGCGCGACCTCCCGCTCTCGGTCGTGGTCTTTGGATCAATCGGCCTGGTCCTCGCCATCTGGCTCTCCCCCATCCTCCACATCAACGTCATCTCGGCCGTCCTGATCGTCCTCTTCGGGTTCTTCTTCGTCACCGTCTCCAGCCGCATCACCGGCGAAATCGGCTCCTCCTCGAACCCGATCTCGGGTATGACCGTGGCCACCCTCCTGATCACCTGCCTGCTCTTCCTGGCCGTCGGATGGACGGGCGTGTCGTACCGGGCGATGGCTCTCTCGACGGCGGCGATCGTCTGCATCGCCGCCTCGAACGGCGGCACAATCAGCCAGGATCTCAAAACCGGCTTCCTCGTCGGGGCCACGCCCCGGCTCCAGCAGATCGCCATCATGATCGGCGTCATCTCCAGCGCCCTGGTCATCGGGCTCATCGTCATCGCCCTCAACAACGCCTACACGACCGTGACCCCCGCCCGCCACCCCGACTACCTCGCGGCCGCCGCTCCCGGCGCCGAGACGCAGCAGGGTCCGGACGGCGCGATGTACCGCGTGCACTATGTCAACGAGCCGGTCGGGACCGTCCTGATCGGCAAGTACCTGGTCGACGATTCGGGGCGGATCGCCTACCTCGTCGATCCCGGCATCGCGGGCGTCGTGTCGGAGGTCGACGGCAAGCAGGTGACGAAGCTCGATTCGCCCAAGGCGCGGCTCTTCAGTCTCATCATCGACGGCATCCTCACGCAGAAACTTCCCTGGGGGCTGGTGCTGATCGGCGTGTTCTTGGCGCTCATGATGGAGCTGGTGGGGATCTCGTCCCTTCCCTTCGCGGTCGGCCTCTATCTCCCGCTGTCGAGTTCGGCACCGATCATGGCGGGCGGTCTCATCCGCGGCATTGTCGACCGCAAGCGCAAGAGCAATTCCGCGGAGGCGGAGTTCTCGCCGGGCGTGCTCATGTCGTCCGGATTCATCGCCGGCGCCGCCATCATGGGCATCGTCGTCGCCGGCCTCACCGGCTTCGGACTGGACAAGGCGATCAACGGCTCCGGGTGGTCGCACTACCTCTCGGAGGCGGACTGGTTCTCGCTGATCCCGTTCGGGGCGCTCATGTACATGCTGTACCGGGTGGGCGTGTCGGTGAAGGACAAGGGGAAACAGAAAAGCGCCGCCTGAGCCGGCGCAGCCCGACGGCAAATGAAAAGGCGGCCCGCAGGCGTATCCGGCGGGCCGCGCTGTTTGTCCCGGGGGGGCCGCTTATCGGCGGGGCGGGGGAGACCCCGGACGCCGGAAATCGGGCGCGGCCCTCGGCCGGCCGCCCTACGTCAGCTCGCCGGGGCGGCGCTGGGTGCGCAGGAGTCCCCGGGCGGCCAGGTCCTCCTGCTGTTTGATCAGGCCGCGCACCATGCCGTACCTCGGCCGGACTATCTGGAACGCGAGAAACGAGAGGACCACGAACACCAGCCCCTCGCGGAACCGCCCGGTGAGCAGGAAATAGGCGAACCCGTTGAGGGCGATGCCGGCGATGAGCAGGAAAACCGGCCGCAGGCGCACCCGGAGTTCGCCGCGGATATCCTCCTCGAGCGTCTCGATCCGCCGCACCATGGGCAAAGCCAGTGTCTTCGACCGCCACAGGACGGCGGCGGCCCCCTCGGCGACGCTCACCACCGCCAGGACATAGAAGAGCGGGTTGGCGGCCGCCCCGAGCGCGTTGCCCAGGCCGCCGCGCTGCTCGATGACATAGGCCGCCAGCAGCAGCCCGGCGGGCAGCAGGATGTTGATGAACAGCCCCTGGTAGAGCGACCCGGCGATCATGCGCGCCAGATCGTACCGATCTTCGTTCCCTTCGTCTCTCATAACCGCTCCGCCCCTTCGATAAACTGTTCGTATTTCTCCCGCCGCGGCCAATAGAGGCCGAGCCACACGAGTCCGACCAGGTAGAAAATGAGCATCCGCATCAGATCCCAGGTCAGAAGGTACACGACAAACCCGTAGAGGAACGTTGCCTCGACGAAGGCCATGCGGAGGACGGCGAGATGGAAGAACATCCGGTCGGCCGTGCGCCGGCCGGGCCGGCGGCGCCAGTCGGCCAGCAGGGGCCGCTCGATCAGCAGCGCCAGCAGCGGATCGACGATCCCCAGGATCAGCAGGAGGTAGAACGCGACGTCAATCGCCCCCGCGCCGTTTTCGCCGAGCGGCGACGAATCCGGGTGGACGAGCGCGGCAATGGCGAAGAAGAACGCCGGCGCGACAATCCCGACCGCTGCCGCGACCACCCGAATGACCATCCACGTCCGCTCCTGCGTCTCGCTCAGCGGTTTCACGTCACTTCTTCTCCCTTGGCTTGGCGGAGGCGCTGGAAAAACGCCCGCATCAGTTCCGCGGCCGCGTCGGCCAGGACGCCTTCGACAATTTCCGCCCGGTGGTTCAGCCGGGGATCGCCGGGGATCAGGAAAATCGAACCGCAGGCGCCGAATTTGGGGTCGCGCGATCCGAACACGATTCGTTCGATCCGGGACAGTACGGCGGCCCCGGCGCACATGGCGCACGGCTCGAGCGTGCAGTACAGCTCGCAGCCTTCGAGGCGCCAGTCGCCGAGCGCGTTGGCCGCCGCCGTCAGCGCAATCATCTCCGCGTGCGCCGTGGCGTCATGCAGATGGACGGTGCGGTTGGCCCCCCGGCCGATCACGCGGTCCCCCTGCACCACCACCGCGCCCACCGGCACCTCCCCCTCCTCGAAAGCCTGCTCCGCCTCGCGCAGCGCCAGCCGCATATATATGCTGTACCGGTCCGAGTCCATCCGAATAATATAGATCCGTTGGATTACCCGCGGCAACCCCTTTGTCGGCCGACCGGGGGGGAGGCGGCCCGGCGCGACGCCGTCACTTCAGCAGCCGTCGGGTGATTTCGTCGGCGAGGTGAATGCCCTCTTCCGACAGACGCAGCATCCCCCGTTCGGGAATCAGATGCCCCGACTCGACCAGGAGCGCGTACTGCTCCGTATCGAGCCGCGATTCGATAGGCTGGCCGAAGCGTTCGGCGAAGGCGGAGCGGCTGATCCCGCGGGCCGTGCGCAGACCGAGCATGATCGCCTCGGTCATCCGCTCCGGCGCCCCCGACTCGTCAACCGTGCGGGGGAGAATGCCGGCCTGGAGCGCCTTGATGTACTCGCGCACGTTCGGCCAGTTGGCGAACCGGGTGTTGTCGAGGTAGGAATGGGCCGAGGGCCCCAGCCCGAGGTACTCCGCCCCCTCCCAGTAGCCGAGGTTGTGCCGGCACTCGAACCCCGGTCGGGCGAACGAGGAGACCTCGTACCGCAGGTACCCGAGGTCCGCCATCTGTTCCACGCCCCCGCGGTAAAGCGCCAGCAACAGTTCCTGGTCGGGCATCCGCAGTTTCCCCGCCTTCACCCGCCGCCACAGGGGCGTCCCCTCTTCCACCGTGAGCTGGTAGTACGACACGTGGGGGGGTTCGAAATCGAGCAGTTGGTCGAGATCGGCCGCCAGCATCTTGCTGGTCTGGCCGGGGAGTCCGAAGATGAAATCAACTCCCCAGGCGCGGAACCCCAGCGCGTTGGCGTAGTAAATCGCCCGGTAGCTGTCGTGCGGGTGGTGGCGCCGGTCGAGCAGTTTCAGTAGCCGCGTGTTGAACGACTGCACTCCGAACACCGGCCGGTTCACGCCCAGCCCTTTGAGCCGCTCGAGCTGCTCCCGCGTCACCGCCTCGGGGTTGCACTCGATGGTAAACTCGATTTCGTCGGCGACATCGATATGCCGCCGCAGGTGGCCGAGCCAGTCGGTCAGGAGATCCGGATCGGAGATATTGGGCGTGCCACCGCCGATAAAGATGGTCGTGACCTGGCTGCGCTGCACCGCCGGGTGCTCGGCGGCGAGTTCCGTTTCAATGCGCAGCGCGTGGTAGAACTCGCGTTCCAGGGCGGCCTGGTGCTTCTCTTTGTAAAAGTCGCAGTAGGAGCACGTGTTGCGGCAAAAGGGGAAATGTACGTACAGGCCGAACGGCATGCCTCAGAGCGCCAGTCCGACACGGTCCCAGCGAACGTGGGACGGGAAGTTGAAGACAACATACCCGATCCACTGGACCGCATCGATCACGTAGGGAAATGAGAATCCCGGCGCCCCGTCGTCCGGCTGCCACGACCAGTACACGAACACCGCCTTTCCCTTGACATTCTGGGCGGGCACGCCCCCCCAGAACCGGCTGTCCCGGCTGTCGTCACGGTTGTCCCCCATGACGAAGTACTGGTTCTCCGGCACCACGTAGGGCCCGAAATTGTCGCGGAACGACAGATCGGCGGGCAGTATCCGCTGATCCGTGTGCTGGGCGTGGGCCGGAATCTCGGCCACCGCGCCGTCCACATACAGAACCTTGTCGCCCACCACGACTTCCTGCCCCGGCAGCGCCACAATGCGCTTGATGTAATCCTTGGTGGGATTGTTGGGGTAGGCGAAGACGATGATGTCGCCGACCTTCGGCGCTCCGCCATACTTGTAGGCCAGCTTGTTGACGAAGATGTAATCCCCTTCGTACAACGTCCCCTCCATCGAGGAGGAGCTGACCCGGTAGGCCGAGACCACGAACATCCGCAGAAGGACGGCGGCCAGGAAGGCGAGGATGGCGGTGTCAAGGTACTCGCGCCAGACCGGGCGCGGGGCCCGGTAGCGGCGCACCCGCTCGGCCTCTTTGTGAGCTTCCGCGCGCTTGATGTCCTGTATGAGGAAATCCTCTTCCATACGTATTAGGGTTATCGGTTGCGCACCGAACTTGCTTTAGCCGCCCACACGGCCAAAGTCCGCATAAATATATGGACCGGCCGGAATTACGCCAGCCCCCGTTTTCCCGCACGTCGTCGGCCGGCGAAAACGCATTGACAGACCGCAACTTCCCGCCTATACTATAATTGCGTCCGCCGACTGGCCCGCGCCGGCCGGCTCGCGGCGAGCCGGGCTTCACCGGCGGGCACACCAAGGGGTCTTCGGGTCCATGCGGAAGTCGGCGCCCATGAAACAGTCGTTCCCGCGTTTGTAGGGTCGCCTTGGTCCATTACGTCAGTGAAGGAGGTAAGGTGCACAGGCTCCGCATCGCGTCGTGGCTGGTGCTGGGGTTGTCCTTGCTCGGCCCGGCCGAGCAGGTTCGGGCGCAGAACTGCGATTCCGTCCCCTTCTCCCGCGACGAGGTCGGCCTCCAGACGATCGTCGGCCTGCCCGGCGACACCATCTGGGCCCCCGTCTGGGCCATCACCGACTCCACCCTGATCGCCTTCCGGATGGTCATTCAGTTTGACTCGACAATTCTCCGGCCCCTCTTCGCGGCCCCCGGCAGCGATCAACTGGTCGTCGAACCGGCCGGCCGCTTCGCCGGCTCGGTCAACCTGGCGGCGAGTTTGTCCGAGGCCGAGATTGACTCCGGCGCCATCGCCGTCGTCTTCCTGCCGTTTCTGAACTCCAACGACACCATTCCGGCCGGCCGTGGCGTCATCCTCCGCATTCCTTTCGTCGTTCAGCAGGAGGCCCTGTTCGCGGAATACTCGCTCATTAGATTTCCGCGGCGCACGGTCTACTTGGTCGACTCTTCAAGCGCGCCGCCCGACTCCACGGCGATCTGCCGGGGGACCGACTTCGTGGAGCGGTCCGGCGGGCCCTCGGGCATGGCCGAAGGATTTCCCCGGCCGAGCACGGCGTACTTCTTCACCGACCCCGACCCGGCCGGTCCTCCGCGCATCGAGTACTTCGGCATCGACCCGCGCTCGGCCTGGCAGGGGGACACCGTGCAGGCCGTCTGGTCGGTGCGCAACGCTGACAGCATCGTGCTGGCGCCGGCGGTCGGCATGCACCCGGGCAGCGTTCAGACCGAGCCGTTTGAGGTGGTGGAGGGCGCGCCGACGACCTACACCCTGACCGCCTTCGGCCGCGGCGCCCCCGTCTCGCGGACGCTGCGCCTGCTGGCCGTCCCCCCGGGCGCCAACCGCTTTCCATACTGGCAGTACTACCCCGAGCCGGTCGGCGGGCCGGTGCTCTCTCCCATCCGCCGGTACCTTTGGGCGATCGATCCCGATGGCGACGAGCCGACTTTCTCGTCGCCCAATCTTCCGCCCGGTGCGGTGCTCATCGCCCTTGGCGGCGGCGGCGTCCTGTTCGAGTGGACGCCCTCGGCCGCCGATACCGGCTATCGCGCGGTGTCGATTCTCACCCACGATGCACTCGACTCGGCCCGCTGCGACTCCCTGAATCTCGAGATCTATGTTCGGGACGCCAACTTCCCCCCGACCTACTCCTATGACAGCAGCGACCGGATGATCTTCGAGGGAGACACCCTCCGCATCCCGATCGCCGCGGCTGATCCGAACGGAACCATCCCCTCGATCGCAGCCCACCTTCACTATGCCGATACGCTGGCGGCGAACATGTCGTTCGTCGACAGCGGCAACGGCGCCGGCCTCCTGACTTTCCTTCCGAGTTATTTCCAGGGAAACCTGGCGCCGACCTACTATCTGGTCAGTTTCACGATTCGCGACGCGGTCGACCCGGCGCTCACGGTCGCCACCGCGCCCGTGCGCATCTACGTGCAGAACCGCAACAGCGGCCTCGGCCCGCCGGTGCTCTCGCTCTCGGCGGGGGAGGGGCCGTTTACCGTCGCTGAGGAAGACAGCCTGGTATTCGAACTGACGGCGGCGACTTCCACCGGCGACATCCCGGTGATCTCGGCGAGCGCGCTCCCGCCGACCGCCTCGCTCACCGACTACCCCGGCGCGACCGCCGGCGATCACAAGATTTTCCGATTCAAGCCGGCCGACGGCATGGTCGGGGAGTACCGGGTCACTTTCTACGCGGCCAACGTCGACCTGATCGATTCGGCCGCGGTCGACCTCGCGGTGGTCGCCCGCAACCATCCGCCGGTCATCATGCTGCTGCCGGGCAATGATGTGATCTTCGAGGAAGACACGGCCCGTGTGCGCGTCCTGGCGTTCGATCCCGATTCGGTGCCGTCCGTGCTCACCGCGTACCTCGACGGGACCGACACGCTCGCGCGCAACATGACGATGGTCGATTCCGGCAACGGGGCGGGGGTCCTCACTTTCGTGCCCAACCGCGTGCAGGGGAGTCCCTGCGGCCCCGTGTTCTACTACCTGCGCTTTCGCGCCACCGATCCGATCCCGCCCCACCCCTCCGTCATCAGTTCCGTCCGGACCATCAGGGTGTACGACTCCGGCCTGCCCTGCTGTATCGGGCGGCGCGGCGACGTCAACTACGACAGCAACGGGTTGGGAGCGCCGACGGTGGCGGATCTCACCGGCCTGATTGCGTTCGTGTTTCGTCCCGGCGCCCCGTTACCGTGCTACCAGGAAGGGGATTTCGATTCTTCGGGCGCAATCGGCGTGGTCGACATTACGACGCTGATCGGCTACCTCTTCCAGGGCGGCCCGCCGCCGACCGAGTGCCCGGCGGCGCGCTCGCCCGGCGACTCCGGGCCGGGGTGCCGCGAGTGACCGGCACATCCGCCGGCGGCCGCACCGTCATTCGCGGCGGCCGGCGCTGACATAGACCTGATGGAGAAAGGGACTCACCATGTATCCTTGCTGCTCACCGCGGCGCGCGGCGATCGTGGCGGCCCTGCTCGTCGCCGTACTGCCGGCAGCCCCGCTCGGTCCCCCGGCGGCGGCCGCCGGGGTCGGCTCGGCCGAACGCGGCTCGAAAGCGTTCTCCGCCCAACCGATCTTCACCTTCGACACCCAGTGGCGGGTCGAACACATCGAGACCGCTGATCTGAACGGCGACGGTATCCCCGACATCATCGCCGGCGAACAGAACACCGACTACTACGGCGACCCGCACAACGTCTTCGCCGTCGACGGCGCCACCGGCGATACCCTCTGGCGGTATCCGCTTCAGGATGCGGTGCGCTCGATGACCATCGGCGACGTCAACAACGACGGCGTGATGGACGTCATCGCGGGCGCCTCGTACAACGCCTCGAACACCCCCGACGGCCGCGTCCACGCCATCAATGGCGAGAACGGCGCCCCCCTCTGGACCTACCCCGTGAACAACACCGTCTCCTGCGTCGCCGTCGGAGATTTCGACGGTGACGCGTTTGCCGACGTCGTCGCCGGGTCGTTTGACGACAACATCTACGCCATCGCCGGTGTCGATGGTTCCTACCTCTGGAGCGTCACCATCGGCTCCCTCTGGATCAACGACGTGGCCGCCGCCGACGTCAACGGCGACGGGATCGACGACGTCGCCTACGCCCACGAATACCTCGCCGGCTACACCAACCACATCGGGGTGCGCGACGGGATCGACGGCTCCGTGATCTGGGACCTGCCGGTCGCCTACGTGCCGACGCGCGTGCTCTACGGCGACTTCGACGCCGACGGGACGCTCGATCTCGCGATCGGCGCCATGGACGAGCTCGACCAGGGTTGGGTCTTCCTGCGCTCGGCCGCCTCCGGTGGACTCATCTGGGACTACCAGATCTTCAGCGTCGAGCACGTCAACGGTCTCGTCACCCTCTTCTCGTGGGATCTCGACGGCAACGGCGACCAGGACCTGGTCGTCGGAAACTACCTCGGCGCCTACCACGTGTATGCGTTCGATGGTCCGACGGCGAGCCTCATGTTCACCTCCGAGCCGCTCACCAGCTTCCCGCAGGAACTGGCCTTCGGCGACGTGACCGGTGACGGCGCGCTCGACATCGTCTGCTCCGCCTGGGACCGGGTCGAGGTGCTCGGCGCGGACGACGGCAAGAAGCTCTGGTACTACTCGGTGGCCGGCCTGATCAAGGACGTGGCCGTGGGCGACTTCGACAGCGACGGCGTGCTCGACGTGGCCGCCGGCGGCGGCGCCGAATATGTCGGCACCAATCCCGGCAAAGGCGTCTGGGCGCTCCGCACCGTCTACTCCCCGCTCCTCTGGGAGTACGTGTTCAACCAGTACGGCAACGAACTGACAATCTGCAATCTCAACGACGACGCCTACCTGGATGTCGTGGCGGTCATGTCGCTGGGCGATGCGGCGCTGGCGATCAACGGCCTCACCGGGCAGGAGCTCTGGACCTGGGTCGGGACGGAGAACCTTTACGCCGTCACCAGCGGCGACTTCAACAGCGACGGCGTCGACGAGGTCGCCGTGGCCGGCGCCGACAAGCGGGTGACCGCCCTCGGGGTCGTCGACAAAGCGGTGCAGTGGCAGTTCACGACGCCCACCGCCCAGATCTACCGCAAGTGCCTTGCGTCGAGCGATCTCAACGGCGACGGTGCCGACGATGTCATCGCCGGCTGCGACGACGGCCATGTCTACGCCATCAACGGCCTCACCGGGATCGCCCTCTGGGACGCCCCGAGCCTCGGCGCGGTCAACGAAGTGGAACTGGCGCAGATGAACGACGTCGGCCCGCTCGATGTCGTCGCCGCCTCCTCGACCGGCAAAGTCTGGGTGCTCAACGGCGAGACCGGCGCCGTCCTCTGGGATTACACCACCGGCGGCACCTGCGAGCACGTCGAGGTGCTCGACGTCAACGGCGACAAGGTCAACGACATCGCGGCCGGCGTCGCCCCGAGCGCCGCCAGGGTGATCATGATCAACGGCGCCACCCATCTCGAAATGTGGAACGTGAGCCTCGGCCTGGCCTCCAACACCCACAGCTTCGCCCACGGCGACCTGAGCGGCGACGGACTGGACGATCTCGTCGCCCCCGGCAACTCGACCGACCGCAAGGTCCACGCCCTCTGGGGACTCACCGGCGGCGACCTCTGGACGCCCTTCCTGACCGGCGACGAGGTCAACTGCGTCTGGGTGCAGGACATGGACGGCGACGGGGTCAACGACGTCATCGCCGGCTCCGACGACCAGCTCGTGTACGTGCTGCACGGCAACACCGGTGTCCCGTACTGGCAGTTCTCCACCAGCGGCGACGTCATGCACCTCATGGTCGGCGACATCGCCGGCCCCGGCCGACCGAGCATCGCCTGCGTGACGTTCGACGGCGACGGCACGGTCTACGCCTTCGATTCCTGGTACGTCGAGCCGGGCTGCTGCACGCTGCGCGGCGACTACGACAGCGACGGCGCGATCAAAGTCGCCGACCTCACCCAGCTCGTCGCCTACCTCTTCCGGGGCGGCCCCGCGCCGGGCTGTTTTGAGCACGGCGATATCGACGGCGACGGGACGATCAAGGTGAGCGATTTGACCCTGCTGATCTCGTACCTGTTCCGCAGCGGCCCGCCGCCCGCCGCCTGCCCGTAAGTCCGGGCTGTCTCGGCCAAGCCGAGAGAAAGACGACGCCTGCCGCTTCCCCCCGCGCGGGGGAAGCGGCACGGCCGCGGCCTCGCCGAAAAAAATAGACCCCCGATCCGCAATATCGCTTGACAGGCAATCCCCTGCTGCCTAAATTATAAGTGAAACCGTCAGGGTCTTTTCGTTCACCGCCAAGAGAAGTCCATATCCTCACCTCGTGCGACGCCTGTGGTGCGTCTCGGACTGGAGAGAAAAGCCAATTCCCCGCCTCGCATGCCTCTTCATCGGAACGGGTAATGCTCAACGTCAGTGAGGAGGTGCATATGAGATGAATGTGTCCGCGACGGCGGCTGGTCGCCGCGCCGCGGACCCAGGAGAGATCCTGCCAAGACCAGAGAGACCTACTACCGCGAAAGCGAAACGATTGACCGCAATGTCCCGGCGTCTCCTCGGGCATCAGGGATAGATGCCGGCTCGGTGCCGGTCCGGAAAAACGGCGGCCCACCCAACATCCGCCCATCATCCCCGGATCGGTGCGGCGGGAGCGGCGGCGGGAAGCGGTTGCGATCGTTTCACAATGGAAACGGATCTCCGTGACACGAAGCCCGGCGGCCGGACAACCGGCCGCCGGTGCTTTATTCCCCTACTGGCTAAGGGGATCCCCCCATACTCCGTCCCCGGCCGGCGAACCGCGCGCCCCGCATCGACACTCCCGCCCCTCTGCTAATCCGTTCAGAACCATCGGTTTGCCCGGCGCCAAGCGTGTCCCGGCCGCCTCCGGCACCGCGCTTGCACTACCCCAGCGCGAACAGACTGGGAACGAACTACTACGGCGGACAGTACGTATGAGAGTCAAGTTCGTGCTGACGATGGACAACCTGGTCGTCGATGATAAGAGCATCGACCAGGTGGTGCTCGATTGGGAGGCCAATGTCGACCAATCGGAAATCCTCCAGTTGTCCCACCAGTGGATAACCTCGAGGAACTTCCTCACTCAGCGCATGTTGGGACTAGTGCAGGTTGGTGAGTCCTCCCTGACCATTGAACCGCTCGAAGAGGACGATTATGCACAGTGGTGAGTGGCTGGCACAGGCCCGCGCGCTGCTCGAACGGGCTGTCCAGGCCGTCCAGGATCTCGCCGCGGCCGCGGCCGGGGCGCAGGAGTGGATCGTGGCGCACTTTGGCCAGAACGGCCTCTACGCCGCGGCCTTTATCGGTGCCGCCCTCGGCCTTTACCTGATCCTGCAGCTGATCCGCATCACCCTGGCCGCTCTCAAATACCTGGTCGTCCCGGGCGTCGGACTCGCCCTGCTCGGCTCGCTGGTGCTGCCGTTCTCGTTCTTCTTTCTCCTGCCGATTACCCTGTCCGCCTGCTCGCTCGTGCTGCTGTTTAAGGGCTGACGCCACACCTGTGGGAGGCCGGCCCCTCCCTTGGCCGGCCGATTCCCCGCCCGCGGTTCCCCATGGCATGCTAACCGCCTGAGGTTCAGGCGGTTTTCTTCTGCCCGCCGCCCGGCAAACCGTTTGCCCCCGTTTCATCTGAAACAAAGATCCGAGCTCCGCTCGGCCGACCCGCGAGGCAACCGTCTATGGCAGAAGAAACCACTCCCCAAACCTGCGTCAACTGCGGGCGCACCCTGGTCAAACAGAAAGGCGTCTGGATCTGCCTGGCCTGCAATCCCACCGCCATCGATACCGCCGACATCTTCGTCGATCCCGTCGAAAGCGAGGACTACCTCCTGATCGAGTGCCCCGGCGTGTCTCTCTATGACCCGGCGACCGGCGAGGTGGTCGAGGGTGTCCGCTGGCGCGACGAGAACGACGCGACCAAGGGGTTTGAAATAGTCGGCCGCCCGATCTATGCTCCCAACCACAAGCACCGTCGGCGCGTCCGCAAGGAGGCGGTGGGAAAAATCCGCCGCTGTCGCGCCTGCCAGGACTACACCATCCGCATGCGCCGCCCCGAGGGGCGCGACTTCTTCATTCCCTCGGTCCGCCACCCGCGCCGCACCCGGCTCCGCCCCATGGAACACGTGACCTACGAGCCCCACTGACCCGGCGATTTGTGCGCCGCCGGCGAAACCTGCGCCCGCCGGCCCCGTAACTCCAGGTAGGCAAGAATACAACCGTCCACTACCTGGAGAGAGGCAATGACCAGAACTTTGCTCCACTCGGCCCTCGGCGGCTTGGTGCTCCTCGCCCTGGCCCTGCCCGCCGTCGCCGGCCTGTTCACCAGCCGCAATCATCGCGACGGCTCCGGCGCCATCGTCACCGAGATCCGCGATTTCGGCGCCTTCGACCGTATCCGCAGTTCCGGCTCGTTCGATGTCGACGTGACTATCGGCCCCGTCCAAAAGGTGACCGTCAGCTTCGATGATAACCTCATCGACCTCGTCAAGACGGAACTCCGGGGCCGCACGCTGCAGATATACACCGACGGGTCGTTCAGCTCCCGCAAATCCTGCCGCGTGGAAATCACCGTTCCCGCTCTTGAGGAAGCCATCGTCTCGGGCTCCGGCGACCTGGTCGTCCAGGGACTCAGCGGCGCCGAATTCGCCTATGACATCTCGGGCTCCGGCGACGCGACTCTCAGCGGCGCGGTCGACGAAGTGCGGATCGAGGTGTCCGGTTCCGGCGATGTCGATGCCCGCGACCTGAAGGCCCGGCGCGCCTATGTCGATATCGCGGGCTCCGGCGACGTCGCTGTCTGGGCGAGCGAGCTGTTCGAAGGCGTCATCGCCGGCAGCGGCGACATCGCCTACTACGGAAACCCCGAGAAAGTGAATCGCAGCGTGGCCGGCAGCGGCGACATCAGGAAAGGGGAGTAGCCCTTTCCGAGCACCGGTCGCGGACGGACGATCGGTTTGAAGACATCCCCGCCGATGGTGGACCTCCCCTCGGTTGGGCCGTTCCCTTCACATAACCGCCGACGCTCGGCGGGAGGGCAAGTCCTCCCGCCGTTGCTTTTGGTGTGTGCGCTGTTCGGCCTTCCCGGTTCGGCGCCGCCTGCTTTTCCACTTTTTGCCCGCTCGGCCGGGCCGGAAACCGGCGGCCGCAAGGGCGGCCCATTTGTCGCCGCAAGTTGCTGTACAATAAGAGGTTATTAGCCTCTTTTTGCTTGCGTTCGGATTTGAACTTTTGTATCTTAAGGGGTTACAAAATATGTGTGCCGCACCGCCCGAAAAACGCGACGAACCGGGACAATATCGGTCCCACAACACCCCGAAACCAATCGGCGGGGTGATGGACAAACTCGTCGCCTCGCTCGGCATCGGCAAGGGCTACTACGGCTGGCTCATCGTCGCCAACTGGGACAAGATCGCCGGCGAACCGATCGCCCGCGTCGCCCGGGCGGTGCGCTTTGACGACGGCGTGCTCTACGTGGCGGTCGCCGGCGACGCCTGGCGGCAGGAACTGGCCATGCAGATCGACGCTCTCATGGCCAACATTCGCCGCCTCCCCTACGGCCGGGTGGTCTCGCAAGTGCGGTTCGTACGACGTGAGAAAGGAAGCTAGGACATATGCCGACCAAGGTGCAGCAGGTGAAAGACGATAACAAGGCCAACGGCCACTCTTACAACGCCACGACGATCAAGGTCCTTGAGGGACTCGAGGCCGTGCGGCGCCGCCCCTCGATGTACATCGGCGACACCAGCCAGCGCGGCCTCCACCACATGGTCTACGAAGTCGTCGACAACTCGGTCGACGAGGCCATGGGCGGCTTCTGCGACCACATTATCGTCGAAATCGGCCAGGACGAATCGATCACCGTCACCGACAACGGCCGCGGCATCCCCATCGAAATACACCCCGAGCAAAAAGTCTCCGCCCTTCAGGTGGTCATGACCACCCTCCACGCCGGCGGCAAATTCGACCACGATAGCTACAAGGTCTCGGGCGGCCTCCACGGCGTCGGCGTCTCCGTCGTCAACGCCCTCTCCGAAGAGTGCTGGGTCGAGGTGACCCGCGACGGCGAGGTGTACCGCCAGGACTACCGCCGCGGCAAACCCGTCCAGCCGGTCAGGGCGGTCGGCAAGCGCAAGAAGAGCGGCACCCGCACCTGGTTCAAAGCGGACCCGGACATCTTCCAGGCGGTGAAATTCAAATTCGATATCATCGCCTCCCGCCTGCGCGAACTGGCCTTCCTCAACCAGGGGCTCAAGATCGATCTCGTCGACCACCGCACGGGCAAAACCGTCACCTTCTTCGCCAAGGGCGGGCTCTCCGAATTCGTCGACTACCTCAACGAGAGCAAGACGCCGCTGTTCCGGAAACCCGTCTGTTTCGCCGCCGCCAAGGATGACGTCCAGGTCGAGGTGGCCGTCTCCTACAACGACACCTACGCCGAGTCGGTCTACTCGTTCGTCAACAACATCAACACCATCGAAGGCGGCACCCACCTCACCGGTTTCCGCACCGCCCTCACCCGGACCATTAACAACTACGCCGCCAAGAACAATCTCGTCAAGTCGAACGGCCTGTCGCTCGTGGGCGACGACAGCCGCGAGGGGCTGGTGGCGGTCATCTCGGTGCGCGTGCGCGATCCCCAGTTCGAGGGCCAGACCAAGACCAAGCTCGGTAACAGCGAGGTCCGCGGTATCGTCGAGCAGATCACCAACGAGTACCTCGGGATGTACTTCGACGAGAACCCGGCCGTGGCCAAGCGCATCGTCGAAAAGATCGTCCAGGCGGCCACCGCCCGCGAGGCCGCCCGCAAAGCGAAGGAACTCACCCGCCGCAAGAGCGCCCTCGACTCGGCCTCCATGCCCGGCAAACTTGCCGACTGCTCGCTCCGCGACCCCGAATCGACGGAGCTGTACATCGTGGAGGGCGACTCGGCCGGCGGTTCGGCCAAACAGGGGCGCGACCGCCGCTTCCAGGCCATCCTCCCGCTGCGCGGCAAAATCCTCAACGTCGAAAAAGCCCGCATCGACCGGATCCTCTCCAACAACGAGATCCGCTCGATCATCACCGCCCTCGGCTGCGGCGTCGGCGAGGATTTCGACCTCGGCCGCCTGCGCTACCACAAGATCATCGTCATGACCGATGCCGACATCGATGGCGCCCATATCCGCACCCTCATCCTCACCTTCTTCTTCCGCCACATGCGCGACCTCATCGAGCACGGCCACGTCTACATTGCCCAGCCGCCCCTCTACCGGCTCAAACACGCCAAGAGCGAGCAGTACGCCTACAGCGACGAAGAGAAGGTGATGATCCTCAAGTCGCTCCCGGATCAGGGTGTCTCGGTGCAGCGCTACAAGGGTCTCGGCGAGATGAACCCCGAACAGCTCTGGCGGACGACGATGAACCCGGAGACGCGCACGCTCCTGCAGGTGACGATTGACGACGCCGCCGAGGCCGATCACCTCTTCAGCGTGCTCATGGGAACGGAGATCGCGCCGCGCAGCACGTTCATTCAGGAGAACGCGCGGTACGTGCGCAATCTCGACATCTGATCCCGGCCGCGCGCGAGCACCGGTTCGCGGGCCGGCCTGCGCCGGCCCGGCCGTGGGCCCGCCCGCTCTCCGCCCCGGAAAGAATCCTCCCTTCCCCGGCGCGGCGCCGTATATTAATCCTGTAACCCAACTCGGAGGTGTACGGTGAAAATCAGCGGTTGGTGCGTGCTCATCCTCGTCCTCCTCGCCGTGATTGTGTGGCTCGCCACGCTCGACGAGGAGGACTTCGCCCGGTCCTGGGCCAAGGTCAAGAAGGACTGACGGGTTGTTCTGACGCCGGCGGCGCCGGGACGTGGCCGCCTGAACTCGCGCCGGATGACGGCCCCCTACGGTTTCTCCGCTTCCCGTCCCGCGTCCCCCGGTTTCTTCCCCTCCTCCCCGTAGAGCACGTCATCGGGGTACGTAAGGCGCGGCTGCAAAACTCCCAGGTAGCGCTGGTACCACTTCCAGGTCTTCTTCTGCTCCCGGCGGTACTTCTTGATCCGCTGCTCGCGCGCTTTGGCCACCGCGTCGTGCGCCTCGATCCGCTGGAGGAGCACTTCGATCGCCGACCGCTTCTCGAGCGCCGTGCGGAGGGTATCGTAATCTTTGAAGGCGAACACGCTCTGGATGATCGGTTCGAAAAACACCATGGCCTGCGACCCGATGAAATTGAGCGGTTTGATCGACTCCAGGAAAATGATCGCCGGCGCCGTCATCTGCCAGTCCACCACCTTCAGAGCGAGCTTGTCCAGCACCGCCGCTTCGTCCTCGGCCAGCGCCGCTTCCCCTTTCGGAAACTCCGTTGATCCGCCGAAGAAACTCACGGCGTCGCCTCCTTGTCTCCGGCCGGCGCCGCCGCCCCTACGTGCCGGCTCACGAAGGCCACCACGTCCTCCCGGTTCCCCCCGAACAGCACGTACAGCCCGCGGAAATTCTCCAGCCGCGACGGCTGCGGGAAGGGGGAGAGGAGCACGCCGTTGCGGTCGGGATAGTAGCTCCGGAAAAGCCGCCACTCCTTGAGCAGCGTCTGCGTCGTCGTCTTGATCGTCACCCCGCGCCCGTCCATGCGGTAGCTCGTGGGGAAATAGAACTTGGCCAGCGAGGCGAACAGCACCACGAGGGCGAAGAACGAGAACCAGCGCGAATCGGTGGTCACGAGGACAAGGAAGCTCACGGCGAGGATGAACAGGCTCACCGCCGCCGTCAGCCACGGCCGCCTCGTCGCCGGGTGTACCCGCCACTCCATCGCCGGGCCGTCCGCCGGGACCGCTTGCGTCCCGCCGGCGCGTTCGGCCGGGGTGTTTGCTCCGCCGTCCATACTACCGCTGATCGGGCGAACGGTACCGCTCGTCCTTCACCTTCTCCAGCATCCGCAGCATCTCCTCCGGCTGAAACACTTTCTTTTCGATGAGCAGCCGGACGAGCGCCTCCTGGGCGAGGTTGTTCGACAGCGCCAGCTCCTCGAACGACACCTCGCGTTCCTTGCCGTTGACCACCATCTTGAGCGCGTACTTCCGTTCTTCCACTTCCGACTCCAGTCCGTCCGTTACAGGTTTCGTTTGCGGCGCAGGGGCGGGGGTCACTCCGCGGGCGCCGGTTCAGCAAGCGGCACCGCCGCGCCGTCGGCGATGCGGTAAAGCGGGATCGCCACGTTCTCGCGCTGTTCGCCGAACGTCACCGCCCCCGCCGCGCCCGCGTAGTCGCGTACCGCGGCCAGCAGGCGCGCCGTCTCGCGGCGCGAGTCGCGCCCCCGCTCGACCGCCCGCACAATCAGCTGCATCGCGTCGTAGCCCAGCCGGGCCAGGCGCTCCGGTTCCGCTCCGTACCGCTCGTCGTAGGCCGCCGCAAACCGCATCGCTTCCTCGGACGGCGGCGCCGGCAAGAACGGCGAGGGAAACACCGCGTGCTGTGTTACGTCGTCGCCGAGCCGGAAGATCTCTTCATCCCCCCATCCGTCCGACCCGAGATACCTCCCCCGCAGGTTGTGGAACCGGAGCTGCGGGAGCAGCATGCGGATCTGTTCCGCCCGCCCCGGGAGGTAGAGCACGTCCACCTCCGCCGCAATCCCGTCGGCTTCGATTGTGTCGCCGCGGTTGTCCAGCCAGACCGATGAATCCGCGACCTCGCCGAGGAGCGCCCCCTTGAGGTCGCGGAGGCAGGGCCCGTAGTCCCTGTCGCGCGGGCCGTAGTACTCGCTCGCCGCCACCGCGCCGCCCCGCTGCCGGAAGCGCTCGGCGAACCGCTCCGCCATCCGCTGGTGTTCGCCGCCGGCCGGGGCGATGATCGCCGCCGTCGCCGCCCGCAGCACGTCGATCGCGTAGTCGGCCATCCGCACGGCCTGAAGCTCGATGTTGGGGGAGAGCTGGAACGAGGATTCCGAGAGGCGGGTGAGCCCTGCGTCGGTGGCCGCCGGGATGACCAGCGGCAGATCGGCGCCGTGCAGCCGGGCCGCCGCCACCGCCGCCTCCTCGCTCGTGAGCGGTCCGATCACGCCGTCCGCCGTGCCGCCCGCCAGCTCGCCGACCAGCCGGGCCGCGGCGATCGCGTCCCCCTCTGTATCATAGGGCGCCAGCACCACTTGCCGGCCGCTCTGGGCGGCGTACATCGAGGCCCCGACGAGCGCCCCGCGGTAGATCTCGTTGCCGAATTCCTGCAGCTCGCCCGAGAGCGGCAGCACGACCGCCACTTCGATGGCGTCGGCGCCGGCGTCCGACCGGTCGATCCCGGCGGTGTCGAGGGTCCACCCGCACGAGGCCATGAGTTCGGCCGCGACGCCCGCCTCGCCGCGCCGCCGCAGCGGCTCCTCGAGATCGTCGATCAGCCGGCAGCGCCGCGTCTCCGGGATGTTGAGGAAATCCGCCGCAGTGACCGTCACCGCGCCATCGCCGCTCAGCAGCGCCCGGACCGACTCCTGCGCCAGCTTGTCCAGCCGGTCGTCGGTCGACAGACGGTAGGCCTCGAGGTAGTCGTGCAGCGCGCGGTCAAGATCGCCGCGCCGGCAGGCGGTGTTGCCGAGGAAGAAATGCGCGTAGGGAACCTCCGGCGCCCGGGGAAAGCGCGACAGCAGTTGTGAGAACCCGGCCGCCGCCTTGGCATACTCGCCGCCGTAGTAGTTGGCTTTGGCCCGCGAAAAGACAAACAGCGGCAGCGCGGGGGAGGCGGGGTGCTGCGCGGCCAGTTGCTCGAAGAGCCGGGCCGCCCCGGCGTAGTCGCCACTCCGCAGCAGGCGCTGCCCCTGCTCCCAATCGCCGGCCGCCGCGGGCGGGTCGACCGGCGGCTCGGCCGCCCGGCCGGTCGCCGACCACAGGGCCGCGGCCAGCAGCACGTACCACGCTATCCGCGCAGGCATCAGAGCGAGTAGTTCCCGAAATCTTCCGGGTTGATTCTTCTCAGCCGCTCGCGCAGCGACTCCGGGTCGGTCGACATCGGCGGCGCCTCCGGCGACTCCTCGCCGCCGCCCGACTCCGCCGTCGCCTCGAGATTGAACAGCTGCTCGTTGACGAAAATCTTCGCACCCGTCTTCAGCGCCATCGCAATCGAATCCGAGGGCCGGGCGTCCACCTCGAACACCTGACCGTTGCGCCGCAGGTGGATGCGCGCGTAGAACGTCTGCTCCCGCAGCTCCGTCACCTCGACCCGGTCGATCGTCACCGCCACCGTCGCGAGCATCACCTTCATCAGGTCGTACGTCATCGGCCGCTTCGGTTTCACGCCCGACAGCTCCATCGCGATGCCCCACGCCTCGGCGTGGCCGATCCAGATCGGCAGCACCTTGTTGAGGCCGGCCGGGGACAGGATGACCACCGGGGAATTGGTGGTCATGTCCAGCGCCAGACCGTCCACTTTCACTTCGAGAAACGTCATTCGCTTTTCTTCACCACCACCAGCTTCAAATTCGCCGTCACATCCTTGGCGATCTTGACCGGCACCGTGTAAATGCCGAGCACCTTGATCGGCGTGTCCAGCTGAATGGCGCGCTTGTCCACCGTGATCCCCTCGGCCGCCAGCCGTTCGGCGATGTCGGCGTTGGTGACGCTGCCGTAAAGCCGGTCGTCTTCGCCGACCAGCACCTCGTGCGTCAAGGATACTTTCTCGATCCGGTCTTTGACCACTTCGGCCTCGCGCCGGGCTTTCTTCTCCCGGATCTCCGTCTGCTTGCGGATCTCATCGATCGCCCGAAGACTGGCCTTGGTCGCCGGAATCGCGAGGTTGCGGGGGATGAGGTAGTTCCGGCCGAACCCGGTCTTCACCTCCACCGTCTGCCCCGCCGCTCCCACATCCGGCACGTCCTGACGCAGTATCACTTTCATGGTACACCCTTTCTCACACCTATGCAACGGATATTGATCTCATTCAAATTCGCGCAGCCGGAGGCGCCGCCAGTCGGCGAAGCTGTCGGCAAAGCCGACCAGGGCGATCGCGCCGAACGCGATCACCCCGACCACCGGATACACCAGCGGCAGCAGCGCGAGGAACACATAGAACAGCACTTTCATAAAGCGTGTAAACTGCACGCGCCGCAGGTAGAACTCCACGAACGACAACCCGGTCAGGCAGTAGAAGACCGCCAGGAACGCCAGCGCGTTGTCGGCCGCCAGCTGCACCGCGGCGCCGCCCAGAAGGCGCACCGCCGCCGCCGCCGCCGTCACCGGCACAAACCCGTACGGCATCCGCCAGAAATGGAACGGCTCGTACTGCGGCCGCCCCGCCTGGCAGCGGTCCACCCACTTGACAAAGAGCAGGTAGCCGACGCTGAACTGCACCACGGCCGACAGGAGCATGGCCGCCGGCGCCAGCCGGAGCACCACCGTCGCCAGCCGCCGGAACGCCTCCGTCAACTGCTCCACCTGCACGTCGCTCTCGCCCGCCGCCGCCAGCCGCTCGCGGGCCGCGTCGACCACCGTCTCGATGCTCTTGGGCATCGCCCGGACAAGGTCGAGCCAGAGGGGCAGGTAGAGGGCGCTGCCGAACGCGACGAGCGACAGGACGGCCGCGATATAGACCGTCCGCGGGCGGTAGCCGCCCGAGGTCAGCCGTCCCGTGAGCACCGCCGTCACCAGCAGCATGCCCCAGCCGAACACCAGCATCCAGAGGTGCGATCCGCCCAGCAGCAGGTAGCTGACCGCGACCGCGGCGACCGCCGACCCCCACAGCGCCCACTGCCGGCGGGCGAACGCCAGCCGGGTCAGGCCGTAGTAGAGGTACATGGCGGTGAAATACATGACCGGCGCCGCCGCCAGCACCGCCAGCGGGCGCCCGTGGTCCGCCATCCCGGCGTACAGCAGCGCCGCGTAAAACAGCAGAGCCGCCGCCACCGTCGCCGTCGTCCCGCGCGTGTGCGCCGCGTCCATGGTCGCCGTCCTCGTGCCCGAGCCGTCCCGCCTAGCGGAACGATTCGCTCTCGAACGCCAGAATCGCCAGCATCCGCGCCCGCTTGATCGCAATCGTCAGGCGGCGCTGGTGCAGCGCGCAGTTGCCGGAAATGCGGCGCGGGATGATCTTGCCGCGCTCGTTTACGAAGCGGCGCAGCGACCGCTCATCCCGGTAGTCCGCCCCGGCCAGCTTGTTCTCGCAGAAAAAGCAGAATTTCTTCCGTCTCATCGTACGCATAATTACACCTTCTCACTGCCGCGGCCTACCGCCCGCGGTACTCCTCATCCGCATCTTCATCGAAGTCGTCGTCCAGGTCGTCGGTACCGGCGCCTTCGCCATTCTCGATCGCCGCCGGTTCGGCGGCCGCGGCCGGTTCCGCGGCGGCCGCCGGTTCGGCCGTCGTCTTGGCCGGCTCGCGCATATCGGCCGGGCGTTCCGCCGCCCGCCGCCGCACTGCCTCCACGTCGCCCTCGAACGCGATCGTCATGAACCGCAGGTACGACTCGTTGAGACGGAAATAGCGGTCGAGATCCGGAAGCAACTGCTGGGGCGCCTCGTAGACGAACGAGTGGTAGTACCCCTGGGTCAACTTGCGGATCGGGTAGGCCAGCCGCCGTGTGCCCACCCGCTCTTCTTCCAGGATGCGCCCGCCGTGGCGGGTGATGAGATCGGAAATCGCCACCACCTGTTGGTCGATCGTGGCATCATCGGTCTGGGGATTGACAATAAATGTCGTTTCGTAAACGCGCATTCACTGAACTCCCTTCGGTCGTTAGTTTAAGGTTCAACAAACGGCTCGGTATGGTCCGCCGGGGGGCGGCCTACCGGGCAGGGTTCGCGTTAAATATGTTCATCGCTTCTTCGAAGCGATGGTCTATGCTGTACAGAACCGCCTCGGCGGCGGTGTCGATCATCTCGGCCGCCGGCGTGCGCTCGCTTTTCTCGAACTTCGCGAGCACGAAATCCGCCGGGTCGACCCCCTCGGGCGCCGGTCCGATCCCCAACCGCAGCCGGGGGAACCGCTGGGTCTCGAGGGTCGCGATGATCGAGGCCAGGCCGTTGTGGCCGCCGTCGCTGCCCCCCGTCCGCAGGCGCACCCGCCCGAGCGGCAGATTGAAATCATCGACCACCACCAGCACCTCGGCCGGACGGAGACCGTAATCCTGTAAAAGAGCCGCGACCGCGTCCCCCGACCGGTTCATGTATGTCCTCGGCCAGGCCAGCACGATTGTCCGGTCGCCGCGCCGGCACACGGTGCGCTCGTCCAGACCCGTTCTCGTCGCCCGCGGCGCTCCGAGCGCCGCGGCAGCCCGGTCGAGCACTTCGAATCCGAGGTTGTGCCGGGTGCCCGCATAGCGCCGGCCGATATTCCCGAGTCCGACAACAAGCGAAATCATAGGGCTGCCGTTTCCGGCAAAGCAGACAATTATACCCTATCCCGCCCCAAAGTCAACAGATTATGTGATTGTGCGCGTGTGACCTTTTTCCGGCCCGGCCGGTCCCATTCCGGCATCCCGGCGGCCGGGAAGAAGGCTTCTCCGCCGCGCGGCTCCGGGCGCGTCGATCGGACCGCGGGGGGAGAGGATTGACCGGCAAGTCCTTACCCCCGGCCGGTGCGGATAATCCGCCAGGCCAGGTACACCCCCAGGCCCGCTGCCGCCACCAACCCTACGGCGAACACCGTCCCGCCCCAGTGCCCTTCCCCGCCCCCCGGCGGGTAGACGAGCATCAGCACCGACAGCGCGATGATAAACGCGGCCGTGATCATCCCGAGCACGATCCGGTTGGCCAGCCGCTCGAGCCGGTCGGCCATCGGTTCGAGACTCTCCCGCCGCAGGCCGAACTCGAATCCCCCCCGGTCGAGCATCTTGAGCGCGCGGTGGAGCCGCCGCGGCAGTTCGGAGAGCAGGTGGTCGGTGTCGATCATGGCCCGCCCCATCCGCTGCGCCCAGCGCAGCGGCGAGTAGCGTTGCAGGAGCAGCCGCTCGGCGAATGGTTTGAGCACCGGACCGAGGCTGAAATCGGGATCGAGGCGCAGCCCCAGTCCCTCGCTCACGATCAGCGCCCGGAACAACAGCGCCAGGCTCGAGGGCAATTGGAGGCGGTGCCGACGGACTGCGGCCAGCGCCTCTTCGAGCATCCGCCCGAGGGGAATCTGCCCCAGCGGCAGTTCATAGTAGCGGGTCAGCAGACGCTGGATGTCCCGCTTGAGTTCCTCCCGGTCGACCCGCCCCCGGCCGGCGCTCATATCGAGCACCGTGTCAACCAGCCGCTCGGCGTCCCCCGAGGTCAGCGCCCCCAGGAGCATCGCCAGCCGCTCCCGCCCCGCCTCGTCGATCACCCCGACCATGCCGAAATCCATCACCCCGAGCCGCCCGTCGGGTTCCACGAAGAAATTTCCCGGGTGCGGGTCGGCGTGGAAGAAGCCGTCCTCCAGGATCATTTTCAGGAGCACGCGCGCGATCCGCCGCGCCAGTTGCCTGCGGTCGATCCCCGCCCCGTCGAGCGCCGCCGTGTCGTCGACCTTGATTCCCCGAATTCGCTCGAGCGTCAGCACGCTGGCAGTCGATTGCTCCCAGTACACCCGCGGGATCCGCACTTCCGGATCCCCCCGGAAATGCTCGGCGAACCGCTCGGCGTTGCGTCCCTCGCGAAGGTAGTCCAATTCGCCGCGCAGCGTCTCGGCGAATTCCTCGGCCAGCCCAATCAGATCGTAGTGCTCGGCCGGGCCGAGTCTCCGGCTGGCCACCAGCGCGAGATTGCGGACAATCTCGATATCCTCGGTCACCTGCTCGACCACCCCCGGGCGGCGCACCTTGACCACCACTTCCTCGCCGCTGCGCAGCACCGCCGCATGGGCCTGGCCGATCGAGGCGGCGGCCAGCGGCGCCCGCTCGAACGAGAGAAACAGCTCCGCCACCGGCGCCCCGAGCTCCTCCGCCACGATCCCCTCCGCCTCGTCGCCGGGGATCGGCGCGGCGTCATCTTGGAGCCGGGCCAGCTCTTTGAGATACTCCGGCGGCACCAGATCCGGCCGGGTCGACAGGATTTGCCCGAGTTTGACGAAAGTGGCTCCCAGATCCTCCAGGGCCATCCGCACATGTTCGGCCGGCGTGTGCCCCGGGCTCGGGCGGCCCCGGGCCAGCATCCCCTTGTGAAACGGCACAAACCGCTCCAGGCCGAACACTCCCACCAGGTAGTGCAGCCCGTGCCTTACCAGTGCGCCGGCGATTTGTCGGTAGCGTTTCAGGTGACCCATTCCACTCCTGTCTCCTCCTTCACCTTATCGGTCAAGAGAGGACCCTGCAACATGATACGAACAGAGAGAGGAGCTGATCCGGCCAATGTGCGGGATGCCGGTTCCCACCCTTCGGGGAGTCGGCCGCCATCCGGCATCTAGAATCCTGTCCGCCGGGTCGGCGCCATCCTACGCCAGGTCAAATAAGAGGAACTCGCTCCCCTCGGCCGCCTCCACCGCCACCTCCCGTTCCCCGCTGAGAGCCGCCCCGTCCCCGGTCCTGAGTTCATGGCCGTTAACCAACAGCTTCCCGCGAATGACCTGCACCCAGGCATACCGCCCTTGCGCCAGCGGTTCGCGTACCGCATTGCCCGCATCGAGCCGGCAGGTGTACAGCCGCGCATCCTGGTTGATGTGCACCGCCTTCCCGTCGGTGGAGCGGTCCGATGTCCCGATCAACAGCAGCCGATTGCGGCGCGCCTCGTCATCGAACCTAATCTGCTCGTAACCGGGTGTCAGGCCGTTCTCCGACGGCCGGATCCAGATCTGGAGGAGGTGGGTCCGACCGTTTGGCAGGTCATTGCGTTCGCTGTGGAACACGCCCCGCCCCGCGGTCATTTTCTGTACCTCACCCGGCCGGATCACCGTTCCGTTGCCCATGCTGTCCTCGTGCGACAGCGCCCCCTCCAGGACATAGGTGATAATCTCCATGTCCCGGTGCGGGTGCATGGGGAACTCGGTCCCCGGCGCGATCCGGTCTTCGTTGATCACCCGCAACGATCTGAACCCCATGTGGTTCGGGTCATGGTAGCGGTCGAAGGAGAAAGTGTGGTAGGTGTCCAGCCAGCCGTGATCGAAATGGCCGCGCTCTTCCGCTCTGCGCACTGTTACCATCGGTCGCCTCCTTTTCCCGATAGAACCGCCGGCGGTTCCCGGCGGTTCGCGCGTCCGACCGGCGGCTAATTCCGCCGCGAGAACCGGTATCCCACTCCCCGGATCGTCTCGATATAGCGGGGATTTTTCGGGTCGTCCTCGAGCACCTTGCGCAGCTTGAGAATGAAGTTGTCGATTGTTCGGTTGGTCGGGAAGGTATGGTATCCCCAGACCGCGTCGAGCAGTTGATCCCGGCTGACCACCTCGCCGGCCCGCTCGATCAGGTACTTCATGACCATGCACTCTTTGTGGGTCAGCGGCGCCATGCCTCCGGGCCCGGTCGCCTCGAACGTTTTGAAATTGATCCGTCGCCCGTCGAACTCGTACACCTCGCCTAGCTGGTCATCGCCTGCGGCGAGCCATGCCTGGCGGCGGAAAATCCCCTGCACCCGCGCCAGCAGCTCCGCCACATCGAACGGTTTGGTGATGTAGTCGTCGCCGCCCGCCACCAGCCCCTCGATCCGATCCTCCGTTTGCCCGCGCGCGGTGATGAACAAAATCGGCACCCGATACCCCTCGGCCCGCAGCCGCTTGCAGATCGCCAGCCCGTCCATTCCCGGCAACATGATGTCCAGCAGCACGATATCGAAACTCCCCCGTCGGAACTCGTCGAGCGCCTCGCTGCCGTTGGCAATCGACACAACCTCGTAACCCTCCGCCTCAAGGTTCATCACCAACCCGTCGGCGAGATTCGGATCATCCTCCACCAGCAGGATCTTCTTCATTCTCCGGCTCCGTTTCCATGGTTATGACAAACCGCGCCCCCAACCCCGGTCCCTCCGACTCCGCCGCCATCTCCCCGCCGTGGGCCCGGACAAACTCGCGCGCGAGATACAACCCCAGGCCTGACCCCGGATGTCGGCGGCTCACCTCCGATCCAACCCGATAGAAGCGCTCGAAGATCGCGTTCAAGTCCCCCCGTTCCAACCCGATCCCGTTGTCGGCGAACACCAGGTGCACCGCGCCCTCCCGCCGCGCCAGACTGACCGCCAGGTCCACGGCCGCCTTGTCGTTATACTTCAGGCTGTTTTCAAGCACCGCGTCAATTGCCCGTTCCAGCGCCGAACAGTCGACATTGACTATCACGCCCGCCGCCAGGTCCAAGGTTACGTGCAGCGGCTTGTGTTTCGGGGTCCGCTCCAGGGCGCCCAGGCGGCGTTCCACCAATCGGCCGAGATCGGTCGGCTGGCGGTGCAGTTTGTACCCGCTCCGCTCGAACCGCCCCGCCTCGAGGATGTTGTCCACCAGCCGCTCCAGCCGGTCGAGATCCTCCCGCATCCGGGGCAGGACCCCGGCCTTCTTTTCCTCCGGTATTTTGGGCGACTTCAGGGTATCGATGTAGAGTTTGATCGAGGCCAGCGGCGTCTTGAGCTCATGCGTCACCGCCATGAGGAAATTCTGCTGGTGAAACTTGAGCTGCTCCGTCCGCACCAGAGACCGGTAGATCAACCAGGCTCCACCGATAATGAGCACCAGGAAAAACACTCCCTCCAGACCGACCATCACCTGTCGCCGGACTTCCTCGCGGTGCAGTTGTTCGATCAGCACCGGGTCGGCCCCGACCCGGCGGGCCACCTCCACCTGCGCATCGACCAGGTGGGCCATGAGGATGATCCACCAGACCATCTGCGCCACGGCCGTCGCGGCGAGCACGATAAACGCGATGAGCGCCCCTTTGGGTGTCAGATGCAGTCGAGCCACGCAACCTCGCTCCTTCGTCGGACCAATCTAACACCCCGCGGTCGGATTGGCAAAAGTAGAAAGGAGAAATCGGCGGCCGGGCGAAGACAAAAAAATGCCGGCGGCCGCCGGCATTCGCAATCAACCCTGACCCCGGCCGTGCGGGCGCCGGGACACCGTTAGTATCGGCCGGGACGGGGGAGAGGTTGAGAGGAGGAGGCTAGCGGAACCGCACGCGGTTGAGACGGAGCGAGTTCAGAACGACAAAGACCGAGGAGAACGCCATCGCTGCCGCCGCGATCATTGGCGTCAGCGTCAGCCCGAATGCCGGATAGAGCGCCCCGGCCGCAATCGGAATCGCCAGCACATTGTAGGCAAAGGCCCAGAACAGGTTCTGGCGGATCACCCGCATCGTCCACGCCGCCGCCAGAAACATCTTCGGCACCCCGCGCAGGTCCGGCCGTACGAGCACCACGTCGGCCGTCTCGACCGCCACGTCCGTCCCCGACCCGACCGCCACGCCCACATCGGCCGCCGCCAGAGCAGGGGCATCGTTGATCCCGTCTCCCACCATCGCCACCGTGCCCCCCGCCCGGCGGTAGGAATCGACCAGCAGTCGTTTCTGGTCCGGCTTGATCTCCGCCTCGAAATGCTCGACCCCCGCCAGCCGCGCAACTTTCTCGGCCGTACGCCGGGTGTCCCCGGAGATCATCGCCACCTGCTTGGTCTTCTGAAGTTCTCTGACTACTTCCGCCGCCTCCGGGCGGACTCGGTCGGCGATGCCGAACAGGCCGATCAGCTTGCCGTCCAATCCAGCGAGCACGGCGGTGTGGCCGGCGGCGGTCGTCCGCTCGATAGCCTCCTGGTGGCCGGCCAGAGCGACATTTTCCTGCTCGAGCAGTGCCTGGTTGCCGATCACGAGTCGCCCCCCCTCGCTCTGTCCGATCAGGCCGAACCCGGGCCGGGCTTCAACTTTGCGCACCTCCGCCGGCGGGATCCCCCGCTCTTCGCGCAGCCGGGCAAGCGCCCGGCCGATCGGGTGCTCCGACATACTTTCGGCCCCGCCCACGAGCGCGATCAACTCCTCCTCGCGGTATCCGTTAAGCGCGGTCACGCCGGTCGCCTGAAGCTCCCCGTGGGTCAGCGTGCCGGTCTTGTCGAAAAGGACCGTGTCGACTGTCGTGATCCGTTCGAGCACATCTCCGCCCCGGATGATGATTCCTTCGCGGGCCGCCCGCCCCGTCCCGACGAGGATGGCTGTCGGGGTCGCCAGCCCAAGCGCACAGGGGCAGGCGATGATCAGGACGGAGATGACGCTCCGCATCATGACGTCGTTTCCGGGTGCGAACAAAAGCCAGAGCGCGAGCGTGAGCGCCGCCAGCCCGAGCACGATCGGCACAAAGACCGCCGCCACCCGGTCGGCGAGCTTCTGCACCGGCGCTTTTTTCCCCTGCGCCTCCGATACGAGCGCGATAATCTTCGCCAGGACCGAGTCCGCGCCGGCCGCCGTCACCTGAAACGTGAACACGCTGTGGCCGTTGAGCGACCCGCCGATCACTGCATCCCCCGGCTGCTTCTCGACCGGCAGCGACTCCCCGGTCAGCATCGACTCATCGACCGCGGGCGTTCCCTCCACCACCCGGCCGTCGGCCGCTATCCGCTCGCCCGGCCGCACCCGCAGGAGCATTCCCGGCTGCGCGGCGGCGGCGTCGATTTCGACCTCCGTGCCGCCGATGATCGCGGTCGTCTTGGCCGGCTGCAGTTGAACCAGGGACCGGATCGCCTCGCCCGCCCGCCCCTTCGATTTCGCCTCCAGCAACCGCCCCAGGAGAATCAGCGTGATGATCATCCCGGCCGAATCGAAAAAGAGCGGCTCGGCCCCGCCTTTCGCGAGATTCGCAATCAGCGCATACAGACTCCATCCGTAGGCGGTGAGTGTGCCGAGCGCGATCAGCGTGTTCATGTTGGCCGCCCTTCGCCGGGCCTGTGCGAAAGCGTCGCCGAGTATCGCCCGACCGGCGCCGAACAGAATTCCCCCCGCCAGCAGCGCCTGCGCGATCCCGTCGGCCGCCGGCGCCAGGATCCCGCCGAGACCGACCATCGGCCCCATCGCCAGCGCCATCAGGGGGAGACTCAGCCCCAGGGCCGGCCAGAACCGCCGGATCGCGGCGCTCAATTCTTTCCGGTTGGCGGTGAGTACGTCCGGCGCGCCGACCCGCGCTCCGTAGCCGAGTTTCTCGATCGTCCGGAGAATCGCCCCCGCGCTCGTCTCGTCCCGGTCGTACGCGACGACCGCCGAGCGGGTCGCCAGATTCACCCGGCACTCCGCCACCCCCGCCAGCGCTCCGAGACCGCGCTCGATGTTCGCGGCGCACCCGGCGCAGTGCATCCCGTCGATGTTTACCTGAAGTTCTTCGGTCTGGGCCATCCACCGGTCCTTCCAAACCTCGGGCCAAAAGCCCGCTCTCCGGCCTTAAGATCGTTGTTCGCCAACAGAAAAGGTACGGTAAGGCTCGCGGGCGCGTCATCTGATCCCGAACAGCGCGAGCAGGTGCGGGCACTTCCGAAGCAGCTCCCGCCGGATCTTCGTCCGCGCCCGGTGCAGGTACCAGCGCACGGTTGCTTCCGGCATGTTCATGATGTCGGCGACGTCGTCGATTCGGCACCCCTCCACATCGCGCAGCACGAACGCCGAGCGCTGCTTGTCGGTGAGCGACGCGGTTGCCTCCCGGATGTAATCATCGATCTGCCGCCGGTGGTACGATGCATCCGGGCGTCGGTCCGCCTGCTCGACCACGTTCTCGAAATTCTCCAGCGGCTCGTGGCGGTGGCGGCTGTGCTTGCGGATATAGTCGATTGAAGCGTTGACCGTGATCCGGTACAGCCAGGTGTAGAACTTCCGCCGCTCATCGTACCGCCAGATGTTGCGGGACATTTTGACGAACACGTTTTGCGCGATATCGGCCGCCTCGTCGTAGTCGCCGACCATCTTGTAGGCGAGCGCCGCGACCTGCACCCGGTAGCGGCGCACCAGTTCGGCAAAGGCCAGTTGGTTGCCGCGCTTGATTTCCCGGATTAGTTCTTTGACCCGCTCTTCATCGCGTTCATCCGGCGGGGGGATCGCTTCGCGGAGATGGTGCGGGATCGCCGGATTTCGTTTCATGCCTTGCTCCGTACGCTTTGTCAGGTATAACCGCATGCCCCGGCCAAAGTTCCATGAGTGCCGGCGAAGGAGCGGGGAGGGGACGGTTCCCGGTTCAATCGGCCACGAAAAAAGGCGCCCGGCTCCGGACGCCTCCTCGCTTGCCGGGGACCGCCGATCAACTGTTGTCGTTCAGGATAAACACGCGCGGATCAAGGTGTTTGCCGTTGCGGAGGACCTCGTAGTGCAGGTGCGGACCCGTCGAATACCCGGTCGAACCCATCAGCCCGACCACGTCGCCCCGCTCCACCCGCTGCCCCCGCTTAACCCGGAAATCCGATAGGTGTGCGTAGCGCGTCTCGAAACCGTACCCGTGGTCGATCACCACCGTGTTGCCCATCCCGCCGTTCTGCCCGACAAACTTGACGCGGCCGGCCGCCGGCGCGATCACCTTGGTGCCGGTCCGGTTGGCGATATCCAGCCCGCGGTGCATCTGCTTCATGCCCGTGAACGGGTCGAATTTCATGCCGAATCCTCGGGAGAGCCAGCCGTTGGTGGGCCAGATCGAAGGCGTGTGGTCGAGGCGGTCCCTGAGCTTCAGAAGCTCATCCTCGACCTCGTTGAACTTCTCCAGCTCGAAACTGGAGAGCGTGAGGAGGCGGTCGATCTGCTGGCCCGTCACCGTCGCCTCACGCTGGACATTCGACATCATCGCCGCCGAGGGCGGCGCCGGACCGCCGACACCCAGTTGCCGCTCGGCCGGGTCGATTTCGGGTAAGCTGAAGAGCGACCGGATCTTCACCTCGCGGTCCACCAGCTGGCTGAACCGTGTCTCCACCTCGGTGAGGTTCCATTTCAACTGCTCGAACTGCCGGTGCAGGGCCGCGTTTTCGGCCCGCAGCCGGGCCAGCTCCCGGGCGTCCACCTTGTCGGCAAAAAACTCCGCCGACAAAAAGAAACTGGCGAACACCAGCAGCATCACGCCGCCGACCGCCAGGTAAATGGCCGCGACCGGTATCCGTACCTGCCGCGATATCCCCATCGAATGGGGTATGAGCATGAACGTTAGTTTCTTCTTAAACATGCTGTCGCAATCCACTCATGCTGCAAAGTCCTGCATCCTGTTGTCGGGTATCTGAGGACAGCGGGGCGTCTGATCCTCGATAAGTTTCGAAACTACTCCCGCCTTGCGACCGCGTCAAGCTAAAATCTCACTTAATCAGCACATATTCCCGACTCAGGATTTTGTTCACAATCTTCGCCAGCTTGTCCGACTCCAGGCTCTGCAGGCTGTACAGGTGCCAGTACGTCTTCTTCGGCAAACCGTTCCGTACCGACCGCTTCTTCGCGCTCGTGCTGTTCTGTGTCATGGCGCCAGTCTCCCGGTTGCATCCGTCCACCCGAGACCGGTCCACATATCATGTATCGGGTTGAAACGGACTTGAATTCACTCTTTTCCGGTTCCTTCTGCGCATAAGCCTTGCCAACGATTCCCTCCGGCCACAAACTCTTCGTCAGAATTAAAACATTATTAGATAATAACTTAATAATCGTTTGGCGAGACGGTCTCCTCGGCCGCTGTGGCTTTCCCCCGATACCGAATCGCTTTTCGCCCCCTATCCGCCCCCGAATCCGCCGGTGGGGGCATTGACGTTCCCCGACCGGACACCTACATTGCGGAGGATTGACACCATCTGCTTGCGAGGAGTTCTATGTCTCAGGATCTCACCGGCAAGATCGTGCTGGTTACCGGCGCTTCGTCCGGGATCGGCGAGGCTTGCGCCCGTAAATTTGCCGCCCGCCACGCCCGCCTCGTGCTGGCCGCCCGGCGCGTCGACCGGCTCAGACAACTTGTCTCCCGGCTCGGAACCGATGTGCATGTGCTGGAACTCGACGTTCGGGACCGGACAGCCGTCAACGCGGCGATCGCCGGCCTCCCTCATCCGTGGTCGGAAATTGACATTCTGGTCAACAACGCCGGCCTCAGCCGCGGCCTGGACAAACTGCACGAGGGGGATTACCGGGACTGGGAGGAGATGATCGACACCAACGTGAAAGGCCTCCTGTGGGTCAGCCGGGCGGTCATCCCCGGTATGGTCGCCCGCGGGCGCGGCCACCTCATTAATATAGGGTCAATCGCCGGCCGCGAGGTCTACCCGAACGGCAACGTCTACTGCGCCACCAAATTCGCCGTCGATGCCCTCACCAAGGGACTGCGCCTCGATCTGGTCGACACCCCCATCCGGGTCTCGACCGTCGACCCCGGCGCCGTCCGCACCGAGTTCTCCGAGGTCCGCTTCCACGGCGACACCGAGCGAGCCGCCAAGGTCTACCAGGGGTTCACGCCGCTGAGCGGCGATGATGTTGCGGAGGCGGTTGTCTGGGTCGCCGATCGCCCGCCCCACGTCACCGTTGCCGACGTGCTCATCCTGCCATCGGCCCAGGCATCAGCTAACCTGATTCACAGGGAATAACTTCGCCGCAAACTCTCACTGCAGAGGTCACTACACTGAAATATCCGATCAAGGTCGCACCGTCCGGCCCCGCCTCGCGGCGAGCGGCGATCCGGACAGAGCGTCCGCGGCCAACGATCAGCGAGTTTCCGATCATCTCGGACACAGCGCCGGTACGGGTCCGCCCCGAAACAGGTAGCCGATCAGATACGTGAGGTCGGCGATGTTCAGAACTCCGCTGCCGTCACTGTCCGCCTCGTCATTGCACGCCGGCGGTTCTCCATCCCGGAAGAAGTACGAGACCAGGGCGGTGACATCGGAAATCTTGACTGACCCGTCGCCGTCCACATCGCCACGTTCACCTACGCAGCACTCCGCATACCTGAGGACCGGGGATAAGGTCTTCGGCGTGTAGGCCAGCAGAGAACCGGAGAATCGCGGAGAGTACGTCGAATACCCGGACATACTTATAACCGCCGAATCCCCCGGCCCCGCCGAGCCGGTGGAAAACGTGAGCCTGACCACGGGGCCACTCCCGCCTGCAAGCTCCGGCGAAGTACCTGCGGTTGAACTGATGAGGTAGATCGTCGCCTGATCCCGTCCCGGCGCGAAATCAAAATAGCCGGTCGATTCGAAATAGTCTGTCCGACAACCCGCAGTCGAGAACGACACCAGGGTCAGGTCGAGTGTCCCCGCGTACGACAGGGGAATCAGTATCTCCTTGAGCGGGACCGTGTTCGAGGCCGAAATCACGACTTCGACTTCGCTGCCGCCCTCGACCAATTGATCCTGACCGGCAAGCGAGTCGGCCAAGGCAATAATGAAATCCTCGCGCAGAGAGGAAATCGGCTCGCCGGCGAAGGTTGCCGTGAGCGAGACATCGTAAATCCCCGGGGCGGTGAACTGATGGCTGGGGGATCGCACCGAGGAGGACTGGCCATCGCCGAAATCCCACTGCCATGAATCTGGCGGATCAAACGATTGCCCCGTGAACTGGACCTCGAGCGAGATATCCCCGAAGCGCGGGGCAGCGGAGAAACTGACAGCCGGGCCGAAAAAATGCATGCCGTATATTCCCCAGCTCACGCCGGGGGCAATGGCACGCCACAAGTACCAGTGGATCGACTGGTCCCACGTGTCGTGCACCCCATACTTCGGCGGGTCTTCCGAGTAGCCAATTCCGGTCACGAAGTGATCCGTCACCCCGTTGCCGTCGGTGTCCACCAGGAATACGGTCGGTCGCCCCGCGTCGATCTCCGCCTTGTAGTCGGTAAACGACACGCTCGAGAAATCCAGCTCCCGCATCCGAAAATGCGTGTAGGTCGGATCCGCGTACGGAGGGTAAGCCAGCAGCGCCTGCCCCACGTCCACAAACCAGCTCCACCCGTACAGGTTGTAGGCGGCGCTCCAGGATGTTCTCATGAAGTCCGCGATGCAGTCGCTCGTATGCGCCCCCCCGAGCTCCGACATGTCCGGAATCGGACTCCCGCCGTCGATCGGGCATGAGTAATCGTGGTAGTGGTCGCCGATCGGAGCGCCGCACACCGAATCCCCGTGATCGCCGGCAATCATAGCCGGCACGCCATATTTGACCAGCTGTTCGTACCCGTTCATCGACCAGTACCCCATCACCATGCCGGCGGCTGTCGGGCCGCACCCGTGGTGCCAGAGGTACGCCGTTACGTCCAGCACCACCGTCCCCCGTACGGGCGGCGCCAGCCCGCGATCGATGCCGGGCGGCGGTTCGGGGCCGGTTGTGCTCTGCTGGGCGAATACTGGGGCGACCGCGAAAATCACGGCCAAGAGCGCGGAGATCGTCTCCGCATACGCGAATCGACACCTGCGTTGGTTCATCGTGCACCTCCGAACAGCCATCGGAAAACCGACAGCTTCTGTAACGGCCATGAGGACACGTCCCGGATAGATGAACTGATGACAATTAAAGGTATACCCCATTTCAGCCCCCCGCCAAGCGAAAAGGGACGAATAGCTCGGTCTTCTTTGCCCGCTCGACTTAGCGAGCCGCTCCTGACGACAACGCGGCCGGCGTTATCGCCGGCCGCGTCTTGCCTCCGTCCTGCCCGTCAATCGCCGAACGCTAATCGCGATCCCCGAACGGCCGCGCTTCCTGCCGCTCCCTTTCTTCCTGCCGGATCTGGGCGAGCCGATCCCTTTCGGCAATTTCCCTCTGCGCCGCCTGTTCCTCCTCGGTCTGCAGCCGGGCTTCCGCCTGCTTCGCCTCCGCCTCCACCTCCTCCGGCGTCTGCCCGGGCATCTGCGCCAGCCGCACGTCTTCGTACCCTTTGCGCTTGGCTACCACGCGGTAGGTGAACGAAGCACTCCCCTGCCCGTTTTGCAGTTCGATTACATCGAACCCGGTCATCCCCCGCACCACGGCCGTGCCGTTGCAGTCCGGGTCGTTCAACTGGATGAACACTTTCATCGGGTGCTGCGCGCTGACCGTGACTGTCCGCAGAAATACCGGATCCAGCTCCACATGGGTCCGGCCGTTGACCAGTTGCCCCTCGCCGAAATCCTCGAACCAGCACTCGGGCGACTCCTGCGAGTAGACCAGCCGATAATCCTCCGGTTCCACCTCCACCGCCGCGCTCTTGGACCCGACCACCACCTGGTCGCCGGTCACCCGGACGTCGCCGCTGAAGTAGCCGGCGTATCCGGAGACGCTGGAACTCGCGTACACCCCGTAGCGCAATCCGGTGCCGTAGTCGGAGACCTTGAAGTAGCCGGCGTAGAGATTGCCGTTCCCCCGGCTGGCCACCGAGCCATACACGCCGTAGGCCGGCGCCGAACCTTTGGACAGGCCGCTGGCCCGCACGCCGTAAGCTGTTCCTGTTCCCGTCGAGTCGGTCTCGAAACTGCCGGCAATGCTGGAGCCGGAGCCAGTGTGGGCTGTGCGGCCGACGACCCCGTAACAGGCGTAGATGCCTTGGACGTCGTAGACATGGCCGTACAGCCCGTAGGCGTTGGAGGCGTTGTAGACACAGTTCTCGAAATACCCGGCGTAGGCCTCGGAGTTGAAGCTGCCGGAGCTGTAATTGTCGACCCGGCCATACACGCCGTAGACAGGGTAGACGTTGTCGGTGACGGATCCGTGTGCGTAGAGGCCAGAGACACTGCCCGTCGTAGAGTAGCCAAAAGTCTTCGCCCCATAGGTGTCGCCGGACTCGCCGTGTCCCCAGAAGTAACCTCCCTGTGTGTCCCCGGGACCGGTGTTCGAAGCTTGCCCGAAGACTCCTGTGGCCCTGGATACAGTCGCGTTTGTCTCAGCCCAGCCGTACACGCCGGTGGCTTCTCTGCTGCCGCCGTAGGCCAAGCCAATCGACCCCCATTTCCATGCCGTTCCGGCCGAGTCGGCGATGAAGACTCCCCCGATCGCATCGGACGTCCCTCCGGTCGCCGAATTCTTGGCGTAGCCGCGGACAGCGCACGTCGAGTCGGCATTGGCCGACGTGGCCGAGGCATCCACCCCGAACGTGTTGGCGCCGTCGGCGGCGGCGAACATTCCCCCGACACACCGGCCTATCCCGTAATGCCGGGCATTGCCCCATAGTCCGATGCTCTTGGCAGCGCTCGTGTTGGGGCTGTAACTCTGCCCGATCGCTCCGACATGATCGCCGAAGCCGTCGTTCGTCGCCGCAAAGTACCCGCCGCGCGCCGTCCCGGCGGCGTCATTAGTCGCCTGCGCCGTCACACCCATGGTCGTGTAGCTGCTGCCGTTCCCCGTCGCCTGCACGTTGATTCCGTGCACCGGTCCCCCGCCTTCGCCCGTGGCGTCGAACGACGCCGCCTGCGTTCGCCCGGAGCCGCCGTTGTAGGCGATCCCCCGAATGGCGGACACCGTGTCGGTCGTGGACGTCTCCAGGCGAGCCCGCAGGCCCACCCGCGCCGCCGCGCCGGTGTCGGTCACCTTGAGCGCCGTGTCGACCGCGGCCCGGAGTTCGTCCGGCCCGATCGCGTTGAGGAAGATCGTGTCGCAGTCGCTGCAGTCGGCTGCCGCTCCCTCCACGCTCCCGGCCGTCATCGCGTACGGCACGCTGACTATCGGGATGCGCGGCGCCGATTCGGCCGCGCCCTCCTGCTGCATGGTGAGATACCGCACCGATCCGTCGAACACGCCCTCGCCGATCGGCGCGACCGAACCGAGGAGCACGGTGAACAGCCCGTCCGCGGTCGCCACTTCCTGTGTCTCAAGCCACAGGGGGCTGCCGCCGGCGTCGGCTGCGTAGATGCGAAAGACGATTTCATACGTATTGTCCGGCACCGGCGCACCGCCGTCGGTGAGACGGCCCTGGTAGCTGATCGTGGGTGGAACCGCCGCCGCGCGGCCGGCGATGATGCCCGCGCACAGCAGCGCCGCCCAGGAGACGAGACCTCTGCGCATACTACACCTCAATGTTGAGAGCTTGATCCTGCTGCATATGTTCAGCTTCGGCAGGGAACCTGTTGTTCATCAGGCTGTAATGCCAGACAAAGATACCTATTTTAGCGCGAACACCAAGGGGAAAGCACGCTCTCCGGCCAAAGCAGAACGGCTGCCCTGCGACAGCCGTCATTCACGGGATCCGCGATGGGGATGGGTGGCCCTACGAAAAGCCGTACAGCCGCAATCCCTGATCGGAGTAGTACTCGTTCCGGTATCCCTCGACCGGCTTCAGTTGATCGAGCCAGTACGCCTGGTCGTTGCGGTGGCACACGAGCAGGCGCTGTTCGTCGCGGTAATGTTTGGCCCGGTGATATTTCAGATAGACATGCCGGTGGTCGACCCCGATGATTTCGACCTTGCCCGATTCGTGCGACATGCAGAATTTGATGCGCTTGGCGAGCCCCGAGCATTTCCTCTTCGCCCTCTCGATGCTGCAGTACGCCTCGACCAGCGGGACCTCGTACGGCTCATTGCCGGCGGTCGGACGGCCCTGGAATACGTAGTACTGGGGGATCCCCATGTAGGACAACTCGTTCCACAACTCCGCCATCACCTCCGGATCATCCGACACCCCCCGAATGATGGGGTTCTGGTTGACGCAGATGAGGCCGGCCTCGATAGCGCGCCGGACCGCCTCGCGCGCCTCGGGCGTCAGCTCGCGCGGATGGTCGAAATGGCATACGAGGTAGATGCGGCGGTCAGGTTGCGAATGGCGCCGGAGCATCGCGAACAACTCATCGTCGTCGAGGAACCGGTAAGGATTGAAGGCCGGCATCTTTGACCCGATCCGAATGATGCGGATGTGCGCGATGCTCCGCAGCGCGGTGAGAATCCCGTCCAACTGCGGCGTCGAAAGTATCATCGGGTCACCCCCGCTCAGCAGGACGTTGTTGACTTCCGGGCGGGTGCGGAGGTACTCGATCCCCGGGCGGATGTCGTACGCCGCCTCGTCATTTCCGTTCATGAACAGCCGTTTGCGAAAGCAGTACCGGCAGAAGGAGCCGCATACCTCGTTGACGAGGAGAAGCACCGTGCTGCTGTACTTGTGCTGAACCCCCTTGCGCACCGTGACCTTCCCCTCCCTGGAGGCGTCCAGATGACCCCACTGTCGCAACTCCCCGACGGCCGGAATGACCAACCGGCGGATGGGATCATGCGGATCCGACCAGTCGATCAGGCCGAGGTAGTAGTCGTTGGTGCGGAAGGCGTAACGCCGCGCCACTTCCTTGAGCGCGGTGCGCTCGGCCTCGGATAATTGCGTGAGTTTGTCGATGGAGAGGATGTACTTGACCCGTGTGCGCTTCCCCTGCTGCCCCGGGGCCCGTGCTCCCATTTGCATCGCTGCCATGGTCGGCTCTCCTTTCACGATTGCCTCCAGACGGAGGATGTCAGCCAGGCCGTGCCGCGTGCAGCCGCAATCGGAAGGTTCGAAATCGATCTGGTCGGGTCCAGCGCGTGAACCGCAACCGGCGGGATACCGCCGGAATCACCTCGAATCGAAAAGGCCTGGCTTCTCAAAAAATATACGCATCGATTCGAATCCCGAGCAACGGTAATCGGCAAAAAAAAACGTCCCCGCCCCGCCTTCCCGCGAGCTCCCCGCGGCCGTCAGGGAGGCGCCAAGCTGTTGTTTTTCAGCATGTTACATCGACCATTTTGGTCGATGCCGACCATCGGGCGGTCTGCCGGCTCTTCGCGACCGCGGCATCCGCGCGGATGGGCCTCGGTTTTTCCGAGAGTTTTTGTTGAATTGCCCTCCGCCGATCCGTTATTACCGAAAAGTAGTGCGAACTACACTACTCTGTGCGAGGATATGACACGTTCCGCAACGCCTAAAGATGATGGAGAGCGCAAGTGGACTACTACGAGGGCGTCATAAAGAACACCGAGTTCTTCACCACCACCGAGCTGGCCGACAAGCTGAAGATGAACGTCCAGGTCATCACGCGCAAAGTCCAGGCCGGCGAAATCACCGCCTACAAGATCGGGAAAGACTGGCGCATCCCGGAGCAGTCCGTGTACGAGTGGCTGCAGCAGCGCTCCAACCGCAACGGGGCTGCGGCCGCCCCGGCCCCCCGCCGGAATATCCGTCTCAAGCGCTCGGCCGAAACCGAGACGGTGCCGCCAAGCCGCCGCACCAAACGGAAATACCTCCTCGAGTACATTCTCGCCCAGTTTGAACCGAACCGGCTCTACGAGGATCACGAGGTCAACCGGGTCATTTCCCGGTTCAACGAGGACCCGGTCGCCGTGCGCACCGATTTCCTCGAGGAACACATGATGGAGCAGGTGGGGGGGAGGCTCCGCCGCAGCGCCGGTTACAAGCTCTCCGAATAGGCCGGCCGGTTGCGTGAAAGAAACAACCTCCCGCACGGGCGTGCGGGAGGTTTTTGTTTTCCGGCGGCCGGGTCCGCTACTGGCCCGCCCCCGGGGGGATGCGGGGGGTGGACTGGGTCAGGCCGAGGAGCTGCTGCAGGAACGGATCCTCGAGATTGCGCGGATACGAGGCATGCAGGCGGGCCGCCTCCTGGATTTCCGCGTAGCGCCGCTGGTCGCTGAGGGCGTAGAAGAGTTTCCGGAAGGCCGTGCCGCTTTCGGGGTTGGCCCGGAACGCCTCCCACATGAGAGCGAGCCCGTCGTCGAGCAGATCCTGGCGCCCGGAGATCGAGCCGATGCTGACTTTGATGAGCCCGAGGTCGCTCAGGTAGAACAGGTTTTCCGGGTTGGAGCGGCAGAACGCGGTGAGCGTGTCGTGCGCCTGGCGCAGAAGCGAATCGGCCGCCGCCGTGTCGCCCTGCTGGCGCAGTTCGTTCGACACGATCATGTACATCTGCGCGTACTCGGGGTACTCCTTCATGATCTTGTCCGCAATGGCCATGGCCGAGTCCAGCTGCCCGCGCTTCTCGAATTCATCCCAGAGCCGCACGGCGTTGATGCCGTAGCCGATAAACACGCCGGTCGCGTTCTCGTCCCGGTACACTTTCGAGTCCTCGTACCCCTGGAAGCGGTAGGTGTGCATGAAGAGGTCGTAGCCGCGCCCGGCGTCGATCAGCCGCTCGGGCGGGGTGCGGTCCAGGCGGTAGACCACGCCCACCGCCGCCGTTCGCTTCTGCAGATCCAGCGGAGAATCATAGGGTTGGCTGGAGAAAAAGATCGGATCCTTCCACCTGTTCTCGACCACGATCTCGTCGACCATCATGTCCTGCACTTTGACCATCTGCCCGTTGTACGGCTCCACGGCCGCCAGCCAGGTCGTCCGGTTGCGCGGACGGTCCCGGAATTCCTTCACCGGCATCGGCAGCGTCAGCCCCGGCCGCACCTCCACGTCCTCCCAGAGGATCTGGTCGTCCTCCAGCGAGATCGGGACATTGTAGAAGTGCTTCATCTGGTAGACGTACCAGTCGGTGTTGAGCAGCGAGAGGTTGACCACCCGGACGTCCTTGCGGTAGTTGTACACCTCCTGGATCGCCCAGAGGGGGAAAGTGTCGTTGTCGCCCGAGGTGAAGAGGATGGCGTTCTTGTCGACGGAATCGAGCAGGTTGGCCGCATAGTTGTAGGGGAGGTAGTTGTCGGAGCGGTCGTTGGCGTGGTAGTTGTGGGCCAGCGGCACCGCCGGCAGCAACACCAGCGCCGTCATCGCGTACACCGCCGTCCGCTCGATCGCCGGATTGCGCCGCGCCAGCGCCTCCCGCACGAGCATCATCAGCGCCGACACTCCCATGCCGATCGCGATGCCGAAAAAGACGAACGCGGGCGTGAAAAAGTAATCCCGGTCGCGCACCTCGAGGTAGGCGTCCCCGGTCCGCGGATCGTACTGCGTGCCGTCGGCGAAATTCATGTACAGGATCAGCCCGGCCGAGGTCACCACCAGCAGCACGAGGTAGGGCAGCCCGATTTCCTGGCGCTTGCGCACGGCGACAATCACCCCGAGCAGTCCCAGCCCGAGAAACGGCACGAACCCCCAGTCTTTCGGCGAGTACTGCTCCTCGAAGTAGGAGAAGAACCCCATGTGGGGGTGGTGGCCGAACTGGTTCTCCCAGGTGCCGCGGCGGTGGAACATCCGGTCGACCATCGACTCCGATCCGTACTGCTTGCGGTCGAGGAACTTCACGAAGGTCGACCAGTTGCGTGAGGGGTTGTTCTCGTCAATCCGCGGGTTGTGGGCCGAGCGAATCGGGATGAAGGCGTGGACCGAAATCCCCAGCACCGCCACCACGATCAGCCCCAGCCCGGTCAACCACTGGAACCGCCAGCCGCGCCGGTGCGCCGCCACCGCCAGCCCAATCATCAGCACCACGAAAAACGGCAGCGCCTCCATGAACAGCGAGAAACTGATCATCACCGTCGACACCGCCGCCAGCGCAATCAGGATCGCCCAGTTGATCTTGCGGTACAGCAGGACCACCAGCAGCGCCGCCAACAGCACCGTGGTCAGGTAGAACGCCACCGGCCCGCCCCGGTCGCCCGAAAAGAGCACAATCAGCAGCAGCTCGAGTCCCACAAAGGCCGCCAGATAGGCGTAGTCGCGGGGCACCGCGTCCCGGTTGAACAGAAGGAAGAAGGCGGCCACCGGCACCACCAGAAACACCGTCATGTGCAGCCCGATCCCCAGCATCGCCAGATAGAAGATCAAGATGAGCAGCCGGATCCCTTTCGAGGTTCCGCGGGCGTCGTGGTACTGCACGGCCAGCCAGATGATCATGACCGAAAGGGCCAGGGCCGCTCCGTACACCTCCGCCTCGACCGAATTCCCCCAGTTGGTCCGCGAGAAGGCCACGAACAGCCCGCCGACCACGCCGCCCACGTACGAAATCACCCGGTTGAGCAACTCCCGCCGCTGCTCCCCGAAAAAGTACTGCACCAGCCGGACCGTCAGCAGGTAGCTGAACATAGCCGTGAACGCCGACGTAATCACGGAGATGTAGTTGATCCGGTGGGAAATATCTTCCACAAAGGGGATGACCGAGAAGATCCGTCCCAGGAGGATAAACAGGGGGGTCCCCGGCGGGTGCGGGATCCCCAGAATGTACGACGTTGCAATGAATTCGCCGCAATCCCAGAATGAAAACGTCGGCTGCACCGTCAGCGCGTACGTAATGAACGACACCAGAAACACCGCCCCCGCCGCCACGGCGTTCGTCCGGTCGAACTTGTCCGGGTCCGTCAGAGATAAGTCAGCCACCGTCTCCTCCTAAACGAGTCCTCTCGGCTTACCGATACACTAGAGGCAAGGGACCGTCCCTTGAAAAGGTAAATATAACGGCGGCCCTGCCGGGCACAACCTCTAATTTTACGCCCGGGACCGGCCGCGGGACCCGGGCCGCATTCGGAGGCACGTATGTTTGTATGGTGCAGTTTGCTCTTCGTGCTGGGAATCCTGGCCTTTCTGGATTCCGTGTTCAACATGGGCATGATCTTCCGCCAGGTCAATTCCGTCTTCTTCATGCTCGTGTCGCTCGCGCTCCTGGTGCGCACGACGACCAAGATGAAGGAGAAGAAGGTGGAGAGCTACCAGGACAAGGTGTTCCAGTTGGAGCGCCGCGTCCGCACGCTCGAAGAGGGGCGCAAGAAGCTGGAGACCTACTGAGGCCGGCAACGCGCGCCGTCAGCCCGTCCGCGGATCGACCTCGAGCTCGCGGAGCCGCTTGCGCACGTCCGAGGTGAACGGGTAGTTCGCGTTCTCCTCGAGCAGCCGGCGGTAGATCGCCTTGCCCTCCTCCCGCCGCCGGGGGTCGGCCGTGAGCATGTCCCCCTTGAGCTTCAGTCCCCACGGGGCGAAGTATGACTCGGGATACTGCCCGGCCAGCCGCTCGATATACTCCAGCGCGGCCGCGGAATCGAACCGGGCGATGCTCAAATCGGCCAGCCGGTAGAGCGCGTCGTCGCTGAGCGCCGGGTGGTCCGCCCCGGCAATCCGCTCCAGCTCCGCCCGGCAGGAATCGTACTCGCGCCGCTCCTCGAAGAGGAGGGCGTCGGAGAACTCGGACAGGAGCGGTTCCGACCCCGCCTCGTCGATCAGCAGCATCATTTGCAGCGCGTCGTTGACATAGAACCCCTTGGGGTAGGCCACGAGGAGTTTGTTGAAGCCCGCCCGCGCCGTGTCGAACCGCTTCTCGTAGAAATCGATCTTGGCCAGCTTGAAGGCCGCTTCCTCGGCCGCTTCTTCTATGAGCGGCCGCTGCGCCAGCCGCCCGAGTGCCGTCCGGGCGCTGTCCAGTTCGCCGAGGCGAAGGTAGGCGTCGGGCGCCGCCAGGAGGGCCCGCAAATACCCCAGCCCCCCGGGGTAGGCGGCCGCCACGGAATCGAACAGCCGCAGCGCCCGCCGCGGCTCGTTGAGGTAGTTGAGATATATCTGCCCGATCCGGCAGGCCGCCTCGGCCTTGTCCTGGACGCGCGGGTAGGCCGCCACGATCGAATCGTACACGGCGACCGCCTCGGCGTACCGTCCCAGCCTCGTGAGCGCCTCGGCGTAGAGGTAGCGGGCCTCGGCCACCAGCGGGCTGGCGCCGTAGCGCCGCAGGATTTCCGCCCCCACCACGGTCGTCTGCGCGTACAGACCCCGCTCGCTGCAGATGTGCATGAACCACAGCAGCACCGTCCCGTTGGTCCCCGCGAGCGAATCGCGCAGCAGCGTGTAGTGCATCGCCTGGTCCATGTCGCCCGCTTGGAGGTAGTGGCCGGCGAGAATCTGCGCCGCTTTCGCCGTCGCCAGGGTGTCCGCGGTGTGCTCCCGAAGAACCCCAAGCGCGGCCGGCGCCGACTTGGGGAACTGGAGCATCATCTGCAGCTTGGTCTCGGCCTCGATCCCTGTCCGCGAGGTATCGGCGGTGGCCGCGTAGAACTCCTCGGCCGCGCGGCGGTACTCCTCGCGGGCCTCGAATATCTCGCCCGCTTCCTTGGCGAACAGCCGCGGGGAGCCGAGCTCTCTCCGCAGGCGCTCGATGAGAGCGAGGACGTCGCGGCTCAGCCCCACCTCCTGCATGCTCACGACCACCTGCGACAGCATGCCCGGGTTGGTCTTCTCCGGCACCAGCTCAAGCGCGGTCGCGTACTCCTGCCGCCCCGCGGCCGTGTCCTCCTGGCGCACCAGCGCCTCCGCCAGGTAGACATGCAGGACGTGGCTGTTCGGGGTGATCTCGAGCATGCGCCGGATCACCACCTCCGAGCTCCCCGGCTGCCCGAGCTGGTCGTAGCATGTGCGCAGGAGGTTCATCACCACCATGTTCCCGCGGTCGCGGCGGTCGATAGCTTCGAGGAGGCCGACCGCTCCCTCGTAGTTCTTGCTGCGCATCATCTCCCGCACCATGTTCAGCATTTGCTGGTCCTGCGCCTGCTGATCCTGCGGGGTGTACAGGCGGAGTCCGCCCGGCGGCCGGGTGACCTCTTTCGGTTCCTCCGCCGCTTGCGCGAGGGCCGCGCCCAGAAGTCCTGCGGCCAGCGCGAGCGCCGCGATCAGCCGCCCGAGGGTGCGCTTCACCGCCCGCCCTCCTGCGGCGCCGCCTCCGTTTGCAGCAGCGCCTTGAAATACGCTTTCACCTGTTCCTCGTACTGCCGAGGGTAGTGCTCGCCGAGATATTGCCGCAGCCGGTCCTCGAGATTGGTCCGGTCGTTGAGCAGCTCGGCCGGGAGCGCCGGCGGCACCTGGTAGATCTGCTCCTCCGCCGTGACCGCCTTGCGCTGCTCGGTGAAATCCTTGCGCTGGAGCGAGCGCGAGGCCTGCAGCATGCGGGAGTAAACGCGGAGCTGTCGTTCGATCGTTTCCGGTCCGGCCTCGCCTTCCGCCAGCGCCTCCTCGATTTCCCTCATTTCGTCGGCGATGTCCTCGAGCCGCCCGAGCACCTGGCGGGAGTCGCCGAACTCCTGCGCCAGCTCTTCCATCGACTTGCGGATCGCACCCTGCTCGCCCGCCAGCCGCTGGAGCGCCTCGCGCGTCTGCTGGCCCTGGCTGGCCGGGTTGAACGACGGGTTGTTGCAGGTCTGCTGCGTCTCCTGGTTCACCTGGTTCTGCTTGTTGCACATCGACTGCAGCTTGGCCATGTTCTTGTCGCAGCTGCCCCCCTTGTCGCACTGGTTCTGCTGGTTCATCGCCTCCATGAGGTACAGCGACACCTTGTTGAGGTTGGTCATGGCGTCGCGCTGGAGGGCGATCGCCTGCGGTCCCTGCCGGTCGCCCAGCCCCAGCATGGCCATGTCCATCTGCGCCGTCGCCTGGTTCATGATCTGCCCCAGTTCGGAGGCGACAAAGGGCGACTCCTTGGCCAGCTCCGCGATCCGGCCCTTCAGCCCGCTGCACGCGGTCATGAGATCCTGCTGGGACTGGGCGAGCTCGCGCAGGATATCCGACTGGGTGGTGACCTCGGCCGCCCGCTTGAGCAGCTCTTCCTGCGACTGCGACAGGTAGTTGGCGTCGTCGATCGCCAGCCGCATCATCTTGCGGAGCGCTTCGTTCTGGCCGCTGTTCATGGCGGCGAGCTGCTGCTGCATGGAGCTGAGCATCTGGGCGAGCTTGGCCGAGGCCTGTTTTCCCTCGGCGGCGGCCGGCTGCTGCTGCTGTTGGGCGAGCGCGCCGCTCATCTTTTCCATGTTCCGGTCGGCGTCGGTCTGCTCGACCGCCTCGGCGAATTTCCGCGCCTCCTCGCTCTGGTTCATCTGCGCCTCGTCCATCAGCTTGCGAAGGTCGGCGGTCTCCTTTTTGAGCGACTCGAGATCTTTTTTCAGGTCCGTTTCGCGTTCGGCCAAGGGCGGCAGCGCGCTCTGGGCGCTGCTGTCGGTCGCCTGGTTGACCTGGTTCTGCTGTTCGAGCAGCCGCTCCGCCTGCCGCATCATTGCCTGCATCTTCTGCTCGACCTGCATCTGTTTCAAGAGGGCCAGCGTCCGCTCCAGCCGCTGGAGCATTTCCTCCTGGGAGAGCTGGAACTGCTCCATGGCTTTCTGGATCTCGTTGCGGTCCATTTTCTGGAGCGCCTCCATCAGCTTCTTCTGGGCCTCCTTCATTTCCGGCGTGGCGACTTCCTCGAACAGCTTCTGGATCTGCTGGAGTTTTTCGACAATCTCGCGGCTCATCTGGGCGTTGTCGGCGAGCTTCTCGACCGACTTGTCCATCTCCTCGGCCATTTTCTCGATATTCTCGATGAGCTCCTGGTTCTGGGCGGCGAGCGCCTCCATCTCCTTCTGGTGCTGCCACTCCGCCTTCATCTCGTCGCGGTTCTGCGCCTTGAGCTTGCGCGCCATGTTCTTGAACCGCTCCGACAGGTCCTCCCCCTGCTGGAGCAGTTGCCGGGTGTTGTCCACGCGCCGCGAGCTTTCCCCCTCCGCCTCGGCGATGATTTCCTCCAGCGAGGGGATCCGCGCCACGTACTGCCGCGACGCCGTCACTTTCGGCCCCGAGTTCACGTCGTTGTCGGCCACCTCGAAGCGATAGATCGTGTAATCCCCCGGGTACATGTTGAGCTTGTCCATGTCCCAGTTGAAGGCGATCTCCCCTTCGGTCTTGATCCGGTCGGAGAAATGGAGCACGGCCACGTTCTCCTCGCTCGCCTGTCCGTGCGCCACCACCGTGTATTTCAGCACCAGCGAGGTAAACCCGTAGTCGTCGAATATCCGCACCTTCAGCGGCAGCACCATTTCGTCGCTCAGGTTGACGTTGACGCCGGGGAAGAGGACGTCGATCGAGGGGTATTCGTCGGGCACGGCCGTGATGTGGTACTGGATCGGGTCGGGGTTTTCCTCGCCCAGGCCGTCGATCAGGCGGACATGGTAGCCGAGCGACTTGTCCACGCGGAGCGCCGTTTCCGCCTGCCGCCCGTCGACCTCCAGCGGCGTCCGGCTGGAATCGTCAAACACCAGCTCGGCCCGCGCGACCGGGAGGTTGGTCTCGACCGCCAGGTTCACCCGCGACCCGACCACGGCCGAGAACGAGCCGTTGTTCTCGTCGATCACAGTCGGGGCCAGCCCGGTGTAGTCGGGGTAGAAGATCGACAGCTTGAGGCCGTTGACCCTCGGGCGGTCGACCACGCTCACCTGCTGGACCGGGGTGGCGACCCGGCCCGCCTCGACATAGTAGTCGAACGACCGGTTGATCTGGCGGAGAGTGGTCGCAATCCGCACCGAGTCGCCGTTGACCATCGGCGCCCGCCGCACCTTCCGCAAGTCGATCTCCGTCTCCTGCCAGTTCCCGTCGACCAGCCGGTGGTGAATGACCGCGCTTTCCGGGAGCCGTTCACCGAAAATGGAGGCCCCGATTTCGATGTCCCGGTACTTCACCCACTCGGTCGTCCCGGGGAACGGCACCACCTTGTAGGCCAGGGGAGGGGCGATTTCGGTCGTCGGGTTGGAGAACACGAGGAACGAGTAGCGGAACATCCCCGGCAGGAGGGCCACGACCAGGAGGGCCGCGGCGGCCGCGGTCGCGAAATACCGCCCGCTGCGCAGCACCGGGTAGAACGAGAGCGCCTGGTTGAAATTCACTCCCTGGGCCCGCGCGAGCGCCTGGCGCTCGGTCGCCTCGATCAGGGCCGCCGAGTAGCACCCCGCGTCTTTCATCCGCGCAAACTGAATGGCCGCGATCAGCCGCCCCTTGAGCTCGGGGTTCCGCTCCTCCAGCGCGACCGCCACCGCATCGATCGACCCCGAAAACAGCCGGGCGACCGCGTACCGCCCGAACAGATAGAGCGTTCCCGCCCCGACCGCGATCAGGACCGGGAGCTTCACCGCCACCGGCAGAATCATCACGTTCGCCCACAGCGACAGCCCGATCGCCGCCGCCGTCACCGCGGCGGCCGTCAACATGACGCCGGATACAAACAGCACTGCGCGCTGGCGCACCAGCACCCCGGTGAGCTTGGCAAGGAGCGCGCGGCGGGAGGTCAACTCGGTCATAGCGATACCCTCGGTGTTCGGTCTCAGGCGGCGGCTTCGCCGGCGAAGCCGCGCATTCTTTCTATCGACAGGTAGGCCGCCGGCCCGGCAGGTAATCTCGCGCAGCCCGACTAGTACAACAAGGCGTAGGTCACCAGGTTCACGCCCATCCGGAACGCCTGTTCCCGCAGTTCCGGCGGGTCATTGTGCACCTGCGGATCCTCCCAGCCATCCCCGATGTCCGATTCCACCAGGAAATACAGCACGATCCGGCCGTGGAGAATGATCGCCCACGCCCGCGGGGGCTGGCCGTCGTGCTCGTGGATCTTCGGCGGACCGTTGGGAAAATCGTAGAAACAGCGGTAAATCGGATGGTCGAACGGCACCGCCACCGGTTCCCGCTCCGGGAACAGCTCCGCCATCTCCTTCTTGAACGTCTCCTCCATGCCGTAGGAATCGTTCACGAACAGAAACCCGCCCCCCTCGAGATACCGGCGCAGACGTTCCCGCTCCTCGGCCTCAAACCGGATCACCCCGTGGCCGGTCGCGAACAGGAAGGGGTAGCGGAACAGGTCGGCATCCATGATCGTCACCACCCGCTCCATCGTGTCGACCGGGAAATCGGTCTGCCGGTTCAGGTATGTTAGGAAATTGGGGAGCGCTGAGCTCCCCCAGTACCAGTCGCCGCCGCCGGAGTAGTGGAGGCGGGCGACCTTCAGCGCCGAAGGGTTCGGGTTGGCGCCCCGGCCAGGCATCGCCTGCGGCATCCGCTGCCGGGAGAGGTCGATCGTCGGCTGAGACAGGGAGGCGCGGGGGAGAAGCAGTCCCGCGAGCAGCGCCGCGAGGCCCACAAACCCGGCCAGCCGGCCGGCCGCCAACCCCCGTCGAGGGGGGAGTACTGCGCCAAAAAACCGCATACACATAATATACAGGCAGAGTCCCATTTTTGATGCAGGAAAGTTGCCGCGTCCGGCCCAACGGCGCGCTGCGGGCTGGCGGACGGTCCAGCCCCCGGCCGGCCGCTGCTCGATCGCCCCCGCCCCGCCCGTGCTCCGCGCCGCCCTTCAGCTTTGCCGCCGACGTGACGATAATGTACAAGAACCGGCAGTCGGCCAATGACCCATAACTTACACAGGGACAACGCGCTATGTTCATATTCATTGGTGCCCTGATCGTCCTCGGCGGTGTCCTCGGCGGTTACACCATCCACGGGGGCAAAATCCTCGCCCTCAACCAGCCCTCCGAACTCCTCATCATCGGCGGCGCCGCCCTCGGCTCGCTGCTGATTTCCACCCCGCTTCCCGTGGTCAGGGGCATCTTCGCGCAGCTCAAGCAGGCGCTCGGGGGCGGCCTCAAGAAGAAAGATTACCTCAGCCTGCTGGTCATGATGTTCGAGATCTTCAACGTGGCGCGCAAAGACGGCCTCATCGGCCTGGAGAGCCACGTCGAGCATCCGGAGGAGAGCGAGATATTCAAGCGCTATCCCGGGTTTCTGAAGAACCACCATGCGGTCGCGTTCTTCACCGACACCATGCGCGTGATCATCTCCGGAGCCGTCCAACCGCACGATCTCGAAGACCTCATGGACGCCGACATCGAGACCCTCCACGAAGAGGAGCTGCGGCCGTCGACCGCCCTGGGTGCGATTGCCGACGCTCTCCCCGGTCTCGGTATTGTCGCCGCCGTGCTCGGCGTGGTGATCACCATGGCCGCGATCGACGGTCCGCCGGAGGTCATCGGGCACAAGGTCGCCGCCGCGCTCGTCGGCACCTTCCTCGGCATCCTGAGCGCTTACGGTTTCGTCGGACCTCTCTCTTCGAGTCTCAAACACCGGACCAACGACATGCGCCAGTATCTCGGTTGCATGAAGCACGCGCTCCTGTCCTTTCACAAGGGCGTTGCCGGCGTCATCGCCGTCGAGTTCGCCCGCCGCTCCCTCTACGCCGAGGTCCGGCCCGCGTTTCTCGAACTCGAGAAAGCCTGTAACGAGACCAAGAAGCGGTGACGGCAGCCATGGCCGACGAACAACCGATCATCATACGGCGCAAGAAGCACGTGCACGGCGGGCACCACGGCGGGGCCTGGAAAGTCGCCTTCGCCGACTTCATGACCGCCATGATGGCCTTCTTCCTGGTCATGTGGCTGGTCGGGCAGAAACCCGAGGTGCGGGAAGCGGTCGGCGGCTACTTCCGCGATCCCGGCAAATACCTCGAGCAGGGGGGCGCCGGCGTCCTGAAAGGCTCGCGCTCCGCCATCACCGAGAAAGATACCCCCTCCGGGATGCTCAAGAACGAAAGCGACAAATCCGGCGGCGGCCCCTCCGAAATGGAGAAGAAGCAGATGAAAGAGGCCGCCCTCAAGATCATCAGCCAGCTTGAGCAGCAGGAGGCTTTCCACCGCCTCCGCGACAACGTCAAGATGCAGTTGACCTCCGAGGGGCTGCGGATCATCCTCAATGAGTCGGCCGAGTCTCCGGCGTTCTTCGAACCCGGCTCGGCCAAACTCCTGCGCCAGAGCGCGGTGATTCTCATGACGATCGCCGGGGAGCTCGGGCACCTTCAGAACCGGATTGTGCTCGAAGGGCACACCGACGCCGCCTACACCGGCGACCTCCTCTATACCAACTGGGAGCTGTCGGCCGACCGGGCCAACGCCGCCCGCGAACTGCTGGAAGCGCACGGGCTGTGGGACGGCCAGGTGCGCGAGGTGCGCGGGTTCGCCGAGCAGTTCCCGATGATCGCCGACAACCCGGCCGACGCCCGCAACCGCCGCGTGACGATCGTCGTGCTCTATGAACACGCCTCAATGGCGTACGATCAGATGGAAGTGGGCGCCGACCTGATGGCGCTGGCCGAAGCGCAGGAGTGAGCGCGCAAAAAACTGGCATCCGCCCCGCCGGCGGTGTATAATACCAGCGACGAGTGAACCACCCTCCCCGGTCGGCGACGGCCAGGGGTTTTTGTGTTTGGCGCGGGCCTGACCGCCCGCGGGAACGAAAGCAGCTACAGCGCATGACCACCGGCACGGATCGTTCGCACACCACCCACAGCCGCCTCCGGCAGGTCATCGGCCGGTGGCTCGAATACGCCCCGGCGCGGGAACTGGCCGCCCGCCTTGAAGAGGGCCCGGCCGAACCGGTTCCGATCGCCGGGCTGGCCGGCTCGGCGCCCGCTTTCCTCCTTCGCGCCCTGACCGATACGCTCGGCCGACCGGTGCTGGCGGTGACCGTCACCTCCGAGCAGGCGGCCGATCTGGCGGACGATCTGGCGGTGCTGCTCGGCCCGGACCGCGTCGGCCACTACCCCGCCCGCCAGGTCCTCCCGTACGACTTCAAGGCGCCGCAGGGGGAGGTCATGGGGAGGCGGATTTCGTCGCTGGCCGACCTCATGGACAACCGGCTGGCGGCCGTGGTCGCCCCGCTGCGGGCCGTGCTCGAACCGACGATCGCCCGCGACCATCTCGAAAAAAGCCGGGTCCGGCTCGAAGTCGGACGGGCGGCCGACCTCGATGACCTCGTGCGCCGCCTGGTCGCGCTCGGTTTCCGGCGCGTCCCGGTGGTCGAGGAAGTCGGCGACTTCGCCCTCCGCGGCGGGCTGGTCGACTTCTTCTCCCCCGGCTCGACCGCTCCCTCGCGCGTCGAATTCTTCGGCGACGACGTCGACACCATCCGTCTCTTCGACGTCGGCTCCCAGCGCACCATCGGCCGCGTCGACCGGGTCAACCTCCTCCCGCGCCGGGAGGTGCCGATCACCATGGAGACAGTCGAGCAATACCTCGCGGCGCTGCCGGAGCACGATGCCGACTACATCCGCGACCGCTACCTCAACGACCCCGAGCTGCCGGGGCTCGAGTGGCTGGCGATCCTGTTCGGTGTCCGCCCCGGGTCGCTCCGCGAGTACCTGCCGCCGGACACCGTCGTCTGGCTCGAAGGGGAGCACTTGCTCCGCGACGAGGCGGAGGGGATCCTCGCCGAGGGGCGGGGTCTCTACCAGCGGCTCAAGGGGCGGCTGGAGAAGCTTCCCGCGCCCGAGGCCTACTACCACTCGGTCGAGGGCGCCTTTGCCTGGCTGGCCGCCCACCCCCGCATCGACCACGCCCCTTTCCGCGGCGGCCGCCGCGACGTCATCGACTTCGGTTGCAGGCCGCACCCCTCGCTGGGCTCGCGCCTTGACCTGCTGGCCGAGACGGCGCGCGAGTTTGACGCGCTCGGGATGGTCCACTTCGTCGCCACCGACACCGAGAGCCAGGCCGAGCGGCTCGATGAGCTGATCGGCGAGCGGCTCGGCCCGGAGAGCCGGCCGGTGATCGAGCCGGCCGACCTCAAAGGAGGGTTTGTCTGTCCCGCCGGGCGTTTCGCCGTGCTCACCGACCACGAGATATTCGGCCGCCACCACCGCCGCGTGCGGCGCAAGAAGTTCCGCGAGGGCGTCGCGATCTCCGACTACTCTGCGCTCAACCGCGGAGATTTCGTCGTCCACACCGATCACGGCATCGCGAAATACCTCGGGCTGGAGACGCTCGTGGTCGACGGCCGCAACCGCGACTGCCTCGCCCTCCTTTACGAAGACAACGACAAGCTCTATGTCCCGATCGAAGAGTTCAATCGCGTCTCCAAATACGCCGGAAAAGACACCGCGCCGCAGCTGACCCGCCTGGGCGGCCCCCAGTGGGACAAGCTCAAGGTGCGGACCAAGAAGGCGATCGCCGACATGGCCGCCGATCTCCTGAAACTGTACGCCCGGCGCCGGAGCGCGCCCGGTTTCTCCTTCGGCGAGGATACCACCTGGCTGCGCCAGCTGGAGACCTCGTTCCGGTATGAGGAGACTCCCGACCAGCTCAAGGCGATTGCAGACGTCAAGAGAGACATGGCCCGCGAACAGCCGATGGACCGGTTGATTGTGGGCGATGTCGGCTACGGCAAGACCGAGGTGGCGGTGCGGGCGGCGTTCAAGGCGATCGAGCGCGGCAAGCAGGTCGCGGTGCTGGTGCCGACCACCATTCTCGCCCAGCAGCACTTCCAGACGTTCACCGAACGGCTCGCCGAATTCCCGATGCGCGTGGAGATGCTCTCGCGGTTCCGGACGGCCAAGCAGCAGCGCGCGGTGGTGGAGGATCTCGCCGCGGGCCGGGTCGATCTCGTGATCGGTACCCATCGGCTGCTCAGCAGCGATATCTTCATCCCCAACATCGGTCTGCTCATTGTCGACGAAGAGCACCGCTTCGGCGTCCGCCACAAGGAGAAACTCCGGCACCTGAAAGCGGCGGTCGACACGCTGGCGATGTCGGCGACGCCGATTCCGCGCACGCTCCACATGTCGCTCATGAGCGTCCGCGACATGAGCATTATCAACACCTCGCCCAAGGACCGCCTCCCCATCATCACCGAGATCGTCGAATTCGACCCGGCGATCATCGCCACCGCCATCCTGCGGGAGATCGGCCGCGGCGGCCAGGTGTTCTTCGTCCACAACCGGGTGCAAACAATCGAGGCGATGCACCACTACCTCAAGAAGATTGTCCCGCAGGCCGAAATCGCCATCGCCCACGGCCAGATGCACGAGCGGTCGCTCGAGGGGATCATGCTCGCCTTCCTTGCCCGACGCTACAACGTGCTCCTGTGCACCTCGATCATCGAATCCGGCCTCGATATCCCGAACGCCAACACGATCATCATCAACCGCGCCGACCGGTTCGGGCTGGCCCAGCTCTACCAGATGCGCGGGCGGGTCGGGCGGAGCGCCACCCGCGCCTACGCCTACCTGATGACCCCGCCGGTCAAGCAGCTCCAGCCGGAGGCGATCAAGCGCCTGCGCGCGCTCGAGGCCCACTCCGACCTCGGCGCCGGGTTCGCCCTGGCCATGCGCGATCTCGAAATCCGCGGCGCCGGAACCCTGCTCGGGCCGAGGCAATCCGGGTACATCGAGGAGATCGGCTTCGACATGTACAATAAGCTGCTCGAAGAGGCCATCGCCGAGCTCAAAGGCGAAGAACTCGTCCGTCCCCCCGACACCAAGCTCGAACTCGACCTCGAACTCCACCTCCCCGATGAGTACATCAACGACCGCCAGCAGAAGGTCGATATCTATCGCCGCCTCGCCGACGGCCGGACGCTGGACGATGTGGAGCGGATCCGCGACGAGGTGACCGACCGGTTCGGCGCCCAGCCCCAGTCGGCGGTGAACCTGTTCGACGCCACCGCCGTGAAGATCCTCGCCGGCGCGATGAAGGTCGAGAAAGTGAAAATGGCCGCCGGCCGCGTCTCCCTGTTCCTCGAGGAGGGCCGACAACTGACGCGCCGGACGGTTGAGGCGCTCCGCCAGGGGGCCGATTGCCCGATGGAGTTTTCCATGATCGGACGGGTGCAGATCATGCTCGATCTCGGCCGCATCGGCGAGCGCGACCGGCTGCCCTATCTGCGCAAGGTACTCTCCGGCGTGGAGCCGGGCGGGTGAGTTGAGCCGGCGGCCAATCCCGCCTCTAAGGGACGTGTGCTGCGATTTGCCAATCTTGAGATGGGCGGGTCCAGCTTCGGCCTCGGTCTGATCACCACCGAGAAAGATTCATGTTCGGCCTGTCCGGATCGGCCATCGGGGACGGGACCGAGCTACGGGAGAGCGCCGGGAAAGCCGCTGCCGATAGCTGTTCACCGATGACATGAAGCACAAGGTATGGGCAAACCGACACGGCCCGATCGGGATCCTCCCCGATCCCTCCCTCTCGCCGGAAGGCGAAATCCGGCGCGCTCGCGAAAATACACTCGCGGGGCAGGAAACCGACCCTGGCCGGGTGCCTGCCCGGGGTGTCTATTGATTTGGATGTCCACTCCCGCCGTGATTAGGCCGGATGTCATTCACTTCCACTTCTCCAGTTCCGGAACCGCCCCGGCTTCTGCGTCCACTCCAACGCCGTAGTTGTTGTGTCCGAAGAGCGAATCCGTGCGGGCCGGCCGAAACCAGAGCGTATCGTCGGCCGCCCACGGATGTGTCGTCTCCCCGCTGTCCGTAAACGACACGTACCGGTCGCGGCCGCCGATGTCGATGAAACCGCCGAAGGACGAGGCGTAGGCGTAGTAGGTCGTCAGCCGGCCGGGCCGGTCGTACCCCTCGCGGAACGTGGCTTCGCCCAGACCGGGCGTCCCTTGTCCTAGATAGTACGCATCGTCGCCGCCAATGTCGATGAGGAAGGCGTTGGAGCGGATCTGGGCCAGCCCCATCGAGATCATCTTCGCCCGGTAGACGTCGTTGCCGCCCTTGTTGACGAGGAGGGCGTTGGTGAAATCCCAGCCGAATCCGAGCCCCGCCCCGGCCGTCTCGTACAGTTCGTGCCGGTCGTTCCCGCCTTCATCGATGAGGATGCCGTTGCAGTAGTGGGCTCCCGAACCCTGGGTGAAGTAGCAGGATTCGTAGAGGTCGTCGCCGCGTTTGTCGTACGCGATCCCGGTGGCGAACCAGTAGCCGATCCCGAGCGTCCAGTTGCCGGAGTAGTAGCGGTCGTCGCCGTTGATATCGATGAGCGCGCCGAGGCCGCCGGCCCACGCATGGCCGTCGGAACCGTCGCCGCGCCGTCCGAACCCGGCCCCCTGGGCGTTGTTGCCGTTGATCTTGTTCTGGGAGTGGTAGTCGCCGCGGTTGTATTTCTCGGCCAGCGGTTCGGCGGTGTAGCGGTCGTCGCCGCCGAAGGAGGCGCACACGCCCACCCCTCCGCCAACCCCGCCCATCCCCTGGCCGTCGCCGCACAGGTAGTAGGTGTCGTCGCCGACGCCGTCGAGGCAGAGCCCGATCCCGAAATACCCGGCTCCCTGGCTCGACAGTTCGGCGCGGTACTCGTCATTCCCCGCGCGGTCGAGCAGCACGCCCACTCCGAACAGCCCGGCCCCCTGGGCATAGGTGGAGCCTTCGTAGCGGTCGTCCCCCTCGCTGTCGATCACCAGGCCGACCCCGCACAGCCCGACACCGGCCGCAGGCGGGTACTGGGCGCGCTCGCGGCCGTAGTAATCGTCGCCGCCGAGATCGATCACCACCGACACGGGGTTTCCCAGCGACGCCGCCGCGCCCGGCGTCCCCTGGTAGATCATCCGGCGGCCGAAATCGACGACGAGGAGCGTGTTGGTCGCATCATACTCCGTCCACTGCGGGAGCGAGGCGCGCAGTTCGCCGAAGAGGCGGGGCGGGGCCATCCGCTCGGACCGGGCGACCGAAGAGAACAGGGCGATCGTCCCGAAAGGCGTGGGGAGTTCCGCGGTGAAATCGTCGGGGACCGCGCGGGCGAATCGGCGCAGGGCGCGCTCGGCGCTCTCGGCTGCGGCCGCCGTCTTCAAGGCGGCGTAGTGCATCGAGGGAAGATCGATCGCGGCGGCGATATCGTCCAGCTCCGGGTAGTACACCATCCCGTCCCCCTGCGTGCTCGCCAGGTCGCGGATCGCCAGCGCAGCCTCGAGGTCCGCAACGTCGCAGTTGCGCAGCGCCGTCGCGCGCCAGCGAATCGCATCCGTGAGATTCACAATCAGCCCCGCGAGGACAACCTGCACCGAGTCCGGGAGACGCGCGGTTTTCTGTCGGATCTCCGCGGTCATGTCGGGCGATTCGGCGCGGTTGCCGAAGGTGTAGAACTCGGTGTCGCGGCCGGCCAGCGCGTAGAGCCCCTCCACCGCGTCGACCAGCGGCTCTTCCCCCGCCGGGGCCGGCCGCAGGTTCGCCGAGTAGGAGCGGAAGCCCCCCAGTTTTCTGTCGACCCCCAGGTTGTACACCAACTGGTAGAGACCGTCGGAAGCCGTGTCGGCGTAGGTTGGATCAAGGTACAGCTCGACGGCGTTCCCCATGGTTGTGGCGTAGTCGTACAGCTTCAGCGGTTCGGCAAAGAGCGCATCGAACGAGGTCAGCCGGTAGGGAACGTCAAGCGGGAAGCGGTTCCAGTAGCCCGCGGGGTGGTAGCCGAGATCCGCGCGCGTGAATCCCACTTCGCCGAGGATTCGGCCGAGGACGTCGGTTTCGGACTCCCCCGCGGCGGTTCCGATCGCCAGTGACAGGACCATGACAAAGAGCGTAATTCTCATTGTACTTTGGCTCCCGGTTGATTTTTCTTAGACATATATGCAGCATAACCTCTTCATTGGCAACAGCATTTGATGGAGGACCGGGTGAAAGGAATCTTCGCAGTGCTCGCGGCTCTCGTTTTGGCGGCGGGGTGTGTGAAAGAGGTGGACCGGAGCGCCGCTCCGAAAACGGCGGCCGACACGCTCACCTACGCCACCCACTTCCGGGGCGAGCGGCATCTCGACCGCATCCGCCAGCTCACTTTCGGCGGCCAGAACGCCGAAGCCTATTTCAACGCCGACGCCACCAGGCTCTGCTTCCAGTCGATGCGGGACACCATGTCGTGCGATCAGATTTTCACGATGAATGTTGACGGTTCCGAGGTGCGGATGGTGTCGACGGGGAAGGGGGCCACGACCTGCTCCTTCCTCTCGCCGGACGGCCGCCACATCATCTACGCCTCGACCCACCTCGGGGGCGACACCTGTCCGCCCAAACCGGACATGTCGCAGGGGTACGTCTGGGCGCTCCATGAGACCTACGACATTTTCCGGGCTAACGCCGACGGTTCCGACCCGGTGCGGCTGACCGACACGCCGGGGTACGACGCCGAGTGCGTCTATTCGCCGAAGGGGGACAAGATCCTGTTCACCTCGGTGCGCTCGGGCGACCTCGAGCTGTACATGATGGATCCCGACGGCGGCCGTGTCGAACAGCTCACGCACGCGCCGGGGTATGACGGCGGCGGGTTTTTCTCGGCCGACGGGGAGTGGATCGTGTGGCGGGCCTCGCGCCCGGAGGGCGAGGCCCTGGCCGACTATCAGCGGCTCCTCGCCCAGGGACTCATCCGGCCCGGCAAGCTTGAGATCTATGTGATGAATCTGGCCGACCGCACACCCATCCAGGTGACCGACAACGGCGCCGCCAACTTCGCGCCGTATTTCCACCCCGACGGCCGCCGCGTCATCTTCTGCTCGAATCTGGCCGACCCCGGCGGGCGCAACTTCGACCTGTTCATGGTCGAGGTCGCCACCAAGACTGTCGAACGGATCACCTACAACGAGACATTCGACGGTTTTCCGATGTTCTCGCGGGACGGCCGGACGCTGGTGTTCTGTTCGAACCGCGACAACGCGGTCCCGGGCGAGACCAACGTCTTCATCGCCGACTGGAAGGATTGAACGCGCCCGGCGGAGGCGCACATATTCAAAAGAGAAGGCGGGCCATCGGGCCCGCCTTGGTCATTTCACTCCGTGCGCCGGCCGCCGCAAGCGGCCGGACGGTCGGGAATCAGTTGCCGCCGGTCGTCGTGCGCAGCATCACCCCGGAGGCATCGGGAGCGTGTCCGCCGACAATCCAGCCGACATTGCGATCGATCATCTCCACCCCGATGAGCGTCTCGGCGGTGGGGGAAGCCTGGACGGTCCATGTGCGGCCGCCGTCGCCGGTGCTCAGAACGGTTCCGTTCTGCCCGACCGCCTTGCCCGACTGGGCGTCGACAAAACTCACGTCGATCAACGTGCTTTTCGTCGGCGATGAAACCTTGCTCCAGGTGGTCCCGCCGTCGGTGGTCCGCCAGATCTCGCCGCCGTTGCCGACCGCCACCACGCCGTTGGCGTCAAAGCAGTCGACGGCCCACAGGGTGGTCTTGACCGTATCCGTCGGAATCTCCCAGGTCAGCCCGTCGGTCGTCTGCAGAATCAGGCCGTTCTTGCCGACCGCCCAGGCGTGGGTCGCGTCCGCGAAACTCAGGTCGTGGATGGTTCGCGGCGGGGTCACGGTGTCGGGGCTGGCCTGCTTGACCCAGCTCGCGCCTCCCGTGGTCGTGTAGAGGATGCTGTCGCCGGCGCAGATGTAGCCGGTCAGATCATCGAGGAAGACGACGTTCTTGCCCCAGGCCGTGTCCGGCGCCGGGTTGTCCGGGTCGGGCGGGTTGTCGGGGAACTCAAAGCGCTCCCACGATTCCCCGCCGTCGCTCGTCCGCACCACCAACAAGTAGTAAGGGGGCAGCCCCGTGCGCCCGACCGCCCACACGTGCAGATTGTCGGTGAACGCCGCCGCTGAGAACCACTCGGCCGGGGCAAAGGCCGACCCCTGCCGCACCGTTACCCACGTCTGTCCGGCATCGGTCGTCCGCAGAATGGTGCCGGTATAGCCCACGGCAAAACCGGAGTCGGGGCTGACAAAAACAATATCCGTCAGCGTCGGCAGCAAGCTCGTCCCGGTCACGCGCTGCTCCCAGGTCTCCCCGGCATCAGCGGACCGAAAGACGGCGGCATCGCCGGAGGCCCAGAAGTTGTCGGCCGCCGGAGACGACGAAGCATAGAGATCGAGGGCATACCCCGATTGCGCCGCCGCCCATGTCGCGCCGTTGTCGCTCGTGACCAGGACGGTGCCGTTGAGACCGGTGATGATTCCGCCGCCGGCGCCGTCGCTGGCAACCGACGTGAGGTGCGCGGTCACGCCCAGGTCTACGACCTCCCAGCTAGCGCCCCGGTCGTCGGAACTCAGAAAGACGCCGTTCTCACCGACCGCCCAGAGAGAATTGCCGCCGGCATAGGCGACCCCGAGAAGGTTGTCGTCGACCTCCGCCGTGACCGTCTCGAATCCGGACCAGATCGTGTCGACCGTAAAGTAGGTGGTGTCCACGAGCGTGTCCGGCCACCAGTAAGTCGTGTCAACAATCGTATCTCCCGGCACGAACGTGGTGTCGATCACGGTGTCGGCGGGAAAGTCATCAGGCAGAGTGTCCGGATCCACCGGGAGCGTGTCGACCGTCGTGTCGGCCGTGAGGCGTTCGATTTCCCAATCGTAGTTGAAGAACCGGGCGATGAATCCGTCGTCGCCCACCGCTACCGCGCTCGTATCGAAGACCACGATGTCGCGAAGGGGCCCGGCGTCTTCCAGCGGGACCGCCGAAAAGCGCCGCCCGGCGTCCAGCGAGTAGTAGAGAATGCCTTCCTCGCCGACCGCGAAAACCCGCCGCGCGGTGACGCCCTCGACCGCGGACAGAGAGCGATCGGTTACCGCCAGCAGCGGCAGGCTCCAGGTGGTCCCGCCGTCTTCGGTACGGCGCACGCGGCCGTCATCACCGACCACCCAGCCGTCCTGGCGACTGACGAAGTCCACAGCGCGAAGCGTCCGGTTGGTCTGACTGGCCTGCTCAATCCAGGTCGTGCCGCCGTCGGTCGTCTTCACAATGCGGCCGTCCACCCCGACCAGCCAGCCGGTGGTGGCATCGACGAAGCAGGCGCCCCGATACAGATTTCCTTCGGTGGTCGGCGACACGAGCGTCCAGGCGCCGCCGCCGCCGCCGCCCGGTCCAGTGGTCTCGTCGTCGCTGCAACCGGCAATCACCAGAGCCAAGAACGCAAGAGTAATCGCCGCCGCAGAGGCGCAATGCAGGTCTGGCAAACAGCGGCACTTCATGTCGTTAGTCCTCCCTTACGAGGTTATCACACGTTCCTTCAGATTGCGGAACTTACGCCGGACCTGCTTGGCTGTCAAGCGATTTCGCCGTTTCCGCCGCTCCCCGCAGCGGCCGGATCCGCGCGCTACAAAAAAACGCAGACGAGACCGTCTGCGTTTGTCGGATCGGTGGTCAGGAGAGTGAATCACGACGGGGAAAACTCGTCGGACTCGTCCTGCCGGAGCATTTCCTCCGCTTCGGTTTCCGCCAGTTGTTCGAGTTGGCGGCGCCGGTCAGGGCGCCGGCCGGCTTCATCGGATCCGCCGCGGAAATGCCGTGCGGGGCGCTGCCCCGGCCGACCTTTACGTTTCATGCGGGAAGATGTGTGTTTTCCGCGCTGCGCCTCGTCGCGCATGCTGCCTCCAGAGAACTAAGAGAATCGCAGATGTGCACCTTCAGCCTAGATATCGGCGAGGGGGGACCGGACTTTTATCCCCGCCCGCGTCCGTGACCAGGATCCGGGTGGGGATGACTATGCAGCGATTTTCATACGAATGACCGTAATCGTCATGGGTGCAAGCAGATGTAAGCAACTGCACAACCACCCCGGTGACACCGCCACCGCGCCAATTGCCGACTAATCTGCTGATTGACAACGAAATAACATGCCGAGACAGGGGCCTGAGGGTTCGCCGCGGGGACGGCACAAACTTCGCTCTACCCACTCCCAGACGAGGTTACCGAAGGAGACAGCATGTTGGACAACCGATATCGCCGAGGATTCTCGCAGGAGCGCCTGGCCGCCATTCAGGAACCCCGGGTCCGCAAAGACAGCCGGGGATATTTCCTGATGTCGCTGTCGGAGAACACCAAGGTGTATTTCGAGGATTTCTATCGGTTCCTCGAACGGACATACGCCAAGGCCAGGGCGGAGCGGTCGCGGCTGGATGAGCGACTGTTCACGACGGCGCCGGAGCAGAGCGAGCTGATCGCCTACTACCGGGCGCGCGGCGTGATTGTCGACCTCCTGATGCAGACAATCATCCGGTTCTATACGGACGGCGGCAACTTCGGCGTCGTCATGAGCCCCTGGTGCTTCGGGACCGTGGTGCTGGAGAAGCTCGAGGTCTACCGGGAGCGGCTCAGCCGGGGCGAGGTGGAGGATCCGAATATCCCGGACTATCCCTACTACACGATCCGCTATCTCGACGAGATTCACAAGGCGGCTCTGCTCGAGCTGTTCGATTTCCCCGAGAAGGCCTTCCAGATGCGGTGGCAGTATTCGGAGCTGCTCAAGCGGTACAGCCAGATCCTGAGCGACATCACGACCTCGCTGAATTCGGTGCTCGGGACAATCAAGAATTATGGTTCGTGACCCGCGAACCATGTTTTCTCATGCATCCCTCCTACGGTGCCCTCCGGCCGCCCGGCCGGAGGGTTTTTTTAAATCCTCTCCGGCCGGGTGCCGATAAACTAACCGAACGCGCGGCCGCCCGAAATCGGGCAGCCGCGCCCGGGCGACAAGGAGAACTCTCCGATTATGGCTTCCGGCACCGCCAAAATTACCGTCACGCCGCAGTACCTGCCGATCCTCCTGGACTCGCTGCGGGTCGACTCCGTCCTCGACTTTGACCTGTACCTGACAGTCAACGGCAACATGGTGCTGTACCGGTCGGCCGACCTCCCCTTCACCGACCGCACCCGCCGCACCCTCCTGGACAACCGGGTCGACCGGCTCTTCATCACCGACGACAACCGGTCCCGCTACCAGCGCTACATCGAGCGCAACCTCCCCAAGATCATGACCGATCCCGGGATCCGGGAGGAGAAGAAAGCGAACATCCTCTACGACACCTCGACCAACCTCGTCAAAGAAGTGCTGGCGAACCCCACCTACGGCGAGAACATCCAGCGGACAAAGGACCTGGTGACAAACACCGTCGAGTTCATCCTGCAGGGGAAAGAGGCCTTTCACACCCTGCTCAAGATCACCTCCTTCGACTACTACACCTACACCCATTCGGTCAATGTCTGCACGTTCTCGCTGGCCCTGGCGCAGCAGCTGGGGTACGGAGATGAGACGTTTCTCAACGAGCTCGGCGTCGGGGCGCTGCTGCACGACGTGGGGAAATCGCGGGTGTCGGAGCGGATTCTCAACAAGCGGGCCCCCCTCAACCCGACCGAGTTCGAGATCATGAAGCGCCATCCGCAGTGGGGGGCGGAGATTCTCGAAGAGACCGACCAGATCGCCGCCGCCTGCTACTACCCGGTGCTCCAGCACCACGAGCGCGGGGACCGGCGGGGGTATCCCAACGGACTGCGGCTCGATGAAATGCACGTCTACTCGCAGATTGTCGCCATTGCGGACTCGTTCGACGCCATGACGACCGAGCGCGTGTACCAGAAAGCAATGGACACTTTTCCGGCGCTGAAAATCATGTTCTCTCTCCAGACCGCGTACCGCGACGATTTCCTGAAGGCGTTCGTGGAACTGATGGGGCCGACGGGTCTGGCGGACTAGCGCCTTCCTTGCCGAGGGGAAGGTCCGCCGGGACGGCTCTCGGACCGGGGGCCGGGCGTGCCGCTAGGGGGCCATCGGGGCCCGAATTCCCCAACCCGGAAAACCGAATCTTACGGTCAACTCAGCCGGCCGGTCGCCCTGCCCCGCCTTCGGTCCTCGAAAGTGCTCGCTAGCCAGTTACGGTCGAACCCGTGCCCCTCCCGGTCACCTGTCCGAATGAGGGCTGTGCCCCGCGCCCAGAAGCTCTGCCCAAACAGCGTGTTGAACCGGCCCGGCCGGGGGCTCCATCGTACGCTTGGTCCGCAACCTGTCAATTCTCCTAATGCGGTTGATTGCGGACGGTGTCAGCGCTGAAACCGGGGCGCGGAGTCGATTCGAAGATACTGCGATAGTCTATCACGAGCCGCTGCCTTGCGCAGAAAATCAGGCCCCATGGCCGGAGGGCTATCCCTTCGGTTCCGACGCCCGGCCGCGCCGGCCGAATGTTCCTGTCCGATTGGGGAGTCGGGTGCATATTATGCCTACGCAGCAGGCCCAAATTCGTTGCCTGAGGATTGGCGGCGTAATTGGCGCCATTAGTCTTAGGGAGAGTATCATGCGAGCTATCATTATGGTGTGTGTTGCCGCTGCGCTTCTGAGCAGCGCGACGTTGTCTGCGGAGGGTGATGTGCGGCAGCCGGCATCGACTTCGCAGTTGCTGCCGTCGATACCCGTTGTTTCAATCGCATGTCAAGGCCAGCCTTCGAATGCCGTTCGGTTAAATGCCCTGGCCGGTGAACCGGTAGAGACTGCGCCGGCCGGGAAATTGCCGCTCGAACTGCCGAAGCTTGACGACGGGATTACGCCTCCTGAGGTTCCGAATAAAGGGGAGAGCGTCGGGCGCTTCCTGACACCCGATGGCCGCTTCGATCTGGAGGAGGTGCGTCGCTCCGGTTATGAGGGAAGTCTTGATCTGGACGGTTTTGACATCGATCGTGACCCCGTGACCGGTGAGCCGGTTCTTACAGCCAAGCTGCAGGGATCACCACAGGATGATCCTGACGACGTTTATTGGGACGACAGCATCTCCCCATCCGTTCCCGGCGTCGCCGGCCCCGTGTACGTGGCTATCGTCTACGACGGCAATCTCGTTGTCGGAGGGTCCTTTCGGGTCGCAGGCGATGTGATCGCCTCCAACATCGCTTCTTGGAACGGCTCCACCTGGAGGCCGCTGGGATCTGGAACAGATGGCACGATCCGTGCCCTGACCGTGTACGACGGCAACCTCATCGCGGGGGGACCATTCACCACGGCGGGCGGCAAGGTGTCGGGGTATTTGGCTTCCTGGACCAAATGCTGCAATGGAACCAGGGGGAATGTCAACTTCGATGCGGCGGGAGCGGTAACGGTGGCGGATATCACGTTTCTGATCAACCATGTTTTCCGCGGCGGGCCTCAGCCTGACTGCTTTGAGGAGGCGGATGTAACAGCAGACGGGAAGTTGGCGGTTGCCGACATCACGTTCCTCATCGCGTACGTCTTCCGCGGCGGGCCCGCGCCGGCCGCGTGTCCCGGAGACGCCGCCCCCGGCGGCGTCTACTGCAGCAACTGCGTGAACTCCTCGTACGGGATGACCGGCCAGGTCTCGGTATCGAGAACGCCGAGATCGTTGATGCCGGTGGCGACGCGGAAGGCGCACGTCTGGTCATCGCAGTCGAAAACGGCGATGTAGTCGTAGCGGCCGAGGGTCGCGTAGAGGCTGTGCACTTTCACTTTGTTGGCGTGGAAGACTTCGAGGGAGCGATTGATATCATGCGAGAGCTCCGGGTGGGTCTTCTTGGCCGAGGGCACAATACTCATGGCCATGATAAAGGTGGGCATAATCCCTCCTGCCGTTAGGGGTCGGCGGTCAATCTGATTCCAGGGGAATGATAGCGGGCCGCCGTCCGCGGGGCAACGGGTTTTCGGCTGCCGAACCGAGACCGCCGACTGCCGGCGGGTCAGCGGCAGCCGGGGGGAGGGGGAGCACCGCCTCGGAAGAGGTGGGCCATGAGGACGGTCAGGTCGGCCACGGTCAGCCCGCAGCGGCCATCCATCTCCGCCCCGATCATCGGAACCGACAGGCTGCCGCCCCGGAAGAGGATGTCGACCAGGCCGGTGAGATCGGCGATGCCGAGCCTGAAATCGGCGGTCATGTCGCCGGGGAGAAAGGTCCGGAACTGCGCGGGCGGACCCGCCGGGCAGCAGGCGCCGAAGGTGTCGCAGGAGGCGACCGTCCAGCGGTACGCCGTGGCGACCGAAAGGGAGTCGGCGAGCGTCAGCGAAATGCCGTCGGTCACTATGTCGGTCGAGTCGGCGCAGGTGTCGGCGATGCAGAGGGCGAAACGGTAGCGCACAGGATCGCCGGGATCGGGATCGATCGCCTCCGACCAGAAGAAAGCGGGGGTCAGGTCGTAGAGAGGGAGCGCGGGTTGATCGGGAGGATAGAGACACGCCGGCGGGGAGGGGGCGGCATTGGTGCGGAACTCAAGGGCGGTCCATGGGGACCAGGCGGCGCCGTGGCGGCTCCGCAGGCGGAGGACGCAGGTGTGGCCCGGTGAGAGTTCGAAAGAATCGGGGCAAAAGGCGCCCCCGCCGCCGGACACGCAGACCGACCAGACGGCAACGCTGTCACCGCCGGTGCAATCGATCAACTCGAGGCTGACCTCGTCCTGCGGGCGGTGCAGGGCGGGATCGGCGGAGAGCCATTGGAACGTGGGGGAGAGGCCGACGACGTGCTCCAGGTTCGGTTCGTGGCGCAGCGACGGGGCCAGGCAGAAGGGGCCGAGCGCGGAGTCAAAGGCGGCCCAGGTCAGGCCGGTCTGCCACCCGGTCCCGGCCCCGCCGGCGTTGGCGCGGCGGGCGTAGGCGCTGTAGTAGAGCCAGAGGATGGTGTCGGCGGGAGTGGTCATCCAGACCCCGCTCGCCCGGTAGATGCGGCGACCGTACCAGGCCGAGGTGTCGCTCCGCCAGGTAAGCACGGGTTCGGCGGCGACGGTCCACAGGGCGGCCGCCTCATCGTAGGCCGCCATATATAGATCGGCGGAGTCGCCGCCGTTGAGGCCGCTGTTGGGCGAGAGGTTGAGCAGGGCGGTGCGGCCGAAAAGGGTGTCCGCGAGAACCTCCAGGTGCCAGATTTTCAGCGAGTCGGAGGGCAGAGCGACCGCGCACGTGTCGACGAGCGCCCAGGGACCGAACGGGTGGGGGGCGCGGTACTCAACCATGCGCGAGGTGTCCAGAGAAGAGACTCCATCGGCGCGGGGCTCCACCACCCAGAGGATGAAAACCGAGTCCCCCTCGGAGGCGAGCGCGGGGGAGACGAAGGCCGACTGCCGGGGCTGTCCGAGGAGGCCGTCGGAGAGGATCTTGACCGGCGGCGTCCACACCAGACCGTCGACCGTCGCGCTTGCGTACAGGGCGTTGCTGTCGACGCCGGCGATTTCCCAGGTGGCGCGAAAGAGGAGGTACAGGATGGAATCACCCTCGAGCAGCAGGTCGGCGTCGGAGAGGTGGATAGCGCGGAAGAGGGATCGGTCGAACACGGGGTTGGCCAGACAGCCGGAGGCGGCGGTGAATTCCGCCCACTCCCGGCCGTCATTCGATACGGCAAGGTGCGGGTTCTCGTCCGACTCGGAGATGCAGATGGGCGTGTAGGCCATCCAGAAGCGGTAGCCGAGGAAGCCGCGGGGCGAGAAGACCACCGCCGGGTGGAGCGCGTGCGAGGCGCCCAGGCAGCGGGCGCTGTCGTCGGAGTCCCAGCCGGCATAGAAAGCGGGGAAGTCAAGCCAGGTGTCGGCGTGGCGGGCGTATGCCCGGTCGAGGGCCGCGGCAGCCGCCGGGGCGGCGACCATAGCCGCAGCCAGGCAAAGAACCAGCAGGGTGGCCAGGCGCTTCATTACTCTCCCCTGAGGGCAGGGGCGCGCGCCCTGCAGCGTTCCCCCGGCAACTGGACTCCGGGGACTGCCGCTCGCGGCAACGACCCGCCCTCGCAATGGTTTTCAAGTGGACGCCTGTAATATAGGCACGCGCGCCGGAATCGGCAAGGCCGAATCCACTCCACCACCCCTCGCCGAATAACCGCTTGGGCCGGGCCCGCGACCGCGGTATATTCGGGCGGCGAAAACGACGGTATAGGGTGCGAAGACTCTTACGGAGGAGATATGCGCAAAGCGATCAAGAGCAGCCGGGCGCCGAAAGCGATCGGGCCGTACTCGCCGGCGATCAAGGTGGCAGCCGGCACGATGATATTCTGCTCAGGGCAGATTCCGCTCGATCCCGAGACGGGGACGGTGGTCGGCAAGACCGCGGCCGAGCAGTGCAAGCAGGTGATGGAGAACCTTCTCGGCCTGCTGGCCGACGCGGGCGTGGATTTCTCCACGGTGGTGAAGACGACCATCTACCTGACCGACATGAACGATTTCGCGGCCGTCAACGAGGTCTACGGATCGTATTTCGAGGCCAACCCGCCGGCCCGGGCCACGGTCCAGGTGGCGCGGCTGCCGAAGGATGTGAAGGTGGAGATCGACGCGATCGCGGTGGTGTGAGGGGGCGCCGCCGCGGCGCCGATCAGGGACCGTTTCGATATTTATTGTTGACATTTCGCCCCTCTTTCGTTTTCGTCTCCGCTGAGACGGGCGCGGCCGCGGCCGCCGGCGTTCGGTGAATGTCCGGGGTTCATGGGCGGCGCGCAGAGATGGAGGAGTTACGGGTGGGCCGACAGTCGGGTGAGGTGCAGCGTGGCTGAGAAAAACACGGACCGTCGCGGTTTTCTGAATCTGATCCTCGGGGGCAGCGCCCTCGCCACGCTCGGGGCGATCATCTATCCCATCATCAAGTACATCACGCCGCCGGCGGTGGCGGAGACGGATGTCGCGCTGAAAAAGCTGGAGTTCACGCAGGCGGATCTGGAGGCGGCGGAGCAGAAGCAGAAGTATTTCAAGTTCGGGCGGGACCTGGGGATCGTCTTCGTGACCGACAAGGGAGAAGTGCGGGCGTGCGCGGCGACCTGCACGCACCTGGACTGCACGGTGCAGAACCGGCCGGACGAGGGGATCCTGTGGTGCGCCTGCCACAACGGGAAGTACAGCTACGACGGCCGAAACATCTCGGGCCCGCCGCCGCGGCCGCTGGCGCCCTACCGGGTGAACATCATCGACGGCGAGATCATCGTGAGCAAGGAGGAGGCGTGATGGGGGGCGGGTCCGGGCCGAAGGCGCGGGGGGGGCGGGTGTACCGCTGGCTCGACGAGCGGTACGAGATCGAGAACCTCGTCGCCTACATGGGCCACAAGCAGGTGCCGCAGCACCGGGCCTCGTTCTGGTACTACTTCGGCGGGATCTCGCTCTTCCTGTTTTCGGTGCAGGTCGTCACCGGCCTCCTGCTGCTCATGTACTACCGGCCGGGCGCAGACTCGGCCTACGAGTCGGTGCAGTACATCGTGGCGGAGGTGCCGTTCGGCTGGCTGATGCGGTCGATCCACTCGTGGTCGGCGAACCTGATGATCCTCGCGGTCTTCATTCACATGTTCAGCGTGTTCTTCTCGGCTTCCTACCGCAAGCCGCGGGAGCTGACCTGGCTGTCGGGGATCGCGCTGCTCGGCCTGGCCTTGGCATTCGGGTTCTCGGGGTATCTGCTGCCCTGGAACGAGCTGGCCTATTTTGCGACCCGGGTGGGGACGGGGATGGCGGGGGCGGTGCCGTTGATCGGCGGCCCGCTGCTGACGATCATGCGCGGGGGCGAGGAGGTAACGGGGGCGACCATCGGGCGGTTCTTCGGCCTCCACGTCGCGATTCTCCCGGGGATCACGACCGTGGTGCTCGCGGCGCACCTCATCTTCATCCAGCGCCAGGGCATGAGCGAGCCGCTCGCGTGGCAGGCGCTTCCGGCCGAGGCGCGCCGGTACGAAAAGTTCTTCCCCCATTTCCTGCTCAAGGATCTGCTGGTCTGGCTGATCGTGCTCAATATCCTGGCGGTGCTGGCAGTGCTCTTCCCGGATGGAATCGGGGTCGTCCACTGGCCGCTGGGGGAGAAGGCGGACCCGCTGGCCCCGGCGCCGGCAGCGATCAAGCCGGAGTGGTATTTCATGTTCGCGTTCCAGGCGCTGAAGTTTCTCCCGGCGCACATCGGGTTTATCGAGGGGGAGCTGTTCGGCATTCTCGTGTTCACGGCGGGCGGCGTGATCTGGGCGCTGATCCCGTTCCTCGACCGTCCCTCCGCGCGCGGCGGGCGGTCGCCCAAAGCGCTCGCCTTCGGTGCGGCGGTGGCGGCTTTCATGATTGTCATGACCATCCTCGGATACCTGCTGGAGTAGGAGGCGGCGGTGAAGACACTGGCATTGCTCATCGGGCTCGGGGCGACGGTCATTCCGGGGATCGCGGCGGCCCAGGAGAGCGCCTGCGTGGCCTGCCACCAGTCGTTCGAGGCCGAGGACGGACCCTCGTTCGCCGAGGCGCGGTCGGTGCACGGGCAGAACGGGATTTCGTGCCACGACTGCCACGGCGGCGACCCGGCGCTGGACGATATGGACGAAGTGCGCCGGGCCAAAAACTGGCGGGGAGTGCCGGGCCACCTGGAGATTCCCGAGTTCTGCGCGCGCTGCCATTCCGACCCGGCCTACATGCACGAACACAACCCGGGGCTGCCGACTGACCAGCTGGCGAAGTACCGGACCTCGGTCCACGGCCAGCGGCTGTTCGCGCAGAAAGACGGCAAGGTGGCCGACTGCGTAGCGTGCCACGGGGCGCACGATATCGGGGATGCCGCGATGCCGCACTCGCGCACGCACCCGCAGAATATCCCGGCGACCTGCGGGAAGTGCCACGCGGACGCGGCTTACATGGCCGAGTACGGCATCGCCACCGATCAGGTCGCCGACTACACGGCCTCGGTCCACAGCCAGGCGCTGCTGGACAAGGGGGACCTCGGGGCGCCGGCGTGCAACGACTGCCACGGCAACCACGGGGCGGCCCCGCCGGGGGTGGCGAGTCTGTCGGCCGTGTGCGGCACCTGCCACGCTTTCCAGATGGAGCTGTTCAACCAGTCGCCCCACGCCCCCGCGTTTGCGGCGGCCGGCTTCCCCATGTGCGAAACATGCCACGGCAACCACAGGATCGAACACCCGACCGACGAGTGGGTGGGAACGGACGAGCCGGCGGTGTGCATCCAGTGCCACAGCGGCGACGACGGGACGCGGGCCTTTGCCGTGGCCGCGGCCATCTCGCACAACCTCGACTCGCTCCGGACCGGGTACGACTCGGCTCAGGCGGTGGTGGCCCGGGCGCGCGGACTCGGGATGGCCACGACCGAATCGGCCTTCGGGCTGCAGGATATCCGGCAGGCGCTCATTCAACTGCGGACAACCGTGCACGCGCTCAGCGCCGAACAGGCGGAGGCCAAAGCCGCCGAGGGGTTCACCCTCATCAGCGCCACCATCGGGGCCGGCGAACGGCTGGTCGACGAGTACTACTTCCGGCGCAAGGGACTGGGTTTGGCGACGCTGTGCATTACGGTGTTGGCGGTCGCGCTGTGGCTGAAGATACGGCGGCTCAGGTAGCGAGCGCGCGGCCGGGCGAATCCGGATGAGAGTTCGTTATTTTATACAGAATCGTATCGTTTTCGGGTTAATCGACCGTTCGAGTCCTCTTTTCTAAGTCGGTTTCGGCGAACACTATAGAGCCGCCGAACGGTTCTCGTTTCCTATTGTGGCGGAACAGGTTTGGTGGTGCAAATGGCCCCAAAAATCGCTTGACACGGGGGGAAAAAGAGATTTGTTACGCTCTCGAACTTTTGTGAATTCAGTCACATGCGCCGACTGACGCAAATGTTGGAGAGGGCAGCTAAAAAAGGTCAAGGAATATGTCGGAGTACCTCGCCATTCTGATGTTCATCGCCGCCGGGATCGCCATTGTCCTGATCACCTTCTTCGTGGCCCGGCTCGTTCGCCCGCACCACCCGTACCCGGCCAAAGACATGAACTACGAGTGCGCGGAGGAACCGATCGGCGGGGCCTGGATTCAGTTCAATAACCGCTTCTATATTTTCGCCCTCATTTTCGTGCTGTTCGATGTGGAAGTAGTGTTCCTCTTTCCGTGGGCGGTGGCGTTCGGGCAACTCGGGCTGTTTGCACTGGTGGAGATGGTGGTGTTTATCCTCATCCTGTTTTTCGGTCTCTACTATGCCTGGCGGAAGGGAGCGCTCAAATGGGTGTCATAAGGAAACTCCCCGTCTACCTTGAGCACATCCCCGGCGGATCGCTGGTGCTGACGAACCTGGAGACGGTGCTGCACCAGAGCCAGGCGAAGTCGCTGTGGTACCTGCTGTTCGGGACCGCCTGCTGCGCGATCGAGCTCATGTGCACCGGGGCGTCGCACTACGATTTTGACCGCCTGGGGATGATCTTCCGGTCGACGCCGCGCCAGGCCGACCTCCTCATCGCCGCCGGCACCATCACCAAGAAAATGGCCCCGCGGCTCCGGCGGCTGTACGATCAGATGGCCGAGCCGCGCTACGTCATCGCCATGGGCGGGTGCACGATCAAGGGCGGGCCGTTCTACTACGACTGCTACGCGGTCGAAAAAGGAATCGACCACATCATCCCCGTGGACATCTACATCCCCGGCTGCCCGCCGCGGCCGGAATCGCTGCTCGAGGGGTGCCTGCACCTCCAGGAGAAAATCAAGAAGCAGCGGCTCCTCGATTGGCAGGAGAAGCCGGCGTGACGAGAGAAGAACTCGGCAACTACGTGGCCGGTAAGTTCGGCGACCGGGTCACGCGTCTGGCGACCGGGCGGTACGATCCGCTGTTCCTGGTGAACCGGGCTTCGGATCTGCTCGAGGTGGCGCGGGCGCTGCGGGATGACGAGCAGCTGCGGATGGACTACCTGTGCAACGCCGGGGCCATCGACACCGGCACCGCCGCGGCCCCGGAGAAACGCTTCGAGATCCACTACGCGCTGGCCTCGATCCGCCACAGCTGCCGCCTCGATCTGAAAATCACCCTGCCGGCCGAGAAGCCGGAGGTGGACTCGCTGCAGGCGGTCTGGCCCGCGGCGGACTGGTTCGAGCGGGAGTTCTGGGAGCTGTACGGGATTCATGTGCGCAACCACGGCAAGCTGGGCCAGTTTCTGCTGCCAGACAACTGGGACCAGGGATTCCCGATGCGCAAGGACTGGGATGCGCCGGACTTTATCCGGATGCCGGAGAAGTGAGCGATGGCCAACGCGCTGCGGACAGAAGAGTTCATCGTCAACATGGGCCCGGTCCATCCCTCGACGCACGGCGTCTGCCGGCTGCTGTTGACGATGGACGGCGAGAAAGTGATGAAGGTCGAGCCGGTGATCGGCTACCTGCACCGGTCGATCGAAAAGATATGCGAGAACCGGACGTTCGCCCAGTGCGTGCCGCTCATGGACCGGGTGGAGTACGTCACGGCCATGTCCTGCGGGTACATGTTTGCGGGGGCGGTCGAGAAACTCGGGGGGATCGAGGTCCCGCCCCGGGCGCAGTACCTTCGGACGATCATGCTCGAGCTCAATCGTATCGCCTCGCACCTGCTGTTTTACGGGGTGACGGCGATGGATATCGGGGCCTACACCCCCTTCCTCTACGGACTGCGCGAACGGGAGCTGATTATCGATCTGTTCGAGGAGACCTGCGGGCAGCGGCTGACCTACAATTACATCCGGATCGGCGGGGTGTCGCAGGACATCAGGCCGGATTTTGCCGACGGGACGCGCAAGGCGCTGAAGATAATCAGCGCCAAGATGTCCGACTACACCGGGCTGCTGAACGAGAATCCGATCTGGCTGCGCCGCACGAAGGGGGTCGGGGTGCTGCCGGCGGACCTGGCAATCGCCTACGGAGTTTCGGGACCGAACCTGCGGGCCTCGGGAGTGAACTACGATATTCGCCGGAATGATCCCTACCTCATATACGACCGGCTGGACTGGAATGTCGCCACGCGGCCAAACGGGGACTGCTTCGACCGTTACATGCTGCGGCTCGACGAGATCCGGCAGTCGATCCGGATCGTGAACCAGGCGCTCGACGGACTGCCGGAGGGGGAGATCATGGCGAAGGGGGTCACGGTTAACTACAAGCCGCCGGCGGGCGAAGTGTACCACCGGGTGGAGAATTCGCGCGGCGAGCTGGGGGCGTACATTCAGGCGGACGGCGGGAAGAAGCCGGTGCGGGTGAAGCTGCGCGGGGGATCCTATAACGCCCTCATGGCGCTGCCGCATTTCGCCACCAACGTGCTCATCGCCGACCTGGTGGCGATTTTCGCCACCCTCGATGTCATCATGCCGGAGGTCGACCGATGATTCTGCCGGCCCTGCTCGCGCTGGAGATGTTCGAGCTGTACCGGGTCTTTTTCTGGCTGGGCGAGCGCCTGCACGACCTCGGCCTCCCGGGGTGGATGATCGACCCGGTCCGCTACGGGACGCTCGGGGCGATGATGTTCGGGGTGCTCTGCCTGGTGGCCCTCTTCCTCGTCTGGTGGGAGCGCAAGATCGCCGGCCACACCCAGCAGCGCTTCGGCCCGATGCGCCACGGCTGGCACGGCTGGTACCAGACGGTCATGGATGCGCTGAAACTGCTGCAGAAAGAGGATATCCGGGTGGCGACGCGCGACCGGGCGGTGTTCTTCTGGGCGCCGGTGGTCGGCTTCGTGGCCGCCTTCCTCGCCTACATCGTGATCCCCTGGGGAGACAACCTCATCGTCGCCGACCTCAACATCGGCATCCTCTACATCATGGCGGTGACGACCTTCACGGTGATCTCGCTCCTGATGGCCGGGTGGGGGTCCAACAACAAGTACGCCCTCCTCGGCGGGATGCGCTCGGCCGCCCAGGTGGTCAGCTACGAGGTGCCGATGGTCGTGTCGGTGCTCACCGTGATCATCTTCGTCGGCTCGCTCTCGATGGTCGATATTGTGACGTCGCAGGCGGGGCTGGTGTTCAACTGGTTCATCTTCCGCCTCCCCTACGGGCCGATCGCCTTCCTCACTTTCATCACGGCGGCGACGGCGGAGGCCAACCGGACGCCGTTCGACATCCCCGAGGCCGAGCAGGAGCTCATCGCCGGGTACAGCACCGAGTACTCGGGGATGAAGTTCGCGATGTTCTACCTGGCCGAGTTTGTGAACATGTTCACGGTGTCGGCGGTGGCGGTGACGCTCTTTTTCGGTGGGTGGAACGGCTGGGCGGCGGTGCCGTCGTGGATCTGGTTTCTGGGCAAGACGCTGGTCATGGTGCTGCTGCTGATGCTGTTCCGGTGGACCTATCCGCGGCTGCGCGTCGACCAGCTCATGGAGTTTGCGTGGAAGTTTCTGGTGCCGGTGACGTTCGCCAATCTGATCGCGGCCGGCGTGTTCAAATACCTCGGATGGTACTGGTAGGGCAAGGACAACGCGGTATGGGAGTTCTCAACGACCTCAAAGCGCTCCTCCAGGGTCTGCAGATCGCGGGCAAGCACCTCGGGCGCCACGCCGTGACCATCCAGTACCCCGAGCAGCGGGACGAGATCCCGGAGCGGTCGCGCGGAATGGTGGTCCTGCTGTCGGACAAAGAGACCGGCGAGCTCAACTGCACCGCCTGCCTGCTGTGCGAGAAGGCGTGTCCGACGGGGGCGATTACGATCGATGCGCCGCGGGGGGAGGACAAGAAGAAGCAGCTCGCGCAGTTCGTCGTCGACCACACGCTCTGCTGCTTCTGCGGCATGTGCGAGGAGGCGTGCAACTTCTGCGCGATCAAGCTCGCGCCGAACTACGAGTACTCGCGGCGGCGGCCTGCGGACCTGGTGTTCGACATCGCCATGCTCCAGCAGTGGGGCAAGGGCGTGCCCTACGAGGACACGCGGCGGCGCAAGAACCCGGTGCGGAAAATCGGCCCGGCGGCCGCGACCGAAGGCGCCAACACGACGCGCGACACGGGCGGCGACGAGGACGACAAACCGGCGCGGCCGGCGGCCCGCAAGGCCGCGACCGAAACGACCCCGGAAGATCCGGGCCGGCCGGCGGAGGGTGCGGAGTAATGGAACAGTTGTTTGAAGGAGTCGGGCCGGTTTTCTGGATCATCGCCACGGTGCTCCTGGTGTCCGGCTTCATGGTGGTGTCGCTGAAGAACATCTTTCACAGCGCCCTCTTTCTCATCCTGTGCCTGTTCTCGGTAGCCGGGATCTTCCTCCTCCTCGAGGCCGAGTTTCTCGCGGCGGCCCAGGTGCTGATCTACGTCGGGGCGGTGGCGATCCTCATCATCTTCGCCATCATGCTCACCGGCAATCTCGCCTCCCGGCGGATCCGCCAGCTCAATGAGAACGTCCTCGTCGGGTTCTTCGTGAGCGTCGTGTTCGTGTTCGCCGGGGTGCTCCTCATCCGGGGGACGACGACGGCGGGGGTGTGGCACTACGCGGCCAAGGATCTGACGGTCGACAACATCAAGCTGCTCGGGCAGTACCTCATGACCGAGTACGCGCTCCCGTTCGAAATCGTCTCGGTGCTGCTGGTGGCGGCCATGATCGGGGCCATCGTGCTGGCGCGGAAGGAGCGGTCGTAATGCTGCCCTACCTCGTGCTGGCGATGATCCTGTTCGCGACCGGGCTGTTCGGCGTGCTCACCCGGCGCAACACCGTGGGGATCCTGATGTCGCTCGAGCTCATGTTCAACGCGGCCAACATCAATTTCGTGACCTTTAACAGGTTCGTGGAGACCACCCCCTTGGTCGGGCAGTTGTTCGCCATGTTCGTGATCGTCATTGCGGCGGCGGAGGCGGTGGTCGGTCTCGCGATCGTCCTGCTGATCTACCGCAACTGGCGCGGTATCGACAGCGACCACTACAGCGTCATGAAGTGGTAGGGAAGGCTATGACGGAGTATTCATTTCTCATCTGCGTGCTGCCGCTCCTCTCGTTCCTCCTTATCGTGTTCTTCTTCCGCTGGAACGAGAAGCTCTCGTCGCTGTTTTCGATCGCCATGATTCTCGCCTCGTTCCTGCTGTCGGTGATCGTGCTGATCGAGACGATCGGGCGGCACGGCGCGGCCTACGAGGCCTCCTACCGCTTCCTCGATTTCCCGAATTTCCATCTCCAGATCGGGATCCTGGTCGACGCCCTCACGGCGATCATGCTCGTGGTCGTGACCACCGTGGGAGCCTGCGTGCAAATCTACTCGCTCGGGTACATGCACAACGATCCGCGGTTCAGCCGGTTTTTCGCCTACCTGTCGCTGTTCTTGTTCTCGATGCTCGGGTTGGTGCTCGCGAACAACTTCTTCATGATCTTCATCTTCTGGGAGCTCGTCGGGCTCACCTCGTACCTGCTGATCGGGTTCTGGTTCGAGAAGAAGTCGGCGGCGGACGCCTGCAAGAAGGCCTTCCTGACGACGCGGACGGGGGATCTCGGGTTCATTGTCGGGCTGCTCACGATCGGGATCTACTTCGGGACGTTCAACTACGGGGAGGTGTTCGCGCTGGCCGGGTCGGGGACGATCCCGGCGGGGATTCTCACGCTCGCGGCGGTGGGGGTGTTCTGCGGGGCGGTCGGAAAATCGGCCCAGTTCCCGCTCCACGTGTGGCTGCCCGACGCGATGGAGGGTCCGACGCCGGTCTCGGCGCTCATCCATGCGGCGACCATGGTGGCGGCCGGTGTCTACCTCGTGGCGCGGTCGATGGCGCTCTTCGCGGCCTCGGCCGAGGCCGCGCTGGTCGTGGCGATCATCGGGCTGACCACTTCGTTCATCGCCGCGACGATCGCTCTCACCCAGTTCGATATCAAACGGATCCTGGCTTATTCGACGGTGAGCCAGCTCGGATACATGATCATGGCGCTCGGGCTGTTCGGCTACGACACGGCCCACGCCCGCCACTCGGTGGGGTACTACGCCGGGACGTTCCACCTCATGACCCACGCCTTCTTCAAGGGGCTGCTCTTCCTCGGGGCCGGTTCGGTGATCCACGCCGTTCACACCAACGACATCCGGGAGATGGGCGGGCTGCGGACGAAGATGCCCCGGACGTCGTACACGTTCATGATCGCCTCGCTCTCGATCGCGGGGATATTCCCGCTCGCGGGGTTCTGGTCGAAGGATGAGATCGTGGCCGCGACGCTGGACCACCCGGTGTTTTTCGTCCTCACCCTGGCCATTGCGTTCATGACGGCGTTCTACATGTGGCGGCTGTGCTTCCTCACGTTTTTCGGCGAGCCGCGCGACCCCCACCGCTTCGCCCACGCGCACGAGTCGCCGGCGAACATGACCTACCCGCTGGTGTTCCTCGCGGTCCTCGCGGTCTCGGCCGGCTGGGTCGGGCTGCCGATGGAGTGGCTGACCGGGCATGGCATCGCCTCGTTCCTCTATTTCGGAGCGGAGGCGCCGGAGCACCACACGCCGGCCTACTGGCTCATGGGGGTGTCGCTCCTGGTGGGGCTGGCCGGGATCGGGCTGGCGGCCGCCATGTACTACTGGAAGAAGATTTCCGCGGACAGCGTTGTCCGCGCGGTCCGGCCGGTGCACGCGTTCCTGTACCACAAGTGGTATTTCGACGAGCTCTATTTCGCGGCGATCGTCAACCCGCTCAGCCGCTTCGCCGGCCTCCTGTGGAAGTTCGATGCGGGGATAGTCGACGGGGCGGTCAACGGGACAGCCTGGCTGACGATTCTGTGGGCGGACATCAAGCAGTGGTTCGACACGTGGATTGTCGACGGGGCGGTCAACGGGGCAGGCTGGGTGGTCAGCGGCTTCGGCGGGCTCCTGCGCTACCTCCAGAGCGGCCGGCCGCAGTTCTACGCGCTGACCATCGGGGCGGTGCTGGTGTTCGCGGCCCTCGCCAAGCTGGAGGCCAACGTCGCCGGCGCGCGCTTCCCCTACCTGACCGTAATTTTCGGGGCCGGCGTGATCCTGCTGGGGTTGTTCGCGCGCTCCGGCCGCGATGCCGGAGGACCGGACGAACCGTCCGAGGCCAAAGAATTTCAAGTGACTGTGGAGGAGAAACGATAGCATGCTGAGTCTCCTGGTATTTGTCCCCCTGGCGGGAATGCTCATCGTGATGCTGCTGCCGAAAGACAACAAGGCGGCCATCCGGTGGACGGCGTTCGGGGTGAGCCTCGTGCCGATGGTCCTGTCGTTCTGGGTCACGTGGGACTATTTCGTGAACAAGGCCGCGTCGCACATGCTCGCGTATGTCGAGGGGCCGTTCGACTGGATTCCCTCGCTGAACATCCAGTACTATCTCGGCGTGGACGGGATCTCGGTGCCCATGCTCGCCCTCACCGGGCTGCTCTCGAGCATTTCGCTGCTCGCGTCGTTCAACATCGAGAAGCGGGTCAAAGAGTACTTCGCGTTCTTCCTCCTCCTCGAGGCCGGGATGATGGGCGTGTTCGTGGCCCTCGATTTCTTCCTCTTCTACGTCTTCTGGGAAGTCATGCTCGTGCCGATGTACTTCCTCATCGGCATCTGGGGCGGGCCGCGCAAGGAGTACGCCGCAATCAAGTTCTTCCTCTACACCCTGTTCGGGTCGATCTTCATGCTGGTCGCCATCCTCATCCTCTACTTCTCCTCCACCCCCCACACGCTCAACATGGTGACCCTCCTGGAGACCGGGCCGGGGCTGGGGCACGGGCTTCAGATGGTCTGTTTCGCCTTCTTCTTCATTGCCTTCGCGATCAAAGTGCCGGTGTGGCCGTTCCACACCTGGCTGCCGGATGCCCACGTCGAGGCGCCCACGGCGGTGTCGGTGATCCTGGCGGGCGTGCTGCTGAAAATGGGGACGTATGCGATGCTGCGGATTTCGTGGCCGATGTTCCCCTCGGCCCTGGCGACCTTCGGGATCTGGATCGCGGTGCTCGGGGCGATCGGCATCATCTACGGGGCGCTTGTGTCGATGGCGCAGAAGGATCTCAAGAAGCTGGTGGCCTACTCCTCGGTGTCCCACATGGGGTACTGCATGCTCGCGCTCGGGGCCTACACGTCGGTGACGGCGCTCGCGGGGGTGATGTTCCAGATGATTTCCCACGGGCTGATCACCGGGGCGCTCTTCCTCCTGGTGGGCGTGCTCTACGACCGGGCGCACACGCGCGAGATCGCCGCCTTCGGCGGGCTGGGCGTCAAGGTGCCGGTGTACACCGGCCTCATGGTGCTGTTCGGGATGGCCTCGCTCGGGCTGCCCGGCATGTCGGGCTTCGTGAGCGAATTCATGGTCTTCGTCGGCGCCTTCATGGGGACCAACAAGATCCTCGTCGGCATCTCCGTCCTCGGCGTGGTGCTCGGCGCGACCTACATCCTCCGTATGGTGCAGCGGGTGTTCCTCGGCGAATTCGACCTGGCCCGCTGGGGCGGGCTGACCGACATCAACCTCCGCGAACTGATCTGCGTAGCGCCCCTGGCCGTGCTGACTATCGCCATCGGCGTGTACCCCAAGCCGGTGGAGGTGCTCATGGGGGCGACGCTGCAAAACCTCGTCAACCTGATGGTGCGGTAGCCGTATGGACGTGCAGTATCCCGACATCAACCTTCGCTACATGCTCCCCGAGATGTTCCTGTTCCTGTGGGCGTGCGTGGTGATCGCCTACGACGCCGCGAGCCGGCGGCGGAGCGAGACGGGGGCCGGGTACCTCGCGCTCTTCGGGCTGGTGGTGACGGGCCTGCTCCTGGCCTTCACCGGCGACGGGGCGGGGTGGGGGCGGATGTTTGTCCAGGACACGGCCGCCCGCTTCTTCAAAATGGTCTTCCTCGGCGCGGCGTTCATGGCCATCGGCAGCTCCTTCGGGATCATGCGGCAGCGGATCACGCACCACCGGGGGGAGTTCTTCGGGCTGATCCTCCTGTCGACGGTGGGGATGATGTTCCTCGCCTCGGCCAACGAACTGCTCACGATCTATGTCGGGCTGGAGCTGACGACGATCCCGCTGTACGTGCTGGCGGCATTCTACAAAGACAACAAGCTCTCGGTCGAAGCCGGGGTCAAGTATTTCATCGTCGGGGCGTTCTCCTCGGCTCTGCTGCTGTTCGGGATCTCCTACCTCTACGGCATGGCGGGCACGACCGACCTGCTGCTTTTGAAGATTTCCCTGTCGACGACCCACCAGGCGGTGGGGACGCTCGGCTTCATCCTCGTGCTGGCGATTGTCTGCATGGCGGCCGGTATCGGGTTCAAGCTCGCACTGCCGCCGTTCCACCAGTGGGCGCCCGATGTGTACGAGGGAGCGCCGACGCCGGTGGCGGCGTTTCTGTCGGTGGGTTCAAAGGGCGCGGGGCTGGTGGCCTTCGCGAAGGTATTCGCCAAGGGCATGGAGGCCTTTCACCCGACCTACATGGCCCCGAACGACTGGGGCAAACTCGCGGCCATGCTCGCGGCGGCGGCCATGATCGTGGGCAACACCGTGGCCATCCGCCAGACCAACATCAAACGCCTGCTCGCCTATTCCTCGATCGCCCAGGCCGGCTACATCATGGTCGGGCTGGTGGCTATGAACCGGTTCGGGATGGGGTCGATGGCGTTCTACATTTTCGCCTACCTCTTCGCGAACATGGGCGCGTTCGCCTGTGTGGCGATTTTCGAGGACCGCACCGGCTCGGTCCAGATCGACAGCTACAACGGACTCGCCCGGACCTCGCCCCTGATGGCGGCCACGTTCGCGGTGTTTCTGCTCTCGCTGGCCGGAATTCCCCCGCTCGCCGGATTCTTCGCCAAGTACTATGTCTTCGCCGCGGCCATCCAGTCGGCTCAGGCGGATGCCTCCGCCGGGTGGCTCTACTGGCTGGTTGGGATCGGCCTGCTGACCTCGGTGTTCGCGCTGTACTACTACGCGAGAATCATCAAAGCAATGTATTTCGCCAAGGAGGAGTCGCCCTATCGGATGGAGTACACTCCCCCGGCGCTGGCGGTGCTGGCGATCGGCCTGGCGGGGCTGTTCGTCTTCGGGCTGTATCCCGAGCCGGTGCTGCGGCTCGCGGCCGACATCACCCATTCGTTTCTGGTGATTCCGTAGGGCGGGAGAAGCGGGGGAAGGATCAAGCGCCCGGCGCATCGCACGATGCACCGGGCGGGGCCATGTCGGGGCAGCGGTCCCCGCTCCGGTTCTGCTTGACAGACCCCCCGGCAAGTGATATTCTCCGAACAGATTGCGCCGAATGGTGAGGCAAGGACGCGGATGGCCGGAATCGGGTCGATGCTCAAACGGAATTTCCTGTCCGGGGTGCTCGTCGTCGTACCCCTGATCCTGACCTACCTCGTCCTCCGCTTCCTGCTGGAGACGCTCGACGGCATCCTCCGGCCCCCCCTGGCCAAGCTGATCGGCCGCGACATTCCGCTGGTCGGCTTCGTCGCGCTCATCGTGCTGATCTTCGTCGCCGGGGTCCTGGTCCGCAGTTATGTCGGCCACCGGCTCTACGGGCTGGGCGAACGATGGCTCGTGCGGCTGCCGCTGATACGGCCGATCTACTCGGCGGCCAAGCAGCTCCTGGAGGCGCTGGCCGGGCCCAAGATGAACGCCTTCAAAGAGGTGGCGCTCATCGAGTACCCAAGGCTCGGCCTCTGGAGCATGGTGTTTATCGCCGGGCGCACCGAGACGCTCTTCAACGGAGCCGTGCGCAAGTGCGCGGTGGCGTTTATCGCCTCGACGCCCACGCCGATCTCCGGGATGGTCGTGATCATTCCCGAAGAGCAAGTGTGGCCGCTGGACATGACGATCGAAGAGGGGGTCAAGTTCATTGTCTCGGGGGGCGTGGTGACGCCGGCGCTCCTCAAAGAACGGTCCGCCAAGGATGCCGACACCGGCAGTAAGGGGTTACCGTGAAGCTTGCGAATTTGCTCATGGATCGCCGGATCCGAATCGATCTGAAGGCCCACACCAAGGCCGAGGCCGTGGACGAACTGCTCGACCTGCTCCGGGCCGAGCGGGTGGCGCTGGATTACGACGACATCGTGCGATCGGTGCGCATCCGCGAGGAGATCGAGAGCACCTCCTACGGCCGGGGATTCGCCTTCCCCCACGCCCGGACCAACGCGGTCAGCGAACTGTACATCCTCATCGGCGTGTCGCGGGAGGGGCTCGACGAGGGGGGTCCCGACGGCGTGCCGGTGCACGTCGTCTGCCTTCTCCTCACCCCCTCGGCGATCGCCAAGCTCTACCTCCAGACGCTGTCGGGGCTGGCGACGTTCGCCCGGATGCCGGGCTCGCTCGACCGCGTGCGGTCGATCATCAACCCGCGCGACCTGGTGAAACTGGTGGCCGACACCGGGGTGACGGTCGACAAGGAGTTGATGGTCAAGGACATCATGCGGCACGACGTGGCCAAGGTGCGGCCGGACGACACCCTCAAGGATGTCGCCAACGAAATGTTCCGGCACCGTCTGTCGGCGCTGGCGGTGGTCGACGAGAACAACCGCCTGCTCGGCGTGATCAGCGACCGCGACCTCATCAAGGCCGCCCTGCCCGATTACCGGACGCTCATCTCGAATCTCAACTACTCGCTCGACGTGGAGCCGTTCGAGGAACTGCTCAAGCGCGAGGACAAGATCAAGGTGTCGCAGCTCTACCGGGAGGATTTCGAGACCACGACGCCGGAGACGCGCATCGTGGAGGTGGCGGCGATGATGATTTTCAAGGATTTCACGCGCGTGTTCGTCACCGAGAACGACAACCTCGTCGGGATCCTCCTGCGCAAGGACATCGTGAACATGATTATTCGGGGCTAGGCGGCCAAAGCCCGCGGAGAGGACCGGATGGCAGACAGACCGCACCGCTACGACATCGACCCCTACCTGTGGCTGATTCTGATTGGCACGTTCCTGTCCTGCCTGCCGGGGCTGTACCTCGTCGCGGCCGGGAAACACCTCTACGCACCCTACGCGGCGGTCGTGTTCGGGGTGGCCATTTTCGGGGCCGCCTTCATCCTCTCGTGGGCGGCCGAGGTGGCGCAGATGGACATGTCGCAGTCGCTGGCGGTGGCCATCCTCGCACTCGTGGCGGTGCTCCCCGAGTACGCCGTGGACTTCGTCTTTACGTGGAAAGCGGCGCACGATCCGACCCAGGCGCACTACGCGCTCGCCAACATGACCGGAGCGAACCGGCTCCTCGTCGGGCTGGGCTGGCCGGCTGTGCTCTTCCTGTACATCCTCGCCAAGCGCCGCCGCGAGGTCCGGCTCGATGAGACCCAGCGCGTGGAGATCTTCTATCTCGCCATGGCGACCCTGTACTCGTTCACGATCCCGCTCAAGGGGAGCCTCAACCTGATCGACACCGTTGTGCTCGTGACCCTGTTCGGGCTGTACACGCGGCGGGCGGCGCAGATGCCGCAGGAGGAGCCGGAGATGGTGGGGCCGGTGAAGATCGTGGCCAACGCCGCGACCGTTCCCCGCCGCCTGTTCACGGCCCTGTTTTTCCTGTTCTCCGGGTTCGTCATTTTCCTCGTCGCCGAGCCGTTCGCCCACGCGCTCGTGGAGAGCGGAGGACACCTCGGGATCGATGAGTTCTTCCTCGTGCAGTGGCTGGCCCCGATCGCCTCGGAATCGCCCGAGTTCATCGTCGCCGCCACCTGGGCGCTCCGCGGGCAGGCCGGAGCGGCGCTCAAAGCCCTCATCTCGTCGAAAGTCAACCAGTGGACTCTCCTGGTCGGCACGATCCCACTGGTGTACGCCATCTCGGCCGGCGAGATCCGCCCCTTTGTGCTCGATGTTCCCTACGGCGAGGGGCCGACCGACGTGCAGACGCACGAGCTGATCCTGACGGCGGCCCAGTCGCTCTTCGCCGTGGCCGTGCTGGTCAATCTCGTCCTCACCCGCTGGGACGGCGTGCTGCTGTTCGGGCTGTTTGCGCTCCAACTGGTGTGGCAGGATATCCGCATGGAAGTGGCGGCCGTGTACATCGTGCTCGCCGTGATCTGGCACTGGGTCAACCGGCGCCACCTCCTGCCGGCGGCGCGGATCGGGCTGGGGATCCGGGGACGCCCGGGAACCTCATAGACGGCCGGATCCAGCCTCCGCCTCGTCGCCCCTCACCCAACAGGTTCGCCTCTCAAGTTCAGTCGCCCTGGTCCGGTTTGGCGCGGAAGCCCAGGCGGGGGAAGGGATTGCCGACCGCGCTGGCGATGTTGGTGAGGTGGGCGTTGATGCGCTTGAGGTGCCGGGCGTAGAGTGCCAGCGACACGGCCTCGGCGACCGGCAGGCCCCGGCCCTTCTCGGAAATCAGCGACTGGACGATCGCTTCGGCCATCTTGCCCGTGCGGTCTTCCCGCGCCATGATGTTGCGGGCGAGCTCGGCCTCCTGTTCCCGCAAGACGCGCAGGACGAGCGGGAAAATCCGGTTCACCTGGCTTTCGATCTCCGCCACCTCCCCCTCGTACGGGCCGCCCTCGAGCCGGCCCGGGTGCAACTGGGCGAGCTCCGCGATGTTCTTCGTGTAGTCGCCGATCCGCTCGACGTCGATGACGATCGACACGAGCACGAGGCCGGGGACGATGTTCTGGGTGCCGGCAACCGACAGGTGGGTGAGGACGTTGCGGCGCACCTCCCGCTCGTACTTGTTGATGCGGCGGTCCTCCTGCCGGACGTCAAAGGGGAGTTCGGCCGAGTCCGACCGGCGGAGCGCGGCGCTCGAGGCCTCGAACATGCGGAGGTCCATCTCTAGCATGGTCAGAGTGGTCGCGAAAGCCGCCTGGAGCAGGTCCTCCGACCCGAAGAGTTCTCTCAGCCTCCGAAACATCGGTCCCCTCCGCTCACTCCCCCGGAGCGGGCGGGGCGGTTTCCGCCGGCGTTCTGCCGGCCGTCGCGATCACGTAGGCGTCGGTGCGGAAATACTGGGCGGCCACCCGCCGCACGCCTTCGCGGTCGATCGCGCCCAGCCGGTCGAGCAGCGTCCGATCGTACGGCAGCGGACGGCCGAGGAACTCATCGACCGCCAGGTAGAACGCCTGATTGATGGCGGAGAGCTTGGCGCTCATGAGGCGGCCCCAGATTTCGTTCCGCGCGCGCCGGACCTCCGACGCCAAAGGACCGTCATACCGGAGCTTGTCCATCTCCAGGAGGATTCCGCCGACAGCCTGGCGGTAGTTGTCGACCCCGGTCTGCATCGAGGCATAGCACCAGCCGAACCCCCGGTCAGCGTCGGCCCCGGCGCCGACCGAATACGCCAGCCCCTGCTTCTCGCGCAGGTTCAGGTAGAGCCGGTTGGAGAGAATCCCGGCGGCCATTTCCAGAGCGAGGGCGTCGGGGCTCTCCGCGCCCGGGGTGGGGCCGCCGAGGTAGATGGCGACCTGCTCCTTCTCCAGCGGCACCTGGGCCGCGATAATCTGCCGGACCGGTTGCGGAGGGGCGGGGACGGCGCTCACAAAACCGGTCGGGGCGAACCGGCCCGGCCCCTCGGCAAACCATCCCAGGATCTCGTCGGCCGGGCGGCTGGTGACGACCGCGATAATCGTGTTTTCGGGGGCGTAGATCCGGCGGTGGTGGGCGCGAAGATCGTCGACCGTGATCGCGTTCAGGCTCTCGAAATCCCCCATGATCGGACGCGCGTAGGCGCTCCCTTCGAAGAGAGTGGTGTAAAACAGGTCGCGCGCGGCCTCGCGGGGAGAGGTCCCCTGGCGCCGCAGCACGCCGATCATCGCCTGGCGCACGTTCTCGACCTCGGCGGAATCGAAAGCGGGGGAAAAGGCCACCTCGCTGAAGAGCGCAAATCCCTTCCGCGCAAAGGCCTCGATCGTCTCAAATTTCAAAAACGAAAACGCCCGCGCCGTGTAGCGGTCGTCGTAAGGAATCCACGGGTTGTCGTAGAGCGTCACCTGGGCGCCGATCCCGGCCAGGGCGTCGGCCAGCTCTTTCGCCGAGCGCGTGGCGGTCCCCCGCTCGAGGCAGCGGTTGACGAACTCGGTGATGCCGGCCCGGCCGGGCGGCTCGTTCGCGCTGCGGTTCCTGCCGAGCACCATCAAAGCGAACACCTCGTTGTCGGGGACCGTCTTCACGATCACGGTCATGCCGTTGGGAAGCTGCTCCCGGCGGTAGGAGGCGCGGTCGGTCAGCGTGAAGCTGATCGAGTCGGTCGGCGGATAGGTGATCGTGTGCCCGGCGACCAGCTCGTGTTCCGGGAACGTCGCTTCGGCGAAGTGGGCGAGGACCTCGTCGGCCGACATCTCTTCGGGCCGGTAGGGCGCGGCGGCGGAATCCGTCGCCGGGCGCACGACGGTGCCGATGTACGCGGGCCGCGCCAGCCACCGGTCCGCCGCGGCGTTGCAGTCGGCCCAGGTGACGGCGGCCATCTTCTCCGCGTAGGTCTGCACGAAATCCCAGCCGGCGGTCATGAGGTAGGGTGCGATCATGAAGCCGTAGTAGTGGAGCTTGGCCTCGCTGTAGATGTCGTCGGTCTGCACCGAGGTCTGCAGTCCCGCAATCGATCCCGGGTCGGCGGCGTGGCGCGCCATCGCCGCAAGGTTGGCGAAGATGACGGTGATGATCGAGTCGCGCCGCTCCGGGTGTTCGGTGATCACCGAGATCTCAAGGCGGGAGAATTCCTCATAGGGGACAAGGCTCACCGACGCCTCGGTGGCCAGCGGCTCGGCGCCCCCCTTCAGCGCGACCATGAGGGGGGAGACGGCGTCCATCGCGAGGTACCGGGCGAGCAGATCCATGGCGTAGTATTCCGCGCTGCCGATGGGCGGGGCGGCGAGGGAGAGATTCAGGTAGGTGGAGGGAACCTGCGCCGCCGTGTCGTAGATGGTCTGTCCCTCGAGGACGGGGGCGGGAGCGGGCGAGGCGGATGCGGCGGAGTCCGCCGCCGAGGCCGGGTTGGTAAAGCGGCCGAAGACGTTGGCCACCGTCTTCTTCATCGCCGCGGGCTCGAAATCGCCGATCACCAGCAGCGTCATGCGGCGCGGAATGTAGTAGCGCCGCCAGTAGTCGATCACGGCGGCGCGGGGGATGTTCTCGATGAACGCCGGGTAGCCGAGCACGGGGCGAGCGTAATCCGTGCCGGCGTAGGCCCGGTCTGTGAAAAACGCCTCGGCTGCCGCACCGGGCGCATCAGCGTCGCGGCGAATCTCCTCCACCACGACCTTGCGTTCCTTCGCCAACTCCGCCTCCGGGAAGACCGAGTTGAAGAGCATGTCGGCCTGCACGGTCATGCCGTACTCGATGTACTGCTTCGGCAGGAGTACCAGGTAGGCGGTGAGCTCCTTGCGGGTGAAGGCGTTGATGTAGCCGCCGAGATCGCCGATCGAGGCGTCGAGCTGCTCGCGGGCGAGGGTCGCCGTGCCGTCGAAAAGCAGGTGCTCGAGAAAGTGGGTGATGCCGTTCTCGAACCGGGACTCATACTTGCTTCCGGAGCGGACGAACACGATGCTGGAGACCATGGGCGCGCCGTGCTGCTCTTTGAGGATCACGGTCATGCCGTTGTCCAGCTCGTAGGTTTCGGCGGCACGGCAGGAGCCGGCGGGGCCTGCCACCAGGGCCGAAAGCGCGCCGAGGAGGACGGCGATGACGGGGACGGGTTTCGACATATGAACTCCCGGTTCTTTTTGCCTTCGCGGCGGTTTGGTCGAGCCGACGATCTGCCGATGCTAAGGTATACCGGGGCGGGAGGGATGTCAACCGGCCCGCGGGGGCGGAATTTTGGCGTTGACAACCCCGGATAACATGGTATATTCACGCAACTTATGACGAAACGGGACCGGATAGAACTGCTCCGCCGGAGCGCCCGGACCGGCCTCACCGGGCTGGTCTTTCTGATTATCGGCGGCACGGGCCTGTTTGTCGCCGGGATAACTTGGTCGGCGGGGACCGACTGGGAGGGGCCGGGCGACGGGTACGCCTGCACCTACCCCCCGGCGGGCCACGGGGGGCAGCAGAGCATGACCCCGAACGGGCAGCCGCCGGGGGAACCCTCGGACCATCTCATCCTCCCGCTCATCATCAAGACCGACAACTCAGACAAGCGTCCGGCGGCCGCCGACCGGGCGTATTTTCACACCTGCCGCCGGGCGGGCGAAGTGCGCGACCGCACCTCCCCCTGCACTTCGACCGCCGCGGTGCACCCTCTTCTGGGCCGCCAGTTCACGCTGGTCGGCGCCAAACCCTCCGGCACGGGCTGACCGCCCGTCCCCGCGCCGCTCTGCCGGCGCCGACCGCAGTTCCGACATTTCTCGAACGTGCTGATAAAAGACTGAAAGGGAAACAGTATGTCCAAAAACAACTGGCGTATCGGCCTGACCCTGGTGCTCGTGGTCGCGGCCCTCTTCGCCTTCTGGCACACGTTCAGCCTCTGGACCATGAGCGACGCCGAGAAGGCGCGGATGCAGGAGGAACAACCGGGCGAGCTGCTGAAATTGCAGCAGAAAGCGATCCGGCTGGGCCTCGACCTCCAGGGAGGAATACACGTCGTGCTCCGCGTCGACATGGCGGAGCTGGCCCCGGCCGAGCGCGACGGTGCGGTGGATCGGGCGATCGCGATTATCCGCAACCGTGTCGACGGCCTGGGGGTGGCCGAGCCGACCATTCAGAAACAGGGGACCGATCGCATCATCGTCGACCTCCCCGGTTACACCGACGCCAACCGGGCGGAGGAGCTCATCGGGCAGACGGCGCTGCTGGAGTTCAAGCTCCTGGAGACAATGGACAACGCGCAGCTCCTCCTGACCAAGATCGACTCGGCCGTTTTCGGCTATGAGAAGGCGAAGGCCGGGGCGGCGCCGGAAACTCCGGGCGAGCCTGCGCCGACCGCTCCCACGGCCGATTCGGCGGCCCAGGAGCCGGACGTCATGGCCGAACTGATGGGGGATTCCGCAACGAAGGACACGACCGAGGATCCGTTCGCGTTCGATGAGAACACGGCCGACGCGGAGAACGAGAAACCGCTGTCCTCGCGGCTGTCGCCGGCGCTGTACTCCTCGCAGAGCGGCGAGGGCTGGCCGGGGTTCTACGTGGCCAAGGATCAGAAGGAGAGAATCGACCGGTGGATCGGCCTCCCGGAGGTTCAGGCGCTCATGCCGATCGACGTGCAGTGGGCGTGGTCGACCCGGTCGGAGATTCGGGAGTCGCGCGAGGTCTACACGCTGTACCTGCTGAAGCGGAAGGTGCAGTTTTTGGGCAGGTTTCTGGAGAACATCCGCCTCGGCCAGGGCCAGTACGGCGAGTACACCGTTGATTTCTCGCTGTCGGGTGACGGCTCGGCCCGGTTCGCGCAGTTGACCGGCGCGAATATCGGCAAGCCGCTCGCGATCGTGCTGGACAACCGCGTGGAGTCCGCCCCGATCATCAACAGCAAAATCCGCACCAACGGGCAGATCACGATGGGCGGGGGAGCGTCGATAAAGGATGCCCAGAACCTCGAGATCGTGCTCAAGGCGGGCGCGCTGCCGGCCCCGGTGAACATCATCGAGAAAAACGTCGTGGGGGCGACCCTCGGCGCCGACTCGATCCGCAAAGGGTTCTACTCGGCCCTGCTGGGGCTGTGCCTGGTGCTGTTGTACATGGCCGTCTACTACCGGATCTCGGGGCTGATCGCCGACATCGGCCTGCTCTTCAACATCTTCTTCCTGCTGGCCGTGATGGCCGGGCTGAGCGCGACCCTCACGATGCCCGGGATCGCGGGTATCATCCTCACGATGGGTATCGCGGTGGACTCGAACATTCTGATCTTCGAGCGCATCCGCGAGGAGCTGCGCACGGGGAAGACGGTGCGGGCGGCCATCGAGGCGGGCTATGACCGCGCCTTCGTCGCCATTTTCGACTCGCACGTGACGACGCTCATCACGGCCGGAGCGCTGTTCCTGCTCGGGTCGGGCTCGATCAAGGGATTTGCGGTCACGCTGTTCTGGGGTGTGGCGATCTCGCTCTACACCGCCTACGTGGTGACCAAGCAGATCTTCGACATTCGCAAATCGTACCGGTCGCTGAGCATCTAGAACGGAGAGAGAAGACGACATGTTCACAATAGTACCCGAGACCAACATCAACTTCATCGGCGCGCGGAAGATCGCCTTCGCGATCTCCATCGTGCTGGTGATCGGCGGCCTGTTCGCCACGGTCCTGGTCTGGACGGGCAAGGCCGACCTGGGAATCGATTTCGCCGGCGGGACGATGATCTACGCCGCGTTCGAAAAGCCGGTCGCGATCGAGGACCTGCGGATGGCAGTGAGCTCGGCCGCGCCTGATGCCCAGATCACCCAGTTGCAGAATTTCGAAAAGCCGAACGCTTTCATCCTCAAGACCAAGCGACCGACCGTGGAAGGAGAGGGACAGCAGCGGCTCACGGCCATCGAGGGGGCGATCCGGCAGCGTTTCACCGACAACTCGTTCGAGAAAGTGTCCGAACACATCATCGGCCCGGCCGTCGGAGAATCGCTCCGCAGCGATACCCAGAAAGCGGTGCTCCTGTCGCTTTTGGGCATCCTCGTCTACATCTGGATCCGCTTCGACTTCCGGTTCGGCGTGGCCGCAGCCGTCGCTACCTTCCACGACGTCCTGGCGGTTCTGGGGATCATGCTCCTGCTCGGTTTCGAATTCGACCTCCTGCTGGTGACGGCGCTGCTGACGCTGGCGGGGTATTCGCTGACCGACACGGTGGTCGTGTTCGACCGGATCCGGGAGAATCTCAAGAAGTGGCGGACCAAAGGGGAGTTCGCCGGCGCCGTCAACCGGTCGATCAACGAGATCATCTCGCGGACGATCAACACCGGCGGCACAACGCTCGTGTCAATTCTCGCCCTCACCATCTTCGGCGGCGAGGTGCTCCGGACGTTCTCGGTGGCGATGGTGCTGGGGATTATCGTCGGGACATACAGCTCCTGGTTCGTGGCCAGCCCGATCGTGGTCGAATGGGAGGCCCGCCGACCCAAGCGCTTCAAATGAGAAGCTGATCTTCTGGCAGCGGCCGGCGGTTCATCCGCCGGCCCTTTTTTTGGCCGGGCGCGGCCCGCGCACGGTCACTGCGCGCTGTCGAGCTTCCGGGCGAGATCCGCCATCAGGGAATCGACCGCGAATCGGGCGTCGACCCGGCCCTTCAGGTCGTGGTAGAGCGCGTAGGCCTCGCGCCGCTTCGCCTCGCTGTCAGTCGACGAGAGGACGTGGGCGAGGTTGACCTTGTACCCGAGATTGCCGGTGTCGGCGGCGATGAGCCCGCGGATGATCGCCTCGCTCTCCCCGTACTTCTCCTGGGCGGTCAGGTAGAGCGATTTGTTGAGCAGGAACTCCGGCCGCGCGCCGAAACGGGCCGCCGCGGAGTCGAGGAGAGCAACCGCCACGGCGAGGGAGTCGAGCCCGGCGACGGCGTTGGCGGCGTCGAGATAGCGCTGCGGCTGATCGGGCTCGCGCTCGAGCAGGATGCGAAAATAGCGGGTCGCGAGCGCATACTGCTTGAGCATCAGGCTCAACCGGGCCAGGTCCTCGTAATACATGTCGGCCGGGTCGCCCGTGCGGATGAGGGCGCCGATGGCATCCTTGGCAACCTTCGCATCCTGCGTGAGCATGCCGATCCGGTAGAGCTCGAGATTCGCCTCCCGGTCGTCCTCGTAGAGAGTGTTGACGCGCTCGAGGTAGTAGAGGGCCGAATCATACTTGAGGTCTTTCGAGTAGGCCATCCCGAGGAAATAGAGCGCGTCGCGGTCGGAGGGATGGAGGCGGACGAGCCGGCCGAGGTAGTCGCGGGCTTTGGCGAAATCCTCCTTGACGAAGGCTTTCTTCCCGGCCTCGCGAAGCTCGGCCTCCGTCTTGGGTTCGCCGCCGCAGCCGGCGATCAGGAGGGCGGCCAGGACGATCGGGAGCAGTCGCAGCATAGATCCTCTCAGGCTGTCGGTTCGCGCATATGATAGGAACACGCGGCTTGAATTTCAAGCCCTCCGGCCGTAATATATGCCCTATGGTCCCTCGTCCCGCCCTTTTCCTGTCGGTGCTGCTCGCGTCTTCCCCCGTGCAGGCGGTCGACAGCAGCCATCCGAAAGTCCAGGCGCCGGTGGCGGTGGTGGCGCCGATGGATACGGAGAGCACCGCCGATCAGCCGGCGGCGCTCGCCGACCGGCTCGGGCGGTCGCTGGCCAACCACCTCGCGCACCTGGCCGCCATGACCGGGCGCGGGGTGACGGTGACCCTGCGGGAGACGCCGGCGGAGGACCGCGGTCTCCTGGACTCGCTGGCCGGGGAAGGGGTGAGAGAGGTGCTGGTGGTCCGCTGGCGCGGGCGGGCGGGGGAGCGGACGGGTGAAATCCGCGACGCCCACCGGCGACGGTACAAAGCGGTGGTCGAGGACTGCCTCCAAATCGAGGCCGCGTACGAACGGCGGCAGCTCACCGCGCACGGCTGGGAGGTGGCAGCCGGGGGAACTGCGGCCGCGGCGGGGCGGCCGGACCCGAACGCCCGCCGCCGCCCCGGCCGCACGCTTGCCGGCGAGCCCTACGAACGTGTGGTGCAGCGGCTGGTCGCGCAGATCGGGGATGAGCTTCCCCCGGCCGAACCCCTGGCCCGCGCCCTCCGCGCGACCGCGCCGGTGAAAGTCTACCTCGGGAAAGAGCTGGCGGCCGATTCGGGCGCGGCAATGGCGCTCATCCGCCGGATCGTCGACCTCGCCTCGACACACCTCGCCGCCCAGTTCGGCGTCGCCTTGCGCATCGTCTCGGCGGCGCCTCTGCCGGAGAACGCCGCCGATGAAGGATCGCTGGCGGCCGGGTACCCCGAATTTCGCCGGGCCGTGTCCGTCTCCGCCGACACGCTGGCCGTCGCTTTCCACCGGATGCTCTCGCGCGAGCAATACTTCGGCGGCGGAGTGCGGGAGGAGATCGGCATGGCCCAGCTTGGCCGGCGGCGCGTGTACATGGACTTGCTGCCGGCGGCGGCGCCGGGAGACACGCTGTGGCAGGCGATGGCGAATGCGCTGACGCTGCTGCACGAGATCGGCCACGCCCTGGGAGGGATTCACGTGTCCGATGTCAACTCGGTCATGGCGCACGGCGCGAACTGGGTGAACGCGGCGGCCTTTGACCGGGTCAATGAGAAGATCATCGGCGCGGCCCTGACCGGCCGGTTACGGTTTGACGACCCCGCCGAATACCTCGCTACGGTGGCGCGCGTGCTCGATTCCACGGCCTACGGGGTGGCGGACTACCCCGGCTTCTTCCACCAGTTCCTGTCCGGGATCGACCACCCGGCCGACCGGAAGCGGCTTCGCGAGGCGGTCGGGCGGACGTCGTTCCTGCAGGCGGCCGACGCCGTCGGTCTGCTGGCGGCGGGGCGGCGGGCCGCCGCCGCCCGGCTGCTCCGGACGGCGCTGCACGAGGACCCCGACCAGGCGGCCCTGTACTACTACCTCTCCCTGGCCGAGACGGGGCCCGCGGCGGACGGCGCGCGAAAGATGGCCGAGCGCATGGGGTATCTGATGGCGGGCGAGCGATCCCGGACCGGCGCGCCGGACGCGGCCGTTGACATTGCCCGCACGCGGCCGTAGCTTGGAACATGGAAGAACATATTCCCGGATACAACCAGGCCGTGAGAGTCCTCGCCCTCTGCCGCTACGCCGGGGTGGGACCCCGGTTGTTTGACCTCCTGATGGGGCGGTTCGGCAGCCTCGATGCGATCTTCGCGGTGTCGGCGTCCTCGCTGCACGCGATTGACGACCTGGAGGACGACCGGGCGGAACAGATCCGGCAGGCCGAGACCCATCTGGGCGAGGCGCAGGCCGAGTACGACCGTCTGCGCGAGCGCGACATCCGCATTGTGACGCGCCTCGATGCCGAGTATCCCCGGCGGTTCGAGGAACTCAACGACCCGCCGCCGCTGCTCTACGTGCGGGGAAGTCTGCCGGCGAATGATCGGAAGGCCGTTACGCTCGCGGGAGCCTCGGATGCCACGGCAGAGGGGATCGAACTGACGGTCGATCTGGCGCGGCGGTTCGCGGCGGACGGCGTCCAGGTCGTGGCGTCGCTGCGCCGGGGGATCGATGCCGCCGCCCATCTCGGCGCGCGGGCGGCGGAGCAGGGATCGTTTGCGGTGATCGAATCGGGGCTCGACCGGATCGACGCCGCCGAGCAACTGCCGGTGGCGATCGACGCCTTGCGCGGAGGAGGCGTCCTGTCGGAACTCGCCCCGGACCAGGGGCACGAGCAGGGCGGTTTCGCCGCGGCCAACCGCCTCCTCGCCGGCCTGAGCAACGCCGTGGTCGTGACCGAGATCTACGCCGATTCCCGGGAGGCCCTCGACCTGGTCGAGTTCTGCAGCCAGATCGGCAAGCTGGTGTTCATCGTGGCGCACCACCGGCTCGGTCCGCTGTCGGACTCGGCGGCGATGGACCGGCTGACCGAGTATGGGGCGGTGCCGCTGGACTCTCCGGAGCAGGCGGACCAGATCATCGCCGCCCTCGTGTGAACCGCATGGAGGACGTCTACCATACGATCGCCCGGCCGGCGCGGCATGAGATCAAGGTCAAAGCCTCGCGGTTCATCGGCGAGTGTGCGGAAGCGGGAACACCCTCGGCCGCGCTGGAGTTCCTCGCGGGGATCCGCCGGCGGGAGCACGCCGCCACCCACCACTGCTTCGCCTACACGGTCGGGCTGAGCGAGGGGGCGATGTTCAAGTACTCGGACGACGGCGAGCCGTCGGGAACAGCCGGGCGGCCGATCTACGACGCCGTAATCGGGCGGGGGCTGGCCAACACGATCGTGGTCGTGACCCGCTACTTCGGCGGGACCAAACTCGGCCCCGGGGGACTGGCGCGGGCGTACAGCGAGACGGCCGCCGGCGCGCTCGACGCGGCGGGAACACGGGCGAACTATCTTACGGAGCGCCTCGAAGTGGGGATTGAGTTCCCCCTGTACGACCTCGTGGCCAAGGCCATGCACCAGCACGAGGCGCAGCAGGTTGAGGCCGAGTTCACCGACCGCGTCCGGCTCGTCATCGCCGTGCGCCGGTCAAGGGCGGTGGCGCTCCGCCGCGACATCGTGCAAATATCCGGAGGCAAAGCAACCATTGCGGCAGACGACGACGACACCGCTTGATGCCCTCGGGATGGGGATCATCCCGCTGGATTACCTCGCGGCTATTCCGCGGTTCCCCGAACTCGGGGGGAAAGCCGATGCGACGCACATGACGGTGCAGGGGGGCGGGCCGGTGCCGAATGCGATGGTCGGTCTGGCGCGCATGGGCTGTCGGACGGCAGTGATCGCGGCGATTGGCGATGATCACCCGGGACAGGTGTTGCTGGCCGAACTGGCCCGGGAGGGCGTGGAGACCGCCCACATGATCGTCAAGAAACGCACGCCGTCGGCCACGGCGTACGGGTTCATCGAGCCCGACGGACGGCGGACAATTGTTCTCCACCGCCGGATCTTCATCGAGCCGAGGGATCTCAGACTCTCGCACTACCCGGTCCCCCGGGTATTGCATCTCGACGGGCGGGATATCGAGGCGACGGTGCGGCTGGCCCGGTGGGGAAAGCGGGCGGGGGCGACGGTGACTTTCGATATCGGATCGATGCGCAACGATGTCACGCCGGTGCTGCCGCTCGTGGATCACCTCGTGGTCGCCGATTCGTGGGCGCTGCCCTACACCGGCGAGCGGGAGACGCCCCGGGCGCTGGCGCGACTGGCCGAAATCTGCGGGGGGACGGTCGTGATCACGGAGGGAATCCGCGGCGCGACAGGACTGGAGGCGGGACGCCGCAGCCACCACCCCGCGTACCGGATCGAGGCGGTGGATACCACCGGGGCGGGGGATGCGTTCCACGCGGGGTACCTGTACGGTTTGCTGCGGGGGAAGGACATGGCCGAGCGGCTGCGCCTGGGGAGCGCGGCGGCGGCTCTCAAGTGCACGAGGCCGGGAGCGCGCGGCGGGATGCCCACCCTGTCCCAACTGCGGAAATTCCTCCAGCGGCCGCCGGAGACGTATGCTTGAGACGCTGAACGCCGTCGACCGGGCGCTCTTCTTGTTCGTCAACATGACGCTGGCGAACCCGGTGACCGACCTCCTGATGCCGGTGGTGACCTCCGACGTGCTGCTGCGGGTGGGGTATGGGGCGGCGATGGTGATCCTGCTGCTGCGCGGCGACGCCCGCGTGCGCCGGGTGGTGCTCTTTTCGGCGGCCGCGCTCGTGCTCACCGACCAGTTATCCTCGGCGGTGCTCAAACCGCTCATCGCGCGGCCCCGGCCGTGCCAGGCGCTGACCGACATTCACCTGCTCGTCGCCTGCGGGGGCGGCAAAGCCATGCCCTCCTCGCACGCCGCCAATGCGTTCGGACAGGCGGCCCTGTTTGCGCTGGCCGCGCCCCGGTGGCGGTGGCTGCTGCTCGCCCTCGCGGCGGTGATCGCACTCAGCCGCGTCTTCGTCGGCGTCCACTATGTCGGGGACGTCGCCGTGGGGACGCTCCTCGGAGCGGCGATCGGGACGGCGGCGGCCCAGGGATACCGCTGGGTCGAAACGAGGATGGCCGAGCGGCGCGCCCGGCCGGGCTGCATCCCGCCCAACGAATCGGCCGATGGGAAGAAAGCGAGGGAGTGATGACCGAAAATCAAGCGTTCACGGTCGAGATCGTGAAAGGGAACATCGTCGAGGCTCTGGCCGAAGCGATCGTGAACGCCGCCAACACGAAGCTCTGGATGGGAGCGGGCGTTGCCGGGGCGATCAAGGCGGCCGGCGGAGAATCGGTCGAGCAGGAGGCGATCGCGAAGGGACCGATCCCGCCCGGCCAGGCGGTGGCGACCACCGCCGGGCGGCTGCGCTACAAGTATGTCATCCACGCCGCGGTGATGGGGCAGGATCTCAGGACAAACGACCGCTACATCCGCCAGGCGACCATCGCGAGCCTGAACCTGGCCGACCGCCTGCAGCTCAAGTCGGTGGCGCTGCCGGCCTTCGGGACAGGCGTGGGGGGATTCCCCATGACCGCCTGCGCGAACATCATGGTCAAAGCAGCCCGCGGCTTCCGCACCGAGGCGCGGCACCTCGAGCGCGTGGTCTTCTGCCTGTACGATGAACTCGGGTACCGGGCGTTTCTGAAGGCGGCGGAGGCACACCGGTGAGCACGGCGGGACCGCCGCGCTCTACTTCACACGCATCTTGACGCGGCCCTCGAAGCCGACGCGGTGGCCGGCGCCGTTGACCCACTGAGCGCCGTCGAACGTGCCGTAGAGGCTGCTGCCGCGCACCGAGTCGATCACGAACGCGCCGGTCTCCGGCCCGTAGGTGCGCTCGGCCGGGGGCCGCTCGTAGAACCGCATGAGGCGCACGTAGGATCGGCCGACGACCGGGATCGTGTCGGGAAGGCCGTCCCAGGGAGGGCTCGGCAACTCCAGGTAGATGCGGTACTGCAGGTACTGGTCGAACGAGAGGGCCCGGTAGGCGCCGGTACCCGGGTATCGTTCGCCCCGTTTGCCGACCGTGATCACGGCTGTGCTCCCCTCGCCGCTGACGATGTCGGGGACGGCGAGCGGATCATTCAGGCGGGTCGCCGGCGTGAAGAGAGCCTGCTCGACGTCGATGCGCGACCGCTCGGCGTCGGCGAGGTAGTAGAGCTCCATGCGGTAGCGGCTGGTGCAGGCGGCGCCGAGAAGGGCGGCCAGGAGAACGGCGCCGAGCACGGCCCGGGTGTTGCGCGGCAGAACGTTCGGCATGGGGACAGTATAGCGGTTGGCGCGCGCCAGGTCAACGGCGTTTCGGGCGGCCGCCGGCGCGCCCCGACCGGCGGGGCTAGAGGGGCAATTCGACGATGCGGTAGCGCTTGTAGACTTTGGCGCCGATCGCGTCGGCGGCGCTGCGCATGAGGGTGTTGGTCTCGAGAATCCACGAGAGCTCGGCCCACCGGTACCCCTTCTTGACGCCCCGGCGGTAGACCTCCGTGTAGAGCATCATGTCGATGCCGCGGCGCTGGTAGGGGGGAATGACTCCCATGGTGAGCACCCGCACGCCGTCGATCTTGTTCCGGATCTTGGTGTGCCAGAGCAGCCGGAGCAGCCCGAGCGGGAACAGGCGGCCGCGGAGGCGGGCGAGCGCCTGGTTGATGTCGGGGATGCCGAGGATGAAGGCGATCGGGCGGCCCTCGTGCTCGCACAGCAGGGCGAGGTCGGGATCGATCACCTGCCGGAGATTGCGGGCGATCCAGCGGAACTCGGCGTCGCCCATCGGCACAAACCCCCAGTTGTTCTGCCAGGCCTGGTTGTAGACCTGGTTCACCCGGTCGACCTCGTTGTCGAAGTCGCGGAGGCGGATGGGGCGGACGACCAGATTGCCGCGCTGCCGGATCTTCCCGATCACCGTCTCCACGCGCTCGGGGATCGGGGTCTCATCGGTGAGTTTGTACGCCAGGAGGTCCATCGCCTTGCGCAGGCCGAAACGGGCCGCGAGCTCCGGCAAGTACGGCGGGTTGTAGGGCATCATGATGCGGGGCGGCTCGTCAAAACCCTCGACCAGGAAGCCGATTTCGTGGTTGGTGGAGAAGTTCATGGGGCCGCGCATCTTCTCCATCCCCTCCATCTTGAGCCGGATCATGGCAACCTTGAGCAGGACAAACGCAACATCGTAGTCGTCGGGGCAGTCGAAGAAGCCGAAGAACCCGGTCTTCTCGCCGTGGAACTCGTTGTGGGCATAATTGATGCAGGTGGCGATCCGCCCCACCGTTACCTCCCCCCGCTTGGCGAGAAAGAGCCGCACCCGGGCGGCCCGGTAGAACGGGTTCTTCTCAAAATCAAAGAACTCCAGGCGCTCGCTCAGCAGCGGAACGACGTAGCACGGATCATCCCGGTAGAGGCGGTTGGGATAGGTAATGAAATCCCGCAACTGCGCGCGCGACTCAACTTCGACGACCTGGACGTTGTTCGGCATAGGCGTCTACGGAATGATCCCCTTCTCGCGGCCGACCTTGGCGATCACCTCGACCACGCGGTCGAGCTGGTCGTCGGTGTGGGTGGCGGTGTAGGAGGTGCGGATCATGGCCTGGCCCGGCGGCACGGCGGGAGAAATCACCGGGTTGGTGAAAACGCCGTTGTCGAAGAGAGCTTTCCAGAAGGCGAACGCATCGAGGTCGTCGCCGACGACGAGCGGGACAATCGGGGTCTGCGAGTGGCAGATGTTGAAGCCCAGGTCGCGGAACTCCTTCTGCATGCGCAGCGCATTCTTCCAGAGGCGCTCGCGCCGTTCCGGTTCCGCCTGGATGATGTCGAGCGCGGCCAGCACGGCGGCGGCGTTGGACGGGGGGATGGAGGCGGAAAAGATCAGCGCCCGCGCCCGGTGCTTGATGTAGTTGATGACTTCCCAGTCGGCGGCGATGAATCCGCCGAGCGAGGCGAACGATTTCGAGAACGTGCCCATGGTGATGCCGACGCGGTCGATCAGGCCGAAGTGCTCGGCCGTGCCGGCGCCGGTCTTGCCGAGAACGCCCACCGCGTGGGCGTCGTCAACCAGCACCCGCGCGTTGTACTTCTCGGCCACCGGGACCAGGTCGGCGAGATTGATGATGTCGCCCTCCATGGAGAAGACGCCGTCGACGACAATGATAACGCCGCCGCGGGTGATCTCGCGCCGGACGCGGGCGAGCACCCGGTCGAGATCCTCCGTGTTGTTGTGGGCGAACTTGTACACCTTGCCGAAGGAGAGCCGGGTGCCGTCGACTATGCTCGCGTGGTCGCTGCGGTCGATCACGACGGCGTCGTTCTTACCCACGAGCGTCGCAATCGTCCCCAGGTTGGTCTGGAAACCGGTGGAGAAGACCAGGGCGGCCGGGCGCTGCATGAACCGGGCCAGCCGCTCCTCCAGCTCCAGGTGCAGGTCGAGCGTGCCGTTGAGAAAGCGCGAACCGGTGCACCCGGAACCGAATTTGCGGGCCGCCTCGGCCGCCGCCTCCTTCACCTTGGGATGGTCGACCAGGCCGAGGTAGTTGTTGGAGCCGACCATGATGCACTTCTTACCGTCGACAATCACCTCGTTGCCCGGCGCCGACTGCAGGGGATGGAAATAGGGATAGATCCCCATCGCCTGCACCTTCTGCGGTTCGGTGTACGCGTAGCACTTCTCGAACAGGTCCGGGTATGACGTCACCACAGCGGCCTTCTTCTCGGCTGGCAAGTCAACTCCTTTGTTGCGGTTGGCACACTCCGTCCGAACCGTCTATGAAAGCCATTCTGGGTATGTTTGTCAAGTTAATAGCCGGTTCGCTTCGGGAGATCGTTACCTCTTGCGAAATAACATCTTAGAGCTGAACTCCCCCCGCCTGGCCGCCCTCACCCGCCCACCGGAATCGAAGGCCGGGCGCACCCTCGCGAGGGACGGTGCGAGCGAAATCCACGAATGCGATCGCCCCGCTTGCCGCCGGCGATCCGGAACCGGGACTCCCGGCCCGATGCGGCGCCGGCGGGCCGCCCGGTCGGGCCGGATAAAGAAAGCGGCGAGGCTGGGGCCTCGCCGCGGATGTTGACCGGATGCACGGGCCGGGTCAGTTCTGCTTCTTGAACTTCTCCATGAACGCCACGAGCTTGTCGACGCCTTCAAGCGGCAGGGCGTTGTAGGCGGAGACCCGGATGCCGCCGACACTGCGGTGGCCCTTGAGCCCGATGAACCCCTGCGCCTTGGCCTCCGCGAGGAACTTCTTCTCGAGATCCTCGGTGGGAAGGCGGAGGGTGATGTTCATCCAGGAGCGGCTTTCCTTGTCGCAGTGGCCGCGGTAGTAATCGGGGTACAGATCCATTATCTGGTACACCCGTTCCTTCTTGGCCAGGTTGACCTTTTCGACCGCCGCCAGGCCGCCCTGCCGTTTGATCCACTCGAAGACGAGTTTCATGACGTAGACGCCGAATGCCGGCGGCGTGTTGTAGAGCGACTTCTCCTCGGCGTGGGTGCCGTACTTGAACATGGTCGGCAGGTTCGGATTGGCCGTCTTCAGCAGCCGGTCCCTCAGGAGGACGAGGGTGACGCCGGCGGGGCCGATGTTCTTCTGGGCGCCCGCGTAGATGAGGTCGAACTTCGTGAAGTCGAGCCGCCGCGAGGCGATGTCGGAGGACATGTCGGCGATCAACGGCAGCCCCTTGCTGTCCGGAATGGAGGAAAACTGGGTGCCGTAGATCGTGTTGTTGGTGGTCATGTGGAGATAGGCGGCGTCGGCGGGAATATCGAGTTCCTTCTGGGTCGGAATGTGTTTGTAGCCGCCCTCCTTGCCGGAGTAGCAGACGTGGGCTTTCCCCACGATCTTGGCTTCCTTGATCGCCTTGTTGGACCAGGAGCCGGTGTCGATGTAGGCGCCCGTCTTGCCGTTCAGGAAGTTCATGGGGACAAGTGCGAACTGGGTGGAGGCGCCGCCGGTCATGAACAGAACGTGGTAATCCGCGGGCAGGCCGAAGAGCTCGCGCGCGAGGGCGATGCACTGGTCGTTGACCTCGGTGTACTCGGCCGCGCGGTGGGAACTCTCGAGAATCGACATCCCCGTGCCCTTGTAATCCAGAAGCTCCTTCTGGACGGTCTCGAGGACCTCCAGGGGGAGGACGGCGGGCCCGGGATTGAAATTGTAGACACGATGAGCCATAAGATTTTCTCCCTATGCCGTGAGCGGTTACTTCTTGGCCGTGTAGTCTTCGATGAGCCGCTCGACAATGATGCCGATGCGGATCATGTTCTCCTTGGTGGAGGCGCCGATGTGCGGCGTAAGAATCGTGTTCGGAGCGCCCAGCAGCGGCGAATTCTCTGGCGGGTCGGAATTCCACACGTCGGTGGCATACCCGCGGAGCTTGCCGCTCTTGAGGGCGTCCACGACATCCTGCTCGACGATGCACTTGCCGCGGCCGGTGTTGATCAGGTAGGCGCCGTCCTTGAATCTCTTGAGCGTCTCCTTGTTGATGATGCCGCGGGTGGAATCGACGAGCGGCATGTGGAGCGACACATAGTCGGAGCGCTCGAGCACCTCTTCCATGGTCGGGCAGATCTCGGCGAAGTCGGTGAAGTAGACATCGGGGTGCCACCCGAGAACTCTCATCTGGAAAGCGCGGGCGCGGACCGCCAGCGACAGGCCGATCCGGCCGATGCCGAGGATCCCCAGCGTCTTGCCGTACAGCTCGGTGCGCTTGAGCTCGTTCTTCAGCCACTTCCCCTGGCGCATGGACGCGTCGGCGGCGGCAATGTGGTTGGGCAGCGCAATCATGAGGGCGAACGCCAGCTCGGCCACCGCGGTGGTGGAGGCATCCGCCGTGTTGTCGACCTTGATCCCCTTGGTCCGGGCGTAGGCGACATCGACGTTGTCCAGGCCGACGCCGCCCCGAATGACGTAGCGCAGACGGGGAGCCGAGTCGATGTACTCCCGCGTCACTTTCGTCTTGCTCCGAATCAGCACGATCTCGGCGTCGGCCAGACGGGACTTGTCATCGGTCACCTCGCCGAACCGGGACAAAATGCCCGGCAGGGAAGCATCAAACGCGTCGGAAATGAGAATCAACATACATCCATCCCTTTCATCTATTCATCGAGGTAGTTCACCACGAGGCCACTACGGAGTTTGGGTTCAAACCAGGTAGACTTGGGCGGCATGACTTCGCCGGCGTCGGCCACCGCCAGCAGCTGGTCAACCGTCGCCGGGAAAAGCGAGAACGCGATGGCGAAGGCGCCGGAGTCGACCAGGCGCTCAAGCTCGTTCACGCCGCGAATGCCGCCGACAAAGTCGATCCGGTCGTCGGTGCGAATATCCTTGATGCCAAGATAGGGCGTGAGAAAGTGCCGGGTCAGGACGGCGGAGTCAATGGCCTCAGCCGGACCGGCCGCCGCCACCTTCCCCGGCCGGGCGCTCATCCGGTACCAGCGGCCGGCGGCGTAGAGGCCGAACTCGTACGGTTTCTGCGGCTCGACCGGAGCGTCCGACGGCGCGAACGTGAAGGTGTCGCCGGCCCGCGCAAAGAGCTCCTCGAGGGTCATGCCGTTGAGGCTCCGGACGACGCGATTGTACGGGAGAATGCGAAGCTCGTCGTCGGGAAAGATCACGTTCATAAAGAAGTTGTAGTGTTCGTCGCCGCTGTGGTGCGGGTTCTTCGCCGCCCGGCGGCCCGCCACCTCGGCCGCCGCGGCCGACCGGTGGTGGCCATCGGCGATATACAGGTACGGCAGCCGGCCGAAGGCCGCCGCCAGGCTGTCGAGTGTGTCGCGGTGGCTGATCACCCAGAGCTCGTGGCGCACGCCCTGCTCGGTCGTAATGTCGATCATCGGCGGTACCTTCTTGACGTGGTCGAAAAGCCGCCGGATCTCTTCGTTGTGCCGGAAGCAGGAGAAGACCGGTCCCACTTGGGCGCCGAGTGTCTCCATGTGGTCGGCCCGATCGGAGACTTTGGCCGGACGGGTGTGCTCGTGTTTCTTGATCAGGTTGCGATTGTATTCATCGCACGACGTCAGCGCCCAGAGACCGGTCTGGCTCCGCCCCCGCCAGGTCAAACGATACAGGTAGAGGCAGGGGGAGGTGTCGCGGCACATGACGCCGCGGTCGACCAGCGCCTGGAGATTCTTGCGCCCGGCCTCATAAACGGCGGGAGCGGTCGGGTCCTGGTCCGGCGGGAAATCAATTTCCGGCTTGTTCACGTGGAGAAATGAAATCGGGTTGCCGGCGGCCATCGCGCGCGCCTCGTCCGAGGACAGGACATCATACGGCGGCGCGGCGACCTGGCCGGCGTATTCGGGTCGGGGGCGAAGCCCCTTGAAGGGCCTGACAATCGACATTGCAATCCTCGCTTTGGGGCCTAATGTGAACGATTTCACAACTTGCGTACAATATAGGACGCAGGAATGCGAGGTCAACCGAAATCGGGCGCGCCTGCAGGCGGCGGCCGTACTCCGCGCCGCACGCGGCTACCCATAGGAAAACCGGCGCAATCGGGACCGCCGGAACAGGAAAACGCGGGAACGCGGCGGCCGCCTCCGGAGCGGCGGAAGGGTGCGCAGCCGGTCGAATTCCGTCATAGTTCGACTGAAATTGACGCACCGGACGCTCCCTGAACCCGGCCGGTGGCTCAGCCGGATGAATTCGCCGCTTGACCGCGCGTGCCGGCCCGGAAGTCGTGCGGCGGGCGGGCTTTCGGGGCGCGCCGGGAGAGGTCAAAAACCGCGCCCGACATGGAAAAATCAGTTGCGCGGGGAAATTCACCCGTTCTATATGGGGACTGAAAACGGCCGCCCGACAGAGTCATCGGCCGTAAATCAGCGATGGCAGAAGACGTCGAAAAACCTGACCGCGGCGCGGGTCACCGCACCCGCGCACAAAAGTGGCAGGAAGGTCATAACCTGAGGGATACCAGCATGCAGTGCGCACAGTGCGGCGAAGAGATCAAAGGGAAACCGGTGAAACAAGAGGGGGAAATATACTGCTCCCTTGAATGCGCTTATCTTGCCGCCGGACTCGAACCGGAAGAAGACGAGGACTACTTCGAAGAAGACCCGGTGGAGGGGACGTTCGGGGACGACGACGAGTGATTGAGCGGCGCCGCCGGGGGAGGCGCGCCGCAAGGGAATCGGGGGAGCTTCGCGCAGGGACTCAAGGGATCACACGGACCCGCGGGCAGGTTGCCCGCCTCGGGGGAGGGCCGCGATGGGTTGCTCGTTCCCGGCGCCGGGAAAAACCCCCGCCATCGAACTCCCTGCGGAACGCAGGCGGCCCAACGCGGGTGCCGCTCAGTCGCGCGAGATCTTCAGAATCTTGTATCGGAGCATGCCGGCGGGAACAGCGATTTCCGCCACCTCCCCCTCCGCTTTGCCCAGCAGACCCTTGCCGATCGGGGATTCGACGGAAATGATGTCGTTGTCGACGTCGGCCTCCGCCGGGGGGACGACGGCATACTGAATCTGCTCCCCGTCGACCATGTCCTCCACCAGCACTTTCGCATAGAGGTACACCCGGTCGGAGGGGATGGCGTCGGTGTCGATCGTCTGGACCCGCGAGAGTTTGAGCTCCAGTTCGGCGATGCGTCGCTCGAGGTGGGCCTGGGCCTCTTTGGCGGCGTGGTATTCGGCGTTTTCGGACAAGTCGCCGTGCTCGCGGGCGCGCTTGATGTCGGCTACGATTTTCGGTCGTTCCTCAAACTTCAGGCGGGTCAACTCCACCTCGAGTTTACGGACGCCGTCTTTGGACATGTAAATCGGTTCGCTCATACGCCTTATAATACGCTAATCCGGGGGAGTTGGCAAGTTTCCAGGGGCAACGGGGCGGGAAAAGAGGGCAAAGAGCAGCAGCGAAAGCACAAGGCCGGGGAGAATCGGCTGGATCCCGAACCAGTAGCCGCCGTCGGCGCGGACATAGCTCGCCGCCAGCCAGAGCGCCGACAACCCGCCGCACGCGACAATCGATAACAAAGCCCACGCGGGGCGAAGCCGCCGGCGCCCCACAAATGAGGTAACCACCGGCACCAGCAGGGCGGGCGTTCCCACCGACCCGAATGCGTGCCAGATGTCGACGACCGAGCGGAAGAAGATGGCGACGAGGATGGCGAGGACGGACGAGATGACGAGCCCCAGCCGCGAGTAGAACAGGATCCCCCCCGCCTTGAGCCGTGCGGCCCGGCCGACAATGTCGTTTCCGAACGTGGTGGCGGCGATGTGCGCGTACGAATCGACCGTGGACATCACCGTCGCTAACAGCCCCAGCGCAAAAATCCCCAGCAGACCGGGCGGGAGGAGATGAAAGGCCAGCGCGGGATACGACGACACCGGATCGGCGAGCTCGGGGAGGATGGCCCGGGCGTACATGCCGGTGACGGTGGTGAGGAAGTCGAAGACGGCCCAGAAGGCGATGGAGATGTAGATCCCGACGCGGGCGACCCGCACGCTCGTCGCAGCGTAGCAGCGCTGGTAGAACGCTGGCTCAATCAGGGTGGCCAGGGCGATCACATACCAGATCGCCACGTAGAACGGGGCGTTGCCGCCGTGCCAGGTGAAATGGTCCGCCGGCACGGCCGAGCGCAGAAACGACCACCCGCCGTAGCGCGCGACGGCTGCTCCGAGCATGACAATGAACCCGAGGAACATGAGTACGAACTGCAGCATATCGGTGCGCACCATCGAGACGAACCCGCCCGTGTACACGTACACGATCGAGAAGAAGGTGCCGACCACGACGCCCAGCCAGAACGGCCAGCCGAACAGATACTCGCACAGAACGCCGGTCATAAGAATGTAGGCGGAGGGGACAGTCATGAGGTAGATGATGGCTGCCCCGGCGATGGCGGTGCGGTTGTCGTACGCCTGGGCGAGGCGGTCGGGGATAGTCAGCACGAGCGATTCGCGCGCGCGGCGGGCCAGGAGCACCGCGAAAAGCGCCGCGGCGAGATAGTAGGGAAGCCCGAAAACAAGCCAGTTGGACAGCCCGTGACGGTAGCTGTACTCCCCGACCCCGAGGATCCCGCCGTACCAGGTCGAGACCAGGCTGGCGACAAAGGCCGGGAGGGCGAGCAGGCGGCCCCCGAGGATCAGCTCGCCCGTGCTGTTTTTCCCCGTCAGCGGGTTGCGCAGGCCGAGGTACAACAGCACGGCCAGGTAGGCGACAATGATGGCGTAATCAACGAGGTGCATACCCGCCGCCGGCCGGTCAGAAGATCTCCAGCTTCACTTCTCCATAGTACCATCGTTCGGGCGCGGCGAAATACTCCGCGCCGCCGAGCACGTCCGTCCCGCCATCCCCTGCAACCGCGTAGTTCCACCCGTAGCCGCCCGCCTCATAGCGCCGATCGAACACGTTGTTGACCCGGGCCGTGAGAGTGAGAGCGCCCAGATGCCAAAAATCGGAGAACCGGTAGGAGAGACTCACCGAGGCGAGCTGGAACGGCTCGATTCGCAGACTGTCGGTGTTGGCGAGGTCGAGCTCCTGGGCGCCGACAAACTGGTGCCGCCAGACCGCCCGGAGACCGCGATAGCGGTAATCCAGAAGGACGTTGCCGAGGTACGCCGGGAAACCGGGCACGGTTTTGTCGGCGAGATCGAACCGGTATTGCCCGGCGTAGTTCCAGTCGGTGTCGTAGAGGTCGAGCGATGCCGTGTAGTCGCGGATCCGGTTGTAGGCCCAGGCGAAATTGCCCGACAGGGCCAGGGCCTCCGTAGGCCGGGCCGTGCCGCTGAGCTCGAGGCCGGCGTGGACCGAGCGGTCGGCGTTGATGGTCCGGCGCCGGCCGGAGGCGTCAACCGCTCCCTCCGGGATGATCTCGTCGCGGAACTCCATCCAGTACAGGGCGAGCTCGACCGCGTACCGGTCGGAACGGTACCCGCCGCCCAGCTCGAAGTCGTACACCCGCTCGGCCTTGGCCGTCGGATCGCCGAACTCCCAGCGCGCGGAGTCGGCGCTCACGGAACGGATGTCCAGCGAGGGGAGGGCGAAGGGATCATCGGCCTCGTAGATATCCTCGTCGGTCGGAGTGCGCGAAGACACGGCGAAAGCCGTATGGAGCGCGATTTCCGGGGCGAGCGTGTAGGTGAAACCGAGGCGGGGGGAGAAGAACAGCCAGTCGACGTCGTAGCGAAAACCCCGGAACGAGTACATGCGGGTCTGATCGAAGTCGTACCGCTGGTACCGGAGCATGGCCGTGGCTTCGCCGGCCAAGCGGTCGGTGAGGCGGCAGTATTCCTGGGCGAACAGGTTGGCCTCGACTTTCCTCCCCTCATACCTGTAGTACCGCTGGCGCGGGCCGTAGGACCGGTCTTCGAGACCTTCCACCCAGACCACCTGTCCCCAGTGATCGGAGGTGAAGTAGTAGGCGGAACCGCCGATGCTGTGGCGGCCGCGGGCATGGGCGAGATCAAGCCGCGGGTTCCACCCCCACTGGCGTTTGTCCACCCACTTCTGCCGCACGAGTCTCGGCTGATCCACCGCAAGCTCCCCCGGATCAAGACCGTACACGGCGAAGTCGTCCGGATCCTCCAGTTGTTTGAGTTGCTCGTAGTAGCCTTCCCCCTGGATGTAGTACAGGGTGGTGGCGAGTGTGGCGCGCTCGCTGAGCTGGTAGGTGTTGTGGAGGTGGAAGTGGGGCTGGTTGAAGTTGTCGGTCTCGTTGCGGTAGGTCAGCGGGTTGGCGCGGCGGTCGACAGCAAGCGTCGCCCGATCGACCCCGTAGTAGGCCAGGTGCATGCGGATCGGTCCCCCGTAGAGGTACAGCTCGGTCGTCATGCGCGGGTCGAGCCGGGCCAGCGACAGGTAGTAGGACCAGCCGTCGTACCAGCTGTGGCGGCGGTAGCCGCCGGAGCGCTGGTCGGAGAAGCGCCCGGTAAACAGCCAGCGGCCGTCGATCAGCCCCGACACGTACTCGATGCTCGACTTGGCAAGGTCGCTGACCCGGTCGCCACCCGAGGTGTACTCGCCGTAGCCGGAGGTCACGGTGACGCGGCGGTCGCGGCTGAGGGCGCCGGTGACGATGTTGAGTGAACCGCCGAACGACGCCGCGCCGTAGAGCGCGTTGCCGACCCCGCGCTGGACCTGGATGTCCGTGATGTTGGCGGCGAAGTCGGGCAGGTCGACGAAATAGGCGGCCTGGTCCTCCGGGTCGTTCAGCGGGACGCCGTTGAGAGAGGCGGCGATCCGCTTGTCGTCGAAGCCCCGGATACGCACCGAGCTGTAGCCCAGGGCGCCCCCGCCGTCGGTGTACGTGTAGAGGTTCGGGGTCGCCTGCAGGAGCAGCGGGAACTCGCCGATGCTGTAGTCGCGGGCGATGTCTTTCCGCGAGTAGTCGGTGAATGCGATCGGAGACAGACCCGGCTGGGCGCGGTCGCCGCGCACGACGACATCCCCCCCCGGCGAGTACTCGTACGCCAGCACCACCCGCGCCGGCACCGCGTCGACCGGGTACTGCCGGGGCTGATAGCCGACCGAGGAGAAGGTCACCCAGCGGACGTCGCCCGGACACTCGAGCGTGAAAGCGCCGGCGGCGTCGGTGCTCGTTCCCAGGCCGGCGACGTTGGTGGTCAGGGAGACGGCGGCCAGCGGCTCGCCGTCGGGATTCTGCACCATGCCGGACAGCGGCGCGGCCTCCACCGCCGCGGCAAACGGCGCCAGCATGATCGTGATGAGGACAGCACATCTCATGACAACAACCTCGCGTCGATGTGACGATTCAGCAAGGTTCCGTCCTGAGCGTCATAGGTAGCCCGGAAAAGGCCAGGGGATGCGATGCGAACATCTCCGTTTCCCTACGCCGGTATTACCCGGATCAGGTCGAGGGGGTATGATCTCAGGCGGTCGTTCTTACGCCACCCCCAACGGAACGGTCTTTTCAGTCGCTCTCCATATATTGCGGAAACGGACCCGGCGCAAGCGATTTTTCGCCTGGACCGGGGAAACTCCCGCGGGTTATAATAGGCAAAGACGAGCGAAGGCCTCTACGAAAGGTGCCGGCCGTGACAGACAAACGATCTCCCGAGGAAATCCGCAAAGCGGTCCGCGAACACTATGGGACGGCAATCACGAAAGGGACCGGCGGTTGCTGCGGCCCGCAGCCGCAAGCGCTTGACCCGGCGGCGGCCCGGCGGTACGAGGAACTGGCCGGCTACCGTGCGGGCGAGACCGAAGGGCTGCCCGACGGGGTGACCTCGTTCGGGTGCGGCAACCCGGTCAATTTTGCCGAGATCAAGCCGGGGCAGACCGTGCTCGACCTGGGCAGCGGCGCGGGACTCGATCTCATCCTGGCGGCGAAAAGAGTCGGGCCCGCCGGGCGCGTGATCGGCCTGGATATGACGCCCGAAATGATCGCGACCTGCCGGCGGAATCTCGCCGCCGCCGGGATCGCCAATGCCGAAGTCGTGCCCGGCGAAATGGAGCACATGCCCCTTCCGGACGCCTCCGTCGACTGGATCATCTCCAACTGCGTGATCAACCTCTCGCCGGACAAAGAGAAAGTGTTCGCCGAGGCCTTCCGCGTGCTCAGGCCGGGCGGACGTGTGCTGATCGCCGATATCGTCACCAACAGTTTGCCCGAGGAGTACCGGGACGACCTCTCGGCCTGGGTGGGGTGCCTGGCCGGGGCGCCCGAAGAGGACGAATACTTGCAGTTGATCCGCGCGGCCGGGTTCGAGGATGTCCGCGTGATTGACAAGATGACGTACGACGAGGCGTCGTTGGGCACGCTGGCCAACGACGCCTGCGGCTGCGGGGCCTCGGACCGGGCGATCGACCGGGGCGTGATCGCGCGGTTTGCCGGGAAAGTCGCGTCGGCGAGAATCTCCGCCCGCAAACCGGAGCGGGGCTGACCGCCGGCAGAAAAACACCGCCGCGGCCGAAACCGCGGCGGCGCTCGAAAGGGCTGCCCTGGTTGTCAATCGACGGAGCTATTTGGTCTCGGCGCTGTCCGCTGAGGCGCCGTCGGCCACCAGCACGCGCCACTGATCATACTCCATGCGGAGAATGTCCCGATAATCCATAATCTGGCGGTATTGCGCCGCGAACGTCCCGCCCTGCTCAAAGCCGCGGAGGAGCCGCTTTTTCACCCGCAGCCATTGCTCGGCGCGCGCGAGATCATCGAGGGCGCGCTGGGCCGATGGCGGGAAGACGCCGACCCGGCCGGAATCCGGGCCGCCGGCCGCCTCCACCCGCGCCGCGCAGCTCTCGTAGCGCCGCCGGGAAGCGGCGATGTCCTCATTGAGAAACCGCACGAGCTGCAGCTCGCGTTTGCGGATCATCCGCGGATCCCCCTTGAGCGTGGCGTCGTGCCACAGGTCGGCCGCGTGCATAAAGTCGGAGATCGTCTCCGGACGCGGCGCCGGATCCGCCCCGGCCAGGGTGTCCGGCCCTCCGTTGAACCAATCCTGGGCAGCGGCCGGCGAACACAGGAGCACCAGGCCGGCGAGACACAACGCCCGAACGCGTGCGTGCATACGGTCTCCTTTCGAAACAAAATCCATGTCCAAGCGGGATTCAAACGGTGTGCCGGGGCGCCACGGGTCAAAGGACAAGGGGGCAGCCCGGCCGGGCCCGCCCGGATGTGGGCGCGGGGGCACACAGTATGGGGGGAGAGCAAGGTGTTTGGATAGTGCTGTCGGCGGAGCGGAACCGGCGCGACCCGGCCGCCCCGGCGCCGCGGCTAGCGCGTCTTGCTGCCGGTGCTGTCGCGCCGGAGGCGATGCTGCTGGCCGATGAAATCGAGCATCTGAAACCCGATCGCGGAGTCGGCCTGGAACAGCCGCCCGAGAATGCTGTCGGCCTGGGGGATCATGCGGTACAGCGAATAGCTGGCGCCGAGGCCGATCCAGCCGGCCCATTGAGTCGAGTCGACCGCAATCACCCGGCGAAACTGCTCGATCGCCTCCGGAAACCGATCCTGGCTGAGATAGATCAGACCGAGCGACTGGAGACAATTGAGATGGTCAGGCTCCATTTCCAGCGCGCTCTTGTAGTGATTGACCGCCTCATCCTTCTTGCCCAGGCGGTCCTTGACCGTGCCGAGGAAGTAGTGCAATTCGACGCCCGTGCCGCCTTTGGCAAGGCTGCGCTCAAAATAGACCTCGGCGCTGTCGAGGGAACCCGCGGAGGCGAAAGCCGACCCCAGCGAGTAGGGAATCAGCGGGTTGTCGGGTGCCAGGACGAGAGCCTCCCGAAGAACCGGAAGTGCTTTGCCGACCTGGCCATCGCGTGCATATTCCCGTCCCAAGTTGGTCAGGAACAGCGCGTTTTTCGGAGCCAGCCCGACCGCCTTCTCGAAATACTCGATCGCGGCCGTCCGGTCGTTCTCGTTGCTGAACACGGTGCCGAGATTGTTGGCGGCCTGCGCATCGCCCGGGTTGCGCCGGAGCGCCTGCTCCAGACACCCCCGGGCCCGCGCATAGTTGCCCAGACTGGCGTAGGCCACCCCCAGATTCGAGATCGCCTCATAGTTGGCCGAGTCGAGCTGGAGGACGCGCGTGTAGACCTCGATCGCGCGGTCATACTTGCTGTTCTGAATCGCCTTGCCGCCCAGCTCCAGATAAATCTTCAGCGAGTCTTGCGCCGCCGGGCGGCCCGCCAGGCACACGAACGCGGCCGGCAGCAGGAGGATCATTCTCGAAAGATATTTCATATGGGCTTATACAATACAACCGCACCGCGTGTCCGTCAAGCGCCGAAGATCCCCTGGGGGGACGAAGCGGGGCCTCGGGCAAAGAGTTACGGCCGCCGGCGGCCGGGGCGGGAGTCCGCAGCAGAAAAATAACCGGAACCGGACGAAACAAGTCTTGTTTTTCTTCGTACCGGGCCGTATTGTGGATAGATTTTATCTGAGATCGTCACCGGCCCCTGCGGCGGCCGCTCCGGCCGGACCGGGACAAACCGCGCCGCCAAGATAGATGACGGGAAATCCAGAAAGGGAGTATGAGCACAGAAACTACTTCGATACGGAAAGCCCATCGCCTGGTCCACGGCGAGGGCGCAACCATCCTCTGCCTGCACGCCAGCACGAGTTCCTCCAAGCAGTGGCAGCCGCTCGCCGAGCGGATGGCCGCCCGGTATCGGGTCGTGGCCGCCGACCTGTACGGCTACGGCCAGTCGCCCGAGTGGCATGGTGAGCGGCCGCTGACGCTCGACGATGAGATTTCGCTCATCGCCGATGAAATCGCGGCCGCCGATGAACCGGTGCACCTGGTGGGGCACTCCTACGGCGGCGCCGTCGCGGCCCGGGTGGCGGTCGCCTACCCCGACAGGGTGGCGAGCCTGACGCTGTACGAGCCGGTGATGTTCGGTCTTCTGCGCGATGATCCGAATTCGCGGGCCGCGTGGGAGGAGATCCGCGCGGTCGAACGGTTCGTCCGAACCCGCACCGCGGCCGGGCGGCGGGAGGCGGCCGCGCAGCATTTCGTCGACTACTGGTCGGGAGCGGGCGCCTGGACAAGTATCCCCGAATGGCGGCGGGCCGGACTGGCCGCCAAAATGGGCAAGGTGACGGCCGATTTCCAGGCCGTGTGCGGCATGCCCGGCGACCTCGTGCCGTTCCGCGAGTTCCCCCGCCCGACGCTTCTCCTGTGCGGCCTCCGATCCCCGGCCACCGCGCGGCGCGTGATCCAGCTCCTTCTGGCGGCGATGCCGGAGACGGAACTGGTCCGCATCGCCGAACTGGGCCACATGGGGCCGGTGACGCACGCCGGGGAAGTCAACGCGCGGATCGAGGAGTTCATCGACCGGGTCGAGAGGCGCCGGTCGCAGCGCCCGCAGGTGGCGTGAGGAGAGCGGGCGAAGGGGTTGGGTCGCCGGCGGGACCCGAAGAGCCCCGCCGGACGACTCAGAAAACGAATACGGCGCCCAGCATTCCGCCGCTCACAATGAGAGTTGCTCCGATGAGATAGCACACAAAGCCTCTCTTTTCGGCAAACAGGTGACGCTGCCGCCAGACTGGTCGCCAGGTGCGCGGCTGATGCGCGTCCACCGAGCCGAGGCGCGGTGCGTCCGGGCGCTGCCGCCGATAGGCGAGGACCAAAAGCACGATGCCGATCACCATCAGGCCCAGTGCGACTAATGAAATCATGATTTCCGAACGCTCCTATTAGACGTCTGTGCGATGCCGCCTAATCCACCGCCCCGGTCGCTCGCGCCCGATGAGAATGCGTACGGGGCGAGCATCCACGAGACTCGCTACCCGTTTTTTGCGCGGCGCCGCCGGATCAGCCGGTAGACGACTGCGAACACGGCTCCCACGAGAATGGCGACGCCGATTCCTGCTATGAGCGACCAGCCGTACGGTAGATCGTCGATGCCGGTCAGGCGGTCGATAAGAAACAGCAGAGCGCTGAGAGCTACACCCCAAAGAAAGTACTTGGCTGTCTCTTTCACTGGAGGACCTCCTTTCCCGATATTTGCCTATCTGCAGTATGGTAACCGGCGAGTTTGTACATCACGTCGATGTCATCCTCCCTTTCTTGCGCGGGCGTCGGCGGCGGGAGCCTTGCGGCTCCCGCCTGATGAGACTGCGCAGCCGGCCAGTACCGACTAAACGCCGCTACCCGTTTTTTGCGCGGCGCCGCCGACAGAGCCGCTGGACAGCTCCGAACGCGACCCCCAACACGCTGATCGGTCACCACGTGTCCGGTCCCCCGGGGAAGGCCGGTGTTCCCGGTGCGTTGAGTAGGCTCAGCGGGAACAGCCGGCCCGACCCGTGTGAGGACCATGCCTGCGACTTCTCTATCTTGCGGTCGGCGGTTAGCAGATGCCTCTGGCCTCACCCCGATGCACTCATCGCCTCCTTTCTCTCGTTCCCCCCGGGCCCGGGGCGGTTCGGGGGATGCAGAATAGATGAGCGCTTCCAACCCCAAGACAGTGGAATCGAAAGTAGCGGTCGTCAGGATGCACACAAGGTACCCGCCGGAGAACGGAATCTCGTCAGGCAGGCCGACCACGCCGTCAAGCTGCGTGATCAGCCTGATCAACGAGTCTACGGGAATCATCGAATCCGGCATTACCTGGACGCACCCGCTGTCGGTAGCCATTTCGACTGGACCACCTCCCGCGTAGTAGTGGGTCTCCCCGACCGTCGTCGAGCACAGCGTGGCCACGACTGCGCCTCACGCGAGTAAATCCCTCCACCTGTACATTGCAGAACCTCCTGTGCTCGGAACGTCTAGAGTCCTTCCTGGCCGGCAAACATGTCGGACCAGAAACCGTCCAGCTTGATGTACCGATCTACCTTTAAGTGCCTCACATCGAAAACCAGAAACTGATCCCCCCAGGTGCCCGCCGCCACCAACCAGCGGCTGTCGGGCGACACGTAGAGCCACCCCACGGCCATATCCTGCGGGTTGAGCCCGTCCGCTATCCCCACCGTGCTGACCAACCGATCGAGCCGTTTGGTCACCAAGTTAAGAACCCGGAACTCAAGTGGAGTGCCCGGCACAGGGTTCAGCAAAGGCCCCGGGTTATCATAGAACGCCCAGCGATCATCGGCCGACACTGCGAGCATCCCGCACGACAGGTAGAACCACTCCTGAAATTCCATCGTGTCCCGGATCGGGTCATAGACCGATACCACGCCGCCGATGTCGCAGGAGATACTCTGGTAGAGCACCCAGCGGGACTCGTCGGAGAGCACTCGAATCTTGCTGAGGCGGGGATTGAACACCCGGGGATGCACCCGAGCCTCCCCGCCGGTTGTCTCAACAACCCGCACCTGGTCCGCCCCCGGCGGAACATAGTACAGCCGCTCCCCGCCCGGCGTGAAACACCCGGTCCCCGCGCCCATCGTATCACGAAATACCGGCTCGTGATCCGGGTAGGTGAGGATGGTGAGCGTACTGCCCAGGAAAGCCATGAACCGCCCGTCCGGCGAAAAGATGATGCCGTTGCCTACCGGGTACTGCGCATACGGCAGTTCCGCCACCAGCGTCCTGGTGGCGAGCGCCACCACCCCGGTGGCCTGCGGTCCGGCAACGTAGAGCCTTTGCCCGTCGGCCGACACAAACATCCCAAACCGGGCCACGTAGGGAACGGTGAACGTATCCACACGCTCGCTGACCAGATGGTACCCGTACAGGGTCCCGGTCGCCTGATCCCGGTAGTAGAAGACATAGTCCTTGCCGTCCGGCAAATCCGGGTGGTCGGGGCCGGTAGGGTCGTCGTCGCAGGCCGGCCCCAGCAGCCCGACAATGAGCATCAATCCGGCCAGGATGCTCCCGGCCGACATGATCCCGCATGCTCGCGTCCATCGCCGCATCGCGCTCCTCCTTTGATTCGTGTGATTGTAGCTCTATGTTAGCACGCGCCGGGCCATGCCCCCTCAAACCCTTCAAAGAACAGAAGCGAGCGACCGTCCGCGAGGTGGAGCGGAAGGGTAGCGTCCCGCTCGGAGCGGGGCGGTTTTGGGGGCTCAGGGTGAGAGCGGGGTACCGGCGGTTTCCGCGTCGAAGTCTCCCACCAGGGGACGCCCGCCTCTCCCATCTGACGCCACGTCCGTTTATTGATCTTGATCCGGTAGAAGCCGGTGGAGTCGGTCGGGATGAGGGAATCAACGTGGGCGGCCACCCAGAGCGAGTCCGCCGGGTTGCGCAGGTCGACGAGCACCTCGTAGGTGATGTGCGCTTGAGCCACTTCCAGAGAGTCCCGCTTGCGCTGGGCGCGTTCCCGCGCCTGGTCGAGGGTGAACGTCTCCACGGGACGGAAGCGGGATTCGCCGCGGTGGCGGATGAAGTGCCGGTCGTCGACTGACCACGGCTCGCAGTCGGCGTCGACTAAGGGGCTCTGCTCTCTCTTGCGCATACCGGCGAGTTGGCTTTTGCCTTGCTCGGTGAGGCTGTCGGCCAACGCGCTGTCACCGGGATAAATGATAATATAAGTGCTGCTGTATCCTTGCGGGGGAGGCGGCGGGGGCTGCTGGCGGAGCCACTCGAGGTACCGCTCCGACCGCTCCTGGGCGAGCCGGGCCCGGACCGAATCGGGGGCGGGCGCGCCCAGCGGTGGCCAGGTGCGGGGATCAGACCAAAACCAGCGGATGCTGTCTCCCGCCGGACCGAAGAACTGGGGCCACTTGTAGTTCCATGTCCCGCACGTCGTCACCAGCGCAAAACCAGCGGTGTCGTGTGTTGGCACGCGGAGATCGATCATCGCCACCAGCGGCGTGATCGAATCGATCAAAGGGAGGTCCCATCGCAGGGGACTGAGAATCTCAACGTCCTCGATGTCGGTGATCTCAAAGGAAACCGCTTCGCATCGGCGGTCATAGCCGGACAGGGGCGTAAGGGTCACGGCTACCGTCACCTGGCCGGTCGCCGGGTTTGCATTGACTACCTTCGTCGAGCAGTCAAAGTAGCCGACGTAGTTCTCCTTCCACGCCTCGGCCGGGCTGGCCACGAGGCCCATGCACCCAAGCCCGAAGAGAATCAGAAATCCACTTCGATACTTCATGGTACCCTCCTGTGTTACATGTAAGATACTACCCTGATACAGGGACGCCTATGGCGGTCTTCCCGTTTAAGTGCGCATTGACCTTCCCGCACGTCAGCTCGTTTCTCCAGGCGCTGCCGCTTCGTCTCTTCCCGCTCTTTCCCTCACCCCTTCTGTTCCCGGTTGTCATCCCGGTGAAGATTTCGCTCTCGGACTATCGGACAAGGGGTGTCGCATCGGGCAATTCGCGGTGCCTTGTCGCTCCCCCGGAGCCGGGGCGGTTCGGGGGCGGCGGGAGCAGACGCTCCGTCGCCGGGGAACCGCTGTAGGGAGGCGAGATCGCATACCAGACCAGATCGCCGAACTGAGACTGGACCTGAAGGAAATCCCTACCTGCCTCGGTGTCATAATCCACCCAAAACCACAACTGCGTATTAGTATGGTCTTCAGTACTCACGGGATACTTCACTTCCATGAAGGCGTCCATCCAGTTGTCGTAGTGAATACCTTCGGGCATGTCGCCCTGCGCGGCGCACCAGGCGTCTTTAGAGCCGAACGGCGTGTAATCGTCCTAGATGCTTCCCCAGTAGTCCAGGCCGTTTTGAGGCAAGGTGTCCATCGCGATCCACGTGTTCGAAAAAGACCCCCACTCGAAATCCTCGTAGAACATGGACGAGCGCCCGCTGTCAGCGGACTTACCGGGCGCCTCCTGTTCCCGGCTCTCCGGCGAGGGATTCCCTACCGGTTGGCGACTGCGCTGTCGCCACATGCCGGCGCTGGCGTTGCGGTAGCGGATTCCATGGGCCTCCAAATCCTTCTGCTGGCGGTACAGGATTACGGTCCGATAGATACCGGCGCTGTCAGTAGGAATGAGGGAGTCGACAAACGAGCGCATGAAGGCCTCTTGCTCCGGTTTCCGCAGATCGACGAAAATCTCCAAGGGCTTGTCGGCGTCGGCGGCGTCCAATGAGTCCCACATACGTACCGCTAACTCGCACCACTCCTCGGTGGTGTGTCCCTTAATGCGATGGAACTGTCGCTCGCCTTTGGCCCGTTGGAAGACGCGGCCCTCGATTTCCCAGGTGTCCATATCGCTGTCAACAAGGGGTTCCCGCTCGCGACTCCGCATAATGGCCAGCCGGCGCTTGCCGTCATCGGTCAGGCTGTCGGCCAACGCGCTGTCACCGGGATAAATGATAATATAAGTGCTGCTGTATCCTTCCGGGGGAGGCGGCGGGGAGGTGCGGCGTTGCTCGGCTAACTGGCGCTCGATCTCTTCCCACACCAGTCGGCGAACGACGGAATCGGGGGCGGGGTCGGGGTCGGGCCAGGTGCGGGGATCCCCACAAACAATGGCGATGCTATCACCGGCCGTCACAAAGTAGCGGCTCCAGTCGTAAACGTGCTCACCACAACTAGTAATGAGTTCAAATCCGCTCGTGTCGTGGGTCGGAATCGTGAACTCCACGCGCGTGAAAAGGGTCTCCCCGCCAGGCTCCATGGCCAACTGCCAGCTATCAGGACCAAAGTACGCAAGACCATCCAAACTGTCGACCCGTGCGGAAAGGCCGTCGGGGCACGGGACGTGGGTAGCAATGCCAACATCCAGGACGACGCGGCCGGTCGACTGGTCATAGGAGACAATGCGGAGATCGAGTGCAAAGGGCAAAAAAACCCCCGGTGGCGTCGCCAAGGCAAGCGTCGCCCATAACAGCGCCATGCACCCAAGCCCGAAGAGAGCGAGTCTGCTTCGATACCTCATAGTACCCTCCTGTGCTGTGTGGTCGTAAGATACTGCTATATCTACAGGACGTCCATTGGCTTCTTCCCGTCCAGTGTCCCCGGTCAGACCGGCGTCCGGGGCGGCACGCGCTCTCCGCGGCATTGGCGGCAGCGGGGAGTAACCGTCAACTCCCCGCCGCCGTCCAGGAGGAAGTGCATTGGACACAAGAGGAACAAGAGGCATGGGCGAACACTCTCAGATCGCCCTCGGGGCACTGCCATCCCCGCTATTCTCCATGACATTGTGCTGCTCATTCCGTCGCCCAGCCGGCGGTCCGTCAAGCCGCTCTTCGTGCTACTGCCCTGTCGCATGCCGCTTCAAGTGCATCGCGATCCGCTCTGACATGTCGCCGGAGCTGATCGGTCACCACGTGTCCGGTCCCCCGGGGAAGGCCGGTGTTCCCGGTGCGTTGAGTAGGCTCGGCGGGAACAGCCGGCCCGACCCGTGTGAGGACCATGCCTGCGACTTCCCTAGCTTGCGGTCGGCGATAGGCAGATGCCTCGTGTCACCGCCGCCGCAACCCAACCGTCTGCATGCGATCTATAATCAACCCGCGTGCCGAACAGAGAGACGCCTGAAAGCTTTCTGAGCATCGCATTGACGGGGAAGCAGTTGGCGAGGAATGCGGAGGGCGTGCGCGAGCAGCCGCGCCGGGGCCGGGACGTCGTTGTGACGCACGGCGTGACGCAGCGTGACGCAGGCCGCGCAAAGCTGTTGAAACTAAAGGCATTAATAAAGCGAGGCCTGCGTCACGAGTGCGTCAGGAACCGCGCTCATGACGCAGGCCGGGGACAGCCGAATCTACAGGATCAGGCCGGCGGCTGAGGAATCTGCACCGCGAGGTCGAATTCGGCGATGCGGCGGCGGACAGTCGCTTCGCTCACCCCCAACCGGCGGGCGGTCTCCCGCCGATTCCAGCCGGTGGTTTGCAGCATGTACAGGAGTTCATCCTGCGCCTCGCAGGGCTGGTCGATGTCGGCGCGCGCCGCCTCGACCATGCGGGGCAGATCGCGCCCCCCGATCATCGCCAGTCGCAGCACGACCGAGCGGAGCTGGCGGACGTTGCCGGGCCACGACCGGGCGGCCAGCAGGCGGCAGAGGCGCTCAAGCGCAAGCGTTTCGTTCCGAGACCGCGCCACAATGCCGTCCTCCTTGAGGAAATGCTCCACCAGCAGCGGAATGTCACTGAGCCGTTCGCGCAGCGGCGGAAGGTGGATCGGCACGTGGTTGAGGCGGTGAAACAGATCGGGCCGGAACGCATTGCTCTTGAGCAGGTCGTGCAGATCGTGGTTGGTGGCCGCGACAAACCGGCAGGTGAGCGGACGGAGTCCGTTCTGGCCGAGCGGCCGAATCTGCCTCGATTCCAGCACCTGCAGCAGTTTGGCCTGGAAAAGCGGGGACGCATCGGCGATCTCATCGAGGTAGAATGTGCCGTGGGCGGCCTGCTCGAAGAGACCCCGCCGGTCGGCGGCTGCGCCGGTGAACGCCCCCATCACGTGGCCGAACAACTCGGCCTCGATCATGTCGGTGGGAATCGCGGCGGCGTTGACCGCGACAAACTCCCCCTTCCGGCCGGAACAGGCGTGGATGTGCCGGGCGAGGAGGTCCTTGCCCGTGCCCGTCTCGCCGGTGAGGAAGACGGTGAAGTCGGTCGGCGCGGCGTGTTCGGCGAGCGCGAGAATCTGCCTGAGCGACTTGTCCGCCCCGACAATGACGGCCGCCGCTGCGGCCGGCCGGGCCCGCGGCGCCGGCGGCGCCTCGTTCTCCAGAGCCTCCGTCACCCTGGTCAGCCAGGGAGCCACCCCTTCAGACTCAAAATACTCCCGCGCGAGGTAGAGCAGCGCGACCCGCTTGTTCCGGTCGTACAGGTTCGAGAGGGCGGCGAGACAGCGCGTAACCGCGAGCTCGTAGCGGGAGCCGATCTGGTTGAAGAGGTCGATGGCTTGGTCGAACCAGGCGCGGGCCTGGTCATGATTACCCCGGTGGTTCTCGACTTGGGCGAAAACCCGCCAGCAGGCGGCGATTTCGAGGCGCTCGTTGATCTGCTCGGCCACAGCGAGCGCTTCCCGGGCAAACTTCTCTGCTTTCGTCCAGTGCTGCGTTTGAATATAGAGGTCGGCGAAGAGGCGCTTGATCTGCGAGACCAGCGCGGATTCCGGGGCGATTTGCAGCGAGATGTCCAGACCGGTTTGCAGCGACTGCTCGGCCGCCTCGTAATTCCCGGAGAGAATTTCGATGAGGCCGAGGTTCTCGTGGTAGATGGCTTTCTCGCGGATGTAGGTGTCGAGGTAGGGTTTGCCCTCGTCGATGGTTCTTCGGGCGGTGGTGAGATCGCCCAAGAGGGCGTAACACATCGCCGACATGTTGCCGTGGGCTACAACGTTCTTTTCTCCGGCTTGGACGACCGTGTCACGCATCTTCGAGTACTCGGTCTCAGCGCAACGGAGACTCCCGCCGCTCATCAACAAGTAGGCTCTGTTGGTCAGCACTCCGGTCATGCTGATTTCATCGGCGAGTTCGCGATAGATTTCAGCACTGCGAGTCAGGTTCTCCTCGGCAGCTCGGTAGTGGCCCAGCTGGCGGTGCACGAAAGCAAGGCGGTTCAGGGCCCTGGCTGCTCCCCGCTTGTGCCGACACCGGAGATAATTGGCATATGCCTCCAAAAGAGCCTCGCGGGAATCGGCATAGCGTCCGATGGTGGTCAGATACCAGCCCTTGAGCAGTTTCGCGCGTGCGAACTTCTCGGCCTCGGCATGCATGCGGAACACCTCGGACGCCTGATCGATGAGGTCGCCCGGATCCAATCCGAGATAGAGCATGGCCTCGCTCTTCAAGATGCAGCAGTAACCGCGTTCCTCGGTCGAGAGAGATTGGGGTGGAACTCGATCGAGCAGCGCGATTACCTCGGTGAACCGATTCTGGCTCAGGAGCGCTTCAGCTTCCTGAAACATGGGAGACTCCCCCGGTACTTTGCCCAATATCTGGAATGGTTGTCTCTGATGACGGTTGCGCACTTGGTACAATGAACCACACAGTGACTTTCAGCAGCAATCGCTGAAACAGATCTCCGACGGGCGATATACTTGCGATGCGATTATGCGGGTCAACCCAGCTACCTTCGTCACCGCTGGGGCGCTCGGATGCCATTTGCACCGGTATCCACGCCGGCGGATGCTCCGGGTCCCACGCACTTGCCCACGCGGCGCTCGAGCCCAACGCCAAGCTCATCGCCGCAATCACTCCTCCGATAATCAACCGTTTCATGAGCAACACCTTGCTTTTGCATTCGGTCAAACGAATGCGTTCTCTCCCTTGGTTCGACCAACCGCGACCGACGCCTACTTGCCGGTCTGCCGATCAACCGTGCATTATCGATAGCGACGGCAACCCGGGCCGCCGCGTGAATCACGCGGCAACACCAAGCCGCACGCCTGTTATGTCCAAACTTCTGAGAACTCTTGTGTCCGGCTAAACCGGTGTGTGATCCTGACCAGCCTGTACCCAACCCTAATAACGATGAGATGACAGCGGCTGTCAAGCACAAAAGATAGTTTTGCCCCTGAGTAAGCGCAGAACGGCCGCTACGGGCGCGAGCGCAGCGCGGGCTCCGGCGCCGGGCGGGCCGGGCCAAAAAAGGCTTGTTCGCCCTCCGGCTTTTGGCTAGTTTCAGCCGAATTGACTGCCCCGCAGCGCCTCGGGATCACCACCCGGCGCGCCGCCAACGACTCCGGAGGTGTGCGTGCGACTGCTCACGACTCGACGTTTCTTCGCGACCCTGGCGATTATCGGCGCCTATATCGTGTACAGCCTGGCGTTTGGCAGCGCCGCCGGGGCGCAAGGGGACCAGAATCCCCCGGCGGCCCAGGCGGCAACCGGCGCCGAGCAGCCGGCCGCGCCGGGGCCGGCCGCCGGGGTACCGGTCGCGCACGGGGAGCAATCCGGAAGCGGGCATGCAAGCGAAGTCCTCTCGGTGCTTTTGGAACTGATCATCATCATTCTGGCGGCCAAGCTGGGCGGGGACCTGTTCGAGCGGATCAAGGCGCCGGCGGTGCTCGGCGAGCTGGTGCTCGGGATGCTGGTCGGCAACGCCCACCTGATCGGGATCGTCGCCTTTCAACCCTACCTGCACGACCCGAACCTCAACATGATTTTCCAGGTGCTCGCCGAAATCGGGGTGATGGTGCTCCTGTTCGAGGTGGGGCTGGAGTCGACCGTGCGAGAGATGATGCAGGTGGGAGTGGCGTCGTTTTTGGTGGCGACGTTCGGGGTGATCGCGCCGTTTTTCCTCGGCTGGGGAGTGGCGGCGTGGTTCATTCCGGAGGAGTCGATCTATGTCCACATTTTCATAGGGGCGACGCTGACCGCGACCTCGGTGGGGATCACGGCCCGGGTGCTCAAAGACGTGGGCAAAGTGCACACCCGGGAGGCGAAGATCATTCTCGGGGCGGCGGTGATCGACGACGTCATGGGGCTGGTGATCCTCGCGGTGGTGACGGGCGTGATCGCGGCCGTGGCCCACGGCGGCGGCGAAGGGATTACCTCGCTGGGGATTCTGTGGATACTCGGCAAGGCGGTGCTGTTCATCGCCGGGGCCATCGTCATAGGAAACTACATCCTGCCGAGCGTTTTCCGGGTCGCTTTCCGCCTGCGCGGGCACGGCATGCTGCTGTCGGTGTCGCTCCTGGTCCTGTTCGCGCTGTCGTACGCGGCGGGAAAGGCGGGCCTCGCACCGATCGTGGGGGCGTTCGCGGCGGGGCTGATCCTTGAAGAAGTGCATTTTCGCCGCTTCACCGAGCGCGGGGAACACTCGCTCCGCGAGCTGATCGAGCCGATCGCGACCTTCCTCGTGCCGATCTTCTTCGTGCGCATGGGCATGATGGTGGATCTCACGGCCTTCGGCCGGGTCGAGATTCTAGGGTTTGCCGCGATGCTCACGCTGGCCGCGATTGTCGGTAAACAGGCTTGCTCGCTGGCCATTTTCGACCGCCGCACCAACCGGCTCGCGATCGGACTGGGAATGATCCCGCGCGGCGAGGTCGGACTGATCTTCGCCGGGATCGGGCTCACGCTCATGCTCGACGGGCACGCGGTCGTGTCGAGCGAAACTTACGCTGCGGTCGTGATCATGGTCATCGTGACGACCCTGGTGACGCCGCCCCTCTTGATCTGGTCGATGCACCGGGGAGGGACCACCCGGACCGAGGCGCCGGCGGAAAAGTCCGGTGCGGCCGGCCGGCCGACGCCGTAGAATGGAGATCGCGCCGCTGACAATCGCAGGGCTGGAGTTCCGGCTGCGGGAAGAACCGGGAATCGAACGGGAATGGTTCACGGCGCGCCTGCGGGACTATCTCGCCTATGAACCGGGAGGGTGTTTCGCGCTCGCCGAAGGGGGCGAGACGGTCGGGATGGTGACCGCTTTGTGCTACCAGACGACCGCCTGGCTGGGGTGGCTCTATGTGGCGGCGGCGCGCCGCGGCGCCGGACTCGGGGAACGCCTCATGCGCCAGGGAATGGGGTACTGCATCGCGCGCGGGATGCGCTCGATCGTGCTCGAAGCGGTGGTGGAGGCGGCGCCGCTCTACCGGCGGATCGGGTTTCAAAGACAGTTTCGCACCCAGCACTACCGCCTCGAAAAAACTCGCCGCGGCGCGGCGCCCTCGCCGAGCGTGGCCGTGCGGCGCTTCGCGGCCGATGATCTCGTCCGCATCGCCGATCTGGACCGGCGGATGTTCGGACAGGACCGCCGCCGGGTGCTCGACCTCGTGCGGCGCAATCCCCTGCACCGGGGGTGGCTGGCGGAGAAAGAGGGGAAGGTCGCGGGGTACTTGTGGGCCACCAAGGCGGCGGCCAATAGGCAGGCGGGACCCTGGGTGATCGACCCGGGGACGGGGGATGCGGCGGAAACGGCGGCCGCGTTGTGCGACGCCGCCTTCGCAGAGAGCGACCGGCCGCTAATCCTGCGCTGCCCGCTCGTGACCGAATCTCGGGCGCGGCTGTGGGACGATCTCGGGGCGCAGGCGATTGACTATCACACCGAGCGGATGTATGCGGGCGAGGAGTATGCGCCCGAGGGAGAAGGTGTCCTTTGCCTGGGCTGTCCGGGGAAAGGATAGGCGGCGGGCCACGCAACTTGGACGGGCGCACCGGGGCGGGGCGGCGCGCGTTCGGGAGGAGACATCATTTCTCAAGAAATCGACGAGCGCACGAGAATCGGACTTGACAACGGGGGTTGGCGGGGTATCTTGGGGTCTGTTGATCGCGGGGTGGAGCAGTCTGGTAGCTCGTCGGGCTCATAACCCGAAGGTCGGAGGTTCAAATCCTCCCCCCGCCATTATTCGGAGTGGAAACTCCCGCCACAACGCCCAGAATCCCCTCTACATGGGGTTTTCCACATAGCTCAAGCCCTTTTCGCCCATCCTCTTCGGCTGGGTATGCTGTTAGTTGGCCGATGATTTTGCCAATCTCGTGCCTCGCAGCCAAGGGATCCGACTCGATCAGCTCTTCCAACCGTTTGAACCAAGAGGAAATATACCGCGAGTCTACTTTGATCTTCTTGGCGGTTTCGCGCCTCGACACAGATTCCAGTCGAGCATTAAGGTCGGCCAGCTGACGTTCCCTCTCCATCAGCGTCTGCTGCACGGAGGGTGAGGCATTGCCGGTACGGGCGATGTAGCCAACCAGATTCTCAATCTCGCGATTGACAGCGACAATTTGCCTGGCAATGCGATCCCGCTCTGAAAATGCGGTCTTCAGCTTGGATTCAATGACTGCGTTCACTTTAGCCACCAGCAGGTCGATAACGTCAGCGTCGAACAACTGCATCTTGATCGCTCGCATCGCCCGATCCTCGATATCCTGTCGTCGAATTCGGATGTTGTTCGGACAAACTGCGCTACCTCGGTGCCAGTTGAAGCTGCATCCGTACTGGATGTTCTTCGGGCTTCCGGTCCGAACCACGATGAGGTTGGCGCCACATATGCCGCACTTGAGGAGACCCGACATGAGATAGGTGCTGCGGGGGGCTTGCTCTCCCCGCTTATACTGCTCAGCGCTCTTAACGAATCGCGCTCGGACGGCATCCCAAGTTGCCTGATCGACAATTGCCAACTTCGAGTCCTTGTGCTCGATCCACTCCTCCCTCGGACGCTCTACGGGTACCCGTTTGCCTGTACTGCGCTTGCGTACATATCGGTTCTTGTTCCAAGTCCAGTCCCCGATGTATTTCGGATTGCGCAACATGTTTCTAATGGCATTCGGACACCAACTCGGGTTGCGGTTGCCACGCCTTCGCTGATCTCGTTCGCCCGGAGGTTTTATCCCCTGCTCGTTCAGGTTTTCGGCTATGTTCTTCAGGCCATGGCCGGAGGCATAGAGCGAGAAGATGAGCCTGATTACTCGTGCCTGTACTGGGTCAACACTGATGGCCGTTCCCAATCGCCTTGTCTGACCGGTCTTAGAGTCGCGGGCGCCAGATTGGTCGAGGACGGGCTCGTACCTGTAACCATAGGTGCGCCCGCCTGGATTGTACCCTTGCAGAACCTGATCCTCCATGCCCCGTCTCGTCTTCTTAGCCAGGTCGCGGCTATATAGGGCGTCCTTGATTCCGAACACAGGTAGGATCACATCTTCAGTCGTTTCATCTTCAGTATCGATATTGTCCGAGACGAAGTGCACATACACACCCGCCTCCTTCAAGTCCTCGACCGACTGAAACAGGTCCAATTTGTTTCGAGCGAGCCGGGATGTATCGTCGATCAAAACCCGGTCGAATGATCGTGGCCTTTGGCACGCCGCCCGAATCAGACGATGGAGTGCCTCGCGGCCTTCGGTGCTCGTTCCAGAAACCGCCCGATCCGCGTATATATGTTCCTCCGCGATGGTCCAGCCGCGTTCCTGGGCCCGTTTGCGGCAGTTCCGGACCTGTTGTTCGATGGACCGGTCGTTCTGCCTGTCGCTTGAGTATCTGGCGTAGATCGCACAGCGCATATAGAAGTATTACCGCTTTTCGTCATCAACTGCAAGCCGAATTCGAGTCTCCATCGCACAGAGGTGGGATTTCATTTCAGGTAGCTCCTTTGAGATCGCATTCTATGTCCGCTATGCCCTCTTATCAGACATAGACGATAGGTCGGATTGAGAACGCCCATTTCGGAATTGAACCAATGAGAACCCTTAATGTGAGAGGCGGGGAGCAACGCGGATCCGGGTAGTGGGTCAGTTTGAAGTTTCACGCTCTTTGTCCTCCAGCAATGTCACGATATCTTCGATCTCCCAAAGGTGGTCAGTTACGCCCGCCGCCATCGCCGGGGTCACTCTCAAGCTCTGGTGAATCCGGCAGAAATTATAGTACACAAAATGCAGGGCGACGGCATGCTCTAAATTCTCAACCTTTTTGGAGAAGCCATTGGTTAACCGGGTGAATCTCCGCATACTCATCCGCTTAGTAAGGATTTGGCATTCCACGTGAGACGTGAAGACGTTTTCGCTGGTGGGCTTGCCGGTAACCGTCTTTTTCTCGGCCCCGATACAATGCGGTGGACTATACCGGCCTGGACCGGCGTTTTCCGGCCCATAGAGCTTGACCAGTTGGGCGTAGTCGATATCGGCCCCAAACACGTCATCGACCGCAAGGTAGGCCTTGAGGCCATCGGTCGTAAGCTGAACCTTGTGAGCCAAGCGGTCGGCAAGATCGCGGATAAATAGAGTCGCGTGCTCGGCATTACGCAGGCCGATAAAGTAGGAGACAATCAGCTTGGTGTCCGGGTCCAGAGCGGTCCAAGTCCAGACATCGCCATAGCCAAAGACGCCCTTCTTCTCATCCGGGACGTTATTCTCTTTAGCGTAGCAGAATGCCCAAATCTCATCGCACTGAATCCGCTTGCAGGTCAGGTTGCGGAGGGCCTTGTCCTGATACTCTGAGCAAACCGTTCCGAGTTCGATCAAGAGCTTGACGACGGTATTCTTGGCGACTCCGGTCATTCTGACGGTAGAGCGGAGTGAGTTCCCTTCTACCAGGGCCGCGACCAACTGTCTCCGTTTTTCTCTGCTTAGCCTATTCATACTGACCTAATATGCTTGAGCAAATGGGGGTTGCCAATAGAAAAAATAACTATTTTTGATAATTTGTTATTTACAAAAAGGACGATCGTCTGTATAATAGGTGTCAGAATGGAAGTGGAATACGATCATCCTGACTTAGAGAGGCTGGCTTTCGATGTGTGTTTTCGGGGTCGGTGGACTTGGGAGGTAAAGGACAAGTACCAAAAAGTAATCGTCCTCCTCCAGACTATAATACGGCGGGAGTCCTTATTCCCGCTATCTGGCATGAACTTCGAGGCGGTACCGGGGAAAATTAAGGGTCAGTGGAGAAAGAAATACGACAAGCAATACTCTTTGAGACTTGATGGGCGAAACAGAGTGGTGTTCACGTTCATTGGTCCCAAAGAGAACGAACATATCGTGATAACATACGTGGGAGATTACCATAGATGAGTGATAGACTGGTACCGCGAGCGTTTCTGCCCGGCGAGTTCATTCAAGACTCGCTGAACGCGCGGGGGTGGAAGCAGGCCGACTTGGCGAGCATCCTTGGCGTTTCTGCACCGATAGTGAGTGACTTGGTCAAAGGCAAGCGACGCATCACATATGAAATTGCCAGAGCTCTGGCAGACGCATTCGGGAATGAACCGGAGGAATGGATAAAGTTGCAGGCCACTTATGATGCCACGATAAAAGCCGCCCGGAGCGACGAGGTCAGGGTTAGAAAAGGCAGACTCTGGAGTCGGGTCCCTGTTCGTCTAATGACAGACAGGGGATGGCTGACGCCGACGGAGAACATTGATACGTTGGAGGCTCAGGCAATGGAGTTTTACCGGAAAAAGACGGTCGAAGACATCAAGCCAGAAGCATGTGCCGCCAGAAAGTCGACTGATAATGGCGAACTGACCAACGAGCAGCTCGCTTGGTTCATGCGTGCCAAGAATCTCGCTGAATGCCTACCTCTCAAACGGAAGTATAATCCAAGATCCTTCAGGAAGCTACTTGACGAGCTTGAACCCCTGCGGGTGGAACCAGAAGAGGCACGTAAAGTGCCAGCTACGTTAGAGAGATACGGCATTCGGTTCTTGATAATTGAGCATCTCCCAAGCTCAAAAATCGACGGGATTTGCTTTTGGGTGGGCGAGAACCAGGACAAACCAGTCATAGTCCTTTCTATGCGATATGATCGAATAGACTGGTTTTGGTTTACTCTCATGCATGAATTGGCTCACGTCTACTATGGACACGGGAAGAAGCGAATATCCCTTGATATGTCACTCGTGGGGGCAGACGCTCAGCCCCATAGCGAAAAAGTTGACGAAGAGAAGAAGGCGGACGCGTTTGCATCGGAGTATCTGGTGGGAGAGCGCGACCTCGATGAGTTTGTCGGTAGGTTGTATCCATTATTCTCGGACACGAATATCAAGGGATTTGCTGACCGAATAGGCGTCCACCCTGGAATCGTGATCGGACGATTGCAGCACATGGGGCGGATTTCATATAGTCGGGGACGAGGAATGCTGGCTAAGATCCGCCATTGTGTCGTCGCTACTGCGATAACCGATGGCTGGAAGAACTCGGTCGAGTTTGGGCACATTGATAAGGAGACAGAATAGTGGACTACTACGGAAAGTGGATGCTGCGCTACACCCACCAATTCGAGCAGGACACTGGCAAGCGCACCTACACAGCAAAGGAAGTCGCACGCTGGATGATGGAAAGGGGGCTCTGGAAAGCTCCAGAGACAGTGGCCTTGCAGAAATGCGCCGAAGACTTGGCAAGGGTCTGGAGGGAGGAGTACCGCACTGATCGGCAGGGCAGAAAGGTGCGCGTAAGGCACACTTTTGCGGTTTCTGAGGGTAGCGAACAAATGCACCTCTGGGGGAATTGGGAAAATCTCCTCCCCAAGCAAATGGCTCTTTCGTTTCAAGGTCGACGGAAGCAGATCGTTGGTGAATGTCGGCAACTCAAGAATGATGTAGATAGTTACAACGAAAACCACAACAAGAGCAGGTTGCCCATTCCAATGAGCTACAACTTCACGCTTGATATGGAGGAAACCGAATCCAAGAAGCGGCCTACTTCGAACGCCGCCATCGTGCCAGTGCCGCTTTCCGCGCAATCTCCCGGCGCTCCTCGGCAGAAAGCCTCAGAGCGCGTGCTGCCCCGCCCTTGAGGCCGCCCATCCGCCCGGCCTCCGCCTTGGAGCTTTCGTCGGCTCTGGGCTGTTCTTTCTCATCGGCCCCTGGTCCCGTGCCAGTGGCTTCGTCTGCGATGCTCTTTGCGAGCGCGTTTACGTCGCGCGGTCGTTTCTTTTTGCCCTTGTCTGCCATCCGCTATATGATACATCTTAGACCCCAATTTGTCCAAGGGTTCATTGTTCAAACTGACCCACTACCCGGATCCGGTTGCACTTGCCGGGCGGTTGCGTGGTGAGTATCTTTGAATACTCGAGCAGGAAGCCTAATTGAAGTAGTATTAGTTGATACCAGTACGGCGGCGATCCTGCCGTGACTTCAAAGGCTCCATTGCCAACAGTCTTGAAGGAGGGCACGCTATGCCAGAGTTCAACCGGGAAATAGCGGATAAGCTAAGCTGGGGGATACTGCTTCACATGCAGGGTAGACGCTCAGAATCAGCAGACTATCTGCGTGCAGCAAAAAAGATCGAGCAAGACTTGCCGGCATCAGAAGGGGCGGAAGCTGGTGGGGCGAGCGCCTTGTGCGATGCGATTCTCGACTACGCGAAGCTCGGCCCCAAAGAGAGCATCTTAGAGAAGGTCGACCGCTTACTGCGCTGCAAGGACTTAGGCTATCGGTTCGCCTCTGAGCCAGACATAGCCAAACCGGGAGCCGCTCCGGTGGAGGGACCGGATTCTGGTTTGAGTCGGGATCCCTTTGTCGGGGTGGGGTACGAAAACAGCGCCACGGGCATGCAATTGCGGTCAGCTCTTGCGGTTGCGGCGACGCTGTATTTGTTGCGAGGATACCTATCATTTTTCAGCAAGCCGAAAAACGAGCGGGAGTTCAACGCAGCCAAGGTGACGCTCAATGATCTCTTTCAGTGTGGTCAGCTGGGCTGGCGGTTGTACCGCGGACTCTCTTCCTGTCATGCAATACACGGACATCAGCGAAAGTACTTCGAAGAAATCCTGCAGAGCCAAGAGCTTGGTTCGGCTCCTGGCTCATCTCCTTATTTCATTTGGAGTTTGCTACAATTGGTTGAGATTCAACGTGGCAACACATATCGACAGATAGACCACCTCGATGAGGCTGCCAGGGCATATAGGCACTTCCACCAAAGGCTTGAGCGATTGGAAGGACACGGCAAGACTGCGTTCTTGGCGACCAAACAAGAAGATTTGTTAACGGAATGGAAAAGCTTCGTCACTCCAACGACGATTCGTGCATATTCCGAGATTTCAAAAGTGCAGTTTGACCAAGGCTACTTTCTTGAATCGCTCATGAGCCAGGTAAAGGCGATGGCCTACTTGGTCCAGTCGGGGCAATCGGGGAATTGGGTCAAAGGGGCTGCAGATGTGATCCAAGACTCAGTCCGGGTGAATCAGCTGCTCGAGGCCGAAAATCGGCAACAAGTTTTCGATTTGAGCTTGATCTTGAAGGAGTTTGGACGGCCTGTAGCTGGTTCCATAAGTAATCCGCACGCTATTGTCCCTTCGCGGTTCCGGGACCTTGTCCCCGATAAATCTCTCAAACTTGCGGCCGATCTATTGGCGCGTATGGGGTTCACGCTCTTGACCTTGCAAGGAAAGCCTGAGGGTAAGATAGGCAAAGGAACTGAGTGGTTACACCAGTTCGCTCAGGCCCACAGAAGCTTGACAGGTAAGCCGACAGTGCGGTCTTCCTACCACGCGTCATACCTCGCCTGTTTGCTCGGACTCAAGGACGAGGGAAAAAACACCTCAAAAAGTCAATCGATGGAACAGCGCTTTCTCGTTCATCTGAGGAGGGCGAGATCTGATTCAAGACTTGGATCCGGAAGTTATGATAGTAGTGATCTTTACTCGAAGATCCTTCAATCCACCACAGAAAACCTCGTCAACCTGGCGACTATTCCACGGCGGGTCCAAAAGCACTTCATGCGCAGGGGCTATCGCTGGAGGTGTCAGCACGGTGATCTGAGCAAGGACGAGTTGCGGGCACGACACAGACCAACGGACGGCCTTCAAGACAGGCCACGCGACAAGATCGTCGTTCTGCGTAGGTGGCAGTCAATTGCTCCTCGCATGCCGCGGCCGGGCAGTGATAGATTGCGAGGCGGCGGATACTTCCTCATCTGGAAGGGTAAGGGTATCGTGGTTGATCCCGGGTACGATTTCGTGCAGAACTTCTATGAAGAAGGTTTTTCCTTGGATGACATTGATGCAGTAGTCGTTACTCACTCCCACGCTGATCACGATAACGACTTGTCAACATTGACATCACTATGTAAGGAATGGGCTGACTATGAGCAGTTAGGCGGAGGCACGAAATCGCCCCGCGGCATTGACTCCATAGACTTCGTTCTGAACGAGAGTGCCGCTCTCAAGTTCTCGGCTTGGTTGAAGTCGTCGCGCGTGAAAATCGGCCGACTCATTACAATGTCATCTGCCTGGTGGGACAAAGATAGTGAAGTGCCCTGGGAGCCACGAATTCGCGGAGGAACTGCTTCCATAGATCTGCTGAAGGAGTACTCACTCACAATTGAGGTGATTCCCGCCTGGCATGATGACGTCATTAGCCGGACCGAGGCCGTTGGCCTGAAGCTCCACCTTTACGAGGCACCTAAGACAAACGAGGAAGACACTCAAGAGCTGCTGGGTAGGATCGGGATTACGGGTGATACTGGAGCCTACGGTTATGATCTTGCGGGCCGGGGCAATAACCATCCGCCGCGCATTGAGGCATTCTATGGCGACTGCGATGTTCTGATAGCGCACTTAGGTGATGTGAGGATTCGTGAACTAACCACAGCAATTGGCACTTGGGGGCGTAACCACCCTCTCTGGCAGCGCTTCCGCGAGCTCTTTCCAGCAGAGCAGATGAGAACGCCAGCGGGTCCGAAACTGCTAACCAGTGAAGTGGTATCAGACTTCCTGTGTTCTCTGGGAGCGCTACATCTTATTCCCGGTGAGATATTCAAGCAAAGGATAAACATCCCTGGAATTGGTGCTATCACCGCCTGCCGCTTCTTATTGTCACGCCCAACTGTGGAAAGCTCGACAAGACACCTGAATAAAGGTCCCGACCGGAGTGAGCTGATCAGAGCCATCCTTGCCGCAGCTGATTCAGTCTTCGACAACATGGGGTTTGCCGGCGATAGCCAGACCCGAATAGAATATAGGAACTTGATCAATACGGAGATTTCGTCGGGCACTGAGTGTTTCGATCTGCATGTTCCCGTAGACGATGTTCGGGTGCGCTGGTCCTTATTGGTATTCATCTGCGCTATGGGCTCGGTCCCTTGGCAGTATCCGTACCATCTCGGGATTCACGGCCTCCACAGGCTGTTTCTGAAGATGATTGAAGCTCAGGGCGAAAAGGAAGATAAGAGAGGAGGAGTTTTTGTTGTAGGGGAGCTTCCTGAGGAACTTGCAAGCTATAGGCATTTGGTTGCATGGCACCTCAATGAGTTGGGGAAAAATAGATGCGGTGACGGGCTGACAGAACGGAAAGTGCACGCTTGCACTGGCGATATTGGCTTGCACATCAGCTTGGATGAGTCTGAATCCGGCCACATACACCCCAAAATCCGATGCACCTACTGCAATTACAACAATGAAGCAGTGATGTCAGGCAGCAACTACGCAGCCCCTTCGGACATTCGAGAGGTGCCGTTGAAGCGACTTGATTCGGCGATGATATACTTATGCCGAAAGCACGGATTTGGCGGACATGACATCGTTGAGGACCGTTTCTTCCTGAGTCGGCCGAATCTTCGAGTGATCTGACGTAACATCAGATGATCTGCTCACGTGCAAGTACACGACGGATTTCCCCGAACTGCTCGCTCATAGCTCCCTTCCGAAAGCGTATGTACTGCAGAGAGGAAGTGTTTGTGTACTCCGAGCAACCATCCTCCAGCAGGATAATCGCGTGCCCCAGCCCCAGGAGGCATTGAAACCACCCAGTCTCGTGCCAGACGTTGGGTCTTGCGTGAAGGGTTCCATTGGCATGTCCGTCGTCGCCGGTCATAACTAAGAAAGCAAAACAGACTTGCTTCGATATCTCTTGCAGCCGCTCCAAGGCCGTCAGGCCGGCGACCGGTTCGCTGTTGAACTCCTCTACCGGCACGCCGATTTCCCCAAGATAGCTGTCAAGCACACGCCACGTCTCTGATCTTCCATGACCAATGAACACTGTTGAGCCGACGGGATACGAGTTCGACGCCATCCCATGCAGGAGCTTTGTATACCGGATGAAATCATCTGCCTGCTTGTCAAGCGACTCCAGACTCTGGAACGGGCTAAGCTGAGACAGGTGCCACGCCTGCAATGAAACATGGGCCGGTATCTGTAGCCCTTGGTTGAGTGCTCTCGGATCTTGGGTGGTTATACGGATATCGGCGGAGACACTATTGACTATGTCTTGCGGCGTTACGTGCAGTGGCGTTTGGGAAATGACCCGTATGATACTCTCTATCGTAGTTGATGGTTCGACGTCAAGAAGACTCGACAAGAGCACGCTGAGGGTTGTAGCAGCAGGCCCAACTGCAGTTCTGGCGTTCGAAGAGATTTGTTCGAGGCGTTTCTCATAATCCTTGTCTACCTCTCTCATCAAGGCGCACTGAACCTGATCATAGGTCATCTCCTGCCAACCAAACGCGTCGACATTGTCTGAGCGCGTCATTAAGCCGAATGACCTATTGAACTCCTCTCCCGCTGCCGGCTTTCTGAAATTCTGCATGTAAACTGTCGAATGATAGCCAGCCCACGAACCACAAAAGGACTGAACCACACGCTCCAAATTCCGATCGAATGTAACCCTATTCCGGCGAAAGTAAGGCTTCCTTACTACTTTGCCAGTATCGCGGATCTCTGCGAGCAGTTGTGCAACTTGATCTGCGACGTGCTTCCTGTTCAAACTTGATTTAGCCATCTGTCCTCTCAGGCTCAGGCACGTTTTCGTCCCGACTCGAGAAAGTGACCTACGACACTAACGTACTGAACAATAATATGTAGGCTGAGTCAAGTCCAACCAAGTGCCCAATGTGGTTTCGCACTTCGGATGGCTTGCGAATGCCTCAATTGTCGGTACGACCCCTACTGCCGTCATCGCTCTACACCAATACCGAAAGGGCATGATTACGGGATTGCTTTTTGCAAGCTGATTAGCTATAATCTTGGCGCGATCACAGATGCTGCCGACCATCTCCGAGTGCGCGAATTGCGGACTATTCGGCGAGGTGGCCAGTGCGAACCAATGCAAAGTAATGCGGTGGACATGAAGCTTCAGATCAGGGTATTCGTCGCATGTCTTGCGACAGTGCATGATTCAGGCCTCGTGCAGAGCATTGTCGCAAGAGTAAAAGCTAAGGGCCTCGAGATGACACTGTGGCCGTCACTCGGCAACTCCGAGTGGTCAGATGAGGAAGCCAAGAAAGCCATGTGGGATTCCGATGCGATTATAGCCCTGCTAATTGACGACGCTTCAGAGCTACGCTTGTGGAATCTGATGGCTGCCGTGCTGCCAGGCGACAGCGGATTGAGGGCTCATACTCATGCTTTCGTAGAGCAGCACTTCACGCTAACTGACAATCAGAAGACACTGATGGAGAAGCAGTATCGATTTGATCGCAAACGAATCGAGGCATGCACGGACAAGTTCAATCTGGTCAAGCTGGATCTGCTCTCGATGGGGGATAAATTCGTCGTAACGCAGGCGAAAAAGGAGGCAATCGTGTTTCCATCGGGACTGGGATGCGTGAAATATGAACATGCTATAAAGGTCGCGGAGAATGATATGGCGAGGCTTCCGTCGCTTCCTGGATACTATTCGATGCCCGATCTGGACGCAAAAGACGGATCCAAGAGACTCATTCTCGAAGAGTTAGCCACCAGGAGAAGGGTGTCTGGGTTAGGTCTTTACTTTGGCTACAAAATCCTCAGGTCGCCAGATGGGATCGCACCGGCCCCTAAGGGCATAGTAGATAGCGAGCTTAGTGGCGATCTGTGCAGGAGGACGTTTCGGGGCAAGCCGTATTATGGCTGGTTCTTCCAGGTGATATTGAATCGAGAACTCATGGCAGGGGAGGAAGTCCTCTGGAAGTACGGGTTCGTGCGCACTCGAATGTTCCCAACACACGAGGAATGGACTGATTACAGGGCAATCTACCCGGTCGAGCTCTTCGACTTCGAGGTGACATTCGTGTATCCGGAGTACTTCGGCCATGAACCGGAATTCAGCAGCCAGCCGCAGATCGAGCATACCGACGTTGGAGAAAGACCCCACCCCATGTCTGTTAGTCCAGAGGTAGTGCGAGATATTGACTTTGTACGGTATGCCTGGCGAGGCATCAGTAGCCTCGACTTGGGTGATCGAGTTCGTGTCAAGTGGACGCTGGTAAACGCGTAAGCTTCCCCAACCAGTAGATTGCTTTTGAGTCGAGCTTCTTGGCATATTGAGTCAGGAGGAATCTATGAAACGATCGCAACATAGCGAGAGTTGAATTGTCAGGTTTTTGAAAGAGGCCGACAGAGGGGTTCTGGTCACGGATGTGTGCCGGGATAATCAGGGACGCGACGTACTTCAGAGGTACTGAACAGTTACCTGCGTGAGGATATGGATCAGGCAACGTCAAACCGCCAAGAACTCTGCTTATGAATTGTTCACTTGACAGGGAAGCTTGCGACTGCCCCTGGTCCTGTTATCAGCCGCCGTCGGACAGAAAAGCGAACACGGAACCGCTCACAGCTAAGAGCAGCGCCAATACCACAAACGAGTAAAAGAGCACCTTCTTCATTTGAGGATCCTTTCTGGCTTCCAAGTAGAATATACGCGGCACACTATTTTTCGGCAACACTTACCAAGCAGTATAGGTCAATTACTCTGGCAAGAAAGAAACCCCCTGCCGAACTTGCGCGATTCGCGATTCCATTTGCCCTCGGCAACCGGAGAATTGGGCAAGTGTTTATATTGTAAGATCTTACGAGTGACTTCCCTAAGGAGAAATCTGGGCTTCGAGAAACTGGCCGGCCCCACCCAGCGGAGGTAATTCTCAGTAATATAATAACTTAGCTTGGTCAACTTGACTTCAGCCGAGTCATGTCGCCCGGTGCAGTCGAGGGTGTGAATCTCAAGAAGAGCCATTGTCAGCTCAGACAACTCGGCAATGTAGTCTGAGCCTGCAAGTTCTCTCTCCTGATACTCCGTTTTGCAGAAGGTGCAAACGCTGTCCACTTTGGCCGAGTCAGTGATGTTGAGCGCTTCCAGAGCACGAGCACATAGTCTCAAGCCGACCAGAGCGTCATATATCATCCTTGGCTGCTCTTCACGCGAAACCAACTTCATTTGATTTTGGATCGCATCACCGTACCATTTTTCCATAACCGTATCGGCGACCTGAATTGCCTTGGACAGGCTATCAACCACTATGTACGCTTCGACGATGTTTGCTGCGCTCTGCGCAAGCTTTCCGCCTATAGGGTCCCACCCCCTGGGTGGATCGCTGCTCACAGGTTCCTGTCTGATGAACTCAAGCGTGGAGTTGTAGAAGTCCTCGTCTGAAGGCAAACCACAAAAGAGAAGCTTCCACTCATTGATCGACATTAGTGCACTGCCTAATGAAGTCCATCCAGGATCAAGAAAGTCTCCGTGGCTTTTCTCCTTATCCTTTCGATTGAGATCAATTGCCTCAGTGTAAGCAGCCTGCGATTCATTGAGCCACCTCTCAATGCTCGGCTTGTCCAAGCTGTCCAGACTCATCAAATATCGGGCCCTCTCCAGGTAGAATTGGCCGAGGAGAGCCTTCGAGTACTTCTTCCAGCGGTATTTCAGATACTCTTCCTTCTGGTTGTCCGCCAGATTGTCGTGCATCTGCAAAATGGCCTCGAGCTCTCTGAGAGTCTCGTCATACATTACTGACGAATTGGCCGTAGCTCCCATGACAACAACTCGCGCCATCAGGATCAGGCTCCCAGCATCTTTCGAAACTTCCTCCGGATCTGGATCCGGCTCATCAGCCATATACATCAAATAGTGCTGAAGTGACTTGCTTATGTCGTAGAGGTTTGCGCACCTCTTGCCCTTTTCGACGGTCTTTGGCCTGAGAATCTGCGTCTGGTGCGGGCGCTTCATTCCCATATAGTCAAGCGCCATTTGAGTGAAGTTGTCGCGCAATCTATCACTCACGCTCCTCAAGTTCTGGAGCATGTAGTCGCGTTCGAATGACATCGCGGGATTCGCTACCTGGGCAGTGTAGCTCACGTAGAGAGCCCGTATGGCGACGAAGAGCGTCCCCACCGAAATAGCCACGGTGACAATTGTAACGATGTCCTTTGGTTGGACAGAGTCAAAAAACCTGCGCCACCGGCTACGATCCTCAGTTTCGCCCATAAGACCTTCCTCGCGGCTCGACCCCGAGAGGGGTTTGGTTAGATGTTGTCATGTAGCTACCGGTTTAGAAAGTGCGATGTGTAACTGTAGTGACACATTTCACGGAAGTCAAGTTCCATTAGACACGCCGAGTCACCGGGTTCTTCGATGCCGGCTGATACTGCCCATATCGGGGCGGCTTGGTCAAAGTGAGCGAATCCTTCTTGAGTCTTGCTGAAACAAAATCTCTCCTGTATGCGTGTCACGCCACCTCCACGAAGATTCGCATTTCCCCAAGTAATGCCTCCACTTCGCGTAATGGCACCCCCCCGCCATTACTCAAGTTGGATGCTCCCCCGATAATCCCCAGAATCCGCTCCACTCGCGGCTTCCCCTCCAGCATCACTCCGCGCTGATCGTTCTCGGTTACCGCTAGAGCGGTCAGGAGGACCCGCAGTCCGGCGATATAGCATGCAGCCTCGTACACTCGCCGCGAATCGGCGGGCGGATGTCGCCTCGATCAGATCACTGCGCCGACATGAGCTCGCATTGGGACTGCAGATTGTCACCGAACATCTATGCCCGATATGCAACGAAAATAGTGATGTTTGTCCACAACATACTTGCAGGCCGGTGGCATGCTGACTATAATATCATCAAAGGCAATGGTCATTATCGTGAGAGTCGGCTCTCCGAGGAAACGCAGATGCGTGACCGAACACATCGGGCCTTCGTCGAAGTCATTCGGGCGCTGAGCCTGCCGACGATATGTCACGACGCGCTGCTTTGGTCTCCCGATGGTGATCCCGTTCCGCCCGGGCCCGGGCGGGCAGGGGGCGGCGCGCCATTCGGCGGAATTGAGTTGTTTCCCGCCGGAACATTCGGGACCGATCGCCCGTGCGCCGGCGCCGCATGGTATCGCGCCGCCGGCGGCCGCAGCCTTTCGTTCACCGCATCCGGCTTGCGTTCGCTGGCCTTACCACCACTGTTTTTTCTCTCCATTCGCTTTGCCCAGGAGGTGACATCGTGATGACTCGCGCGAGGAAGCACTATCTCTTGTTGATCCCTGCGATCGCTTTCGCAGCGGCCCTCGGCGCCGGTGGCTGCGGCACGAAAGAAGGGGTTCCTGCCGCCGGCCCGCCGGAGGTCAGGGTGGCAGTGGCCGCGACCAAAGATGTGCCCGTCAGCCGCGAGTGGCTCGGCCAGACCCTCGGAGCTGTCGACATCGAAATCCGGGCGCGCGTCGACGGGTGGCTGGAGAGCATTCACTTCCGCGAAGGCAGCGAGGTCAGGAAGGGGGACCTCCTCTACACGATCGACCCGGCCGAACTGGAGCAGAAGGTGGTTCAGGCGAAAGCCAAGGTGGCCGAGGCGCAGACGATGTTCGTGCGGGCGGAATCCGACGCCAACCGCTACCGTCCTCTTGCGGAGGCCAAAGCGGTGAGCCAGCGGGACCTGGAGGCGGTTCTGGCCGAATACGGTGCACGGCAAGGGGAGGTTGAGGCGGCCCGGGCGGCTCTCCGCCTGGCCGAGATCGAGCTCGGGTATGCCACGATCACGGCGCCTATCGACGGCCTGATCGGCCTGTCGGCCGCGCGGGTCGGCGACCTGGTCGGCCGTCCGCCCAGCCCCGTCATCCTCAACACCGTTTCCCGCGTGGATTCGGTCCGCGTCCGCTTCTCCATTACGGAAAACGAGTATCTGGAGTTGGCTCGGCGGCTGCAGGCCACGCCCGACGGTCCGCCGGCGCGCGAGCGTTTCCCCCTGCGCCTGATCCTGTCTGACGGCACCCGCTACCCCCATGTGGGGAGCGTCAGCGTCGGGCAGCGCGAGATCGATCCGGCCACCGGGACGCTGCAGCTTGAGGCGCTCTATCCCAACCCGGAGCGCCTCCTGCGGCCCGGCCAGTTTGCGCGGGTGGTCGCCGAGGTCGGGATGCGCAAGGACGCTGTCGTGGTGCCGGCGCGGGCCGTGACCGAACTCCAGGGGCAGCAAATGTTGTTCACGGTCGGCGCAGACAACAAGGTGGCGGTGCGCCGGGTCGCGGTCGGGCCCTCGGCCGGCCCCTTCACCGTGATCGACCGCGGGCTGGCGGCGGGCGAGAAAGTCATCGTCGAGGGCCAGCAGCGCGTCCGTCCCGATATGCCGGTCCGGCCGGTCGAGATACCGGCGGATTCCCTCGCGGGCGGCGGAGGGCGCTGACCTATGTCGAAATTCTTCGTCAACCGCCCGATCGTCGCGATGGTCATCGCCATTGTCATGGTCCTCGTCGGCTTGATCGTCATGCGCGGCCTCCCGATCTCGCAGTTTCCCGACATCGTCCCGCCCATGATCAACATCGCCACCACTTACGTGGGCGCCTCGGCTATCGATGTCGAGCAGTCGGTGGCCACGCCGCTCGAGCTGCAGGTGAACGGCGTGGAGGACATGATCTACATGAAGTCTATCAACACGAGCGACGGCATGATGACGCTGCAGGTGTCGTTCGAGGTCGGCGCCGACCTGGACGTCGCCAACATGCTCACCCAGAACCGGGTGTCGCAGGCCCAGGCGTCGCTACCCCCGGCCGTGAAGAACTATGGCGTCACGACCAAGAAGTCGCTCGTGTTCCCCCTGCTCCTGGTGGCCCTGACCTCGCCCGAGGAGTCCTACGACAATATCTTCTTGAGCAACTATGCGGCTATCAACATCAACGACCGGCTGAGCCGCATCAACGGTGTCGGCGACGTCAAGCTTTTCGGCGGCGGCGACTACGCGATGCGCATTTGGGTCCGGCCCGATGCCCTGGCGCGGCTCGGGCTGACCGTGTCGGACCTCGTGCGGGCCGTTCAGGAACAGAACGTCATCAGCCCGGCCGGCCAGCTCGGCGCTCCCCCGGCGCCGCCGGGGACGGAGTTCACCTACACCGTGCGCACCCAGGGCCGGCTGTTCAACGAAGAGGAGTTCGGCCGCATCGTGCTCCGCACCAATCCCGACGGTTCTCAGGTGCGCCTGCGCGACGTCGCCCGGATCGAACTGGGGACTCTCATGTACGGCCAGACGAGCCGCAACAACGGCAAGCCGGCCGCCGTCATCGGCGTGTACCAGCTCCCCGGTTCCAACGCCCTCGCGGTCGAGGAGAGCGTGAGCAAGACGATGGAGGAGCTCGCGCAGCGCTTTCCGCCCGACCTCGTGCACGAGATTACGCTCAACACCACGCGGGCAGTGGAGGAGGGGATCAACGAGATCGTCCACACGCTGTTTGAGGCGGTGCTGCTCGTGATCCTGGTGGTGTTCCTCTTCCTGCAGAACTGGCGGGCCACGCTCATTCCGCTGATCGCCGTGCCGGTGTCCCTGGTGGCGACCTTCATGGTGTTTCCCCTCCTCGGGTTCTCCATCAACACGCTGTCGCTGCTGGGGCTGGTGCTCGCGATCGGCATCGTGGTCGACGACGCTATCGTGGTCGTCGAGGCCGTGATGCACCACATCGAGGAGGGTTTGCCGCCGAAGGAGGCGACGCTGAAGGCGATGGAGGAGGTGTCGGGACCGGTTGTTGCTATCGCCCTCATCCTGACCGCGGTGTTCATTCCGGTGGCCCTCATCGGCGGGATCACCGGCCAGCTGTACCAGCAGTTCGCCATCACGATCGCGATCTCGGTGCTCTTCTCGGCTTTCAACGCTCTGACCCTGAGTCCGGCTCTGGCGGCGAAGCTGCTGCGGCCCAAGGGCCAGGGGCGGCGGTCGCCGCTGCAGCGTTTCTACGACTGGTTCAACCGCGGTTTCGGCCGGTTCACCGGCGGCTACCTCTCCGTCACCGGCATCCTCGTGCGCAAGGTGATGCGCGGCGTGGTCTTCATCGGCATCCTGCTGGCGGCCACGGCGCTCCTCCTGAAGGGCGTTCCCACCGGTTTCGTGCCCGAGGAGGACAACGGCTACTTCCTCATCACCGTCCAGCTCCCCGACGCCGCGTCGCTGGAGCGCACCGACGCCGTCTGTCGGAAGATCGAGGCGATCCTCGGAGAGACGCGGGGGGTCGCCAACTACACGGCGGTGGCCGGTTACAGCATCAGTTCCCAGGCGCCCGGTTCCAACGTGGGCACGTTTTTCGTTTCGCTTGAGCCCTGGGAGGAGAGAACGACCGGGGAGGAGAGTTCGTTTGGTCTGGTGGCGGCGCTCAACCAGCGCTTTGCCCGCGAGATCCCCGGGGCGGCGGTGTTCGCGTTCGGGCCGCCGGCCATCCAGGGCCTCGGCACCGGCGCCGGGTTCACCTTCATGCTGCAGGACATGACCGGCGGGTCGCCGCAGGAACTGGCCGCCATGGCCGAACAATTTGCGGCGGCGGCGCGCCAGCGCCCCGAAATCGGCCGCGTGGCGACCTTCTACCGCGCCGGCGTCCCGCAGATGTACGCCGAGGTGGATCGCGACAAGGCGCTCAAACTGGGCGTGAGCATCGCCGACGTCAACACCACCCTGGGATCGCTCCTCGGGGCAAACTACATCAACGACTTCAACCGGTTCGGCCGGGTCTATAAGGTGTACCTGGCCGCCGAGGGCGAGTACCGCAACGAGACGTGGGATCTCGGACTTTTCTATGTCCGCAACAAGAACGGCGAGATGGTGCCGCTGAGCACCCTGGTGACCATGAAACCGGTTTCGGGTCCCCAGTACACCAACCGCTTCAATCTGTACCGATCGGCGGAGATGATGGGCGGTCCGGCGGCCGGCTACAGTTCGAGCCAGGCACTGGCCGCGCTCGAGGAGGTGGCGGCGGACGTCCTCCCCGCCGGCTGGGGTTACGACTGGGCGAACATGTCCTACCAGGAGAAGAAGGCGGCCGGCACGGGCGGAGTTGTCTTCGTCATGGCCCTCGTCTTCGTCTTCCTGATCCTGGCCGCCCAGTACGAGAGCTGGTCGCTGCCGCTGAGCGTGCTCCTCGCCACGCCCTTCGCCATCTTCGGCGCCATGACCGGGCTCTGGGTGTCGCGGATGGTCGATACCACGTACGTCAACAACGTCTTCGCGCAGATCGGTTTTGTGACGCTGATCGGTTTGGCGGCGAAGAACTCCATTCTGATCGTGGAGTTTGCGAAGATGCAGAAGGAGAAGGGTCTGCCGACCGTCGAGGCGGCCCTGGCGGCCGCCAAACTCCGCCTGCGCCCCATTCTGATGACCTCCTTCGCCTTCATTCTCGGCGTCGTACCGCTCGTGCTCGCCGCGGGGGCGGGCGCCGAGGCGCGCAAGGTGATGGGGATGGCGGTCTTCGCCGGCCTGCTCGTCGCCACCAGCCTGGGGATATTCCTGATCCCGATGCTGTACGTCGTGGTGCAAAAATACTTCGTGCGCGAGAGGTCCCCCGAGCCCGCCCGGCGTTGCGACGACGGCGCCGGGGCCGCAGAGAAAGGAGCAGGCGTATGATGAAATTCCTCATGGCCGGGTTCTCGGCGGCCCTCGTGGCCGGATGCGCGGTCGGCCCCAATTATGTCCGGCCGGAGATCGAGACACCCGGGCGGTGGCAGAATCCCGACTCCGTTTTCGCGGCCGACACCGCCGCGGTGCGCTCTGAGACCGCCTGGTGGGGCCTGTTCGGCGACACCGTTCTGACCAATCTCATCGCCGCCGCCCTGCAGGAAAACGCCGATGTCCGGATCGCGGCCGCCCGGGTGGAGGAAGTCATGGGCCGGTACGGCGTGGCCCGGTCGGATTTCTTTCCCAAGCTCGGAGCCGCCGGCGCGGCCTCGCGCGGGCAGCTCTTGTCGGACGAGGCCGGCCGCGGTCTCGAGTCCACCCGCAACCGCTTTCAGGTGAATCTCGCGGCCGACTGGGAGATTGATTTGTGGGGCAAGCTCCGCCGGGCCACCGAGGCGGCGCGGGCCGACTTGCTGGCGACCGAAGAGGCGCGCCGCGGCGTGGTGCTGACCACGGTCGCCCTCGTCGCGAGCACCTATGTCGACCTGCTCTCGATGGATTGGCAACTTGAGATTGCGCGCCAGACGGCCCTCACCCGGCGGGAGGCGCTCGATCTGTTCGAGGTGCGGCGCGAAAAGGGGGATCTGTCGGATCTCATCTTCAGCCAGGCCGAGGCGGAGTACTGGCTTGCCATGTCGCAGATCCCGCTCATCGAGGAGAACATCGCCTTCCTGGAAAACATGATCAGTTGCCTGGTCGGCCGCAACCCCGGTCCGGTGGCGCGCGGGAAGACGCTCGAGGATCTCGCGCCGCCCGCCGTGCCCGTCGGGTTGCCGTCCGAACTCCTCGAGCGCCGGCCCGACATCCGCTTCGCCGAGGAGCAGCTGCGCGCCGCCAACGCCCGGATCGGCGTGGCCCGGGCGCTCTACTTCCCCTCCCTTTCGCTGTCGGGGCTGCTCGGTTACGCGAGCGACGATCTCTCCGATTTGGTCAATTCCGACACGCGCACGTGGCGGGTCGGGGGCGATGTTCTCGCGCCGATATTTCGATTCGGCGAGATCAAGGGGCAGGTCAAGGCGGCCGAGGGCCGGCAGAAACAGGCGCTCTATGCCTACGTCGAGGCCGTGCACAACGCTTTCCGCGACACCGAAAACGCTCTCGTGCGGCGCCGCTGCACGAACGAGCAGCTCCAGGCGGAGGGTAAACGCGTCGCCGCCCTCGCCACCTACGCGCGCCTCGCCCGCATGCGCTTTGACGAGGGCGTGACCAGCTATCTCGAGGTCCTCGATGCCGAACGGGCGCTCTTCGCTACCGTGCTCGCCTACACCCAAACCACAGCGGACCTCCACAAGAGCGTCATCGCTCTCCACCAGGCGCTGGCCGGCAGCTGGCTGGACGCCGCGGCCGCCGAATCATTTCGGATCGAGGAGGGCATCAAGCTCCGCGGGCAACCGTGAACCAAAGCTTCTGCGATACATCGGAAGCCAAGACCGGAAGTCACGATTCTCTGGGACGCCGGGTACCACAACTTTTCAGCGAATGGAGGCTCACACCATGGACAGCAATCGTACTACCTGCATGCTAGCGGCCGTCATGCGCGCGGTCATCGTAGCGGGCGCGGCCCTGCTGCTGTTGGGCGGCTCGCCGGCGCACGCCGAGCATTGGTTCTTCGGCGTCGGCACCGGCTTCACGTTCATGAATATCCAGGGGGAACAGGGCTACACCGTCATCAACTACGGACCGGTTCAGTACGACCTCGACCTCGATCCGGATGACATCAGCGATGTCTTGGAATCTGCGTTCGGCTTTGCCGGGTACGCAACTGACGGTACGTGGATAATCCAGTACTCCCTCGGTGTGTTCACACTGGGCGGAGACGGCAGAGTAGATCTCCCGCCCGAGGTCGGGGGCGGAACCCTGGATGTTGATGTGGAGTTCAACGTCACGAACGGCAAGATTACGCTTGGCCGCACCGTCTACCGCGACAAAAAGATGAAATTCAGTTTCACCCCGTACGCCGGACTACGCTACCTGAGGCATGAAATCAACGCCGACTTCGTGGTGACTCAGGGAGACGAGTCTACACCGATCTTCCGGGGTCGGGATTATAAGTGGACCGACGCGCTCGTCGGTGCAACAATCAGCTACCGGCTGACGCCCAGATTCACCTGGACTGCGAGCGGCGACGCCGTCTTCGGAGGTTCGGACGGAACCTTCTACTTTACGACGAGCCTGCCTTTCACCCCGACGCCGCATTTTTCGTTTGGCCCGAATCTCTCATATACCGCGATTGACTATGAAAATGACGATAAGGGTGATGCAGACTGGTACTTGTACGATGCCGACGAGTTTGGCGCGGGCATCTTTCTAGCCGTCAATTTCTGACGCCGGACTTTGAGCGGACCGGCAGAGAAAACGAGGCGGATTGGCGCTGGCCGAGGAGAGTTGCGACAGCATTCTGAGAGGTGGTTGTGCCCGACGCTGACAAGAAGCACCCGTCACTTCCCGACGGATTCAACGTAGCCGACCCCGCTGAGGCTCCCTGGCTGCTGGACAGATACGATGCGCCGCACCTGGCGGTGAGTCGCGGCAGCCGGCGGCGGTTCCATTGCATGATCAAGGCAATCGGATCGGCCTGCAATCTCGGCTGCGCCTACTGTTTCTATCTGAGCAAGGCGCATTTGCCCGGGGGGCCCGGAAGGGGGCGGATGTCCCAGGAGATGCTGGCACGGCTCATTCAGCAGTACATCGAAGGCGTGACCGGCGATGAAGTTGTCTTTTCCTGGCAAGGCGGCGAGCCGACGCTGCTCGGCCTGGACTTCTTCCGCCGGGTCGTCGCCCTGGAAAAGCAATTCGCCCGGCCCGGTCAGCGTATCGAGAATGATCTTCAGACCAACGGCACGTTGATCACGGAGGAGTGGTGCGAATTTCTCAAGGAGAATCGGTTTCTGGTTGGGCTGAGCATAGACGGCCCGCGGGAGCTCCACGACACGTACCGGGTCACTAGAACAGGCCGACCGACCTTCGACAGAGTGTTTCGAGCCGCGATGCTTCTCAGGCGCTACGGCGTTCCGTACAACACGCTGACGTGCATCAATCGGATGAACGCCCGGCGCCCGCTGGACGTTTATCGCTTCCTGCGGCATGAGGTCGGATCCACCTATATGCAGTTCATTCCCGTCGTCGAGTACAGGGGATTTGAGCTGACCGCCCCGCACAGGTGGCACAACGACGCGCTGCCGAGAGATGGTGAGGCAGCAGCTCGACCGGGGCATCCGGATTCGATTGTAACCGACTGGTCGGTCGATCCCGAGGACTGGGGTTACTTCCTGTGCCGGACCCTGGATGAGTGGCTGAACCGCGACTTCGGGAAGGTGCTGGTCAACCACTTCGAAACGCTCGTGTCGCAGCGCCTGGGCCGGGGCTCACAACTGTGCCTTTACGGCGAGTTTTGCGGCAAGGGCGTGGCGGTGGAGCACGACGGGGCGGTGTTCGCCTGCGATCACTACGTCTACCCGGAGTACCGGCTGGGCAGCATCGGCGAAACATCGCTCGTCGACCTGGTGTTCTCGCGCGCACAGGCGCGGTTTGGCTATGCCAAGAGCGAAACCCTGCCGCCGTGGTGCCGGGATTGTCCTTACTTGACCGATTGCTGGGGCGAGTGCCCGAAGAACCGGATCATTCGAACGGCCGGGGGGGAACCAGGTCTGAATTATCTCTGCCGCGGGTTCAAGAAGTTCTTCGCCCGCGCCATACCTGAGGTTGAGCGCCTTGCCGCCGCATTGCGCCGGTCTCCGCAACAACCACGCAAGCGAATGTAAGACGTAAGGAAGTGCCTGTATCGGAATGATAGCGGCCATTAGATTGAACGGCGAATCGGTCGCAGGTACGCTCGCGACCGGTTTCCTCGCCCCTGCCGCAACAGACTTGAGCGGCGACGACCCACTTCCTTCGCGGAACGAAGGTCCCGCCATACAGGCCACCGCCGCTTTCGTCAGCAAGTCGGAGGGTGATCGGTAGATGCTGGAGTGGACGCAGGCCCGCGGAGGTTCGCGGTTGATGCTGCTGGCGCATCACGACGATGCCGCGCGCGAGTGCCGTTACAGGACTGAATCGGAGGTCAGCATGTTCAGCGATGAGCTCCGGACTCAGGCGGAACACAACGGCTGGACGATTGTCAGTATGAAGGACGGCCGGAAGCGCGTTCTCCGGTTCAAGCCCACCAGCCGGCGCGTCAAGGAGCGATCCGGTCGGCTCGATCGGTCCGCAGATAGGAAAGGAATGTGCATGGAGACAATGTGTTGAGCAATGACAGAGCGACGCAACAGCAAACAAGGAAAAGCCGCGGCCATCAGGCCCGGTTCGCAGGAGGTAACAATGGGAACACCGCACAGACCCCCGGAGAAGACGGTTACCGGCGAATTCAACAGCTGCGGGCGAACTTTGGCCATGCTGGGTATCGCGGGCGGGGTGGCGTTCGCAACCGGCACCATGCCGGCACAGGCCCAGACCGCGCCCGCACAGGGCCAGAAGCCCAACATTCTCGTCATCTTCGGCGACGACATCGGCTGGTCTAACATCAGCGCCTACAATATGGGCATGATGGGCAGCCGCACGCCGAATATCGACCGGCTCGCAAAAGAAGGGGCGATCTTCACGGACTACTATGGCCAGCAGAGCAGCACCGCCGGCAGGGCCGCGTTCATCACCGGCCAACACCCCTTCCGCGTCGGATTGCTGAAGGTCGGTATGCCGGGTGCGGAGCTCGGACTGCAACCTGAGGATCCCACGATCGCCGATCTGCTCAAAAACGAAGGCTACGTCACCGGCCAATTCGGCAAGAACCACCTCGGCGACCGCAACAAGTTCCTGCCGACGGTGCACGGATTCGACGAGTTTTTCGGCAACCTCTATCACCTTAATGCGGAGGAGGAGCCGGAAGACCCGCAGTATCCCAAGATGCCGGAGTTCATCCAGCAGTTCGGCCCGCGCGGGGCGTTGCTGTGCAAGGCCACGGAGGTCGACGATTCGACCGTGGACCCACGCTTTGGCCGGGTCGGCAAACAGACGATCAAGGACACCGGCCCGATTACTCGCAAGCGTATGGAGACCGCGGAGAACGAGTTCCTCAATGCGTCACTAGACTTCATGGACCGCGCCGTCAAAGCCAACAAACCGTTTTTCATCTGGCATAACTCGACCAGAATGCATGTCTGGACCCGACTATCCCCCAAATACCAGGACAAGACGGGATATGGCTTGTTTGCCGACGGCATGCAGGAACTCGACGACGTTGTAGGCGCCCTGTTGAAGAAGCTCGACGACCTCGGCATCGCCGACAACACAATCGTGGTCTTCACGACCGACAACGGCGCTGAAAAGGCCACCTGGCCGGATGGCGGGGCCACGCCGTTCCGGGGAGAGAAGGGCAGTACGTGGGAGGGCGGCATGCGCGTGCCGTGCGCTATCCGCTGGCCGGGTGTGGTGAAACCCGGCACGGTCATCAACGGTATCATGTCGCACGAAGACTGGACGCCGACGTTCCTGGCGGCTGCCGGTGAGCCCGACGTCAAGGACAAACTCCTGAAGGGGCACACTGCCAACGGCAAGACGTTCAAAGTTCACCTCGACGGCTACGATCAGCGGGAGATGCTGGCCGGCACCGGGCCGAGCAAGCGGCAAGAGATCTTCTACTTTGACGACAACGGGAACCTCAACGCCGTGCGGGTGCGGGACTGGAAGGCCCACTTGGCTCTGCCTGGTGACTGGTATCAGGCCGGCGACCCGGTGCCCCAGACCTTTCCCAAGATTGTAAACCTGCGCATGGATCCGTTCGAGGACCATGTCCTTTTTGGCGAGTCGCCCATGGCCGCGCGGTGGATGACCGACAAGTTCTGGGCCTTCGTGCCGATGCAGGGTGTGGTGGCGCAGTTTCTGCAGACATTCAAGGAGTTTCCACCACGGCAAAGATCGGCCAGCTTCAACATCGAGCAGGTCATGCTGCAACTGCAGCAGAGTTCAACGGCACGCAATTAACGTTGTGAGTCCGGCCACAGGCGCCGCAAGATAAGGCATACGGTTTGACGGCGGCCAGGATGCTTTCCGGCCGCCGTCGTCATTCGGTGTTCCCTCCGCCCGTCAAACGGGCGACCGGCGGCCTCAGGGCGCGAGGAGCTTGCTTGAGATCAATTCCCGGATGATGCCGCCGGCGAGACCCTTCGACTCCTCTTCGAGGTTTGCCGGATTGGTTGTCCGGCTGGTGCCGGTCCAGACGATGTTGAACCCGGACGTCTCGTAGACGTTGGTCTCGATGCTCACGACGTCGGATGCCGTGACGTAACCGGGATCATGATAGAAAGCCCAGGCGTAGTCATAGAACCCGTAGTAGCCCCGGTAGTGCGCGGGCCAGGGGACGGCCAGGGCGGTCGCGGGCGTGATCTCGATCCGCTGGGTGCGGTCGACCACGCGCGCCGTGATGATCGCGTCGATCCCGTTTTCCCTGACGAGCCGTTCGATTTCTTCGCGGGGCATCTTCTCGTCCGTGCGGTAGACGTCGTAGCTGGGGACGGCCGCGACCCCCTGTTCGCGCAGGGTGGCGGCGAAAGCGGTTTCAAAAATGCGCCGGGAGGATTCCCGGTCGGTGATGCCGACGACCGCGATCTTCTTGAACGCCGGGCCGGTGTAGGCCGGATCGCGCCAGGTGTCGACGACGCGCGGGCCGACGGCACAGCCGGCGACAAGCGCCGCCGACAGGATGGCCGCAAGTGCATGGCGCTGCCTCATACCAAGACCTCCTTGGGATTCGCCACATGGTTCCGTATCTCAGGAAGAAACCGACCGGGCGGTTCACCCGCAAGCGCTTTCCCAAACCGGCGGGCCGCCCTTCGGCGCGCAGCGGCGGCCGCGGGTGCGGAAAGAGCCGCGCCGCTGTTGACATTCGGGAGGGCGCATAGTATCGTATCTTCTGACGGCAGGTAGTCGGACTCGTGCCGCCGCCCGCCCGCAGATCGCCGGCGGCGGCCCTGACATGAGGTTCCCTTCATTGTCCAAAACCGAACAGCAGGACAGGATCCGCTCTCACCGGCGGACGGTTCCCTGTTGCCGCACCGGGGAGTCTGTGCTATGCCCTGGAACAGCCCGGCCAATCAAAGGCGCCTGAGGCGCCTGTTTGACGAGGGGTTCTCGGCGATGGACATCGCCGAGCCGCTCGCGTCGTTCGACGACGACCGTTCGGCGGCGGCGGTCCGGGCTTTCCTGGAGCAGAGGGATCTCATGGTCGCGGGTGTGCGCCGCGACGGCTTCGTGTGCGGTTTTGCCGACAGGCGAGAACTCGGCCGCGGCCGCCTGGGCGCTTACCTTCGCCCGTTCCCTCCCGAGTGTATCCTCTCCGAGGCCGATTCCCTTCGCAAAGTGATACTGGCGATGCGGGGGGGAGGCCCCTGTTTCGTCAGCGTACTGGGTGAAGTCGGCGCCGTCATCACGCTGGCCGATCTCGAGAAGCCCCCGGTCCGGATGTTCCTCTTCGGGATGATCACTATTTTCGAGATGATCATGACGTGGGGCATTCGGACATATTTCCCCGGCGATTCCTGGCGCGCCCACATCCCGCCCGGACGGCTGGCCAAAGCCGAGCAACTGTGGCAGGAGAGACAGCGCCGCCGGAGCACCGCCGATCTGCTGGATTGCCTCCAGTTCTCCGATCGGGCGCAACTGCTGCTGAGGATCCCGCGCGTGACGGACCTCCTGGCCCAGGGAGGGATTCCATCCCGGCGGGCGGCGCTCACCGCGATTGGCGAACTGGAAACGCTCCGCAACAATATCGCCCACTCCCAGGAGATCATCCCCGAGAGCTGGTCCCGCATCGTCGTCTTTTCCACGCGCCTGGAACTGCTCCTCGGCGAGGCTTTCCGGAGTTAGCGCCGAGAGGAGGAATACTGACTGTGAGAAGCTGCAAACTGGCGGGTGCGGCGCTTCTGCTTGCCGTCCTCGCCTGGCCGCTGGCGGCTCAGGATGCGCCGCCGGTCGACGGGGGCTGGCCCCGGACCTTCACTACCGCAAGCGACGGCGAAATGACGCTCTTCGCCCCGCAGGTCGCCGCCTGGGAGAATCAGGAGCGGCTCGTCGCATTCTGCGCCGTGTCCTACCTCCCGGCCGGGGCGACCGAGCGCCGCCTGGGCACGATCAAGATCCATGCGGCCACCGAGGTCTCGCTCGAGGAGCGGCTCGTTCGCATGACCAACCTCCAGATCGTCGAGTCGAACTTCCCCGGGCTCCCCAAAGACCAGGTGCGCGGGCTGCTCGCCGAACTGATGGCCTCGTACGCCGACACGGCGAGGGTGATCGCGCTGGATCGGCTGCTCGCGGCGATCGACAAGAGCCAGCTCGGGCCGGGGAACCTCGACGGGGTGAAGGCCGAGCCGCCGCCCCTCTATGTCAGCACCCGCCCGGCGGTATTGGTCATTTTCGACGGCGCACCCGTCTGGAGTCCTATCAAGGACAATGACCTGAAGTTTGCGGTCAACACCAACTGGGACTGCTTCGCACACGCTCCCACCCAGACGTTCTACCTGAGGTGGGAGGACTCGTGGCTGCAGGCGCCCGACGCCGGCGGCCCGTGGTCGCCGGCCGGCACGCTGCCGGGGAGTTTTGACAAATTGCCCGACGACGGGAACTGGAACGAAGTCGCCGCGCACCTCCCGGGACGCGCGCTGCCGGCCGCCGAGGCGCCGGCGGTGTTTGTATCGACGGTACCCGCCGAGCTGCTGCTCCTGGAGGGCGAGCCGGAATACGAGGCGGTCGCCGGAACGCGGCTGTTCTGGGTCCGCAACACCGAGAGCGATGTGTTCCGCCTGGGAACAGACGGAACCGTGTACCTCCTGCTCTCCGGCCGGTGGTTCTCGGCCCCTGATTTCACCGGACCGTGGACATTCGCGACGCCCGATCTCCCGGAGGACTTCAGGAACATCCCGCGCGAGCACGAGCGCTCCGACGTCCTGGCGTGCGTGCCGGGCACGGATGAGGCGGCGGAGGCCGTCCTGCTGGCCGGGATTCCGCAGACCGCGCGGGTGAACAAGGCGGAACTGAAGCCGCCCGAGGTTGTCTATGCGGGCGATCCCGAATTCACGCCCATCGAGGGAACCTCCTGCCGCCAGGCCACAAATACGGACAAGGACATTCTCAGAGTCGGCGACCTGTACTACATGTGTTTCCAGGGGGTCTGGTTCATGTCGCGGACGCCGACCGGACCGTGGGAGGTCACGGGTGACGTGCCGGCCGCCGTTTACGAGATCCCGCCCAGTTCCGAGTGCCACCACGTGACCTACGTCGTCGTCGAGCACTACGATCCGGCGGATGTCTACGTCACCTTTTCCTACACCTCCGGCTATACCGGCGTCATTATCGCCTGGGGGGTGCCGGTCTACGGCACGGGATGGTACTACCCGCCGTTCGTGTACTGGGGCTATCCCTATCCGGTGTACTACCCGCGCTGGGTCACCTACGGATATGCCGTGCGGTACAACCCCTGGACCGGCATCTACGCCGCCTCGGCACGGATCTACGGGCCGTACGGCGGGGCCCGGTATGGCGTGGCGTACAATCCGCGGACGGGAACGTGCGTCCGCGGCGCGGTGGCCTACGGCCCGTACGGCGCGGCGGGAGCGGCCGCAGCCTGGAATCCGCGCACCGGCGCGTACGCGGCCACGCGGCAGGGCGCCAACGCGTACGGCAGTTGGGGCGAATCGTACGTCCAGCGCGGCGACAACTGGGCCCACACCGCGCGATACACGGACGCGGCCGCCGGGCAGACGAAACGGGTCACGCGAACCGATGAGGCGACGGTCGTGAACACGCGCGGTCCGCAGGGAGGCGGGTTCATCGGCGCCAAGGGTGACGACGTCTATGCCGGCCACGACGGCAGCGTGTACAAGCGCGACGAGAACGGTAACTGGAGCAAGTACAGCGACGGGGGGTGGACGGATACGGAGAAGCCGGCCCGCGCCGGCGAGCGGGCCAAAGGGGAGGCCGACCGTCCTTCCCGAGACGCCGTCGCGCCGCAGGCGGGCAAAGCGAGCAGCGGGACACCGTCCGCGGCGTCAACCCTCGGCCAGCTCGAGCGGGATAGCGCCGCGCGGTCGCAGGGCGCGCGACGCGCGGATCAGTACGGCCGGCAGCGGAAGCAGGCTGCGACGAGCAGCCGCGAAGCGGCCCGGCCGCGCAGCGGTTCCGGGGGCAGGCGGCGCTGAAGGCTTCGATGTGTTATGTCGCCACGGGTGGCGGACGGGATGTCCCGCCCCGGGAAAAACAACGCTTCGACATCCGGCAGCCCGCGGTCGGGCTGCCGGAATTTTCACCGCAGGACTAGAACCGGACCACAAGTCCGAGCGAGAGCTCTCCCTGGAAGAGCCAGTTGTCGTCGGTGATTGACCACACCCCGCCCCACGGGTCTCTCCAATAGGCCTCCTCGGCCGGCAGGCTGGTCATGTAACCCCGGAAACCCAGGCGCGCGCCGAGGCGCTCGCTGAACATCCGCGCCGCCCCGGCGCCGAACGAGAACGAGAATTTCGTCCGGCTGTCCGCTCCGCCGTCGGGCGCGGCGAAAAATGTTGCGCCGACGCCGAAGTTGGCGAAAGGCAGCCAACCGGAGTAGTTGCCGAACCGATACAGGCCGCCGCCGTGGAGATACATCACCTCGATGTCCCCCAGGATGAGCTTGTCATCCTTTACCTCGAAGCGGTCGAGATACACATCCGGGACTTTGTCCATCGACGCCGGTTCGAACCGGAGATCCGACCTCTGGTAGCTGAAACTGAGTTCGATCATCGCCTGTTGCCCGGTGGGGCCGATCCCGCCGACCGGAAAGTCACACGTCAGACCGAAGCTTACGCCGGGCGCCACGTCGAGCCTGTCGGCGAGGTCGTTTTCGTAGTAACCCTCGCCCAGCGCGGTTGCCGTGCGCAGCCCCCCGTACGGCTGGAGTTCGACATCCACCTTCGCCTCGGCGGCCGCGGCCGTCAAGATGATGAGCGCGGCGAGCCGCGTTCCCCTTCGCAACATACTGACCTCCTGACTTCCATGAAGTCCTGCTTCTTTGTGCGTTCGCAACCTCTCCGGCAGCCGGTGCGGGCGACAGCCCGGGACTGCCCGCGATGCTGAAGTGTCCAATGAGAACACCAGGAACCTTTCAGCCGCTGCGCACATCTGCGAGCGGGCGCCGCATAAGAGCCCTCAGGCCAACGGCTCACCCATCACGGTCACTCAAGTAACCCCCGCTCTCCTCAGGTGTCAAGAGCCAAACGGCGCCGTCGCTGCCGGATCGGCTGGAATGGAGATCTGTCCACATGCGTGAGTCGCGGGGGAACGCCAACCGCAAGCCTGCGTTGCCCTGTCATCTTCTGCCCGGCCGGCGCCGCCGACCTCCATCGGGCTCCCTTCGCTTCGAGAATGGTCGCTTCGAGGTCACACCGCGCTGCGACCCCCTGTCCTGCCCTGCCGGCGAGAGCGCCGGCGGCTCCCGGCCGGCGGATGCCATAGCACGGCCGCCGAAATCGCCGCTTGCCAGACGGGTGGAGATCAGAGTATGCTGTAGACAATGGATTCTTCACGCGCGGTCAGGCGCGAAAGCGGAATGACGCGGTCGCATTCAGGCGGAGCGGGAGCCGGTTGGTCTTCGGCCCGCCCGATCCGGCAACGTCCCGCGGCGATGCGGAGGACAAGGTGATGCGCTGTATTCCCGGCGTGCATACGCGGACGGCAATCGGTCTCGTCTGTGCGGCGTTCTTCTGGCTGGTCGGCTCGGTTGGTTGGGGGCAGGCGGGTGGGGAGGCCGAAGCGGAAACCGACCCGCTGGTGCGGGCGAAACTGGAATGGTTCCAGGACATGAAATTCGGTCTGCTCATGCACTGGGGCACTTACAGCCAATGGGAGATAGTGGAGAGTTGGAGCCTCTGTCCCGAGGACGAAGACTGGTGCCGTCGGCGCGGCGAACAAGCGGGGGATTACTTCGAATACAAGCGGGCCTACGAGGATCTGCAGACGACGTTCAACCCGACGAAATTCAATCCCGACTCCTGGGCCGCGGCGGCGAAAGCCGCCGGGATGCGCTACGTGATTCTCACGACCAAACATCACGATGGCTTCTGCATGTTCGATACCAGGGAGACCGACTACAAGGTGACGTCGAGCGCCTGTCCATTCAGCGCCAACCCGCGCGCCAATGTTGCGAAGGAGATTTTTGCCGCTTTCCGCACGCAGGGATTCGGCATCGGCGCCTACTTCTCCAAGCCCGACTGGCACAATCCGAACTACTGGTGGCCGTACTTTCCGCCCTTCGACCGCAACGTCAATTACGACATTGCCCGCTACCCCGAGCGCTGGGAGGCGTTCAAGACCTTTACCGCCAACCAAATCAGGGAGCTGATGACCGACTATGGTGCGATCGACATTCTCTGGCTTGACGGCGGCTGGGTTCAGCCGATGACGGCTGCCTCGCCGCGTTGGGGGAAGCACCCCTGCGACCAGGACATCGACATGCCGCGCATCGCGGCGATGGCGCGCTCGCTGCAGCCGGGGCTCATTATCGTTGACCGGGCGGTCGAGGGCCGCTACCAGAACTACCGGACACCCGAGCAGGAGGTCCCCGATACAGCGCTCGACTATGTCTGGGAGACGTGCATGACGATGGCGACGTCGTGGAGTTACGTCTCGACCGACACTTACAAGCCGACCTCGCAGCTAATCCGCCTGCTGGCGGAGGTTGCGGCCAAAGGGGGCAATCTGCTGTTGAACATCGGGCCGAGTCCGGAGGGGGAGCTGCCGCCGACGGCGCTGGCGCGGCTGGCCGAAATCGGCGCTTGGATGGCGGTCAACGGCGAGGCGATTTACGGCAGCCGGGCGGTTGCGCCATATGGGGAAGGCCGCGTCTGTTTCACCCGGTCGCCCGACGGCAGTATCAATGCCATCTATCTTGCCGGCGACGGCGAGCACCGCCCTCCGGATTCGATTGCGATCGCGTCCTTTGCGCCCAAAGCGGGCAGCGAAGTCAGGATGCGGGGCGTCGAGGATCCGGTGGCGTGGGAGCCGGCGGCGGCGGGATTCGTGATACACGTGCCGCCATCGGCCCGAGTTCATCCCCCGTGCGACTACGCCTGGACCTTCAGGTTTGTAATCAAATGACCCCATGCGAAACAGTAAAACCCTCGCCTGCGGAACACCCATGCGCATTCTCCAAATCATCGCGGTTGTGCTGTCAACAATGCTCGTCCCGCTGAGCGGTCGGGGCAAGCAGGCCGACCAGCCGAAGGACGAGTCGAAAATGCAGTGGTTCGCCGATGCCAAGCTGGGGATTTTCATCCACTGGGGGATCTACGCCGTGGACGGCGTCGGCGAGTCGTGGTCCTTTCACAACCGCCAGTTGCCGTATGACGACTACATGAGGCAGCTGGCGGGATTCACGGCGTCGTCCTATGATCCCGGGGAATGGGCGGAGGCAATCGGGGAGGCGGGGGCGCGCTATGCGGTCCTCACCAGCAAGCACCACGACGGGGTGGCATTGTGGGACACGAAGATGAACGACCTGAGTGTGCCGAGGCGCACGCCGGCCGGACGGGACGTGATTGCGCCGTTTGTCGAGGCCCTGCGCGCCCGCGGGATCAAAGTCGGACTGTACTTTTCGCTGATCGACTGGTCGCACCCGGACTACCCCGGCTTTCTGCGCGATTCCAGTCGGTACAACGCCGGGGCGGCGCCGGATCGGTGGCGGCGGTTCGTCCAATTCTACCAGGGCCAACTGAACGAGCTCATGACGCAGTTCGATCCGGACCTGTACTGGTTCGACGGCGACTGGGAGCATTCGGCGGAGGAATGGCAGGCCGCCGGCGTGCGTGACCTGATCCGCCGGCACAATCCCGCGGCGATCATCAACGGTCGGCTCCAGGGTTTCGGCGACTACGACACGCCGGAGCAAAACCTCCCTATCGAGCGTCCCGGGTCGCGCTGCTGGGAGCTCTGCCAGACCATGAATGATTCGTGGGGCTACCAGGGCCGCGACACCAACTACAAGACGCCGTCCGAGATCATCACGATTTTCGCCGATGTGATCAGCATGGGGGGAAACCTGCTGCTGGACATCGGGCCGCAAGCCGACGGCACGATTCCGGAGAAGCAGCGGAATATCCTGCGGGAACTCGGGCGCTGGACAGCCAGGCACGCCGAGGCGATCTTCGGGACGGTTGCCGGGCCGCCCCCGGGGCATTTCTACGGGCCCGCGACGCTCTCGAAAGATTCGCTGTCGCTGTACCTGTTTCTTCCCGGGCGGACCGGCGGGGACGTCGTCGTGAAGGGTCTGAATTGCGGGGTCGCCGGCGTCACGGTGGTCGGCAGCGGCGAGACCGTGACTTACAGAACGGTCGGCAAGATCTCGTGGAGTCCGGTGCCCGGACTCATCTTCATCCATCCACCGGAAAACCAGGACGAGTATATGACGGTTCTGAAGGTGTCGCTCGACAGTCCGCTCGCGCTGTACCGCGGCAAAGGAGGACTTCAGTGAAAAGGCGCAGTGTTCTCCTTCTCCCTCTCGTGCTCGCATGTCTTTTGGCCGGCGGGGCGGCGAACGTGGCGCCGGCGCCTTCCCTCACGCTGGCGACCGACGGCCGCAGCGAGTATCGGCTCTGTCTGCCGCCGCATGCCTCCGGTCAGGTGACGGCCGCCGCCGACACGCTTGTGAAGTACATCCGGGAAGTATCGGGCGCGACGATCCCGCTGTCGGAAGGTGGCGCCGCCGAGGGCCCGCGCATTGTGTTCGAGATCGGCGGGACCGAGGACCCGTCGGCCGGGATTGCCGGGCTCGGCGACGACGGCTTCGCAATTCGCAGCGAGGGGGACGATCTCTTTCTTGCGGCGGAAACGCCGTACGGTTTGCAGAATGCCGTGTACACGTTCCTCGAGACCTATCTCGGCTGCCGTCTCTACTGCCCGGCGGTGCGGCTAATTCCCCGGCGCAGCACGCTCACACTCCCGGCCATCAATGATCGCCAGGTTCCGGTGATCGCGTTTCGGATGCTGAATGTCCGCGACTCGGGCTTCACGACCTGGCACAAGCTCAACAGGAACGATGACTTTGGGCTCTTCGTGCACACGTTCCGGCTGCTCGTGCCGCCGGACCGGTACTTCCCGGATCATCCGGAGTACTTCTCGCTCCTCAAAGGTAATCGCACGGCGAGCGGGCAGTTGTGCCTGTCCAACCCCGAGGTGTTCCGGATTGTCTGCGAAAAGCTGCGGGCGCTGATGAACGAGAAGCCGGGCGCGCGGTTCTGGTCGGTGTCTCAGAACGACACCTACGTGCCGTGCGAATGCAGCGCCTGCCGGGCGATCGACAGCGCCGAAGGGTCGCCCTCGGGCTCGATCCTGGCGTTTGTCAACCGGGTCGCCGATGAATTCCCGGACATGACCATCTCGACGCTGGCGTACCAGTACTCGCGATCGGCCCCCGCGCGGCTCAAGCCCCGGCCGAACGTGAATATCATGCTCTGCAGCATCGAGTGCAACCGGAGCAGGCCGCTGGCGGAGGATCCGTCGAGTGCATCGTTCGTCAAGGATGTTGCGGACTGGAGCCGGCTCACGCATAACATCTTCCTGTGGGACTACGTCATCAACTTCCGCAACCTGGTCAGCCCGTTTCCCAATCTTCGGGTGCTGCAGCCCAACATCCGGTTCTTTGTGCAACACGGGATCACCTCCGTGTTCGAGCAGGGTTTGTCCGGCTTCCACGGCGAATTCGCGGAGCTGCGGAGCTACCTGATCGCGAAACTGCTGTGGAATCCGGATATCGACGTGGATTCCGTCATGGATGATTTCCTGCAGGGGTTCTATGGAGAGGCGGCCCCGTATATACGGCAGTACATCGACACCATGCACGCCGCCATGGAGGCATCGGGAGAGGGGCTCGATATCTACGGCTACCCCGTTCGGTCGGCCGACGGCTACCTGTCGGCGGCCATGCTGGATCTCTACGGCCGCCTCTTTGATCAGGCGGAGGCGGCGGTGCAGGGGGAGCCGGCTGTCCTGGCCCGTGTCCGGACGGCGCGGTTGCCGGTGCAATTCGCGGTGCTGGAACAGGCCAAGGTCGCGGCGGCCGGGGAGAGGGGGTGTTTTGTGCGGGCGGCCGACGGCAGCCTGAGCGTTCGACCGACGATCGACTCGCTCCTGGCGGCTTTTGTGCAGGGGTGCAGGGAGGCCGGCATTCCCGCGCTGTGGGAGTACGGTACAACACCCGACGAGTACGGCGCGGCGACGCGCGCCTTTCTGGAGAGCGGCACGACAACCCATCTCGCCCGGGGCAAAGCGGTCCGCCTTGGGCGGCCCGCTAGCCCGAAGTATCACGACGGCGACCGGGCGGCGTTGACCGACGGGTTGAAAGCCTGGGACGATTACCACATGCACTGGCTGGGATTCGAGGGGGAGGATATGGACGCGACCGTCGACCTCGGCACCGTCCGGACGATCTCCCGCATCAGCACCAGTTTCCTTCAGGACATCAACTCGTGGGTGTTCATGCCCGAAAGCGTCACGTTCTCCGTCTCCACGGACGGCCGGGACTATCGCCTCGTCGGCACGGTTCGGGATACGGTGCCGGCCGATCGCGGCGGCAAGGTTGTCGCGCCCTTCAATGTTGCGTTTGCAGCGACAAACGCCAGATTCGTCCGGGTCTATGCGAGCAGTCTCAAAACCTGCCCGACCTGGCACAAGGGCTCAGGCGGTCCGGCGTGGATATTTATCGACGAGATTGCAGTGGAATGAGCGGCCGGATATGAAGGTTCTGAAGTTCATTCTGCTATCTGTGCTCGCCTGCATCTCAGCCCCGGCTGCACCGGAAGCGCAGCCGTACCGCGATCCGAGCCTGCCGGTGGACCGCCGCATCGATGATCTTCTCTCCCGCATGACGCCGGAGGAGAAATTCCGGCAGTTGTTCATGCTAGCCGAGAATCCCGGCGACTCGCTCGAACGCCACGCTCACGGCGTCTTTGGTTTTCAGATCGGCGGCGGCGAAGATGCTCCGGTCGCCGTCGTCGCCAACCGCATCCAGCGGCATTTTGTCGAGCGCACGAGGCTGGGGATCCCGGTGATCCTGTTTGCGGAGGCTCTCCACGGGCTGGTGCAGAAGGGGGCGACTTCCTTTCCCCAGGCAATCGCGCTGGCGGCGACATTCGATACGGCGCTGATGCACGACGTGGCCGCGACCATCGCCGAGGAGTGCCGCGCGCGGGGCATCCGGCAGGTGCTCTCGCCGGTCGTCAATATCGCGAGCGATGCCCGCTGGGGACGGGTGGAGGAGACCTACGGAGAGGATCCGTTTCTCGTGTCGGCGATGGGCGTTGCTTTCGTATCCGAATTCGAACGGCGCGGCGTGATCACGACGCCGAAACACTTCATTGCGAATGTCGGTGACGGGGGCCGCGACTCGTATCCGGTTCACATGAACGAGCGGCTGCTGCGGGAGATCTTTTTGCCGCCGTTTGCCGCCTGCATCGGCCGGGGCGGGTCGCGGTCGATCATGGCCGCATACAATTCGTACGATGGATCCCCGTGCTCGGCGAGCAACTGGCTCAACAACCATCTTCTGAAAGAAGAGCTCGCCTTCCCCGGCTTTGTCATTTCTGATGCCGGCGGGGTCGGGGGCGCCAACGTGCTGCACTTCACGGCCGCGGACTATCCCGAGGCCGGAGAACACGCCATCAACGGAGGGCTTGACGTCATATTCCAGACCTCGGACAATCACGCGGCGCTGTTCCTGCCGCCGTTTCTGGACGGACGTATTCGGAGCGATGTGATCGACCGGGCGGTGCGGCGCGTGTTGCGCGTCAAATTTGAGCTGGGGTTGTTCGAGGATCCGTATGTCGATACGGCCGACGGCGGCCTTCGGCAACGACGGGAAACCGGCCGCGAACTCGCCCGGCGGGCGGCGCGGGAGGCAATCGTGCTCTTGAAGAACGACGGGAACACGCTGCCGCTGGACAGCACGCCGGTCCGGATTGCGGTGATCGGACCGGACGCGGCGGAGGCGCGGCTGGGAGGATACAGCGGTCCCGGCAACGATCCCGTGTCGATCCTTGAGGGTATTCGCGCGCGGGCCGGCCGGGCCGGAGCCGTGACCTATGCCCGGGGCTGCCGCCGGCTCGACACGGCCTATGTGACAGTGCCGTCGACTGTCCTCTCGTGCGTGGTCCGCGACTCGGTTCGGGCGGGGCTGCTCGGTGCGTACTATGCCAACGCCGCGCTGACGGGCGCGCCCTCGCTGGTCCGGGTCGATCCCGAGATTCAGTTTCAATGGACTCTCTTCTCGCCCGAGCCGGGCCTGCTGCCCTATGACTGTTACTCCGCGCAGTGGACGGGAACCCTCACGGCTCCCGCGAGCGGGCTGTTCCGGATCGGCCTTGAGGGGAGCGATGGATACCGGCTCTATCTTGACGATTCGCTTGTCCTCGATCGCCGGCGGCAGGTCTCGAGCGCTGCGCGTCTGGCGGAATTTCGGTTTGAGCAGAATCGCCGGTACGCGATCAGGCTGGAATTTGCCGAACCGGCGGGCAATGCGCGGCTGCGGCTGGTCTGGGATGTGGGTGTGAGCACCGACGGCGATTCATTGCCGGCCGAGGCCGTGGCGGCGGCCGCGGCCTCCGACGTCGCGCTCGTTGTCGTCGGACTCGAGGAGGGAGAGTTCCGGGACCGGGCATCGCTGCCTCTGCCGGGCCGTCAAGAGGAACTTATCAGGCGGGTAGCGGCGACCGGCACCCCGGTGATCGTGGCGATTGTCGGCGGAAGCGCGGTGACGATGAGCCGGTGGATTGATTCGGTCGCGGCCGTCCTCGAGGTGTGGTATCCCGGCGAGGCCGGGGGGGATGCGGTGGCCGACGTGGTGTTCGGCGATGTCAATCCCGGCGGGCGACTGCCGATTACATTCCCCCTGGCCGAGGGCCAGTTGCCGCTCGTGTACAATCACAAGCCGACCGGGCGCGGCGACGATTATTTCGATTTGAGCGGCCGGCCGCTGTTTCCTTTCGGGTATGGTCTGAGCTACACGCAGTTTGCCTACGGAGACCTGCGTTTTGACCGGGGAGAAATCGGCATCGGCGATACCGGGATCGTCCGATTCACGGTGACGAATGTCGGTGCGCGCGAGGGCGATGAAGTGGTGCAGCTGTATGTTCGCGACCTGCTCGCATCGGTGGCGCGCCCGGTGATTGAGCTCAAAGGATTCCGGCGCGTGCATCTGAAGCCGGGGCAGACGGCGATGGTCACCATGGAAATTCCTCCGGAGGCGCTCACCACGCTCGATGAGCGCCTGAGGCCGACGATCGAGCCGGGCGATTTCCGGGTGATGATCGGATCTTCATCGACGGACATTCGCCTCCACGGAACGCTGCGCGTGCGGCCGTGAGCGGATGGCGGCCGGGGACGGGAGGCCGCTCAGCCGGTCGGTCGACTCTGACGTGCGCCGTTCCGAAGGCCGGCATGACAAATGACCCCTCGACAGAAACCCCTGTTTTGCCGAACGCGTCGCACCGGGAGACGCGCACCTCGCGCGGCCGCCGAGGTGTGCATGCATGACCTCGTGATGGCAACCGGGGCGCCCGGGCGTCCGCCGCCGCGGTCCGCCGCCGAACCGACAGCGCGCCGGTGGGGGGTCCTCAGTCCTGATGTGTCACCTTTATTCTGCGCGTGGCCGTCCTGTCGCCCGCCGTCACCCGCACCCAGTAGTAGCCGTCGGGCTCGGCGCTGATATCCACCGGAATCATCATCTCCCGGACCTCGGGGTACGAACGTTCGTACACCGTCCGGCTGCTGTCCTCGCTCAGGACCGTCACCGCCACCGGGTGCGGATCGTTGTCAAAGAAATCGATCGCGAACACTCCCCGGTTGCGAATGGGAAACGGGTTGACGATCGGCAGCGGCTCGGCCGCCGCCGCGGGCGGCGCGTCCTGGGCGACCATAAACGAGTGGCGAATCCCCCGGCCGAAATCGGAAACGAACGACTTGACCAGCCGGCCCTCCCCATCAAGAAGCCGCACGTAGCCGTACCCGCCTTCCGGGTTGAACCAGAAATCGAGGCCGTCGCCGGCTGTGTCGTCCACCGTCAATTCGTAACACCCCGGCGCCAGGTGCAGCGTGTCGCGGTAGAGGGCTCCCGCCCCGAGCGTGCCGAGCGCCCGCTCCCGCACGATCGCCCCCGATCCGTCGGTGAGCCGGTACGAATTGTGTGCGGAGTCGTTGTTGCTGCGGAGGGCGAGCACCAGGTCGGGGGCGTAAACGGGGACGGCCGGGCCGGTCGACGTCAGTTCGTTGTCGGCGGGGTATTCGTCCGGCCTGCCGTTGGGCAGCTCCAGCCGGGCGGCAAACGGCCGATCGCCGGCGATGCTCCCCGGCAGGGCGACTTCCGTCCGCGCCTGCGAGGCGAGCTCCCCGGTCCACTCGAATGTTTGTGGCGCCTCCGGGGGGCCGTAGGATATCGCCACGGCCGTCAGCGCTTCCCGCCCGCTGTTTCTGATCAGCAGGCGCGCGCCGCGGCACGAGGGGTTCAGCCGGGAATACTCATCGGCGGAACTCGGAATGAGAATTTCCTCGAGGGTGGCGTCGTGCGCGGCCCATGGCGGAGCATAATAGAAAAGATACGACGAGAGGACATAGGCGGCGCTCGGATTTCCGGGATTGACGTACGGTTCCATCTCGAGGGCCACCGTGTGCGTCGAGCCGGGAGTGACCGGAAGATCATACAGATCGGGCTGCACAATGGACCCGGGACACCAGTTGGCGCGGTCGAAGAGCCACGTGCCCGCCTGTGGAAACAGCGGGTTGTCGCCGCAGGTGCGCCAGACCGGGCGCTCGTCGACGAGCACCTCGTTGACGATGATCCGGCGCGTCTTGCGGCAGAATTCCGCGCAGTTCTCCTGGTCGTCCATGCCGTGGCCGGTCTGGAGAATGCGCAGGCGGGCGCGCGCGGCCCCCGTCGGAGCGATGACCGAAACCGGGGCGAGGGTGCGCGCGATCGGTCGGGCGCTGTCGCCGTACGGGATCGATCCCTGCCAGAGGGTCTCCATGCCGAGGCAGGTCATCGCCGGTCGCCCCTCCGTGAGGGCGAAGTCAAGCGTAATGACCCAGCCGCGGTCGGTGTTGCTCTCGTAGCCGGTATGCAGAAACTCCACCTCGACCGAATCGTGCAGCATCCAGGCGAAATCGGTGATGTCGACGTGCCACGTGAAACTCCAGGTGGAATCAAACCGCCAGCCGTAGGGGGAAATCATGCGGGCGACCTCGAGATCCTGCGCCGGCGCCGCCTGCCCGCCGACCCGGCGGAGAAAGATGTAGTCGATATAGTCCCACTCGCCGCAGTGCAGGCCATCCGGGCACGCATACGTTACGGAGAGCACCGCCGTGCGGAAGGCGACGCTCTCCGGCGGGAAGACCGCCCACGCGCACAGCGGATTGCTGCCTGTGGATGGGTCGGTCACGGCCAGCGTGCGGTCGTGGGAGATGACGTGAGTGACGGGCGGGGCGCCCCGGGCGAGCGCCGGCGGCAGTATGCCGGCGGTGCAGGCCCAGACGAGGAACGGCAAAACGAAAGCGCGCATAATCGCGGAACCTCCAGAGGTGTTCGTCCACAGCGGCAATCAGCCCAATATGGCACACCGGAGGCCTGCGGGCCACCGTTTTCGCCGACCCTCGGCAGTGCCTCCGGCGATTCGTTGCTCGGACCAAGCAGCGGCGCCTCAACGGCTTAGCGGGCAGTCCGCGGTCGGCCCGGCGGGCAACCGCCCCGGCATGTCATCCGTAGACCTCCGCTGTCCAGATTCTGCTCGCCGTGGGCGCCCCCACGATTGTCGGAAGGATCCTGTTCAGAAAAAGCACAGTCGGTCCGGCCGGTCTCCCGATCCGGTCCATTTCATGGGCCGCGGGGATCCCGGTGAGAGATTACCGATTGACGAAAGACGGTTCGCGGTTATATTGAACCAACAGCAGGTGGTCCTTTGTCCTGAGTCGAACTTGATGCAGAACGAGAATTCTTCCCGGCGGTGGATACTATGAAAAATCAAGACGTGAAGGTCTGTGCGGCGATGAGCGGCGGGCGATGGCCGGCCGTGAGCGCCATCCTGTTTCTCCTGGCGGCGGCTCCGGCCCTCGCGGAATCGCCGGAATCGGTCGCCGGAGGACCGCCCCGAACGGACAGCCCGGCTCTCATCGGCGATCCGCAATCGGCCCCAGCCGAGAACGTCTACTATATAAATTTCGACTCCAACCTGGAGGGCTGGTATTTCCTCAACCACCCGGACACGGTGCAGGAGTACTACCCCGATCAATACACCTGCGATGAACTCACTCGGATGCGCGCGAACGGCGCGAGTTTTGCCCTCTCCTGGGGCTACTTCGACGGGAGCGGCGCCATGATGGTCACGTGCCCGTTTCGCGGCTGGTACAGGGACAGCTGCTACTACTCGTGGCGTATTAAGTCGGTCCAGGTCAATGTCCCGGACGAGTGGGACGGCCTCTACCGGGTGGTGGCGCGGGTCTACAAGGGAACCGGCTCCCGGATATGGGCGAAAATAGGGTATCGACCGGCCGGCAGCGCCAATACGTACTACCTGCCGGGCTGGAGCGAGCTCCCCACGGAAGGCTGGACGACTCTCACCCTCAGTGAACCATCCCAGGGAGCTTTTGCCGACCTCGACGCCGTGTCGATTCTGTTTGGCGCCTACTCGTCCGATGGCAACGTCTACGTGGACTGGGTGCAGGCGTACGAGGATCAGCCGGACGTGCCGGTGCTGGTCGCTCCCGCAAACGATCAGACTATCCAGGCCAACCTTCCCACATTTCAATGGACCGGCAACGGCGACTACTACACGCTCCAGGTGGCTACCGACCCCAAGTTCACCAACGTGCTGATCGACACTTCATACATCTACAGCACCAGCTGCAAAGTGACGCGGCCGCTGCCATTCTCGGACTACGACTACCTGCCCGGGGGAGGGGGCGCCCACGACCCGCACTACTACTGGCGGGTCAAAGCGCACCGGGTCGGACCGAGCGGGGTCAGCCTGTACTCCAATTACTTCCAGTTCATTATCAATGGTCCACATGAAGTACCCTCGGAGTACCCTTCGATCCTGGCGGCCCGGGGCGCCCTGCCTCCGTATATCGGGGGGACCGTTCTCGTGGCGCCCGGCACCTATACCGGCAGAGAAAATTGCAGTATCGGTCTCGGCGGCGAGAAGCCGGTCGACATCATCGCTACCGGCGGGGCGGCCGTAACCGTTATCGACTGTCAGAACACTTACTACGCTTTCTCGTATGACGCCTACACGGCCGGGGCCCCCGTCGTCGAGGGGTTCACGATCCGGAACGCCCGGGCCGACGGGAGCGACGAGGCCGCGATCGTGTGCCGGACGGGCGCCGGCACCATCAGGAACTGCATTATCGAAAACGGCGCCGGGACCGGTGTGCTTGCGCGCAGCGGCGGGATTGCCTATCTGGTCAACACCGAAATCAGAAACCAGACCGGCGATGCCACCGAGGCTACCGATGGCGGGCGAATACTGGCGTCCAGCTGCCGGTTCATCGGCAACGATGGATACGGCGGGCGCCTGATCCAGAGCTCCGCCGGCGCCGGCGCCTGCTCGTATGACTCCTGTCTGTTCGCGGACAATGGGAGCGAGGGCGGCGGAGGGTTGTATGTCGGGGCGGCGACAAGCCTCGGTATTACCAATTCGACGTTTACCGGGAACGTCAACGGCATTGAGTTTGCGACTACGGGCCAATCGGTGACCACGATCGCGAATTGCCTCGTCGCGTTCTCGAACGGACGCGGGATCGACTGGACATCATACTCCCATGATCTGTCGGTGTTGTGCAGCGATGCATACGGCAACGGCGGCGGGGATTGGGTCAACCTGGCGGCCAACGAGCTCGGCCTGCGCGGGAATATCCAGCGGGATCCGCTCTTCTGCGATGCGACTGCGGGCGACTACCGGCTGGCGGCGGGTTCTCCCTGCGCCGCGGAATACAGCGCCTGCGGCGGGATCGGGCTGTTCGGGATCGGCTGCATCCTCGAGCTGGGCTGCGCCATGGCAGCGTCCGATTCTGGCGGCCCCGCGCCCTGGACCATCTCCTTTTCGGCCTGGGCCAGCCGCGGACAACCGCCTTACAGCTACCACTGGGATTTCGGAGACGGCGGGAGCGGCTCCTCCGACACCGCTCTCCACACCTACACGGTATCGGGCGTCTACACCGTGCGGCTGACTGTGACCGATCAACTCGGCGCCACGTGCGAGCAGACTTCTGCGGTGCAGATCGGACCGGGACTGAGCTGCACGGCGGCTGCCGATCCGACCAGCGGCCCGGCTCCTCTGGTCGTGTCGCTGCAGGCCGCGGGCAGCGGCGGAGTCCCTCCCTACCGGTTTTCCTGGGCTTTCGGCGACGGCGGCGGCAGCACGCAGCAGAACCCGATACACGAGTACTCCGCCGAGGGAGTCTACACCTGCTCTCTCGCGGTCTTTGACCAGCGCGGGTATTCCTGCACGTCCGGGCTCTCCATTGTCGTGGGTGAGCCGCTGCAGTGCGCGGCGGCGGCCAATCCGGCCCGCGGCCCGGCGCCGCTGACGGTCAATTTCAGCGCGAGCGCCTCTGGCGGAGAACCTCCCTACACGTTCGCGTGGAGCTTCGGCGACGGCGGCAGCAGTTCCGCGCCAAACCCGGCCCACGCCTATAGCGCGGTGGGCGACTATGCGGCCTCGCTCGCTGTCACCGACTCCCGGGCCATCGCCTGCGGCGACACTCTCCTCATCCAGGTGCTGGGTCCGGAGCTGGCGTTGAGCCCGGAGACGGTGGATATTGGTTGGGAGTTGACG